>Ga0326728_10023635_pt1 | contig 11235 bp, 11 predicted proteins | sample MB3enrmetagenome_FD_207602 | JGI IMG/M metagenome (GOLD analysis project Ga0326728, IMG submission 207602) | Lab enriched peat soil microbial communities from McLean, Ithaca, NY, United States - MB31MN | ecosystem: Environmental > Terrestrial > Soil > Wetlands > Peat | place: USA: New York... | reverse complement strand
GACCCCGCCATCATGGCGTACGACGTCCGCACGATTGACGCCACTACTTAACGCCCCGTAAATGCCGGCGCGCGCTTTTCCAGGAAATGTGCCACGCCCTCCTTGAAGTCTTCGCATTGGAGGCTCGCGCGCATCTCTTCGGTGGCCTCATCGACGGCCTCTCCGAGGGTTTGGAACATGGCGTCGTACACCTGGCGCTTGATCACGCGCATGGAGCGCGGGCTGACGCCGGCGGCCAGATCGTTGGCGTAGTGGTACACGCCATCCAGGAACACGTCCTGCGGGAACACCTGGTTCACCAGCCCCATGCGGAGCGCCTCCTGCGCATCCAGGACGCGCGCCGACAGCAGAATATCCATGGCGTTGGCATGGCCGACCACCTTCGGCAAAAGCCACGCCAGGCCGTACTCCGCGATCAGGCCGCGCCGCGCGAAGGCGCTGCCGAAACGGGCGGTCTCCGAGGCAAACCGCAAATCGCAAAACATCGCGATGACGAAGCCGAGCCCCACCGCCGGCCCGTTGACTGCGGCGATGATCGGCTTGGGAATGGCAGGAAAGTACGAATACTGGCGCGCGAAATCGGGCCGCACGTTCTTCGCGAAAGCGGATTCGCCCGCCGACGCCGAATCCGGGAACGGGTGCGGCTCGACGCCGCTCTCGGCCACGCTGCTCAGCAGGCTCATGTCGGCGCCGGCGCAGAAGCCGCGGCCCGCGCCCGTCAGCACGATCACGCGAACGCCGTCGTCGCGGCCGGCTTCGTGTACCGCGTGGCGCACTTCTTGTTCCATGGCGCGGGTCCAGGCGTTGAGCTTCTCGGGACGGTTGAGGGTGATGGTGGCAACGCGTCCGGAGACTTCATACAGGATCTCTGGCATCGAATCATTGTAAACCGGCCGCTGGCCGGGCTACGGGTTATACTGGGCGCGAACCTGTCGGAGGTTTCGATGCTGCGTTTCGTACGGCCGATCGTCCTCGCCTGGGGACTGGTAATTTACGCCCAGGATGCGGGCATGGTGCTGCGCACCTCGGTCGCCTACAACACCCAGAAAGCCACCTTGCCGCTGAGCGATGAACAGCGCCAGAGCGCCGACCAGCTTGGCCGGGATGCACAGCAGGCATCCCAGGCGCGCAAATACGGCGAGGCCATGCGCGACTATTACCAGGGCATGGCGATGATGCACCACGTGCCTTGGAGCCCGGCATATGAAGTTGCATCGTCTCTACGGGAGAATCTCGATCACGCGATGGCGGAACCGGGAAAACAGGTGGCGGTGACGCTTTCGCCGCTCTGGATCAGCGAGCGGGCGGCGACAATCCGGATGAGCGCGTTGCTGGTTCTGGTTCCGGCGAAGAAAGAGGGACCGGCGGAAAAGATTCTGGGATCGAGCATGGCGATTCCCACACTGCTGCTCACTACACGGGTCGCGCTGCCGGATGCGCCGGGCGACTACACGCTCGAAGTGCGGTTGGCATACGGTGGAGAGGCGCCGCCAGAGGCCGCACGCGCCGCCTTCGTGAAGGCGGCGCCGGTGCACATCGAGGCACTCTCGGACAGTGTGGCGCGGCTGCGGAACCGGCTGGCAAAATCCGGGAAGAAGAGCGGCTCGGCGTTCGCCACCGCGGAATACGCGCTGGCCCTGTACGAACGCGCCGATGCCGGCGAGATCAACCCGACGCGCTACGATTTTCGCGGCGAGTTGCGAGCCGCCAATGCCATTCTCGATACCCTGGAGGCGGGCCGCGATCCATTCGCGGGCAGGCGCGGCGACCTGCGCAAAGCCTACCGCTCCAACGTGGACAACACGCTCCAGCCTTACCGGCTCTTTATTCCCGAGCAGTACGGCTTCGAGAAGCCGTCGCCGCTGGTGGTGGCGCTGCACGGCATGGGCGGCGACGAGAACACTTTGTTCGATGGTTACGGCGCCGGCACGCTGAAGCGCGAAGCGGCGCGCGTGGGTTTTATGGTGGTGTGCCCCAAAGGCCGCGACTCCGCGTCCATGTACCGCGGCGCGGCCGGGCAGGACGTGATGGACGTACTCGCGGAAGTGGAGCGCGATTATCCGATCGACACGAAGCGCATTTTCCTCATGGGCCATTCCATGGGCGCGTATGGCACCTGGAGCATCGCGATGGCGCATCCCGAAGTGTTTGCGGCCCTGGGGCCGATTTCCGGCGGGGGCGATCCTGCCGGCATGGCCGGGATCAAGCACATCCCGGAGTACGTGGTGCACGGTGACGACGACCGCACGGTGAACGTTTCGCAATCGCGCCGCATGGTGGAAGCGGGCAAGCAGGCCGGCGCCAACATTGTCTACAGGGAGATCGCGGGCGGCAGCCACGTGAGCGTCGCCGAACCGCAGTTCCGTCCCATGCTGGACTTCTTTGCGAAGCAGGAAAAGCGCCAATAGGATTCCTCGCTGACGATTTCAAAAACTGCACCGAGCGTGGGCGGTTATATACTGATCTCCATGCGATCAGTCGCGATTCTCATCTTTCTGGTTTCCTCCGCCGCGGCACAGCCGCATTATGACCTGCTGCTGAAGGGCGGGCACGTGATCGACGCCAAGAATCGCGTCGACGGCGTGCGCGACGTGGCCGTGGAAGGCGGACGCATCGCGCGCGTGGCGGAGAAGATCGATCCATCCGAAGCGCGGAAGGTAGTGGACGTTGCGGGACTGTACGTGACTCCGGGGCTTATCGACATCCACGTGCATGTCTTCAAGCGTTCCAATCCGCCGCCGGGAGCGCAGGATGAGGCGGTCGATCCGGATGCGTTCTCGTTCCGCAGCGGCGTGACCACCATGGCCGATGCCGGCTCGTCCGGCTGGAAGGAGTTCCCCGAATTCCGCGACCGAATCATCAAACGCGCGCGCACGCGGGTGCTGGCCTTCCTGAATATCGTGGGAGCGGGGATGGGCACCGGGCACGAAAACGAGCCCGCGGAGATGGACGCGGAAGCCGCGGCGCGAACCGCCAAGGAAAACCCGGACATCATCGTGGGGTTCAAGTCGGCGCATTACCAGGGCCCCGGCTGGCCCTCCATCGACAACGCGATGAAGGCCGGGAACCTAACGGGGCTGCCGGTGATGGTGGATTTCGGGCAGATCACCAAAGAGCGCAATATCAACGGCCTTTTTCTCGACAAGCTGCGGCCCGGCGATATCTACACCCATTGTTTCTCGGGACATCGCGAGGAAGTGCTGGAAAACGGAAAACTGAATCCGGTGATGGTGGAAGGACGCAAGCGCAAGATCATTTTCGATATCGGCTTCGGGCAGGCCAGCTTTTACTGGTATGTTGCGGTGCCGGCCTACCGGGAGGGCTTTTATCCCGATTCCATCTCCACCGATCTTCACACCAACAGCATGAATGGCGGCATGAAGAACATGAACAATGCGATGACCGACATTCTGGCGTTGGGCTCGCCGCTGGCCGACGTGATCCGTATGTCTACCTGGGCGCCGGCCCAGGAGATCCACCGGCCGCAACTGGGCAACCTGGATGTGGGCGCGGAGGCAGACGTGGCCGTGCTGCGCGTGGAGAAGGGACATTTCGGTCTGCTCGACTCGGCGGGAGCGCGCATGTCCGCGAGCCAGCGCATCCTTTGCGAGTTGACCCTGCGCAAGGGCCAGGTGGCCTGGGACCTGAACGGACTGGCCAGCGAGGATTGGCAGAGCTTCCAGTACCGCAAGGGGCCTTTCCTGGAACGGCTTAGCGCGAAGTGATTGTAGCTCCGAGCGCGCCTGCCACGGGAGTTGGCGGCGGGTTACGGCGTTGAGAGTCCATCGCAACCCCCCCCAATTGACCTGTCGAAAAAACACGGTCACAGATTTTGGCGAAAAATTTTCGTAACAGAATCAATCACTTCCGAAATTCGAGGGGCTGCATCGCAAGAATCGCCCGCTAGCGTGGAATTGAGGAGAGACACAGTCAATGAGCTCAGTTCCAAACGCTCTCAATGCCGACGCGACCAGCCTGGCCGCGGCGCAGGCCAACCAACTGGCCAGTTCCACCGCGATGGTGAACCAGTTGAACTCCAACCTGCAGTCGATCTACATGACTGCTTTCAACAACTGGTGTATCTCGGTCAACGCCGGCCGGATCCCCAACACCAACCCGCCGCAACCGCCCGTGCAGTACGTGGTTTCCGCGCCGGATAAGGAAGGCTTCCAGTGGCCCGTGGTCGATCCCGCGGGAGGGCTGGTCTGCGCCGTGCCGCCAGTCCCTGCGGACCAAACCAACTCCACGCCGAAACCGGCCAACGTGATCGACGTGGGCCATGCCATTCCTGGCGCTCCCAAGTGGTTCTCCGTGGGACCACAAGACACCTTCCCGTGTGGTTCCACCACACCGCCCGTCACCAGCGAAGACGGTACTACCGGGACGTTCGAGAAGTACGGAGCCCCCGTGGGCCCCGGCTGGTACCTCCTGGTTTCCTGACGATCCCACGGGGGGCAGAAGCCATGACCGGGCTGGACCAGCTCAACACGATCACCGCCTGGCCGACCGCCACGGCGAATACCACCCTCGCCGCCGGGCAGCAGTACATTGTCGCTGCTCGAGCCGCTCTAACCGCCGCCCAGGCCGTATTGCATACTGCCAATGCTGCCGCCGGCCATACTGTCCTGCTGCCCGCCGCTGCTGAGCGTCACGGGAGCCGAACTCGTGTGATCCGCAGGTCGGCGAATGCTTCCTGCGGAGGCACTTATGTCCGAACTTAACTACCTCAGCCTGTTCAGCAGGCTGAGGAATTTGGAGGATCAAATGGCGAAATTCGACGATGAAGTGAACTCGCTCAAAACCGACCTGGACGCCGTGAAGGCGGACCTGGCAACCGCCAGCACCGGGGTCGCTGGACTGCAGCAACAGATATCCACCCTCAATACCACCGTGGCGAATCTGCAGACGCAACTCCAGTCCGCCGGGCTCACGTCCGACCAACAGGCTGCTCTGGATGCCGCCGCGGCGGAGGCCGACAGCCTCAAGGCCTCGGCCGACGCCCTGGCCGCCAACTTCCCGGCCCCAACCCCGGCCCCGACCCCCACTCCGGCCCCAACCCCCGCCGGAAACTGACACACCTTTACTTCGGCACCACCACCTGAATCGGGATCACCAGACCAGTCTGCTGCACCCGGATCGACAGAAGGCCGGCCTGTGGATTGTCGCCGCCCTTTAATGTCAACACTGCTTGATCGCCAATCTTCATCTGCGGGTGATCGAGCGTCGCCTCTACGCCCGGGATCGCGCCCTCGATTACGAGGTCCATGTTCCCGGGCGCGCTGTTTGTAAGGATCACTTTTTCCGCAACCCCCGGCTTCAGCTCGACCGTCTCTTTGTCGGCCTTCACGAGCTTGCTCACGAAGTCGGCGCTATCCGGAATGGAGGCTGGCAGCGTGCCGGTACGCGGGCCGGGTCCAGCCTTCATCCGGCCAAAGGGCGTTTGGTGGAGCGCCTCCTGGTCCACGTACCAGAACCATTTTCCGTGCTCCAGCTTCCAATTGCTGGGAATCGGCACCTTCATCGGCTTGTCGGTAAACCCCGGCAGCAGGACGAACTGTTCGCACAGCATGGTGGCCTTGGCCCGCGTGAACTTCTGCGAATATTCGATGCGCTGGATTTCGCAGCCCAGGTAGGCCGGCTTGCTCTGCACGTAAAAGAATTCCTTGGTGTCCGCGGCCACCAGCGCGTCCGCCTTGCGGTATTGCTGATTGACGTGATCCTGGTAGAACTCGTTAATCCGCGCCCGAAGGGCCTTGTCCACGTTTGCCGGTGGTGGATTGAACAGGTCGCCCGGGTTCTGTGCCAACGCCGCGCCGACAAACACGGTTAGTATCCAAATCCGAGACATTTTCTTCTATTGTAGGACGCGCCCGTCGGCCAAAAAGTCGGCCCGCCAGCGGGACGTGTTAAAATCGAAATGACCTCCGTGCCGGAGTGTCGGAATTGGCAGACGAACCGGACTCAAAATCCGGCGCACTTCACTGTGCGTGTGGGTTCAAGTCCCACCTCCGGCACCATTCCAAACTCTGAAAAGAGGACATTTCCGGACTGGTTTTCGTCGTGTGCCGTAGACGTGCGATGGACTTGGTGCGCCGGTCTACCGGTTTTCCCTGCGTCCCGGCACCGCCGCCGAGCATATTTGCCAGGCCGAAGTCCAGCAGTTTCACCTGGTCGTCCGCGGTGAGCTTCACGTTGGATGGTTTCAAATCGCGGTGAATGACGCCCCTCGGCTATCAGCCTGGCTATATGAAGCTTTTCCTCCAGCGAGAAGCGTCCGTTCGCCAGCCGTTCGACCGGGGCCGGCCCCTCCACCAGTTCCATGGAAAATACCTGGATGCCGTTGCAGTCCTCCAACCCGTGGATGGCAGCAATGCCGGATGGTTTGGAGGCCAGGACCTGCGCTTCGCGCTGGAACCGGGCGATTTCATGGGGATCGTTACCGAACCTCAAGGCAACCAAACGGCCCAGTCTGATATCTCTAGCGCCATACACCTGGCCCGTACCACCGGCGCCCAGCGCATCGACAATCACATAGTTGCCGAAACGCGCAATCCGGGATTCCCATTTTGGACTCCCGGGTCTGATTCAATATACTCCCGGCCACCCCCAGCAGCGAGCTTGGACGACAGCATCTGCTGCCTCTTCTCTTCGCTCTCTTTCTGTTCTTTTGCACGGGCTCTCGGCGGCGGGCCGGGCGGATTCTCGATCGCCGGTCGCGACTTCGAGCTTGTCTTCGTCGAGCACGCAACACGTCCGGCAAAACCGCCGCGAGCTATGAGAGTCAGGTCAACCCAGAAAGCCGGACCCGGACGCGCAGGCCGTCCGGGTCATCGCATGGGTCACCGCCGGTAGAGGGCGACTTGTACGGGCGGGTCCACCGAACCGTTGCGGGCCACTTCGCGCTCCGCCGCCGATTTGGGCAGTTCGCGTCCCGTCGGATTCCCGGGAGTCCAGACGGTAGCCAGGAAGTACTTGTTGCCGTATCGGTTGAAAACCAGTTTGGCCGTTACCGGCATCTTTCGTGCCTCGACCCCGTTAGTCAGGATCATGGCCGCGGCGTTGCACTCAAAGCACTGGATCGACAGTATATGTGTGCTGGCCTGGGGGTGCACGGAGTAGTGACCGGCCGGAAGGAGCGTCGTCCCGACGCGAAACTCGAATGGAATGTCGGCTACAAGCACTCCACTCTGCGCAAACGCGGCTGCTGTGAGCAGCGTCAGTGAACTCAACGTAGCGAAAACTAAGCTTTTCATGATGGACCTCCTCAGTCCTGGTTATGGCGTATCTGGTTGAAGCATCCTTAACGCCCTCCGAACTTGGTGGAACCGGCTTCCCCGCCGGTTGCCTCATCACCTTGGATCGGCTTCATTAAAGGCATGTCCAGCGCCATCTCCTCCGGGGGCCTGCGCATGCACGGTAACCTCCTGTTACGAAAAGACTTGGAGGTTCCGTGAGATTTCCGGACCGCCTCCCCGGCAGGACCGAAACTCTATCCGATCGTGTGGGGGCTATCCAATCGGATAGGAATGTGCTGTTCTAAACTGGAAGGCGGCGGCAAGATGGAACGCCCGCTCAATCCGCGCCTGATCGGGATCGGTGGCCCGGTGGAAGGGGGCATTTTCGCGCTTGCGGACGAGGAGATCTCCATCGGCCGGGATCGTTCCAACGGGCTGCCGATAATCGATCTCTCGGTTTCGAGAAGGCACTGCTCGATCCGCAGGCTGGGAGCGGAGCGGTACGAAATCCGCGATCTGGGCAGCCGGAATGGGACCGCGGTAAATGGCCTGCCCATAACCGAGCGGCTGCTCGGACACGGCGACGAAATCAGGATTGGCGACTGCCATTTCCTATTTCTGCTGTCGGAATCGAACGAACCCACGAATCCCGGTTCCGTCCAGTTTGACGATGCGGGCGACACGCGGACCCTCCTCCGGCTCCGGCGGGAGGGCAGCCATCTGCAATTGGAGCCCTTGCTGGACGAGGCCGCCGCCCAGTCCCGTGTATCCGGCAGCCTGGCGGTCCTCCTCAAGATCGGCGCCGGCATTCAGGTGGCCCGGGGAACCGAAGAGATCGCACGGCAACTGCTGGAGCGCATCTTCGAAGCTGTTCCCGCCGAGCGTGGCGCAGTCCTGCTATTTGAGGGTACCCGGGATGAGCCGACTTTCGCCTACTCTCGCCGTCGCGATGGGGGGGCCAATTCGATGGTGAGCGCCCATAGTGCGATTGTCGCTCAGACACGGCGCGAAGAAATCGCAATTTCGGCCAGCGGCCCGCTGGCCGGCGGCGCGTGGAAGCGCGTACTGGCCGCGCCGATCATGAGTCAGAGCAAGACCCTCGGTGTCATCTACCTGGAGGCGAACGATCCGGGGTTGGCATTCGACGAGGAGCACCTGCAACTGGCCACCGCCGTGGGCCGCATCCTGGGTATGCCTTTTGAAAACGCCCGCCGCCGGGAATGGCTGGAAGCGGAGAACCGCCGTCTCCGGGAAGCCATCGACATTGAGCACGGCATGGTGGGCGCCGGTCCGCGCATGCGCGAGGTCTTCCAGTTCGTGAGCAAGGTCGCGCCCACGGGTTCCACCGTCCTGATCCGCGGTGAAAGCGGAACCGGCAAGGAGTTGGTGGCGCGGGCCATTCACCGCAACAGCCCGCGCGCAGACCAGCCCTTCGTGGCCATCAACTGCGCCGCATTGACGGAGACTCTCCTTGAAAGCGAGCTATTCGGGCATGAGAGAGGCGCGTTCACCGGAGCCATGATGCAGAAACAGGGAAAGCTGGAAATCGCGGACCGGGGTACGCTGTTTCTGGACGAAGTCGGCGAGTTGCCCTTATCGTTCCAGACCAAGCTGCTGCGCGTGATCCAGGAACGCGAGTTCGAGCGGGTCGGGGGCACCCGCCCGATCCGCGTGGATGTTCGCCTGATCGCGGCGACCAACCGCGACCTGGAGAGTGCCATCGTCAGCAAAGCCTTCCGCGAGGACCTCTATTACCGGCTTAACGTCGTGTCTCTGGTCATGCCGCCTTTACGGGACCGGCGCGAAGACATTCCACTGCTGGCCCGGCACTTCGCCGCCAAACACGGTAAGCGAGCCAAGCGACGGGTGGCGGGGCTCTCCCCGGAAGCACTCGCCTGTCTGGAGGCTTATGATTGGCCGGGCAACGTGCGGGAACTCGAGAACGCCGTGGAACGCGCCGTCGTGCTCGGCTCCACGGATCTCATCATCCCCGAGGACCTGCCGGAAGCCGTCCTGGAAACCACGCCGGCAGCGGAGGTGGCCGGCGGGTACCACGAGACGGTGAGGGAGGAGAAGAAACGCGCCATTGTCGCCGCGCTGGATCGATCGGGAGGGAACTATACAGAAGCGGCGAGACTACTTGGCGTGCATCCGAATTATCTGCACCGCCTGGCCCGCAATCTCAAACTGAAAGGGGAGGTCAAGAAAGCGTCAAGCAAGTGAGATGCATGGTGCTGAGCCGAGAGAACCGGCCGTTCCTCGCGTCGGGCGCCGCACGCTGTCGCGCTCACGAGGGTACAACGAGTCCGCGCCAAGCAGTCGCGCGATCAACGCGGGGGAGGACGACGGAACCGGCCGCCGCGCCGGTCCTGCGCAGGCGAGCGCCGCTGGCCGCAGTCGCGGTCTCGGGCCGGCGCTTACCAGACGGGGCGCCTCCTGGTGCGCGGAACGCGTTTGACGTCCAAGCTAACGCGTGCCTCGGTCTACACTGTGGCGTCCGGGAGGATCCGACCACTGGCCGCCGCCTCAACTTCCGGTGCGCCGTCACTCAGAACCTATCGGGCCGGGCCCACCACACCAGTAGTGTGAACACGCTCTCATCTGTGACTCCCGGTCAAGCCCGTCATTTTCAACATCGGCTCCCGCTCCAAAAGTGGAGCGAGCGCAGCGAGCACACAGCCAGCACACAGGCAGCACACAGCCCCAACCCCCAAGGTCACAGATTATTCAATCCGGCGCCGCCGGTGGCCCTGCTAACCTGTGACTCCCCGGCCCCTGACCCTCGGTCTCCCCAGCCTCCGGTCCCTGGCCCCGGCGAGCGCGGGGCACCCGCTGCTTTTGCGGGTCAGCCACATAACCCCGGCCCCCGGCCCCTGGCCCCTGGCCCCCGGCCCCTGGCCCCTGGCCCCAAGTCACAGGCTGTTCAATCCGGCGCCCGCCAGTGGCATCCGCTCCTGGCCACGCCGTAAGTTTAGGCGCTGTCGGGGACAATGCCGCCGCCAGCATGCCACCCGCTCTGCGCGACCACTTGGCCGTCTACCAACAACTCGCAATCGTATGTGGTGGGCGTGGGATTGGCGGTGACGTGGATGTCGCCATCTCCTTCGTGGAATTGCGCCGCCGAGAAGAACTGCGGATCGTTAAACGTGATCAGGATTTTTCCATTGGCCGGGCCAGTCCTCAATCGGAAAGTGATCGTCTGGCCTGGCTTAACCTTTAACGGGTTAGGCGTCGGCTTGAAGCCGTCGCTGGTGTAGTTCAACTGCACGGTATGGTCTGCCATAGTGTTGTCCTTTTTCCCTTCTATTTGTTCAGCAATTTCTGGAACCGCTGATCCTGCTGCAATTCCTTGACGTCTGGTTGATGGCTGAGCTCCTCGAGCAGTGGCCCTGGAGCGTTTCGCAGCAGCTCCAGAGTTTTCTCGCGCTGCTTCAAGGTCTCATAGGCAATCACGGCTTCTCGCATTACCGCGGGATTCTCCGGCTCCATCGCCATCGCTTGCGAGAGTTCGAATTCCGCGCGCTGGGCCTCGCCGAGGAAAGCGGAGAGCAGGCCCAAACCTACCCGGAATCCGGCATCGCGTGGATTGCGGATCACTTCCTTCTCGGTCATGGCGAGGCCGGTGCGATAGGCTCCAGCCGCATCGGCGGAGCGGCCCAGGTGGCGATATGCATCTCCGAGGTCGCGGTACTGAGTGGGTGTGGGCTGCCCGAAGTCGACGCTTTCCTGGAAGTATCGGGCGGCTTCCTCGAATCTCTCCTCCTGATAGTAGAGTCCTCCCAGATTCATCAGGAGCCGCGCCGACTTGCGGCGCTTAAGCGCCTCGAGCAGCGCCTGCTCCGCTTCCGGCATGCGATACTGGCGAATCAGCGCGAGCCCCAGGTTCATATGTCCACTGGCGACGCCGGGCGCCAGGGCGACCGCCCGCCGGTACTGCTCCTCGGCCTGCGTGAACTGGTTGCGGAAAAAGTAGAAGTTGCCCAGATCGATGTAGTGGCGA
>Ga0326728_10023629_pt1 | contig 11237 bp, 5 predicted proteins | sample MB3enrmetagenome_FD_207602 | JGI IMG/M metagenome (GOLD analysis project Ga0326728, IMG submission 207602) | Lab enriched peat soil microbial communities from McLean, Ithaca, NY, United States - MB31MN | ecosystem: Environmental > Terrestrial > Soil > Wetlands > Peat | place: USA: New York... | reverse complement strand
GCCGACCTTTCAGGACCAGGCTCAGCGAATCCGCTCTGTGCTGCACGTGCTCTATTTGATTTTTAACGAGGGCTACACGAGCAGCACTGGGCCGCAACTGCAGCGGCTGGAACTGGCCAGGGAAGCTATTCGCCTGGCGCGATGCATTCACACGTTGCTTCTGGAAGACGCAGAAGTCGCGGGATTGCTGGCGCTCATGTTGTTGACCGATGCGCGTCGCGCCGCGCGAACCGGACCGGACGGGGAGTTGATTCCGCTGACGAAGCAGGATCGAAAGTTGTGGGACAAAGCGCAGATTTCCGAGGGCATCGCGCTGTTGACCGCTGCGCTGTCGAAAGGACCGGTTGGCGCGTACCAGCTCCAAGCTGCCATCGCTGCCGTTCATGACGAAGCGGCTCGAGCCGAGGATACCGACTGGCCGCAGATCCTGGCGTTGTATGAGTTGCTCAGGCGCATGTCTGACAATCCCATGGTGATGCTCAACCATGCCGTCGCCGTCGCCATGGTGCGCGGCCCCTCCAGGGGATTGGAACTGCTGAAAACGCTCGACGCTGATCCGCGCATAGCCGGCCACCATCGCCTCGACGCGGTTCGCGCCCATCTGCTGGAGATGGCCGGCGACCCTCAGGGCGCGGTGACGCATTATCGAATCGCGGCCAGCCGCACAACAAGCACGCCGGAACGTAATTACCTTATCACGCAAGCAGCACGGCTGAGTGAGGGAAGGTAGCAAACCCGAGGTTTCACATCACCCGTCAGCGCCGTGTCATTCTGAGCGAAGCAAAGAATCTCTGCAATTGCTTCCGTAATACACTATAGCCAGGCCTGAAGACGAACGGATAAGATGAAGGCGACCGCCAGAACCCCGGGAGGATCTATGCTTGAATCTGAAAGGCTCGTGGCTTTCGTAGGTACCCGCGACCCAGGTCGCGCCAAAGAGTTCTATGGCGGCACGCTGGGCCTGCGTTTGGTTAGTGAGGACCAGTTTGCGCTTGTCTTCGATTGCGGCGGAACGATGTTGCGGGTCACCCGCGTTCCGGAACTCGGCACAGCCGCGTACACGGTGCTCGGCTGGCGTGTCCGGGACATCGTTTCGACGGCAAAACGACTTCAGGAGGCGCACGTGGTCCTGGAACGCTATCCGGGAATGCAGCAGGATGAACTTGGCATCTGGAAATCCCCGAGCGGCGCTCGAGTGGCGTGGTTCAAGGACCCGGATGGAAATACCCTTAGCATTACGGAGTTTTGAGCAGGCCGGCGCGTGTATCTCGTTCGCCGGAGGCCTCGCTTGAAAGCCGTCTTCATTCAGCGTAGATTGCCTCAATGAGAATACCGGAGGAACCTGATGAAAAACTTGACCCGTCGAGATTTGTTGAGGACTAGCTTGCTTACGCCCGCAGTGGCAGCGGCGGCGCATAATGCAATCGCCCATGGAAGGGCTCCGGCTGGCATTTCAGGAGAGGCTGCGGAAACCGGACCTCTGCCTGAGGTCGCCACGCCTGACTCTACAGAGGCAGGCGCCGTAAGGGAACGACTGCTTCTGGATTTCGGGTGGCGGTTCCATTTCGGTCACGCCGATGATCCCGCCAGGGATTTCGGCTTCGGCGGAGGAAGGACCGGCAACTTCCAAAAGACGGGGAATTTCCTTCCCGCAGGCGCCCTGGCGTTTGACGACAGCGCGTGGCGAGCCCTGGATCTGCCTCACGATTGGGCCGTCGAACTGGATTTCAAGAACGATCCGGCGCTCGCGAGCAAAGGTTTTTACCCGCTAGGGCGAGCCTACCCGGACACGAGTATAGGCTGGTATCGCCGCGCCTTCGAGCTTCCCGCCGGCGACTCCGGCAGGCGAATCACCCTTGAATTCGATGGCTCGTACCGCGAAACGACGGTGGTCTTCAACGGTTTTTACATCGGCCGGCACAGCGGCGGGTACGATCCTTTCAGTTTCGATGTCACGGACTTTGCCACTCCGGGCGGCAGGAACGTGCTGCTGGTTCGCGTTGATGCCACGCTGAGTGATGGGTGGTTCTACGAGGGAGCAGGAATCTATCGCCACGTCTGGTTGGTGAAGACGAACCCGGTGCACGTAAAGAAGTGGGGGACGTTCGTCGTCGCGCAAGTGCGGCCGGGTGAGGCAGCACTTGCCATTCGTACCGAGGTGGATAACCAAGGGAAGGGCGCGCAGAGCACTCGGGTCATCTCGACAATTCTCGACCCCGCCGGCAATCCGGTGGGGAAGGCGGCCACCACCGTCTCCTCAATTCCAGAGGGAGACGGTCACACCTACGAGCAGTCGATCGTGGTGAAACAGCCTGCCCTCTGGTCGCTCGAGGAGCGGAACCTCTACCGGTTGGTGACGGACGTCGAGGCGGGCGGCCACATCGTCGATCGTTACGAGACGCGCTTTGGTATTCGTACGGTTCGCTTCGACGCGGCGCGCGGCTTCCTGCTCAACGGCCAACCGGTCAAGCTCAAAGGCACCTGCAACCACCAGGACCACGCCGGTCTGGGCGCCGCGCTGCCCGACGCCGTGCAGCGCTATCGCGTCCGGAAACTTCAGGAGATGGGTTGCAACTCACTTCGCACTTCGCACAATCCACCGACTGCAGAGCTCCTTGACGCCTGCGACGAAATGGGAATGCTGGTGTTTGATGAGACCCGCATGATGTCTTCGAATCCTGAGGGTCTAAGCCAATTCGAGAATCTCGTACGTCGCGACCGCAACCGTCCCAGCGTGTTTATGTGGTCTATGGGAAACGAAGAAGGACAGGCCAACACCGAGAAGGGCCTGCGAATTCTGACGGCGATGAAGGAGTTGGCCAGTGCGTTTGACGGATCGCGGCCAGTGTCGATTGCGCCCATCCGGGCGATCGGCGCGGGCGGCCTGGTGGTGTGCGACGTCATGGGTTACAACTACATGGATCCCGGCGCCGAGGCCTATCACAAGACTCATCCCGATATCCCGGTGATCGGCACGGAGACGGTCAGCGCGGTGGGCACGCGCGGCATCTACATCACTGATCCCGAGAAAGGCTACGTGGGGTCGTACGACCCCTACACGACCACGGGCCGGGCTTCCGCCGAAGGTTGGTGGAGGTTCTGCAACGCGCGCGCTTGGCTTTCGGGCGGCTTCGTGTGGACAGGCTTCGACTACCGCGGCGAACCTTCGCCTTACGAATGGCCCAACATCAGCTCGCAGTACGGAATCATCGATACGTGCGGGTTTCCGAAAGACTCGTTCTACTACTACCAGTCCTGGTGGACGGCAAAGCCGGTCCTGCACTTGTTCCCGCATTGGAATTGGCCCGGCATGGAGGGAAAGGAGATCGCGGTTTGGGTTTACTCAAACCTGGAGAAGGTTGAACTCCTCTTCAATGGCGAAAGCCTGGGCACGAAGGAAATGAACAAGGACTCGCACCTGGCATGGGTCGTCAAATACGCTCCTGGCGCGATCGAGGCGCGCGGGTACACGGGCGGCAAGCCCGTGCTGACGGCAAAGCGGGAGACCACGGGAGCGGCGGCGAAACTGGTGATGAAGACGGACCGCGAGGAGGTGTTCGCCGACGGAGAAGACGTGGCGATGTTCGCGGTCGAGGTTCAGGACGAACAGGGGCGAGTGGTGCCGGTAGCGGACAACGACGTGAGCTTCCGCGTTTCCGGGGAAGGGAAGCTGATTGGGGTGGGCAACGGCGACCCTACCAGCCACGAGTCGGACAAGGGCGCGTCGCGACATGCCTTCTGCGGCTATTGCATGGCAATCGTTCAGTCCACGAAATCGGCCGGCAAGATCACCCTTGAGGCGACTTCTCCCGGGCTTGCGCCCGCGAGTGCTTCCGTGGAGGCGAAAAGCGCCGGACTCCGGCCCCAGGTCGCGGCCTGGGAACGCGAGGCGCCGGTAGGACCTGGCATCACGGGACTGTGGCGGCCGATCCCAAGAACTGAGGGAGGCGGCGAACTGATCGCCCTGCTCTTGGGCAGCGGCAACATCCTGTTCGCACTCAAGCAAGACGGGAGCAGCCTTGCCGGGACCGTGGAAGGCACAGGCGGCGGCTTCTTCGGCGGCGGCGATGTTCCCACCCCGATTCAGGACGGCAAGGTGGATGGGCCTAACGTGTCGTTCAAAGCCGGGAATGCCACCTATACGGGAACGCTGAATGGCGATCAGATTGAGCTGCAGCGGCAGTTCGATTTCGGCTTCCGCCTGCCAACCCCGAGTGAGCCGGCGCCAGGGTCACGGCCGGCGATCGGGCCGCCGCCGGATGGGTCAGATCCATCCATAGGAACCGGTCGTTTTCGGATGCCCGGCCCGCTGGTGCTGCATCGGGTGGAACGGTAGACCTGAGGCGGGAAGCAGAGAAGTGCCGCTGTCAGTGACATTGTGTCCGTATTGAGATCTGCCGGACGGATTGTCCCCGGCGGATGACCCCGTGCCTCTCGAACCAGCCCTTCCCGCCAACTGTCACCCTTTGTTTTCATAGACATTCTCGCTTTGTTCCGTCGAAAACCTGCTTCAACAGCGCCAATTCCGGTTGGCGCAGACCCCTGACTTGTGGGGTCTGCGATGTCCCGAAGGGACAGTCCGGTCGAGCAGTGCAATTTGACCGACCTGCGCCTTCGGCGCATCGCAGACATTCAAAAGCAATGTCTGCGCCAGCCCACGATCCTTTGTTTTCATAGACATTCTCGCTTTGTTCCGGCGATTTTCGAAAAATGAGGGGGCGGAGAGGTGTGGTTAGCCGGAAACGATTCCTCGGAATACCCGGCGAGGGCGGGGCGCAGCGTATTGTTGTCCGAATCACCACTCCGGATGACCGCCGGGCAATTCTCCACTTCTCGTTCACTCCCCTCAAATCACGCAGCAAAGCCACATGCTCGCAATCCCACAGGCATATCATAGCCTACTGGATTGAGTTTGTCAAGAGACAGAAAGTCCGTGCCAGGGTAGCGTCAGTGCCGCAGGAGAGTACGATCTAAGCGGAAGACCTAGCGCAGCTTTGGAGTGCGGCGGCTTGCCGCCGTTTTTTTCCGCGAGCTTGCTCGCGGAGGTGGGAGCAGACAGCCCGGCCAGCAAGCTGTCCTGCGGGAAAGCGGCGACAAGCCGCCGCACTCCAAAGCTGCGCAGTCGACTTTGACGCGACCCTGAAGTCCGTGTTTGGTTCGAGCCAGCGGTGGCGTGCGCCTGAGCTGGAAGAGCCAGGTAGAGGGATGTGACGAACAAAAACGGAGACGAGTAGAAGCCGGGCATAGGCCGACTCTAGGTTGCTCCAGTGAAAAGCGGGAGCTGACTATTGCCTTACTCGTGGCGCAGCGCGACCATGGGATCCACCTTCGTCGCCCGGCGGGCGGGAATATAGGTGGCAATCACGGCTACGGCCATGAGCACCAGGGAAACGCACGAAAAGACCAAGGGGTCATAGAAGCGGACCCCCATCAACTCATGCCCGAGGAGATGCCCGAATCCAGACGCGCCGGCCAAGCCCACACACAGGCCTCCCGCCACCAGGGTGATGGCTTCTCGCACTACCATGGTCACAACGTCACGAGGTCTTGCTCCCAGCGACATGCGGATGCCGAACTCGTGCGTGCGCTGCGCCACCACGTAACTGGTAACGCTGTAAACCCCGGCCGAGGCCAGTATCAAGGCGAGCACGGCAAACGCCACCAGTAGCTTCACCAGCGCATAGGGCCCCGCCAATTCCTCGGACCTCCGCTGTTCTTGGGTGCGAACGTCTTCGAGCGGGAGGTCTTTGTCCACAGCCCACACGGCGCGCTTCAAGGGCGGCTCGAGGCCCAGCGGCGGTGTCAGGGCGCGCAGCACGACGGTCATCTCCGCTTCCGGGTTTTGCGCGTACGATAAGTAGACTCCGGGCAAAGGGCCTTTGCGTACATCGCTGATAATGTCCGCGATCACGCCAACCACGGTGACCCAAGGTTGTTCACGGCCCTGGCCTTCCAGCCGCAGCCTCCTGCCGATGGGGTCGGCCCCGTTCCAGGCCCGCGCCAGCGCTTCGTTGATCACTGCCACGCGCGGCGCCCCCGCCGTGTCTTGTTCGGTCAACACTCGGCCGCGGGTGAGGGGAATCCGCAACGCGCTGAAATAACCGGAGCTCACTGTGTTTACGATGGCGAAGTCCCTGGCCACGGCGCCCTGCTCGGGCTCCAATGTGATCGGGCGGAACGCTCGCCGGTCTTCCTCAATAACGGGTAGACGATCCGTGACGCCGGCCGACTCCGCACCGGGGATGGCTTGAGCGTTCTCGAGCACTCTATGATAAAAGGAAGAGAGGTCGGATTCGTGGGGATACGCCCCGGCGGGCAAAGAAACATTCATGGTCAGCAGGCTCTTGGGATCGGCGCGGTCATTGACACTTCCCAGCACCATCATGGCGCGTATCAATAAGCCGCCGAGTCCCAATAAAACGATCGCAAGACCAACCTCCGAGATCACCAAGTATTCGCGCAGCCGATGCGAACCGCCTGAGCCTTGGGAGCCTCGACCTCCCTCTTTGAGCGTCTCATTGAGGTCCAGCTTCGACGCCGCGAGGGCCGGCGCAAGACCGAACACGAGCGGCGTTAGTACGCCGAGAAAAAGCGCGAAGCCGAGAACGCGCAGATGCATGTGCGGTTGGACGGCGGAAGCCGGGAGGGCGCCTGCAAAGAGGGCTCGGAGGATCGCCATTCCCCACGCTCCCAGGAGAAGGCCCAGAGCGCCTCCCGCCAGGCCGAGCAGGACACTCTCGGTAAGGAGTTGTCGGATCAAGCGAGCCCGCCGCGCGCCCATGGCCACGCGAACCGCCATCTCCTTCTCCCGCACGGAGGCGCGCGCCAGCAGCAGATTGGCGACGTTGGCGCAAGCGATCAGCAGCACCAGCGTCACGGGTCCCATGATGAAGATGAGGCCCAATCCGAGCTTTTTACCGATCTCCTCCTGAAGTGGAACGACCTGCACTTCCCAGCCCTTGTTGGTCGCGGGATACGCCTGCGCGAGGCGATGAGCAAGGTTGTTCATGTCCGCCTGGGCCTGCTCCTTGCTGAGTCCGTTTTTCAGCCGGCCTCGCACCATGACATGGCGAACTCCCCGGCTGAGAGCGCTGAAGCCAAGGTTTAGCGGAATCCAAAGACCGCTTTCTCCGGGATCGGCCATGACCCCGATGACAGTGTAGCTCTCCCGGTCGAGCGTAATGTTTCGCCCCAGAATTCCCGCGTCGGCGCCGAAGCTTGCTTGCCACAGAGCGTGGCCTAGGATGACGACCCTGGGCGCGCCGGGTTCGCACTCTTTGGGCAAGAAGTGACGGCCTATAGACGGTTGCACCCCCAGAACCTCGAAATAGTTGCAGGAAACTTGGAGGCCGACAACGCGCTTGGGCTCGGCTACGGCAGTAAGTTGGAAGTCTTGGTCGGAGTACGCAGCAAGGTCCTGGAAGGAGTGGTTTTGCTGCCGGCAGTCGAGGAAATCAGGTATGGACAGACCGCTTCTCGTGGCGCCGGAGGTGTTGTTGAACGCCCAGAGATTGGCAATCTGCTTCTGGTCTTTAACCGGATAGTGCGGGTTCAGTGCAGAGTCGAGAAAGCTAAAGATGGCGGTGTTGGCGCCAATGCCGAGCGCCAGCGTAAAGACGGCTACGGCCGCAAAACCTGGGTTGCGCGCCAGCATGCGGAGGCCGTAGCGGAGATCTTGGGTCAGTGTGCCCATGGTGTTTTTCAACGGGGCAGAGGATTTCGACTTGCCTGATTTCTCACCATCTTATCGTACGCTTGCCAGGCGCAGACTTCCATTCCGCGCAAGTGCTTGCCCCAGCTGACTATTACTCGTGGCGCAACGCGGCCATGGGATTGATTTCTGTGGCGCGGCGGGCGGGGATGTACGCGGCGAGCAGGGCGATGCCGGTGAGGGCGAGGGCAACGATGCCGAACGTCAGCGGATCGTTGGGTTCGACGCCGAACAGCAGGCTGGATAGGAATCGCGTCAAAGCCAGTGCGGCAACTATGCCGACCCCGACGCCCGCCATCGCCGCGGCTAGTCCCTGACCCACCACGAGCGCCAGCACGCTGCTCCTCTGGGCGCCGAGGGCCACCCGGATACCAATTTCGTGTGTCCTTTGCTGGACGGAGAATGAGGTGACGCCGAGAATTCCGACTGCTGCCAGCAGCAGAGCGCTTGCTGCGAAAATGCCGAGCAGCAGAAGGTCGAAGTTCTTCTGTGCCGTCGAATCAAGCATTACCTGGTCCATGGTCTCGACTTTGGTGGCGGGCAATTGCGTGTCACGAGTCAGCAAGGCTTGCTCGACCGCTTGGCTGACACTCATGGGTGCTACGCCAGGTTTGGTACGCACCGCGACGCTGGCGGGGTACATCTGGCTCACCATCTTGATCCCGCCGCCGGGAACGTTCGACCAGACCTGGTACATGGTGGCGGGAGGATCAGCATCCAGTGACTCGCGCACGTCACCGACCACGCCGACGATCTCCGTGCTGCCTTGCTCGAGGGGCGGGCCCAGGCTGGCGCCGATCAGAATCGACTGGCCCACCGGGTCTTGCTGGGGCCAGAACCTGCGCCGCATGGCCTCATTGATGATCACCGTATGGGGCGGCTCCTGCTCGCGGAACCCTCGCCCGGAGAGTAGTGGGATGCTCAGCGTGTCGAAGTAATTGGGGGAAACGAAACACCAGAGCACGTCGCCCGTAAACCTGAAGCGTTTGAGCGGCGGCCGGCCGGGGATGTCGAAGATCATGTCGGCGATAGATTGCGTGGGCAGGGAACTGGCCACCGTCGCCCGCTCGACTCCGGGAATGCGCTCGATGCGCTGGGCGGTTTGGTAGGCCAGTTGACCCATCGCGCCGGGGTTCGCGTCTTGCGCGCCGGCCAGCGCCACTTTCAGGGTGAGAAGGTTTCGCGGATCGAACCCGGGCGCGACGCTGTGCATGGCGAGAAAGCTTCGCATGAGCAGTATGGCCCCGCACAGCAGGACCACGGCGATAGCCATTTCTGCGGCTACCAGCACGTTACGCGTTTGGCCTTGCTTTAGTCCCGTTCCGGTGCGCCCGCCCGCTTCCTTGAACGACGAAACAAGATCGACGCGCGAAAGCTGGAAGGCCGGGAGAAGGCCGAAGAGAACAGCGGTAAGCAGGGAAAGCGTTACGCTGAAGGCAACCACGCGTGCGTCGAGGGCCGGAACGCGCGCCATCTCCTGGATGCGCGGCAAACCCCCGGGCGCGAAAACCACAAGCGCCCGCACGCCCCAAGGGCCGAGCAGGAGGCCCATCGACCCGCCCGCAAGCGCGAGCAGGAGACTCTCGGTGAGCAGTTGGCGTACGATGCGCCCCCGCCCGGCGCCGAGGGCGGCGCGCACGATCATTTCCTTCTGCCGGCTGAGAGCGCGGGCGAGCAGCAAGTTGGCGACGTTGGCGCAGGCGATCAGCAGCACCATCCCGACGGCGCCCAGCAGAATGATCAGGGCTGGCCGTACGTTCCCCGTCAAACGCTGCCGCATGGGAATGGCGCCTACATGTTCGTCGCTCCCGAGCTGCTCGGGATGCGCCTGGATGTAGCGGTCGCCAAGGACTTTCATCCAGGAATTGGCTTGCGCGAGGGTCGTGCCGGGAGAGAGCCGGCCGACAGCCGTCAGCACGTGCGCCTGATCGGTGCTATTCGGGTCAGCCTGCAAAGGAATCCAAACCTCGGCCGAGGGGTAGGGCTTGAAGCGGGGCGAGAGGACGCCGATTACCGTGAACGATGTGCGGCCCAGAGTGATAGCTTTGCCCACAATCGAGGGATCGCCGCCGAACCGCAGTTGCCAGAGGCCGAAGCTCATCAGCAGGACGCTCGCGCCGCCTGGTTGATCCTCTGCAGCACTAAACGTTCGCCCCAGTATCGGAGCCGCGCCAAACAACCGGAAATAGCCCCGCGAGACCTTGAGTGCCTGCACCAGTTTCGGGCGGTCGCCGCCCCTGAGATTTACGCTGCTGGCGTCTTGTTGATAGGCTGCCAGATCCGCAAAGCCCGGATTGTTTTGCTGCCAGAAGCTGAACATCGGAACGGTGTCCCCATAGACGTCGCCCGGGCCGGCTCGACCGATGTTGACGATTCGGTCGGCATCCGGGTAGGGCAGCGGGTGCAGGAGCACCGTATTGATCACGGTGAACATGGCTGTGGTGGCCCCGATGCCCAGCGCCAGAGTCAGCACCGACACCGCTGTGAAGCCAGGACTGCGGCGCAGTTGACGGAGGCCGTAACGAAGGTCGTGAATTAGCGTGCCCATGGCGTTATATAAAGTGCCAGTTGGTAAAGCTAGGGTAGAGCGGTGTTCCCTGGCGAAAGCCGGGGTGGCAAGTCTACCCTGCAACTCGATTGGTACGCCGAGGCTCAAAGCTGATCTGCAAACGGGACCCCGTGGCCGTCGCTAAGCGTTGGAGAGTCCGCATGGAGGGAAGCGTCCGCCCACTTTCCAGGCGGGCAACTGTGGGCTGCGTCGTTCCCATCTTTCGGGCCAATCTCTCTTGAGTGAGCCCGGCGCGATTCCGCGCGCGGATGACCGCCTTCGCCAAAGCGAATTCCTCCCCAAGAGCCTCATAGGCCTGCCGGTACTTCGGCTCATGCATCCACTTCTTGTGCAGTTGGGTTATTCGGGCCACGGATACACCCCTGTCATCGCACTAAATTGGCCCGGGAGAGGGCCAACTCTATCTCACGGCGCGGTGTTTTCTCGGTCTTTTTCAGGAAGACCCGAACAATGACTACTCGCCGGCCCGCGGCCGTCACATAGAGTGCTCTGGAAATCCCGCTTCGGCCGCTTAGCCGCATTTCCCACAGACGGCCTTCAAGACGCTTCACATGTGGCTCGGCCACATGTTCGAGGCCAACTTCTTCAATGAGATTCGCGATACGTGACAGCCTTGCCCGCATATCTTCAGGCAATGCCTCCAGTTCCGCATCCACAATCTCATTTAAAGTCTCGACCGTCCACGCCATAGGCTAATATACCAGAAAAGATATATTGACACCACTCAAAAGCCGCCACGCGGGCTTTATTCATACCGCAGCGCCTCGATCGGATCGACCTTGGTCGCCCGGCGTGCGGGCAAGTACGAGGCGAGGACGGCCACGGCTGTCAGCAACAACGACAAGGCCACAAAGGTGAGGGGGTCACGGGGCCGGACGCCGTAAAGCAGGCTCGCGAGAAGCCGGGTGAGCGCGAGTGCGGCAGCAATCCCTGCGCCCACGCCGATCAAGGTGAGAA
>Ga0326728_10023628_pt1 | contig 11237 bp, 10 predicted proteins | sample MB3enrmetagenome_FD_207602 | JGI IMG/M metagenome (GOLD analysis project Ga0326728, IMG submission 207602) | Lab enriched peat soil microbial communities from McLean, Ithaca, NY, United States - MB31MN | ecosystem: Environmental > Terrestrial > Soil > Wetlands > Peat | place: USA: New York... | reverse complement strand
TATCTCTACGGCATCATCTTCCTGGTCTTCGATGTCGAGACGATCTTCCTGCTGCCGTTCGCCGCGGCCTTCCAGGGCCTCTCCCTGGCCGCCTGCCTGGCGATGTTGCTCTTCATTCTCTTGCTGGCGGAAGGGCTGGCCTGGGCCTGGGCCAGGGGAGTGTTGGCCAGGAATTGACCCCATGAACCCGCATCCTCAAAACGATTTAAGCCCCCACGGCATCGTTCTGACCACCATCGAAGACCTCTACAACTGGGGCCGGAAAAACTCCTTGTGGCCCTTGCAATTCGGCCTCGCTTGTTGCGCCATTGAGATGATTGCCGCCTCCATGGCCCGCTTCGACATGGCCCGCTTCGGCGCGGAGGTCTTCCGGCCCTCGCCCCGCCAGGCCGACCTGATGATTGTTTCCGGCACCGTGACCAAGAAAATGGCGCCCCAGGTGGTGCGCCTTTTCAACCAGATGCCCGAACCTAAATACGTCATCGCCATGGGCGCCTGCGCCATTTGCGGCGGCCCCTTCCGCGACGGCTACAACGTCCTGCAGGGGATCGACCTCTATATCCCGGTCGATGTCTATATCCCCGGCTGCCCTCCACGGCCCGAGGCCCTGCTGGAGGGCCTGATTCATTTGCAAGAGAAAATTGCCCGCCAGCGCCTCGCCGCCCCCGGCTGCCCGACCCGCCTGCCGGAAAGCGCCTCCGGCGAGTTTCCCGTGCCGCAATTTGGAGCGCATGACCTGGTGGGACCCCGCCTCCGCCAACCCCGGACCCCCGATGCCAACTCCTGAACAAATCAAAGAACGCATCGCCGCCGCCTTCCCGGGCGCGCCGGTGGAGCTGGTTCCCAACGGCAGCCCGGCCGGCCAGCCTTCTTTGCTGCTGGAGCCGGGGCGGGCGCGTGACATTGCCAGGTTTTTGCGCGACGATCCGGAACTGCGTTTCGATTACGCCTCCAACGTCACGGGCGTGGATTGGCCGGAGAGGTTGGAGAAGCCAAAACCCGGCGAACCCGCCGCGCGCAAGACGCCCGCCTTTCTCGAAGCGGTCTATCATCTCTATTCCATGGCGCTTGGCCACGGCCCGCTGGTCATCCGCCTCCGCACCGGGGACCGCGCCGCCCATGTCACGCTGCCTTCGCTCACGCCCGTCTGGCGCAGTTGCGAGTTCCAGGAGCGGGAAATCTTCGATCTCTTTGGCATTATATTTGACGGCCATCCCGATCTGCGCCGCCTCCTGATGTGGGACAACTTCGCCGGCCACCCCATGCGCAAGGATTATGCGCCGGCCCGCGACCCGGAGGCGGAGCCGTGATCGCGCCGCCCCCGGAACTTCCGCCCCGTCCCGCCGGCGACCCCCCCGGCCATGACCTTCTCGAAGTGGCCCTGGGGCCGCATCATCCCTCCACCCACGGCGTCTTTCGGATGAATGTCATTTTGGACGGCGAAACCGTCGTCAAACTCACGCCCGTTTTCGGCTACCTTCATCGCAACCACGAAAAAATCGCCGAGCACAACAGCTACCTCGCCGCCATCCCCTACACCGACCGCCTGGATTACATCTGCTCCATGACCAACAACTGGGCCTACGTGTTGAGCGTGGAGAAACTGGCCGCGCTGGCCGTGCCGGAGCGCGCCGAATACATTCGCGTCATTGTCGGCGAACTGACCCGCCTGCTCAACCACGCTTGCCTGGCCGGCTTTTTGTTGCAGGACATGGGCGCGCTGGGCACCCCGCTCATGTACGCCTTTCGCGAGCGGGAAAAAATCCTCGACCTTTTCGAGTCTTTGAGCGGCTCCCGCATGATGTGCAATTACCTCCGCTTTGGCGGCTGCCGCTGCGATCTGCCCCCCGGCTGGCTCAAGCAGGCGGCGGGTGTCGTGGCCGGTTTTGGTCCTTTTCTCGACCATTTTGAGGCGCTCTTGAGCGAAAACGAAATCCTCCGCGCCCGCAGCCAGGGCGTGGGCGTCCTGCCGCCGGACTTGGCCGTCAACGCCGGCGTCACCGGCCCCGGCTTGCGGGCCTCCGGAGTCAATTACGACATCCGCAAAGTGGATCAATACGGCCTCTACAAACGCTTCAACTTCCGCGTCCCCCTGGGCGGGCAGGGGGACGTCTTCGACCGTTACATGGTGCGCATTCTGGAAATGCGGGAATCGCTCAAGATCCTCGACCAGGCCCTGCGCGACATCCCCAACGGTCCGGTCATGGACCCCAAAGCCAGGCTCCGCAATCTCCGCCCCAAACCCGGCGAAGCCTATGGCCGGATTGAATCGCCCAAGGGCGAACTGGGCTTCTACCTGGTCAGCGACGGCGGGCCCAACCCCTGGCGCTATCGCGTCCGCCCTCCCAGCCTCGTCAACCTGACCGTCCTCGAAGACATGTGCCTCGGCCATTCCATCGCGGATGTCGTCATCATCCTGGGCAGCATTGATATCGTGCTCGGGGAGGTGGATCGCTGATGTTGGGCCGCGGCATCCTTCGGGGCTTGGTCGAAACCTGGCGTAATTTCCAGGGCAGCTACTACGACCCCGCCCGCCTCACCACCGTGCAGTACCCGGAGGAAAAACTCCCGCCCCAGGAAAACGCCCGCACCATCCCCTTTCTGGTCTATGACGGCGACGATCCGATGGCCGGGTTGCGTTGCACGGCTTGTTCCATCTGCGCGGCCGAGTGCCCCGCCCATTGCATCCATATTGTCAAGGACACCGCCAAAAAGCCGGATTACCTCGGCAAAATGCAATTGCAACCCAAGGTCTTCAACATCGACATGGCCGTCTGCATGGAGTGCGGCATTTGCGCGGAGGTCTGCCCGTTCGATTCCATCAAAATGGACCACGTCTTCGAGTTGTCCAGCAGCGACCCCGACATGGTCCTTCAGAAGACCGACCTGGCCAAGTCCAACGATTACTTCCGCAAAATTCATCCGACCGAGGCGGCCGCCGTGGATGCGGCGCGCGCCGCCGAACAACGCAAGGCCCAGGCCAAAAAGGAGGCCGTTCCCGGCCCCTCCGCCGTATGAATGCCTTGGACCAAATCTTCGTCTCCTTGCAGCGCGCCCTGGCGGGACTGGCGCCCGTGCCCGCCCGGCCCCTGCTCGCCATGATCCTCAACATCGCCGGTCTCATGGCGGTCTTCGGCACTTGTTTTGCCCTCACCACCATCCTTGAGCGCAAAATCCTGGGCCGCATGCAGAATCGCTTCGGCCCCAATCGCGTCGGCCCTTGCGGCCTGTTCCAGCCCCTGGCCGACGGCATCAAAATGCTCATCAAGGAGGACATTGTCCCGTTCTCCGCCGACAAGACGCTGCACTTTCTCGCGCCCCTGGCCCTGACCGTCCCAGTCTGGCTGGCCTTCGCCGTTTTGCCCTTCGGACGCAACATGAGCGCCGTTGAACTGGACGCCGGGATTCTGTTCTTTTTTGCCATCGGCTCCGCCTCCGAGCTGGCGGTGTTCATGGCGGGGTGGTCCAGTCAAAACAAATATTCGCTGCTGGGGGCGATGCGCGCCATCGCGCAAATGATCAGCTATGAAGTCCCCCTCGTCCTGGCCGGCGTCCCGGTGCTGATGGCGGCCGGCTCCTTGTCCCTCCCGGACATCGTCCAGGCCCAATCCGGTTTCGTCCTGGGCTGCGTCCCGCGATGGAACGTCTTCACCCCTTGGGGCCTGGCCGGTTTCACCCTCTTCCTCATCGCCGCCGCCGCCGAATCCAATCGTTGCCCCTTTGACCTGCCGGAAGGGGAATCCGAGTTGATCGCCGGCTACTTGACCGAGTATTCCGGCTTCAAATACGCCTTGTTCTTCCTGGGGGAATATCTCGGCCTGTTCGCCGTGACGGGCCTGGCGGTGACCTTGTTCCTCGGAGGATGGCAGGCGCCGGCTGCCTGGCTGGATTGGCTCCCTTCCTGGGGCTGGTTCGCCGCCAAATTCAGCGCGCTGATCTTTCTTTTCATCTGGGTGCGGGCCACCCTGCCGCGGTTGCGCCTCGATCAATTGTTGATGTTCGCCTGGAAATTCCTTGTCCCGCTCGCCCTGGTCAACCTGTTCGTCGCCGCCGTGTGGTGGAAATGGCCGGCGCCCCTGACGGCCCGCTGGCTGGTTTGCGCCGCTCTCCTGGCCGCTCCTTATGTCTGGTTGGGGCGGACCTGGAACGGTCCCACCTCCCAGGAGCGCCATTATCATTATGCCGAATGAAATCGCATTTTGCCTGATTGCCGCCCCCACGGCGGCTTTCGCCGTCGCCGCCATGACCCTCCGCCGCCTGGTGCATTGCGCCTTGTGCGCCGCCGCCGCCTTCGCCGGCCTGGCCATGCTCTATCTGCAGCTCGACGCCGAATTTGTCGGTTTCGCCCAATTGCTGGTTTATGTGGGAGCCATCGCCATTCTCATCGTCTTTGCCATCCTGCTGACCAGCGGCGATGAGGTCCGCACTGGCTCCAGCCAGTTTTCGCCTGCCTGGTTGGCGGGTCTGGCGGTCGCTGTGCTCCTGCTGGCCGCCCTCGCCCTCGCCCTCCTCCTCAGCCCAAGTCTGCATCGCCTCGCCCCTTCCGCTGCGGCTGCGCCGGTGAAACAGATCGGCCAGGAATTGATGACCCGCTATGTTCTGCCCTTGGAGATGATCGGGATTCTTTTGACCGGCGCCTTGCTGGGAGCGGTGGTCATCGCCATGCGCGACGAACCCGAGGTCAAACCGCCGGCGTCCAAGCGCGCCGACCCCAAGGAGACGACGAGTCTGCCATGAACACGCCCCTCTCCCATTATCTGCTGTTCTCCGCCCTGCTCTTTGGCATCGGCTTCGCCGGCGCGGTCGCCCGCCGCAGCGCCATCCTGGTCTTGATCGGCATCGAATTGATGCTCAACGCGGCGAACCTGAATTTCATCGCCTTCTGGCGCTACGGCCCGGTCGCCGGGGCCTTGACAGGCGTGATGTTCGTCCTTTTCTCCATCGCCATCGCCGCCGCTGAAGCCGCCGTGGGTTTGGCGTTGATCATTGCCATCTACCGCCTGCGAAAAACCGTGCAGGTCGATCGTTTGGATACGCTGAAAGGGTGAGTCATGGCCCGCGTCGTCCAATATTTATGGTTGGTTCCCGCCTTCCCGCTGCTCATGGCGGGGTGGGGGGCGTTTCTCAGGCGCGACCGGCGGCGCACGGCGGCCGCTCTGGCCATTAGCGGCGTGGCGGTTTCCTGGCTGCTCTCCATCGTGGCTTTCTTGACAAGCCTGGGCGCCCGGCCCATCCGCCAAACCTGGAGTTTCAACTGGCTTGATCTCGCCGTGTTCTCGGTGCCGCTGGGGTGGGTGCTCGATCCCTTGACCGCCATCATGCTCCTGATGGTCTCGTTTTTGTCCCTGCTCATTTTCATCTACAGCCTCGGCTACATGGCGCGCGACGGGAATTTCACGCGGTTCTTTTGCTTTATGTCGCTCTTTGCCGCCGCCATGCTCGGCCTGGTCATCGCCAACAGCCTGCTCCTGCTCTTCATCTGCTGGGAATTGGTCGGCCTCTCCTCCTACCTCCTCATCGGTTTCTGGTTCGAGAAGCCCGCCGCCGCCGCCGCGGCAAAAAAAGCCTTCATCACCACCCGCCTCGGCGACCTCGGCCTGCTCCTCGGCATGCTCTGGCTCTATTCCCAAAGCGGCACGTTGCTCTTCTACGACCACGGTCGCGGTTGCCTCGAACAATCCGCCCTGGCCCGGCTGGCGGCCGGCACGACCCTCGGCGGCATGGCCGTTTCAACGGCCATTTCCCTCCTCATTTTTGCCGGCGCGGTGGGCAAGTCCGGCCAGGTCCCCCTCCACGTCTGGCTCCCGGACGCCATGGAAGGCCCCACCCCGGTCAGCGCCCTCATTCACGCCGCCACCATGGTGGCGGCCGGGGTGTTTCTGGTGGCGCGCGCCTATCCGCTCATGAGCGCCGGCCTTCACCCGGCCGCTCTCCAGGTCGTCACTTGGGTGGGCGCGGTCACCGCCCTCGGCGCCGCCGCCGTGGCCGTGGCCCAGAACGACATCAAGCGCATTATTGCTTATTCCACGATTTCGCAACTGGGTTACATGATGTTGGGATTGGGAACGGGCGGCGTGGCGGTGGGAATGTTTCACCTCATCACGCACGCCTTCTTCAAGTCCCTCCTCTTCCTGGGCGCAGGCTCCGTCATCCACGCCTGCCACGGCGAACAGGACATCCGCAACATGGGCGGCCTCAAAAAGCTCATGCCTTGGACTTTTGCCACCTACGCCGCCGGCATGATGGCCCTCTGCGGCGTGCCCCTGTTCTTTTCGGGCTTTTGGAGCAAGGACGACATCCTGCGCGCGGCCTGGAGTTGGCCCGTTTCCGTGGTTCCCTTTGTTCTGGGCGTGGCGGGCGCGTTCCTGACGGCTTTCTATATGACAAGGCAGGTAAGCTGGGTCTTCCTCGGCCAACCGGCCGGGCCGGCAAGCGCCGCCCGCGAAAGCCCCCCCGTGATGACGGTCCCTTTGCTTATCCTCGCGGTGTTCGCGGTGTTTGCCGGGTTTTTGGGCACGCCCGTCTGGCCGTGGTTCCACTGTTATTTGAACGGTGAACGCACCCCGCTCGAACCCGCCGCCCTTGTCGCCGCCCCGCAGCTCACTTTGCTGCTCCTTTCCGCCATCATCGTCGGCCTGGCTTTCTTCCTGGGCTGGCGAATCTATGCGAATGTCACCTGGCAAAGTTCCCGGCAAACCGACCCGCTGGAACTTTCCCTCCCCGCTCTCTTTCGGCTGCTCCAAAATAAATTCTTCATCGACGAGTTTTATGCCGCGACCGTGGTGCGCCTCAACGCCGCTTTTTCGCGCCTCGCCGATTGGTTGGATCGGGTGGTCTGGCAAGGCGTCGTCGATGCCCTCGCCCGATTGGCCCTCCTCGGTGCGCGTTTCAGCCGCGCTTTCGACGAATCGGCCATCAACGCCGGCTTCGATGCCGGCTGCGACGATTTGCGCTCCGCCGGAGGATTCTTGTCACGGGCGCAAAATGGCCGCATCCAGCGTTATTTGCGGCTGGCGGGCCTGGGCATCAGCCTGCTGGTGCTGGCCTTGATCTGGGGGTGCGCATGAAGGAACTTCCGCTTCTGACCCTTCTGACCCTGATGCCGCTCCTTGGCGGCGGCCTGGCTTTGCTGGCATCCCGTCAGCCAATTCTTTCGCGCCGCATCGCCTTCGCCGCCGCCTTGCTCGCCCTGGCCGGCGCGGCGTTTTTGTGGGCGCAGTTCGACACCGCCCGCCCCGGCTGGCAATTCGTCGAGCGCGCCGCCTGGGTGCCGTCGCTGGGGATCGATTATTACCTGGGCCTGGATGGCTTGGGGCTTTTGATGGTGCTCCTCTCGGCCCTGCTGGTTCCCTTTGCCATGCTCGCCTCGTGGAACATCGGGCGCAATCCGCCGCTCTTTTTCGCCCTCATTCTCTTCCTGGAATCCGGCTTGTTCGGCACCTTCACCGCCCTGAATTTCTTTCATTGGTTCATCTTTTGGGAACTGGGCCTGCTCCCGGCCTTTTTCCTGGTCAAAATCTGGGGCGGGCCGGCGCGCACGCGGGCCGCGACGCAATTCTTCATTTACACGTTGGCGGGCAGCGTGGCGATGCTGCTCTCCTTCCTGGCCCTCTACGCCGCCACGGGGCTTTTTGACTTTGGCCAACTGGCCGCCCTGGCGCGCCAGGACGCCTTGCCGGACGCCCTTTTTGCCAGGCTGGGCGGCTCGCTTTTCAAGTCCAGGGAAACGCTGGCGGGCCTGGTTTTCCTCGGCGTCTTCCTCGGCTTCGCCGTCAAAGCGCCGCTCATGCCTTTCCACACCTGGCTGCCCTCCGCCTACGCCGAAGCGCCCACCGGCGCCGCCATGCTCCTGACCGGCGCCATGTCGAAAATGGGCGTCTATGGATTCTTGCGGATTTTGCTGCCGCTCTTTCCGGGCCAAATGCGCGCCTTGCAAACCCCGCTGCTCTGCCTGGCCGTGGCCACCATCGTCTTTTCCGCCGCCGCCGCCCTCGCCCAGCGCGATTTGAAGCGGATGGCGGCTTACTCTTCCCTCAACCATGTCGGTTACTGTTTGCTGGGCATTTTCGCCGCCGTGCAATTGACCGGCCCCGCCGCCGCCTGGACAACCGAAAAAGCCGCCGCTCTCAACGGTGTCATGCTCCAAATGTTCAATCACGGCCTGACCGCCGCCGCCCTCTTCTATTTCGTCGGCCTCATCGAGCAGCGCGCCGGCGGTTTGCGCGGGCTGGATGATTTTGGCGGCCTCCGCAAAGCCGCCCCGGTCTTTTGCGGCTTGATGGGCATCACTTTGTTCGCCTCCATCGGTTTGCCCGGCCTGAACGGCTTCGTGGGCGAATTCCTGATCTTTAAAGGCGCCCTGCCGCTGGTGGGCTGGGCCGCGGCGGTTTCCACCCTCGGCCTGCTCATCACCGCCATCTTCCTCCTCGCCATTTTGCAGCGCGTCTTCAGCGGCCCCTTGCAGGAACGCTGGTCGGCTTGGAAGGACCTGACCACCGGCGAGCGGCTTGCCCTGGCCCCCGTCATCGCCCTCATGTTCCTGCTCGGCATCTGCCCGCAAATTCTTGTCAGCGTCTCCAATCCCGCGGCCCTGGCCATTGTGAAGCTTCTTTGAACCATGCTGCCCTGGACCATTTACATCTCCTTCCTCGGCGCCCTGGCCTTGGTGTTGCTGCCGCCGGAGCGCCGCCGCGCCGCGCGGGCCACCGCGCTGCTGACGGCCCTGGCGGGATTGGCGGCCGCCCTGGGCGGCGCCGCCCAATACGAGCGTCATGCGCCGCCGGGCGCCCTGGTTGACCTCGTCAATGCGCCTTGGATTGCAAATTTGGGCATCCGCTTTCATCTGGCCGCGGACGGCATCAGCGTCACACTGGTCCTTCTCACCGGCATCGCGGCGGTGGCAGGCGTGCTCTTTTCATGGAACATCGAGAGCCGCACCCGGGAATTCTTCGCCCTCTATCTGGCGCTCATCGGCGGCGTCTATGGCGTCTTTCTCAGTTTTGATTTCTTTCTCCTCTTCGTCTTTTATGAAATCTCCATCATTCCAAAATATTTTCTCATCACGGTTTGGGGATCGACCCGCCGCGAATACGGCGCCATGAAGTTGGCCCTCTACTCCCTGGTCGGCAGCGCCATGGTCTTGGTCGGTCTGATTGCCGCCTACGTCGTTTCCGGCTCGCGGACGCTCGATTTGCTTGAGCTGGCGGATTATCCCTTTCCGCCGGCTTTTCAGCACTGGGCTTTCCTGCTGGTGTTTGTTGGGTTTGCCGTGCTGGCCGGTCTTTGGCCGTTCCACACCTGGGCGCCCACCGGCCATGTCGCCGCGCCCACCGCCGCCTCCATGTTGCTGGCCGGCGTGGTCATGAAGCTCGGCGCTTATGGCGCATTGCGGGTGGCCATGACGCTTTTCCCGGAGGGGCTTTTCTTCTGGCAAAACGTCATCGCCCTCTTGGCGGTCATCGGCATCGTCTATGGCGCCGCCGCCGCCCTGGTGCAACGCGACCTCAAATTTGTCATCGGCTATTCCAGCGTCAGCCACATGGGCTTTGTCTTGCTCGGCCTGATGACCCTGACGCAGATCGGCCTGAGCGGCGCGGTGCTGCAAATGTTCTCCCACGGCATCGTGGCGGGCCTGCTTTTCGCCGTCGTTGGCCGGATGATTTACGACCGCGCCCATACGCGTGAATTGAGCGAACTTCAACCCATGAACCTCAGCGCCGCGGCGCCGTTCGTCGCGGCGGCCTTCGTGCTGGCGGGGGCCGCGTCCATGGGCATTCCCGGCTTCAGCGGTTTCATCGCCGAATTCCAGGTCCTGGCGGGCGCCTGGGGCATCTTCCCGCGCCTGACCATTCTTGCCGGCCTCGGCATTCTCCTCGGCATCGCCTACGTGCTGCGCGTCTGGATCAAGGCCCTGTTTGCCGAGAACGACCCCATGCCCGCCGCTGTCCGGTTTGAGCCTGTCTCCATTCCTGAACGCGCCGGGACGTTTTTGTTGCTGGGAACCACCTTGCTCGTCGGTCTCTGGCCTTCTGTGCTGTTGAATTTGATCGCTCCCACGCTCCGTTCGCCCCAATTCCAAACCCTCTGGAAGGGAGGCTCGCCATGAATCCCTCCCTGGACTGGCTGCTGGCGCTCATTCCCGAAGAAATCGTCATTGGGGCCGCCCTGGCGGCTCTGGTGCTCGACTTGTCGGTCCTGCGGCGCAAAACCGTGGCCTGTCGCGCGGCCGCGGCGGGCGCGACAGCTTGCCTGGGTTGCCTGGCGGCCATGCTCTGGCTGGCGGCCCGCCGCGACTTTGGGCCGTCCGGGATGCTGGCCCTGACTCCTCTGACGCAGTGGATGAAGCTGGTGTTGCTATTCTTGACTCTCCTGGCCGCCGTCCTTTCCCTCGGCGCCCGGTTCTCGCGGCACGTTGGCGAATTATTTGCGCTGTTGCTCCTCGCCGCCGCGGGGTTGATGCTCCTGGTCAGTTCCGAGAACCTCCTGGTCATTTTCATTGCCCTCGAACTGCTCAGCCTTCCCCTCTACGTCCTGGCGGCGTTTAACAAGTCCAGCCTCCCGTCCACCGAAGCGGCCCTGAAGTACTTTCTCTTCGGCAGCGTGGCTTCCGCCTCGACCCTCTTCGGCATCAGCCTCCTCTACGGCTTGACCGGCGAGCTTCAACTCCAGGCCATTGCCGCGAAACTGGCCGCCATGCCCGTCGAGCCGGTTTGTTATGCCGCCTTGGTGATGACTTTGGCCGGCTTCGCCTTCAAAGTGGCGGCGGCCCCGTTTCATTTCTGGGCGCCGGATGTCTATGAAGGCGCGCCGGTCCCCATTGCCGCTTTCATCGCGTCCGCCTCCAAGGTGGCCGGCTTCTTTGTGCTGGCCAGAATTGTCATGGCTGGATTTGCCCCGTTGCAGGGCAGCGCGGCCTGGGCGGTGTTCAAACCCGGATGGATGCCGCTGCTCGCTGTTTTGGCCGTCCTCTCCATGATCGTGGGCAACATGGCCGCCCTGGCGCAGACCAGTGTCAAGCGCTTGCTCGCCTATTCGGCCATTGCCCACGGCGGTTATGCCCTGCTCGCTTTCTTCGCCAATTCCCAACAAATGTTCCCCGCCCTGCTCTTTTACGTCATCACCTACTCCCTGACCGTGCTCGGCGCCTTTGCCGTGGCGGCCGTGGTTGAGAACTCCGGCACCCGCGACCGCCTGCCCGACTGGGCCGGCCTGGGCCGGCGCGCGCCCCTGCTCTCGGC
>Ga0326728_10023626_pt1 | contig 11239 bp, 11 predicted proteins | sample MB3enrmetagenome_FD_207602 | JGI IMG/M metagenome (GOLD analysis project Ga0326728, IMG submission 207602) | Lab enriched peat soil microbial communities from McLean, Ithaca, NY, United States - MB31MN | ecosystem: Environmental > Terrestrial > Soil > Wetlands > Peat | place: USA: New York... | reverse complement strand
CGGATCGACGAGCAACCGCAAGACGACAAATTGGCCGGCCTGGAAGCGAGGAAGAGGTTGCCCATCGATCGACGCCAGAACGAAGGAAGTTACGTTCTCGCTTTCCTTGTTAATATTCGCGACTCGCATCTGTCGAAATCCGGGCCAAGCTGGCGCCTGTTCCTCATTCGCGAGTCCTGGATTTCCCACCGTAGTTTTGGCGCTCAAATCTTGTTGGAGCATTGCTTGGAACGAACTCTGCCAGCCCTTGCTAAGTGCAGGAATCTGCAGCGCGCGTTGCAGTTGCTCACTGGAATGTCCTGGCAAGTACAGGAGGGCGTCGACGTCGGCAACACTGATACGCTCTGGACCGTCAGTAATTTTTACAATATCATCGCCTGCACCAACTTCTCCCTCCTGCAACACGCGAAAGTAGAATCCTGGTCTGTGATGTGCTACCAGCAGCGCTGGCATACGAGGCTCGTTCATGCGGATACCTACGCGGTAGCACGTCACTCGTGGCTGCGTTACTTCAAATTCAGCACCACCAATGCGGTATCGATCGCCGATGCAGACCTCGTTATCAAGAAGTCCCTCAACGGTAAAGTTTTCTCCGAACTGCCCGAAAGTAAAATCGTTGCGGCCCAAAAAGCGCTCCCAGTAATGGTAAGAATCCATCTGGTAAACGAATACGGCGCGGTGCTCTCCTCCGTGACCGGCGAGATCGGCTTGCGCATCACCATCGATATCGAGCTTGCGCACCATTCGCCGTCCCGTAACCGGAGATTTCCAGACTGCGGTTCGGACCGTTTTGCCGTTCCATGTCACGTCGCGCGGAAGGCCGACATTTACTGAAAGCAATCGGGGCATGCGTACCCTCGTCGAAGTCCAGCGTGTGCTTAGCATCCTTAGCGAATTCTCGTGCCTCGAGATTATGTTTCCATCCGTTCGACCCATTGAGCGCGAAATGCGGGAGCCGGAAATGGATCCGCAAAATACTGTGTTTCCCGCGCAACCTTGTCGTCCCTGAACTCCATGATGCTCACGGTGTAGGACGGCTTGCCGTCATATGTCAGGATGAATTCGGTGACCCAAAGATCACCGCCGCCAATGATTCGTCGGACAGCAAACCGCTTTTTGCTCGGCTGACTCGCGCGTTGGTTCTGTATGTTGCGTCGACCGCGGGTTCGCTCGCCTGACTGCGGGTACTCCAGCACCGCGTCCTCGCGATAGATGCGGTGCTCGGTTTCAAAATCGCTGGCATCGGACGCCGCCCAATGCTGATCCATTGCCGCACGGATCTCTTGATCTCGCACTCCAGAATACTGCTCCTTCTTTTGTTGATCGTTCATCTTGAGCCTCCAATTTGACAAAAAGGCAGTGTTCTTCCCCTTCTACTCAAACTGCTCCAGTTTGGCGAAGATGGTCGGCAGATATTCCGCGACCGTCGGATGAATGTGCATGGCGCGCTGGATGACCGTGTACGGCGCCTTCGCATACATCACGTCCAGGAGAACGTGAATTACTTCGTCGCCTCCGACTCCAAGAACCGCAGCACCCAGAATTTGTTTGGTTTCCGCATCGACGCAGATTTTGATGAAACCTTGTGTCTCACTCTTTTCGTAGGCCCGGCTCACTTGACTCATCGGATATTTCGCAGCGAGGGCGCGACGTCCGGATTTCCGTATCTCTGCGTCCGTCATGCCGCATCGCCCCAGCGGCGGATCGATATACAGCGCGTAGGCTTGGATCCGGTCGGAAACCCGGCGATGGTCACCGTTAAAGAGATTGTCCGCAACAATCTCGTAGTCGTTATAGGAAGTATGCGTAAAGGCGCCGCGGCGGTTGCAGTCCCCCAGCGCCCAGATGCCGGGCACGTTCGTTTGCAGTTGATCATCGACCATTATGTAGCCGCGGTGGTCGGTGGCAACCCCAGCCCGGTCCAGACCCAAGTCGTTCGTGTTCGGAGTACGTCCCACGGCCAGAAGAACGTGAGTGCCTACTACTCCTGGCGGACCTTCTTCGCATGTGAGGCCGACGGCGATGCCGGCATCGCGTTTCGCCAGTGATATACATTTCACATTCAGCCGGATATGTATGCCCTCAGCCTCCAGAATTTCACGCACAGCTTGGGAAACGTCTTCGTCCTCTCGTCCAATCAGGCGTGGTCCCATTTCCACAATCGTAACTTCGCTCCCCAGGCGGCGATAGATCTGGGCGAACTCCAGCCCAACATAACTCCCGCCGACGATGATGAGATGCTCGGGCAAGAAATCGATGTCCATCATCGATGAGTTGGTGAAAAACGGGACATCGTGAATCCCTGGCATATCGGGAATAGAGGCCCGCCCGCCAACATTGATATAGATCTTGTCGGCTTGCAGAACTTCGTCATTGACCGTGACAGTGTTCGACGACTGCAAGCGGGCGTGGCCCTGAATGACCGTACAATTTGTCGTTCCTCGGAGCCACTCCTCCACCCCCTTGCTTGACCTCGCGCAGGCTGCATCCTTGCGGGCTTTGACTCGCGTTATATCGACGCGCACATCACCAATCGAGAACCCATATTCCGCACCTCGGCGGGCAACGTGGATCGCATAGGCACTCGCCACGAGGGTCTTTGTCGGGGTGCATCCTGTATTCACGCACGTGCCGCCAAATTTATTGCGTTCGATAATAGCCACGGTTTTGCCAGCACCCGCAAACCGCGCTGCCAGGGAGGGTCCCGCTTGGCCCGTCCCGATGATGATCGCGTCGAAGTGCTTCATAGGAGAGAAAGCGATTGCAGCGTTCATAATTACTCCGATCAGCCTCGACTTGATTAGGCCAGAATCGCGATGACGAATCTATTGGACCAACGTATCGATTACCGCCAAAGTGAGGATTGGACATATGGGCACAGAGTGGTGCGTACTTTGTTCCACGGGGCCCAATACCAAGGTATTGCCAATACCATCGTCCAATTGATTCGCCGGAGCACCTCGGGTGTAATGGCTCCATCGCAGCCGATTCGGTCGGACGAGCGACACTGCAAGAAACGGGCTTGCCCGAACCGTTCGCCCTTCAGGAGGAACACGATGAGTATTATCGATAAGGCGCTAGAAGCAAACCGCAACTATGCAAAACACTACAACCCAACTCTGGGGAAGCATCCGACACCCAAAATCGCAGTTGTAACCTGCATGGATCCACGGCTCTCGGACCTTCCTGGAATCTTGGGTCTGACGCAAGCCGATATCGACGTTATCCGAACCGGCGGACCCGCGGTAACAGAAGATGTTCTCGGGGAACTTATTGTTTCCAACCGTGTACTCGGAACCACAGAGATATTGCTTCTCAACCACACCGGCTGCGGGTTCACGACGTTCACAGATGACGAGATGAACGAGAAGCTGAGCGCCTCGACCGGTGATGCGTCGCCGGCTCCCATGCGCTTCTTCTCCTATAAGGACCCCGAGGAAAATACCCGTGAGCAGATCAAGAAAGTCAGGTCGCACCCCTGGATTGCCAAAGAGGTCCCCGTGCGCGGCTTCATTTTCGACGTGGACACGGGCAGATTGCGCGAAGTCAGAGTACTTGAACACGAGCGCGCTGCCTGACTCGCGATCACTTTTCCTTGTTCACCGGCCGCGCAAGAAAGGATGGCAAAGACATGCCCGAAGCGACCTGGAAACCTCACGAGAAACACGGACGGATTCGTGATCGGACGCGCGAATGCATCTTGGACTCGCTGACAAAGGCCAAGGCGCGATGCTTCCGTGGCGCGAACACGACGACCCGCAAAAGGAACACGTTACAGTTTGGACTGTTTTTCCCGCCTCCACTAAGTATTTCGATCCCAGCCCCGCGCCGTTCATGATCAACTACATCGTGGACGATCTGGATGCTTTGCTCGACCGCTTAACACAAGAGGGAGTAGAGATTGACGCCAAACGAATTGACTTCAGTCACTGGGGATCGGCAGCACAGCTTTAGAATTTGTGCCCGGAAGTGAAGGCGGAATCACGTTTGGTATTGATTTGAACTCGGGTATGCTGGGCTCAAATGCAACCTCCAGTGGCCAATCCGGTCGTTGAATTCCGTAATGTTGCCTGCCGCATGGGCGGTACGCAGGTTCTTTCCGGAGTCGATTTGCAGGTTCAACTCGGGGAGACTCTTGTCCTGTTGGGACGCAGCGGCTCAGGCAAGACCACGACGCTGAAGCTGGTAAATCGCCTGTTATCGCCCACTGCCGGGGAAGTGCGCGTCAGAGGCGTGCCAAATGCATCCGGCGATGTCATTCGCCTGCGGCGCAGTATCGGCTACGTTATCCAGGACGTCGGTCTCTTTCCGCATTTCACTGTAGAACGAAACATCAGTCTCGTTCCGACGATCGTGGGGTGGCCCGAAAAACGAATTCGCGCTCGAGTACGCGAGTTGTTGCAACTGACGGGGCTCGCGCCAGATATGGCGTCGCGTTATCCGCACCAACTGTCGGGCGGGCAACAGCAACGGGTCGGCGTGGCGCGTGCATTGGCCGCAGATCCCGAGATACTCCTCATGGACGAGCCTTTCGGTGCGCTGGATCCTCTTACGCGAGACGACCTGCAGCGCGAGTTTCTCTCTTTACAGCAGAGACTTCGGAAGACTGTTGTCTTTGTCACCCACGACCTGCGCGAGGCGTTGCGGCTCGGATCGCGTATCGCCCTGATGGAAGCGGGGCGGCTGGTCACCGTCTTGACGCCGCGGGAATTCTTGCGATCTACCGATCCGTGGGCGTCCGCCTACGTCAGGGCGTTCGGAGATGGGCTGGAGTCAGCGATAAATCGAGGCACGTCATGAGCGTTTTCCGATTCATCCTGCAGAACCAAAGACAGGTGCTGGAACTCACGCTCGAACATCTCTGGCTGGTCGGGCTATCTACACTGTTGGCAGCGCTGATCGGCATACCGCTGGGGATTGTGATCTCCCATCGGCCCCGCCTCGACAAGGCGGTGCTGGCGAGCGCCAATATTATCCAAACGATTCCTAGTCTTGCGCTCTTCGGGTTTCTGCTGCCAGTGCCATGGCTGGGTGAGCGTGCGGATCGACTGGCGATTCTGGCGCTGACCCTCTACGCTCTGCTGCCCATTATTCGGAACACCTACACGGGAATCCGCGGAGTCGATCCCGCCGTAGTGGAGGCCGGGCGAGGCATGGGGCTCACGGAATCGCAGCTTCTGTTTCAAGTGGAACTGCCTCTGGCTGTGAGCGTGATCCTTTCAGGCGTGCGGGTTGCGGTTGTCATTTCGGTTGGGCTGGCTACGATCGCGGCGGCGATTGGCGCTGGAGGGCTGGGAGAGTTCATTTTTCGCGGCTTGGCCATGGTCGACGACAGAGTGATTCTGGCCGGGGCCATTCCAGCCGCGATCCTGGCGCTGGGCGCGGACCTCGCTTTGGGATGGCTGGAGAGGCGTCTGCGTGCGCGATGAGCACCCTCAATCGAGCGTCTGTGCGCTGCTCTTCTTGGCGGCGGCTTTGCTGTTGCCGTCTTGTTCGCCGTCCGGTTCCGATCGCATCGTCATAGGGTCCAAGAATTTCACCGAGTCCTTCCTGTTGGGCGAAATCATGGCGCAGCAGATCGAGGCCCACACCAATCTGAGGGTGGAGCGACGCTTCTATCTGGCGGGAACTTATATTTGTCAGCAGGCGATCCTGGCCCGGCGGATCGACATGTATCCCGAATACACCGGCACCGCGCTGACCGCCATCCTCAAGCAAGAGGCAGTTGGCGATAAGGTGGAAGTTTATCGTCGGGTCAAAGAAGAATATAAACATCGTTTCGGGCTGACGCTAGGTCCGGCTCTCGGCTTCAACGACACTTTTGCGATGGAAATCCGGGGCGAGGACGCTCGCCGCTTGAACATCAGGACCTTGTCCCAAGCGACTGGGTTCGCTCCGCAATGGCGAGCCGGGTTCGGCTATGAGTTTATGGAGAGGCCCGACGGATATCGTGGTCTGGCTGCAATCTACGGTTTGCACTTCGTCGAACCCCCGCGCGTGATGGATTTGGGCCTGCTGGCGCGGGCGCTAAGAGATCGTCAGATCGACATGGCCGCAGGCAACACCACCGACGGGCTGATTCCCACTCTGGATTTGTTCGTTCTGGAGGATGACCGGCACTACTTTCCACCCTATGAGGCGGTTCCGGTTATTCGCGAGCAAACTTTACGGCAACATCCCGAAGTTTCCCGAGCCCTTGCTGGACTCGCGGGAAAAATCTCCGACGAAGAGATGCAGCGACTGAATTACGCCGTCGACGGCCAGCATCGCGACGCGAAGGAAGTGGCCCAAGAGTTTCTGAGGAAGGAGGGACTCATCCAATAAGCTGGCCTTGCCTGGTTTCAAAATAGTAGCGAGCCCCTCAGTGTCAGAAGGGTACCGCGTTTGAGGACGACACGCCCTCCTTCCACAGGATCAGTGGATCGATGAGCAATGGCTTTTTGCCGAGAACCTGCTCATCGCGGAGTGAATTCGCGGTTAAGGCAACCGGTGAGTGGAATCGACGTGTGTCCGGACTCGCTCAAGATACTCTCGACTTGCGCCACGCGCGCAGGTTGATCGCGCTCATCACGATGCAGAACACGTTTGATGCAGACAAGTACGCCATTGACGGCAGCCAGGGCCCAGCCTTCCCAGCACCGCCGTCCAACCAGAATCGTGGACGTTACGGTCAGTATGCAAGATAGATAATCAAGCCGGAACACAAATGAAGCCCTCCACAAACATCGTGAGTGAAAGAAGCGGGCTTTGACCGTGATTGTTAAGTTACATGACCGAAGTGACTTGACCCAAAATCTCGGGTTTCACCTTGGAGGAAGCGATGCCAAAAGAGTGCAGCCACCTTGATCAAATCACTTTCAGAAAAGCCGACGAGCACGTGTGTGAGGAATGCGTGAAAATGAGAGCCCTCTTCAGTACCAAAAGTAGTTGAGGGCTACAGAGGGCAAGGGAGCGTTTACTCAACACGCGTACCGCTTCTCAGTGGCTGGAACTGCCCTCGGCGACTTGCAGATCGAGGGCCACACGTTCTCCATTGATAAGTATCGTTCCGGCGTCCAAGACTTGCTGGCCGGTGCAATCGTATTTCTCGTAGCAGCGCAGAGACGAAAGCGGGAAGAAAAATTCCACGGCTTCAGACGCGCCCGAGGCTGCCTTGCCGGCAGGGTGGAGGTTCGTGCTGAAGCCGATCCCGTCGAAGTCTTGCGCATCCTTGAAATAAGCCAGCAGCGGACGGATAAGGTGGGCGATATGTTCATCGAAAGCGATGGCTGCCAACTTGTACCGCGATCCCGCGGCGGACGGCGGTAAAGTGGAATTCAGTGAGAGCTCAAGATAGATTCCCTGACGGAAAGCCACGAATTTCGGCGGCGCGTAGGCAACGAAGTGAGCTTGCGAGTCCAGCTCTTTCACGATCTGATCGACCACGGGCTGATCGGCAAGCTGCAGCGCGGCGAGCGCCTGCGTCGAAGTATCGCGTGGCGGGGGCGGTGGTGGTTCTTTCGCCTTCAACGCTGGAGGAGTAGAGACGCCCGGCTGCGAGCCGCTGCCGTTCCCCGCCGTTTCAGCTCCCGTTTTCTCCGCGCCAGAGGCGCTATTGGAAGTGTCATCCGAGTGATCGCTGGCCGCCGGCGGAAGCACCGAATCGTTAAGCCAAATGGAGATGGGTTGCGCGTTGAGAAACACTTCTCCCTGCAAGAGCGCTGCCTGCTGCGCGGTCTCATCCTTGGCGGCGAGCAGCTTGAGAGCGCCGCTCCTCGGCAAGAAAACCATCAGGTTTTCCGGCCGCTCCATCGAGACGCCCATCACTTTCCCCATGATGTGATGTGAAATCTCGACGGCAAATCCCTGCACGTGCTCGTTGTTCTGAAAGAACGGAACTGCCGCTTTCAGAATCGGCATCACCACCTTGAGAAAAGTGCTCCGCGCCCGCTGTCCGGGACTCATTTTTTGCGCGGAGTAAGCGGCATAGTAGTTGCCCGTGATCGCGAGCACCGTCTGTCCGTTGTAGTTGTCGAAGCGGAGAGACGACTGATCCGCGATCTGTTGCCGTGCCTGATCGAGGTCGAGCTTGCGACTGAGATAGAACGGATAATCGAAGTGGATTGACAGAATGTCCTCGCCCGCCCGGCTCAGGTCGTCCATATACTGTTGCTGCAGGGCACGCAACGCGGGATCTTTGATTTCCGCCGGCGATACAACTTGCGCCGGCAAGACGCTGGCGCCGATCAGACCAAAACCAAAAAGACTGAGAACGAATAGAACCGGGCCGCGCCAACCGGCCCTACTTTTGTGCATACACCGTTCCGGGAGCATGGTAGGGGGGATCGGAGATCAGGCGAATGTAAGCAATCAGCGCCTCGATCTCTGTCTTGCTGAGAGTATAGCCGTATGGGGGCATCAATGCGGACTTGTTGAGCGCGGGGCCGCCGTGACCGATGATGGCGGTCAGTTCGGCATCCGTCATTTTATTCAGCGTGTCGCCTTCGGTGAAGGGGTGTGGCTTGACTTCAAGATTGTCGTAATTGGAAACGCGCTCTGCCGTGGACTCGGGATTGTGGCAGCGAGCGCAATACTTGTTGTCGAGTTGGAATCCGACTTGCTCCTGATATCCCAGCGCAATTTCTTCGATCTTCACGTCGGCCGCTTTCTGAGCTTTCGTGTTCGTTCGCGCCGTGAGTTGATATCGGCCTGCCATGCCGCCCAGAGCGACGTTCGTGCTGAGCTGTCCGCTCGAATCGGTTAGGCCGCTCGGAGGGTCAAAGCCGACGCCCGCAGGTCCACTGAATTCGACCAGCGCTCCGGCGACGGCCGCCCCTTGGTCGTCATTGACCTGCACGACTAGGGGCTGAGTGAGAACCATGCCCGTTGCGCCAACTTGCTTGCCCCCGCTCGACTCCACCACTGCGGCGCCAAACCCAGTAGGTTTTAGAGCAGAGGCTGGTCCCGGCTTGCGCGTGCAGCCCGCGCTCACGAGAACCAGTGTGACCACGAAAAGTCTCCAGTGTCCGATCATGGTTATTTCTTCGCCTCCTGCTTGCTGGAGCCCTTCTGCGTCATCAGGAAAGCGGTCAGAGCGCGAGCATCTTCATCACTCATGTTGCGGTTCGGCTCGATGGTGCCGGAGCGCATGGCCTGCGGGTCTTTCAGCCAGTGGTAAATCCACGCGGCATTCAGACGCGAGCCCACTTGCGTGAGGGTTGGTCCGATGTAACCTTTGTCGGCTTTGGTATCGACGATGTGGCAAGACTGGCAGGCATACTTGGAATAGAAAAGCTGTTTCCCCTGTTCCACCTGCGCAGGTGGATACCCGCTGGCCGGCATCGAGTCGCGATCGAACTCCGGAGTCTGATACACGGTCATGATGTAGTCAGTCAGTTCCTTCGCGTCGTCATCGGAAAGGTTGAACCTCGGCATGCGCCGGATCAGCGCCGGGCGCAGCGTGCCAGGGTTTTTCAAGAATGCCTCCAGCCATGGCCGCTGCACGGAGCTGCCTTCCCAGGTCAGGTCGGGAGCCAGGTCGCCGCCGCGGCCGTTGATGGTGTGGCAGGTGAAGCAGGCCATGTCATCCATGAGCTTTCCGGCCTTGCCCGCGGGCTGATAATTCGAAGGCGGTTTTGACGGCACGGTCAATGCCATGGGCAAGTCATGTGCCCGGTCGGTGAGCGCGAGCAGCGCAGTCGTCAAGGCGTCGACTTGCGCGGGTGCCAGGCTGAACTGCGGCATCTTCAATGCCGCTCCAAACGAACGCGGTTGCCGGATCTTGGCCGCAATGTAATCCGGTATGGCGTGCGTCATCCCCGGCAGGAAAATAATCTGCGTCAGCGGCTTGCTCCCGATCCGGGTCAGTTCCGGAGCGAAGTTATCCGGCTTCTTGATGCCGTTGATCTCGTGGCACGACGCGCATCCGTACTCGGTCACCAGGAGCTTGCCGTGCGCAATCTGTTCCGGCGTAGGCGTGTCGAGATGCACATTGGCCAGCAGATCGGAATCGGTTTTGTTTCTGAGGAATACCGTAAGCAGGGAAACTTGCGGATCGGTGAGACGGTAGTGCGGCATCGCCGTTCCCGCGTCGTAGACACGCGGGTTGCGCAACCATGCTCGCAACCATTCCGGCTTCACCTTATTGCCGACGCGAGTCAGTTCCGGGCCAACATCGCCACCAACCACATTCCCGGCGGCGTTCTGCACGGCATGGCAGGAGGAGCAAAACGACTCGCCGTACAAGCTGGCGCCGGCCGTCGGGTCGGGCGCTTTCTGATTATTGAGATCCGGGGCCGTGTCTCCCGCGAGTGGCGTGCTGTTGGCGATCAGGAACGCCGAAACATCGCGCGCATCCGGATCGCTCAATTTAAAATTCGGCATGGTTGCGGTGACGGCGTAGGACTGAGGATCCTTCAGCCACGCATAAATCCATTCCCGTGTGGTCTTGTCGGCGATGTGCTCAAGCGAAGGCGGATCGTCGGTCGGCTGGATCGCCCTGCCGTCGGGCAGTTTGGTCGTGTGACAATGCACGCAGCCATATCGCCCCAGCAGATTGCGTCCTAAGTTCAGTTGTGGTGTGCCGGTCAGAGGAGCGCGATGGCATTGCCCGCAGGAAGATTGGACGTAGCGTGCCGGCAAGATGGGCTGCTCCCAGGCCAGCGTACTGCTGTGCGCTTCCTCGACGGTGGTCGCGGGGCCCTGCCCACGGTGGCACATCACGCAGCCAAACTGGTCAAGCGTGTGCGGGATTACCGGATGCCGGCGGAACGGCTGGGTGCTGACATCGGCAAGACTGGCTTCTTTCAATCCGACGTGGCAGGTGGTGCAGCGATCGACGACTCCGAGCTGCGGAAGCCAGATCTGCTGGATGCCGTCGTGTTCGTGGAAGTGGCGCTGCAGGGTTACCGCGTCTCCACGGGTCTGAATCAGCGCGAGATATTGCTTCTGATAGTGACGCCATTCGCTGAAGTGATTCTTGGCCGGTGCAATGGCCAGCGAAATCAACAACAGGAGGCTGACCACGCCAAAAGCGCGAACTGGATGGCCGAATAACGTCTGCCACAAGGAAGACAACGCGTTCTTCATTGATTGCAATCGCAATTAGCTCCTCCAGGGCAACACCCAGGACCAACCTGGGCCGCGAAAGAAAGTGCCAACCGCCGTGAGCACGGTGAGTTCGAACAGAAACCAGGTCATGATCCAGAAAGAAAGCGGCTTCGCAGCGAGACCACGCCGGAAAGCCGAGGTCGACTGCGGA
>Ga0326728_10023625_pt1 | contig 11239 bp, 9 predicted proteins | sample MB3enrmetagenome_FD_207602 | JGI IMG/M metagenome (GOLD analysis project Ga0326728, IMG submission 207602) | Lab enriched peat soil microbial communities from McLean, Ithaca, NY, United States - MB31MN | ecosystem: Environmental > Terrestrial > Soil > Wetlands > Peat | place: USA: New York... | reverse complement strand
CTCGAGCTTGGGCGCCTCTTCCTCTGAGAGCGCATTGAATGCGTCTGCGCCCAGGCTCTCTTCCTCGAACTCGAGAGCCGTTTCTTGCGTCTCTTCGGTTTCCGTTTCCGTTTCGTAATAGGACGACCCGGTCTCCTGGCGCTCCTCTTCGACCGATTGCTCCGTGGCGGCGCTGGTATCCGGCGCACCGGAGACTTCGGTTTGCGATTCGGCCTCGGCCTCCGGCTGGAGCCCGCGATGCCGCGAGAGCGACTCTCCGGGCAACAGGCCGCTGCCATCCCAGGTAATCGGCGCTTCCACGAGCGTGGAAGGCTTTGACGTGTAGCTTCGACTTGGCTGTGCAGCCGATTCTGTCGTGGATTGCGGCGCTTCCGCTGCCGGCGCGCCGCCATACTTCGAAAGCGATTCCCCGGGCAGAACAAAGGCCGCCGGCGCCTGGCGTCCGTGCGGCGCAGATTGCGGAGGATGGGCCTCGCGTGCAGCCGGCTCCTCTTCAAATTCAACGGTCTCGACCGGCTCGGCTGAGCTGGCTACGCTTGGCGCCGCTTCGCCAGCTGCTTCCATGGGAACGCCCTGTCCCCGTCCGCCGCGGCGGCGGCGCCGTCCCCGCCAGCGGCGTCCACCCGCTTCTTCGTGTTCCTGAACCGTCTCTGCCGGCGCAGCACTCGTGGACTCCGGAATCACCGTTTCCGCCGGCGCTTCTTCCGGCGTGCGGCGCTCTGGTCTGGACTCCGTCTTTCTGTCACCGGGGCGTCCTCCGCGTTCTTCGCGGCGTCCGCCGTTGCGGTCGACACCCTGGGAAGGGCCTTGGGGAGTGCCATGGGGATGCCGTATCTCGCGCGGAGCCTGGCCGGTCGCCGCAGCCTTCTCCAGCTCATCGGTCTCTTCCTGATCTTCGAGTTCGATGAAGTCGGTGACGTACAGAAACGCATCGCGCTCCAGGCCAAGGTCGACAAAAGCCGACTGCATGCCCGGCAAAACCCGTGTCACGCGTCCGTTGTAAATGGAACCTGCGAGTGTGTACTCGTTTTCGCGTTCGTAGTAGATTTCCGCGAGTTGATCGTCTTCTAAAATCGCAAGCCGCGTCTCATGCGGCGTGCTGGAGATACAAATTTCCTTTGCCATCGTACCTTTCCGTCCGGCAGCCAATAGCAGCCGGTACATGCGGCAAGGTTGGATGGACACGCGCGAAGACGGCAGGGGATGGGATGGGCAGATAACCGATAAGGCGATCGAGGAACGGCCTGTGCGCAGCTGCCTGCCTCACGGGCGGCGAGCCTGGGCAAAAAGGCCGATGCTGATTGCGGGTATCCTGTTGCAGAGTGCCTGGGGCGGCCATGGCCGACATTTGACCGGAGGCGGACGCGGGGAAGACCCATGCGGGTAGAACGGCGTTCGCTTGTCCCAATCGGTTTGCCAGGTCCTTGCAATGTGCAAGCCGCGAGCCGTGCCGCGTGCTCCGGCGACCGATTTCGGTCGTTGGAGCGGAGCGGCCATCCCGTCTCTGCGTGCTCATAAACCCAATCCTGCCGGGCGCGGTCCATCCGGACCATGCCGGCGAAATACTTGAAAATCTTGCTCTTACGGCCAGAAACAATCCCAAATTGCCCCCGGGCCGCACAACGAAACCTTTTCCTTGCGACTCCGAACCGAAATGGATCGAGACGCGTCAGTTCACAAACCGGCGCATGCGGACATTCATTGCCACGCCGAGCGCCAGGAACGTAAACAGCACCGAAGATCCGCCATAACTCATTAAAGGTAAAGGGATTCCGGTGACGGGCATCAACCCGATGACCATGCCTACGTTGACCGCGATCTGGAAGGTCAACACAGCCACGATTCCCATGATAATGAGGGAACCGGGCAGGTCGGCGGCTGTTTGAGCGTTTTGAATCAAACGCATCAATATAAGGAAGTATAGCAGCAGCACAAATATCGCGCCCACAAAGCCGTGCTCCTCGCTCAGGGCGGCAAAGATGAAGTCCGTATATGGAATCGGCAGGAAATAGCCCTGCGTCTGCGTGCCCTTTTCCGTTCCCTTGCCCCAGATTCCGCCCGAGCCCACGGCAATCTCCGATTGCAGCACCTGGTAACCCGCTCCCTTGGGGTCGTTCTGGGGGTTGATGAAACTGGTCAGCCGAGCCTTCTGGAAGTTCTTGAGCACTCTGATGTGCCCCGCCCCAAAGCCATTTGTCCAGACACCGGCAATCAGGAAAGCCGCACAGGCCGTGAGAATGAGTGATTGGCGCAGGTTGATGCCACCCAAAAACAGGCCCAAAATCAGAATCGGCGCGTAGGTCAGTGTCGTTCCCATATCGGGCTGCTTCATCACCAACAGCATGGGAACCCCGACCAAAGCGATGGCCTTGAAGATGTCCTTCCAGGTCAGGTTCCTACCGCCCAGGTTGGCAAAGTAGCGCGCGACCATCATGAGGAGAATAAGCTTAACGAGCTCGGAGGGCTGGAACTGGATTGGCCCTGCCTTGATCCAGCGGCGGCCTCCCAGAGCGTTGTGGCCAAGCGGGGTGAAAATGGCAGCCAGCGAGAAAAGACCGAACCCATAGGCCCACGGCGCCCAATCGAGCACGCGGTGATAATCGATCTTCGCGAAGATGAACATAACGGCCACGCCGGCCGCCACCCAGAAGATCTGCTTGCTGCCAAAGCTGGCAAATTTCGTGTGCAGCGTGGCCGAATGCACCTCAACCACGGAAACGCTGCAAAGCAGGAGCAGGAGCGCCAGCAGGGCCCAGTCGAAGTCGCGAAAGCTCAGGAAACGACGCAGAGGCATGACGCTACGGAACCTTTCTCGGTTCGGGACTCGGCTCGGGCCCCGACGCCGGTCTCAACGCGGGCTTGCGCTCGGGCAGCGCCGCGGCGACTTCCGCCGGCCTTGCCGGGGCATTTGCCACTGGAACTGGCGTTGAACCTTTCGCTGGCTTGCGGCTAGTTTTCGCTCCGGCCGGGTTCGCAGCCACAATCTGCCCGTTCTCGACGAAGAAATGTCCGCTCTGAATGCGGCTCTTGGTCGTCGCCGTGTTCTTCGCGCCGGGTTGCGCGTCGGGAGTGGTCCACACCGCGCCCACCTCGACCGGGGCTGCGGCCTTCGGCTGCGGCAAGTTGCCCGCCAGGCGGCGCTTCTTGTCCACAAAGGCCGTCACCACCTTCGCGGCGATGCGCGCCGGGTAGTAGCTGAATTCGCCGTTCTGCCACAAAACCGCCACCACAAGCTCGGGATTGCGGCGCGGCGTCACGCCCACGAACCACACGTTGGGATATGTGCTCTTGCCCTTACCGCTCTTCTCCAGCGCCTCGTGGCTCATCTCCTGCGCGGTGCCGGTTTTGCCGGCAAAGTCGATGCCTTCAAGATGCGCCGAACCGGCCGTGTGGTAGAGGCCCGGCTCGGTCACGTCGGCCATGCCGTCGGTAATGATCTCCCAGTTCTCGGGGTCAATCGGAACATACGCATCGCCCGATCCCGGAAAACTGTCCACGAGCGATTTGCGGAATTCCGCCGGAAGCTGATCGGGAGACACTACGTGCGGCCGCACCAAGTGTCCTCCCGACGCAATGCCGCCGATAATGCGCGCCAGTTGAAGCGGCGTAGCTTCCACCGCGCCCTGGCCAATGGCCACGTCGAGCGTCTCGTCGGGATACCAGCGGGCGTGATAATTCTTCGCCTTCCACTGCGCGCTCGGCATCAGTCCGGCCTGTTCGCCGGGCAGGTCGATCCCCGTCTTCTGGCCGTAACCGAAGGCGGTTGCGTATTTCACGATGCGATCGATGCCCAGCTTGTCGCCCAGCATGTAGAAGAACGTGTCGCAGGAGTAAGGAATGGCATTGTGCATGTCCACCGCGCCGTGATGCTCGTCGCAGTGGTGGAAGTAGCCGTAGGGACCCCATCCGCCGCTGCACACAATATGCATGTTCTGCATGATGCCTTCCTGCAGGCCGGCTACCGACATGAGAATCTTGAAGGTCGATCCCGGCGCAAGCTGCGCCTGGATGGCTTTGTTCAGCAGCGGATGGTCGGGATCGGTGATGAGCTTATTCCACTCCGTGCGGTCGATCTTGACCGCGAAGGCATTGGGATCGAAGCTCGGCCGCGAAACCAGGGCCAGAATCTCGCCGTTGCGCGGATCCATGGCGACAATCGCGCCGTTGCGGTCGCCCATCGCCAATTCGGCGGCACGCTGCAGGTCGTTGTCGATGGTGAGCTTCAGGTCCTGGCCGGGCACCGCATGCTGGATGCCGAAATAACCCACTTCGCGTCCGTGGCTGTCGACCACCACCTCGCGACTGCCGTCCTGGCCGCGCAGCAACTCATCGTAGGTCTCTTCCACGCCGGCCTTGCCCACCACGTCGCCCGGCTCGTAGTAGGCAAAGCGCGGATTGTTCAGGTCGTCCTCGCTCACCTCGCCCACGTACCCGATCAGGTGTGCGGCAAAGCCGTCGCGCGGATACAGCCTGCGCTCTTCGTCAATGGTTTCAAGCTCAGGCAATTCATTGCGATGCGCCGCGATAAAGGCCTGCTCGTCGGCGGTCACGTCTTGCTTGATGGGGATGGGCTGGTAGCCGGGCTGGGTGCGGTACCGGCGCAGGGTCGCCCGCAACTGATCCAGGTCGAGATCCAGGCCTTTCGCGATCAGGGGCAGATCGGCGTCCACATTCTGGCTCTGCTCGCGCACCAGGAAGCACGTAACCGACGGATAGTCGTCCACCACCAGCCGGTTCTCGCGGTCGAAGAGTTTGCCGCGCGGCGCCAGAATCGGCTCTTTGCGGATGCGGTTCTGCTCGGCCAGTACGCGGTAGTTCTCCACGTCCAGCACCTGCAGCCGCCACAGGCCGGCGCCCAGCCCCAGCATCAGAAAAAGAATGCCGTACTGCACCACCGTCGCCTTGACCGGGGAGAGCTTTTCACCGCGATTGATACTGCCTGAAACCATGCTTCTACGCTTCAGAATACTCCGAGTTCAAATTCCTGCGCCGTCGTTGCTCCCTGCCTCTCAGAAGACCTCAACCGATGCCGAATGGCCTGGAGCCGCGGCGATTCTCCGATCCCGCGTGATCAAAGGAGCCTTCAACTCCTCGGCGAGCGCGACGTAGGCCGCATCGTAGGCGCTCAGGTTCTGCCTGAGCCGCCAAATGCGCTTGAGCAGCAGGACCGGCGCGTAGCGAGTCATACGCAGTGCGCTCAAGTCCTCAATTGCCTCCTCGGCCCGCCTGGCCGTCAATGTCTTCTCGCGCACCAGACGCCGCAAGACCTGCGCAAACTCCACGTCGAGCAGATGCACGGTGTGCAGAGTATCGCTGCGCGCATAGATGCGGTGTTCGATGCGCTGTCCGGCCGGAGTTTGAAGCAGCCAGTCGACCGCCGCCGAAGCATCGAGGACGATCATCGCGCCGCACGTTCCTCACGTACCAGGCGGGCGGTGTCGAGAGCGGCAGGAAGCGGCCTGCGCGTATGTAAACGCTCGCGGAACTCTGCGAGAGTGGGACGACCCGCGATTTCCTGTAACTCCCCGAGCAAATAGTCGGAGAGAGACATCCCCACCGTCGCAGCCCTGGCTTTCAGGCCGCGGTGAAGAGCCTCAGGGACATTCCGGACTTGGATCATCACTGCCATGCTCTAAGCATATTTGCATGTGCTCCACATGTCAAACCGTCTTTGGCCCCTGTCCCCTTGCTCTCTGCCTTTCACTCCCTGATCTGCAGACGGTCCAAAAGGGGAAACAGCACGACGGCAATCAGCGAATTCCCCACCGCCCGCATCAGCTCGGTCAGCCAGCTCCACTCCAGAGCCAGGCCGAGCAGAAAACGGTAGGTGAAAAAGTAAACCACGCTGGAAAGCAGGGATAGCGAGAAGTTAAGCAGCAGGCGAACGATGTGGTTCTCGACTTCGATGCGAATGCCGACAGAAGCCGCCAGAAAACCCACCAGGGTTTTGGCAATGCCGTTCACGCCGATGGGGTGGTGCGAAAGCGCATCTTCAAACAGGCCCATCCCCGCGCCCATGATGGTGCCCTGGATGGGACTGCGGCGTCCCAAAGCGAAATACACGGTAATGACGAGCGGCAGGTCGAACCAGTCAAAGCGTCCCACCACGCGCGGCAGCCATGCCTGTAACACCAGTGAGGCCAACGGAACCAGCGCGTACACCAACAGGGGATAGCGGCGAATCTCCATATCGCGCCTGGAGTCGGCGCTGAGCAGGGACATGGCTACGGATTCCTCCGCTGCGGCGTTTGCGGTTTGGAAACCTCTGCGGGTTGCGGTTTGCCGCCATTGCCCTCTGCAGCATGCGGAGCCGCCGGCTTTTTGGTCTGCGGCTTGGGTGCGGGCTCCGTATTCGTCTCCGGTGCGGGAGTGGTTGCCGCGCCCGGAGAGAACTCATCGGCGTGCAGCGGCTGCGGCGGCTGCGGAGCGGGATTCGGATTGCTGCTGTCGTGCAGCGGCTGCTGGTCGGGAGGCAGGTTGGGATCCACGAGGCCGGGCAGCTTCTCGGCCATGATCTCCGACGCCTTCACCTGGTCTTTGATTGCGGTCGGCACAACGTCTTTTTGCGATTCGCTGACGGTCAGATCCTGCTCTTCCTGGGGCGAGAAGCGCGGCTCCGTCGAGGTAATCACCAGCACCTCGTCCAGGCGCTCAAGATGCGCGGCCGGCTTCACAAGAATGTCGATGAACGAATCCCGTTCGGGATCGGGAATCACCTTCTCCACCACGCCCACCGGCAATCCCCGCGGAAAGATCAGGTCGCCCCCGGCTGTCAGCACTTTTTCGCCGGGCTGAATGCGCTGATCGGCCAGAATGCCCACCACTTCCAGCCGGCCCACCGCGTCGCCCCGCAAAATGCCGCGAATGCGCGTGGTTTCCAGAATCACTCCCGCGCCGCTGGTGGCGTCGTTCACAGCCAGCACCTGTGCCGTGTGCGGAAACACGTCGCGCACTTTGCCCACAATGCCATCGGCCGTAATCACCGCCATGTCGGGCTTCAGGCCGTCGTGTGCACCCTTGTCGATATAGAAGACGTGCGAGCGATCGCTGCCGCTGGAGCCGTACGCCTGCGCGGCCACTGTGGTGTAAATGTATTTCTCCTGGAAACCCAGCAGCGCCTGCAACCGCTGGCCCTGGCGCGCGTCTTCCAGCAGCGCCGCCTGCTCCAGCCGCAACCTGTCCACGGTCTTTTTGAGGTCCCGGTTCTCGTCGCGCACGTGGCCGAGATCGATGTAGTTCGTCCACATCGATTCCATGCCGATCTTTGTTCCGTGAATCAGGCGCTCCGGAGGAGAAACGATGGCATTGCCCCACAGCCGGATCAGGCGCACGCCGCTCGGGTCGCTGGGGTCGAGCGTATTCGTGCCGGCGCTGCTGCGGCGCACCTGCACGGCCAAACCGGCGATTTGCGCCATCAGAATGGCCAGCAGCACCAAAAGGTTCCGATAACGGGCGAAGAACGAGTCCATAAAAACCAGAGATCAGAGATCAGGGGTCAGAGATCAGTGGAGAGCCGGCCATCGCACAGACCGCATTGCTTGCATGCGCTGCTTGTCTTACCGCTCACTAACCGACGGTCCTCGCGGTCCCACGGGGCCAAATGCTGATCTCTGATCTCTGACCCCTGATCTCTGCTCAATCAATTTTGATCTTGCGCAGCAGCCGGAAGTCCGAAAGCATCTTGCCTGTGCCCAGAACCACCGAGGCCAGGGGATCGTCGGCTACCGAAACCGGCAGCCCGGTCTCTTCGCGGATGCGCTTGTCAAGGTTCTTGATCAGTGCGCCGCCTCCGGTCAGCACAATGCCGCGATCGCTGATGTCGGCCGAAAGCTCGGGAGGCGTGCGCTCCAGCGCCACGCGAATGGCGTTCATGATCACCGCAATGCATTCGCCCAGCGCTTCGCGGATCTCGCTGTCGTCGATGGCGATGGTCTTGGGCACGCCCTCAATCAGGTTGCGTCCCTTGATCTCCATGCTCAGCGGCTTGTCCAGCGGAAACGCCGATCCGATTTCGATCTTGATCGCCTCGGCCGTGCGCTCGCCGATCAGCAGGTTGTATTTGCGCTTCAGATAATTCGTGATGGCCTCGTCCATCTGGTTGCCGGCCATGCGCACCGAGCGCGAATACACAATGCCTGAAAGCGAGATCACGGCGATGTCCGTCGTTCCGCCGCCGATATCCACCACCATGTTGCCTGAGGGTTCGGTAATCGGCAGTCCCGCGCCGATCGCCGCCACCATGGCCTGCTCCACCAGGTACACTTCGCTGGCCTTGGCGCGATACGCCGAGTCCTCCACCGCGCGCTTCTCCACTTGCGTAATCTCTGAGGGCACGCCGATCACGATGCGTGGATGCACCAGCATCTTGCGGTTGTGCGCCTTCTGGATGAAGTAGTTCAGCATTTTTTCTGTGACTTTGAAGTCGGCGATCACGCCATCCTTCATGGGCTTGATGGCCACAATGTTGCCGGGCGTGCGTCCCAGCATCTCCTTGGCCTCTTTGCCCACGGCTTCCACTTCGCCGGTCACTTTGTTGATCGCCACAATCGACGGCTCATTGACGACGATGCCTTTGCCTGCCGCATAGACAAGGGTGTTTGCGGTGCCTAAATCGATGGCCAGATCGCTCGAGAACATGCTGAACAGCGAGCGAAACCCGCGGGAACGCGAAGAGCGCGAAGGATATCCGTTTGAAGACATGGAAAAGCTGGGTCTACCTCAACAAGCCTGTGAAATGGTATCTGCCTTAATGCCTATTGTACGGCCAGTGGAACCAAGCCGCGAAAACCGCCTGAAAACATGGCGAAAAGGGTATCCGCGGACCCACCGGGCCACGCATTCTGGCACTCCACGGGGGCTCGGATCGCTCCATGGCCCTCCCATCTAGAGCCCCTTCGCTGGCCGGAACCGCAACCACGGGGTTATGCTGTTCTGCGGATTATCCTGCGGAATTCGCAGGACTTTCCTCAGCCGATCGGCCGCTATCTCCGGATCCCCGATCGCTGTTTTCTGATCTCTGTCTTTCGAGGCTTTCATGACCTACCCCACCTACCACAACCTCATCGGCGGCCAGTGGCTCCCGGCTGCAAGCGGCAAAACCATGCTGAACCTCAACCCCGCCGACCACTCCGACGTCATTGGCGCCTTCCCCTCTTCGCACGCTGAAGATGTGGGGGCGGCCGTAGCGGCAGCCAAGGAGGCCTTCACCACCTGGCGCCTGGTTCCCGCGCCCAAGCGGGCTGAGGTTCTGCTTCGCGCGCGCGACATCCTCATCAAGAACAAGGAAAAATACGCACGCGAGATGACGCGCGAAATGGGCAAGGTGCTGGCCGAGACGCGCGGTGACGTGCAGGAGGCCATTGACGAAGCTCTTTACGTAGTCGGCGAGGGAAGACGTCTCTTCGGCGTCACCACTCCCAGCGAACTGCCCGACAAATTCGCCATGAGCGTGCGCATGCCCGTCGGCGTTGTCGGCCTTATCACGCCGTGGAACTTCCCCATGGCCATCCCCAGCTGGAAGCTCTTTCCCGCGCTCGTCGCCGGCAACACCTGTGTTATCAAGCCCGCCACCGACACGCCGCTTTCCACCTACAACCTTGTCCAGGCGCTCGTCGATGCCGGCCTTCCGCCGGGCGTGGTCAATATCGTCTGCGGCACCGGCTCGACCGCGGGCGCGGCGCTGGTCGATCACCCCGACGTCCGCGCCATCAGCTTCACAGGGTCAAGCTCCGTTGGTTCACTCGTCGCGCAACGCGCCGCCGTCACCTTCAAGCAGGTTTCGCTTGAAATGGGCGGCAAAAACGCGCAGATCGTTCTCGACGACGCCAATCTCGATCTGGCTCTCGACGGTGCGTTGTGGGGCGTATTCGGCACCACCGGCCAGCGCTGCACCGCCACCAGCCGCATCCTGCTGCAAAAGGGAATTGCCGCCGAGTTCACCGCGAAATTTGTCGCACGCGCGAAAAAGCTCAAGGTCGGCAATGGCCTCGATGAAACCGTCGAAGTCGGCCCGCAGGTCAACGCCGCGCAGGTCGAAACCTCGCAGAAATACGTCGAGATTGCGCTGGCCGAAGGCGCTCAGCTCCTCTGCGGCGGCCACGCACTCGCCGGCGGCGCGCATACCCACGGAACCTTCTTCGAGCCCACGGTCTTCGCCGGCGTCACGCCGCAAATGCGCATCGCGCGCGAAGAGGTCTTCGGCCCGGTGGTCGCGCTCATGGAGTTCTCGACATTTGAAGAGGCCGTCGCCATCGCCAACTCCATCGACTACGGACTCTCGACCGCGCTCTACACGCGGAACGTCAATCGCGCCTTCGCCGCCATGCGCGACCTCGAAGCCGGCATCACCTACATCAACGCGCCCACCATCGGCGCCGAAGTGCATCTGCCCTTCGGCGGCGTCAAGCACACCGGCAACGGCCATCGCGAAGGCCTCGGCGCTCTCGACTTCTTCACCACCTGGAAAGCCGTCTACGTCGATTACTCCGACAAACTCCAGCGCGCGCAGATTGATAATGCGGAGTAATTCCCCACCACACCCAATCACTCCCCAGCGCTGTCATCCTGAGCGTAGCGGAACGAAGTGGAGCGGAGTCGAAGGATCTGCGGTTGCTTCTTCGCCTGCCGTGCAGACAAACCAACGCATCCTGTCCGGACGGCCGGTGATCCTCCCGGAACTGCGCCTACGCCTCGCAATGCCTTCCGACATGTCGACTGCCGGAGGATACTTACTGTTTATCAGAGAGCTCAGTTTTATCTTTGTCTGTTGGAAGAGAATGGAAATTCACGCCGGTCGCGGAGATCATTATGTTCCTGGCACCAAGATCTCCTCAGGCCACCATGATCACTAGCATGCTAGGCCTCAGAATGCACGAAGTCCTGTTCTCGCCAACTGACCGAGAACTGCGCGCTCGCGCCTCATTTACGATTCATTTTCCCGTCTGGACGAAACGAAGGGGTCAGGTTCACTCTGCGCGTCGGAACGGACAGACCACAGGAGAGTCGGGGCGCCTGGGCTATTTCAGTAAGGCGGGGAGACGGCTCAACCAGCCGGGCTGGCTGTAGCCCTGCAGCATCCAGAGGTCCGATCTCTGTTTTACCGTGCTGTAAACCATGCTCTTCCCATCCGGCGCCAGGCTGAATCGAATGCCCGGATTAAAGCCGGAGACAGGGCGGAGGTCCTTGCCCAGTTCCTTGATCACATTCTGCCTGAGCGTAACAGGATTCATGGAAAAGAGCG
>Ga0326728_10023624_pt1 | contig 11240 bp, 9 predicted proteins | sample MB3enrmetagenome_FD_207602 | JGI IMG/M metagenome (GOLD analysis project Ga0326728, IMG submission 207602) | Lab enriched peat soil microbial communities from McLean, Ithaca, NY, United States - MB31MN | ecosystem: Environmental > Terrestrial > Soil > Wetlands > Peat | place: USA: New York... | reverse complement strand
TGGCATATCTCCCTTTCCTCCTGGTTCAGGGACTATCTCTATATTCCTCTGGGCGGAAATCGCAAAGGCACGTGCCTTACGTACATTAACCTGATGGTGACGATGCTGCTGTGCGGCCTCTGGCACGGAGCAAGTTGGAATTTTGTTTTCTGGGGCGGCATACATGGAGTTTCCCTTGCGGCTCACCGGGCCTGGAAGGCATGGAAGCCGCTTGCCGCGTTGGATGCAACGCCTGCCCTGGACCGTGTCAGGTCCATTTTTTCGCGCATCCTGACTCTGTCCATTGTCACTGTCGGCTGGATATTCTTTCGGGCGCATTCCTGGGCCGACGCCTGGAACTATCTGGGACGTATCATCACTTGGGCGGACGGCACGCGGCTGATCTCGCCCTTCATCATCCCGGCTTTGCTCGCCGTGGTAATGGCCCACCTGCTGGTGGATAAAGACCGGAATTGGGCCGCGGAATTACCGGGCCGGGCTGTTCCCGTCCGGTTGGCATGCTATATGGGATTGCTGCTGTGTATAGTCAGCTTTGGGGCTGGCAACGCCGCCCCCTTCATCTATTTTCAATTCTAGATCGACTAATTCGTATTATGCGGCCTCAATTTGGTATGGACCGACGCTTGCCTGGCAAGGTATACTCGCACTTTGCGCCATTTTGGGTTACAGGATAAAAGCCAAAGATTCACCAGACAAGTCATTCAGGAGACATCATGACACGCACCTTTCTGCTTCTGGCCGCTTTGTGGCTGCTCACCCCGCCCGCCGTGCACGCTGCGGTCATCACGGTCGGGCCGTCGGATTGCTCCGACACCGCCGTCAACAAGGCTATAACGTCGGCCCAGAGCGGCGACACGATCCAGCTCACCTGCTCAGGCGCCGCTACCTGGAAGAACACCGTGACTATTCCGGACACAAAGCCGGTGACAATCGTGGGGCCGGGCTCCAACACACCTAAAAGCTCCGCCAACTTTCCACTTATTATTTCATTCAATACCACTGCATACACCCCGGCGTTGCAGATTAATTGCGAAAACAACATGCCTCTCGCCCGGGTGACCGGACTAAAATTCCAGGGAGGGACCCCCAACGCCGGCTTTATAACCGTTTCGGGCAGAGGACTGGGAACCACCGGCATTGGGGCGTACAGGATAGACAACTGCTATTTTGATACCCTTAACGCCAGTGCTGTTATTTACCTTAACGCCAGCAGCGGCGAAATGACGGGATTGACGGATAACTGCACATTTCACGATTGTTATTACGACAATTACACGATCAGGGTCAGGGAAACCTGGACAGGGAGCACTTCCTTCTGCTACGGCTATGATTCATGGCAAAGACCATTCAACTTCGGCGACAACCACTTTAATTTTATAGAAGATTGTCTTTTCGAAGCAATCAATCAGTATAACAGGCACAGTGTTTCCTGCGACGGCGCAGGCGGAAGATACGTGATTCGCTACTGCACGCTTAACAGTCAGCTTCAGGGGACCGTCCCCGATTATATAGACGCCCACGGTGACGGCACCGGCGGGTTGGGGACCGGAACGAGGGGAGGAGAAATCTACGGAAATACATTTCTGGGAACGGCCCAGACGGTCGGGCGTGATGTTAGCATCCGCGGAGGCCAATTCCTTGTTTACAATAACACTTTTACTACTACCGGCTACGGCCCGACTCCAATTCACATGACGGAGTACAGGGCCAGCACCATTGACTGCACGGAGTTGCAAAACCCCAGCCTGTGCAATCCGGGGGCGCCCCAATGCGCCAACCCTTCCAATTTCGCCGCATGGTACCCGCTGCCAGGTCAGATCAGGGGGACTTATGTTTGGAATAATTTGCTCGGTGGGGTGAATCAATCGCCTTACCTCGACCCGGAAAATTATATTTCGACCTATATTCAGGCCAACAGGGACTATTGGGTGTCCGCGAGCCAGCCTTCAGCCTTGGCGGGCTACGTTCCTTACACCTATCCGCATCCCCTGAGACGCAATTTACCCGGTCCTACGAACCTGCGCCTGATGCAGTAGAGTACTTGTCGATCAGGACAGATTAAAATACGAAATCTCGGAAGATAAATTGAGACTGGAGAGTAACCATCCGGAAGATGAGGCATTTTGCATATTCTTTCGGGAGTTATTACAGTTCTGAAATAAACCTTGCCGAATTCTCGTCAAAGCCGATATGATGGGGCTGTAACTACGCAGCCCGGTTTGAATCAGGACGGCTCAAATTAGTTCCTGCTGCGGCGAGAGCTGACTAGCGCGTCGATGCCGGCCAAAGTTTTCGAGGCCCGAGTTTTTGGAAACTATGACGCTGTTCATTTCTGAAGACGCTGGCCGGCTCCCGAACGCCGGCTGAAACGCGGAATTCAATTTCCTCACCCCTCCACATGGCACATATGCTGCAACCTCATAGATCAGCAAAATACCGGTATCCGTCGATCGGGTGCCTAAAACTTGCTAATCCTGGAGGAGAACGTGAGGAGGACCACTATGAGGAGATTGGAAATTCTATGCCCGGTTATTTTTCTTTTGGCCCTGGTGCGGGTAGAGTTCTCTACTGCCGCGACCATCACAGTCGGTCCAAACGACTGCTCCGCCCCGACTGTCAATTCAGCCATTTCCAGCGCCAATCCGGGAGACACGGTTAAACTTATTTGTACCGGTACAGTCAACTGGACGAACACTGTTACTGTCTCAGGCGGTGTTGAGCTTATCGGTCCCGGTAGTATGAGTACGAATAGCTGGCCCTTGGTGATTGACTGCTCTGGGGGAACACAGCAACCAGTTATTCAAATCACCAATGCATCCAATCAACCTCTAAACCGTGTTTCTGGACTTGAGTTTCAAAATTATGTAAACACATCCGGATATCTTATATGGGCAACAGGCCAAGGTCTTGGCCCTAGTCCTTACTATGGCGCCTATAGAATTGATAACAATTACTTCAACTCTATTAACCAAGTTTGCAGATTGATGTGGCTGGATAGCAGCGCCGGTGAAATGACTGGACTTGTGGATCATAACGTCATCTATGATTCAGAACAGATTGCGCCGATTGAGAGCTACGCTCCAACTGGCCTTTCTCTGGGTCAGGATGCGTGGGATAGGCCTCTTAACCTCGGTGACGCCCATGCACTGTTTATCGAATCAAATCAGTGGATAGTCGATAATAATGGAGGATGGTACTCCACAGGCCTTGAAGCACCGCATGGCGCCGGAGCTAAGTTTGTTTATAGATACAATACTTGGAACTGCAGTAAATCCTTTACCACGGACTTCGCGGGAGGTCACGGTCCGGACATAGGAAACTGCGGCGGTGTGACCGGTACGCGTTCGATGGAGATATATGGCAATACCGGGACATTCAGCAGTAGTTGTTATGCCGGTATAACTATTAGATCAGGAACTGCTTTAGTCTATAATAATGCCGCTACTTCAGGTCAGATGTATGCCGGGCTGTGGGAGGACAGGGCATCGACGTCTGAAATTGTTGGTTTGGATTGGCCCAGCTTGAATTATTACAAGCCATGCAAGCAGGCCCCGCAAATTAGTGACTTTGCGACTTGCTGGCCTTTGCCTTATGGTATTTCGGCCTGTGGGTCGATCTCGGGAGCGCATGGAGGCGCGGGCAACGTTAGTTCGCAATGCGTCGGCACTCTTGGGACCACATTTTGGAACAACAGTTTTGCTCCCGGGGCGTCTAATGACGGTCCCAACCAAACATATGTCACGCTTAACCGTGAGTACTGGAACGCCTCATCAGGCCCTCAGGCAAACCTTCCGGCAACCTGCACGGCGGATGGAAACACCTATTACGGCACGACTGACACTAATCAGCTATACAAATGTACGGCTACTGACGTGTGGACGCTGGTTTACACGGCGTACACTTACCCTCATCCATTGACAAATGACATTCAACCGCCTGATGGTTTGCGTTTGTTGCAGTGACCGATTGGTCTGACCAAATATTCTCAGGCTGCGAATGACTTACGCCGGGCAAAAAACACGTTGTTCGTTTTTTGTATGGAAGCGAGGTATTATGTAGATGGGAACTCTGGACAACTCCAAGAGATTCTGGATGCGGCTCGTTAACCGTGCAGCGAGAGCAAAAATCATATCCAGGAGGATGGACGCCCTATATCTGCTGCAGGACCCGTGGGGCATGAATTCGCCGTCCGAGCAAAGTCGATTCGCCGAGACAAATCGACTTCTCCTGGAAAAGTTCGGCCACGTTGGCTCACTTCTGGAAGTCGGCTGTGGTGAGGGCCATCAGTCAATCTATTTGCGACATATCTGCGATACTCTTACCGGTCTTGACATTTGCGGCAGGGCAGTCGAGCGCGCCCGCACGAGACACCCCGGAGGTCGGTATATCGTTGGCGATCTCTTCAGCCCCGCAATTGCAGATCTGGCCCACTTTGACCTCGTGATGGCGTGCGAAGTGCTCTATTACATTAACGACCTGGAAGCGGCCCTCAGAAGGATGCGAGAGTTGGGGCGAAACGGTTTTGTGACATATTTCGACAAAATGATGGAAAAGCTTGACCCATTGGTGTTGAGCCTGCCCGGAGTGTCCAGTGAAATCCTGAAAATCGGCGACGCCTGCTGGCGGGCGGTGTGGTGGTCGGAACGCTCCAGCCGGATTGTTATGCCGGCGGCGCCAAAAGAACGAAGATATCTCAAACCCCGATCCATTGACGAGCTTGTGTGACCGTTAAGGCGGTGAGGCGAGGACCGGTCCCGCGGGCTTCATCTCACAGGAAACCGATACCCAGCTTTGAACGAAAATCTAAGAGCCAAAACGATAAATGCTCTGACGTGGAGCTTCCTCGAATCGGTGGTGATGCGGGGGCTTCAATTTGTCACCGGCATAATCCTCGCCCGCCTGTTGTTCCCGGAGCAGTTCGGCCTTATCGGAATGCTGGTGATCTTTATGGCCTTGGCGCGGACCCTGTCCGAGAGCGGCTTCGGCCTTGCCTTGATACAGAAACGAGACATTACCCATACCGATATTTGTTCCATCTTTTACCTGAACGTATTTGTGGGAGTTATACTGGCCGGGCTGTTATGCCTGCTCGCCCCGCTTATCGCAGCCTTTTTTCACCAGCCGCTCCTTACGCCTCTTACCAGGGTATTGTCTCTGACCATCGTTTTCAATTCACTTGGCCTTATCCAGGACACACTTCTAAGCAAAGATATCAACTTCAAAGCCCATACAATCAGGAGCCTTATTGCCGGAATAACTTCCGGAGCACTGGGGATCTCGCTGGCCGTTGCCGGATTCGGCGTCTGGAGCATAGCTGCCCAATATGTGGCGGACTCCTTTCTGCGCGCGACAATCCTCTGGCTTTTGAGCCCCTGGCGGCCGGCTCTGATTTTCAGCTTTCGCGCGCTGCGGGAAATGTTTAGATTCGGATCGCGGATGCTCTGTGCCTGCATGCTCAATCAAGTGTTTGAAAACATCTACTTCGTGGTGATCGGGAAACTTTTTTCCGCAGCCGATCTGGGACTCTTTACACGCGCAAACACCTTGCAGAGCCATCCATCTCAGACGCTCTCGGAAGTGGTGGGCCGTGTCACTTTTCCGGTCTTCGCGAAGACGCAGGATGATCCGGCAGGGTTGAAGAAAGCGCTTAAGAAGGCGCTTACCACCCTGGTACTGTTGAATTTCCCCCTGCTGATCGGCATCGCGGTGACCGCCCGGCCTCTGGTAATAGTGGTTTTGGGTCAGAAGTGGGGCGGGTGTATACACTATCTCCAACTGCTTTGCGTAGTGGGACTCATCTATCCGCTGCATTCCATAAATCTCAATATCCTGATGTCCCTTGGGCGTTCGGACCTGTTTCTGCGCCTGGAGATCATCAAGAAGCTCCTGATTGTCGCTAATATAGCCGTTACGTATCGCATGGGAATACCCGCCATAATATATGGCATGATCGTAACATCGTTATTTTCATATTACCTGAACTGCTATTACACCAGAACACTTATCGGCTACCGTCTCGGAGAGCAGTTGAAGGAGCTATTGCCCTATCTGGCTTCGGCGATGGTGATGGGTATTGCGGTGGTGTGTACCGGATTTCTTGGATTTCACAGCTACCCGCTGGAGCTTCTCAGTCAGGTAATCGTGGGAGTGATTGTCTACGTCAGCCTTTGCCAGATGTTTCGATTACCGGCATTTTTAGAAATGATGCAGGAACTGCGCGATCGAATTTCTTCGACGAGATCCGACAAGCTTGCGGGCAATCTTCAACCCTGAACGAAGCCGAAAACAATCAAAAGATCGGCGGAGGCAAGTCTCATGCCTTCTTCAATTCCAAGACGTATAATCCAAATCTGGGGTCAAGGCGCTCACCTTATGCCGCTCTTCTGCAAGGCTGCGGCGGCAAACATAAAACTTCTGAATCCCGATTTCGAGTACCTGTTTTTTGATAACGAGCGCATTCGGGAATTTATCGACAGCACATTCCCGGAATATCGGAGCGTGCTGGATTCATTTCGTTTTCCCATCCAAAAATACGATTTTTTCCGATACTTGGCGGTCTACCACCTAGGAGGCTTTTACTTCGACCTTGATGTTTTCCTCGCGTCCGGCGTACAGGGTATTTTGGATTATGGGTGCGTTTTCCCCTTTGACGAGCTGACCACGAATGTCTCCTTTATCCGTGACTATGGAATGGACTGGGAGATCGGAAACTTTGCATTCGGCGCGCATGCCGGCCACCCGTTTCTTCATGCGATAATAAAGAACTGCCTGCGGGCCGTGGAGGACCCCGAATGGGTGCGTCCGATGCTGAGGTCGATTCCGCGGGCGTTTCACGATCAATACTATATTCTCAACACTACAGGACCAGGATTGGTTTCGAGAACGTTGGCGCAATTTCCGGATGCGTCTTCGCAGGTTAAAGTCCTTTTCCCGGAAGATGTTTGCGATCCCGATAGCTGGCACCGTTTTGGCGAGTTGGGGGTACATCTTCAGATTGGTGCATGGGACAGGAAAGGGTTTTTTCGCTCTCGCTTGAGATCCCTTTGGCTGGCCTGGACCAGGAGAAGGCTGCTTCATGGAAATCTGATCCTCGGGAAAAGCAGACGATTGGAATTCTTGCAGGCAGGAGCCTCCTGAACTGAAAAAAATGACTGTGTTCGACTCACTCAGACAGAGTTGGGCGCCAAGGGCGTGCTCGCTGGTCCCGCTGGATCTCTGGCACCGCCTCCTTGGCGTGGAGCTTGTAGTCCCATTCTGGCACACTGTAAACGATCACGATGTGCCCCACGTCAGCGGTCTGCTCAAGTTTCGCACGCTCGCGCAGTTCAAGTCCGACCTGGATTTTTTCCTCAGCCACTACACTCCGGTCAGTCTGGAAGACGTGATAAACCATCTGGACGGTGGCGTCCGACTTCCGCAGCGAAGCTTTCTCCCAACCTTTGATGACGGGTTTCGGGAAGTCTATGATTTGGCCGCGCCGATCCTCTATTCGCTGGGTGTTCCGGCCGCCTTTTTTTTGAATACGTCCATGATCGATAATCACCAGTTGGGTTATCTTCAGAAAAAAAGCCTGGCGATTCGGTCTCTGGCGTCCAGCGCGACCCGGGCTGTCAAAGGGGAGATTTCCCGCCGTCTCGATGTCGCTGGGATTGAAGGCGCGGACCTGCAATCGCGGATTGAAAGCATCTTTTATCTTCAAAGAAACCTCCTGGACGAACTGGGTCTCCTGCTGGGGATCGACTACGATGAATATGCCGCCTCGGTCCAGCCTTACCTGACTTCGGGCCAGGTGATAAATCTCATGAAAAAGGGCTTTGCGATCGGCGCGCACGGTGTCGATCATGCACTCTACTCGGAACTCTCACTGGAAGAGCAGTTGTCGCAGACCCGTGAAAGCATGGATTTTCTTTCGAATCACTTCCAATATGAATGCAGGTCGTTCGCTTTTCCCTACACCGATGAAGGGATTTCAGTTCAGTTCTTCCGACAGGCTTTCTTCGACGGGCGTCTCAAGGTCTCATTCGGAACAGGGGGGCTTGGCTGGCATCTTTTCCCAAGGAATCTGTCCCGTTTTACCATGGAAAGAACGGATCTTCCACCAGAACAAATTCTGGCGCGCCGGTTCGGGAAGGCGCTTTTTCACAGGCCATGATGGGGAATCGAAATGTTGAACATTCTACACTGCCGAAGCTGGGATATGGAGATCGGGAAGCTCCTGGAAGAGCTTCATGCACTGCTGGACTCAGAATTCAAAGACCGGGCCTGCTTGACCGTGCTTGAAGCCGGTTGCGGCTCAGCATGTCACATACGCATCCCAAAGGACGCCCACATCGTAGGTATCGACGTCTCCGAAGCTCAACTGCAACGCAACAGCCTCCTGAGCGAAAGGATACTTGGCGACATTCAATGTTACGATTTCGAGCCGGAGCATTTTGACCTTATAATCTGTTGGGATGTACTTGAACATTTGGCCAGGCCGGACCTCGCCATTCAAAAGCTGGCAAGTGCGGTCAAGAAAGGCGGTATGCTTATTTTAAAGGCGCCTAATGTTTTATCATTGAAAGGATTCATAACAAAGTATTCGCCTCAATGGGTGCATTCCATGTATTACAAATGTATAATGCATAGAAAATTGATAAATATTGGTGATATTGGACCTTTCCCTACCTACCTCAGATTATCGATGACCCCCAACTCCATTTCTAAGATTGCCAGTGCAATGGGATTGAGTGTGATATTACTTGACTTACTGGATGGGGACTTGAACCGACAAAGCAAAATAGCACATTATGTATATAAATGTCTAAACTATTGCGTTAAATTAATAAGCTGTGGTCTATTTAAAGACAGTGAATTTGTAATGGTACTCCAAAAGTGACAGGTTGATATGAAATCGAAAGACTTAGGTTCCATGCCCAGGATTCTTCTTGTAAACGGTGGCACTATCCCGCACTACCGAATCCCCGTTTACGGCTATCTGGGACAATGCCTTCACAGCTATGGCTTCGAACTGATAGTGACCGCAGGAAGCATTCAACCGGGCAATTCACATCCTGTGCAATTTGAATACGCGCAAGTTGTCCCTACCATTCCGAATCTTGTCCGATTACTAGGCGAAAGAAGAATTGACGCCATAATCTATTGGGTCAATCTCAGAGAACTCTATTTGTTTCCTTTACTAATAGCCGCTAAACTGCTGGGCAAGAAGACTATCTATTGGGGACACGGCCGCGATCTCGCAAACCCGCAGGCGCTCATTAAGAACATGGCGAATGCTGCCGAGCATGCCCTGTCCGATGCAATCATTCTCTACGCTGAACATCTCCGGAAATATGTCCAACCTGCATTCCAGAAGAAAGTCTTTGTCGCCAACAACACCCTTATGTTCGACCATCCCGGGATTAGGTCCAGGGATGAGGTTCTTAACGAATACGGAATTCAGACTAGGAAGAATATTATCTGTATAGGCCGGTTCGAGATGCGAAAAAGGGTGGAGCGCCTGGTCGAAGCGCATGCATACTTGAATCGGCCGGATATAGGCCTGATTCTGGTCGGCCCCGATACCGACGGAATTCTGGATGGGATAAAAGGCGAGAATATCTATAAACTGGGTCCCATTTACGGTGAGAAGAAGTTCGATTTGCTCCTGGCCGCTGACGTTTATTGTCTTCCCGGTGCTGTTGGGCTGAGCATTGTCGATGCCTTCCAATGCGGTCTGCCCCTGGTTACCGAAGAGGGAGATGAATCCCCCGAAATCATGTATCTCAAGGACGGCGAAAACGGCTTTGTCGTGCCGCGGGGGGACATGGCCGAAATGGCTCGAAAGCTCCAGTTGCTACTGGACGATAACGCTCTTCGGCAGCGGTTCTCCGAGGCGGCGAAAAGAGAAATAAGTGAAAACGGCCACATCGGCAGGCTTTGCTCCGGCTTCAAGGATGCTCTTAGTCACGCTCTTTGCTCGGGTTTCCGAGATGGGCTTGAGGTCTGCCGGGCCTCCCATTAAGTTGGGAGCGGCTGTTTTTCGGGCTTTGACCGATTGACCGGGACCTCTGTGCATTTTGATCTGAATTGCCTGGAGTTGAAACTCTTAAATGGTAAGATTGGTTAAGGAGAAGGAATGCCTGGTCCCAACCTTCTTTGGATGGCTGGTTATGCTGGCTGCCTTGGCTCTTTGCGTGACCTTTTACTTGCGCAATATTCACTCATTTCTTAGCATCTCCAAACCTGTTAAAGCGCAGGTTCTCATAGTAGAAGACTGGCTGCGCCCCGAATCGCTCGAAAGCGCGGCTTCCGAGTTCAACGACCACGGCTATGTTCTGTTGTTGCTGCTCGGGGAAGAAAAGCGCTGGGTCGTTAGTATATTGGAGAAGGCAGGGGTGGACAAGAAGAAGATCGTGACGGTTCCTATCCAGCCGGTGCGCAAGGACCGCACTTTCTCATCGGCGATTGCTGCTAAAAACTGGCTTCTCTCTTCCGGAATGTCAGGCGAAGCAGTTAACGTATTTGTACTTGGCGCCCATTCGAGAAGAAGTTTGATGCTTTTTGAAAAAGCCTTTGGATCTGATTTTGAGATCGGAGTAATTTCATGCGAAAATGTGGAATATGATCCGCAGAGGTGGTGGGAATCGAGCGCCGGCTTTAAAACGGTTGTGGATGAGACGATCGCCTATATTTACACTCAGTTCTTTCTGCTATTGGCAGGGGCGCCGAGTCCGGGATAAAGGTTCCAAAACGGGGGATTGTGATACTACTGTATGAAAGCGACTTCCACAAGTATCCAGGGGTTGATCATCCTGGAGCCGAAGGTGTTCTGTGATGACAGAGGTTTCTTTTTCGAGAGCTACAATGAGAAAAACCTGGCCGCGCTGGGCGTCGATGTCTCATTTGTTCAGGACAATCATTCGTTGTCACGCCGAGGCACTCTCAGAGGCATTCACTACCAGGTCGGCAAAAGCCCTCAGGCAAAGCTGATCCGTGTCGTGAGCGGGGAGGTTTTCGACGTGGCGGTGGACCTCAGAAAGTCCTCGCCGACCTTCGGTAGTTGGTTCGGTATGACTCTTTCGGCTTCAAACAAACTGCAGATATATATCCCCATCGGTTTCGGCCATGGTTTTCTGGCCCTTTCCGATACGGCCGAAATGCTTTATAAAGCGAGCGATTTTTATGCTCCGGAACAAGAAAGATGCATCAGGTGGGATGACCCGGATCTGGCCATAGACTGGCCTTCCGCAGGCGAGCCA
>Ga0326728_10023623_pt1 | contig 11240 bp, 13 predicted proteins | sample MB3enrmetagenome_FD_207602 | JGI IMG/M metagenome (GOLD analysis project Ga0326728, IMG submission 207602) | Lab enriched peat soil microbial communities from McLean, Ithaca, NY, United States - MB31MN | ecosystem: Environmental > Terrestrial > Soil > Wetlands > Peat | place: USA: New York... | reverse complement strand
CTATCTTCCTCCAGGAATCGACCGGGTGCTTCGCCTCTTCGTGGTGACACCCGAGATGCACAGGGTGCATCATTCCGCGATAATACGGGAGACCAACAGCAATTTCGGCTTCAGCCTTCCCTGGTGGGACCGTCTGCTCGGCACCTACTGCGGCCAACCCGCAAAGGGACATGAAGGTATGACAATCGGAGTTGCGCATCTTCGAGACCCGGCGAGGCTGACCCTGCCCCGGCTGATAGTCATGCCGTTCGTCGAGGACGCCGGCAGGGTAGCCATAAGCCGGCATTGAGGCGCTTTAAAGATCGGCGTGGCATTTCAGGCCGCAAAGAGGGCCGGCGTTCCTCACCGCCGCTGCCACGCTTCTTTCGACCACCCTGGCAGCCAGAAGACCGACGACCGTCAAATCGGCCTCGACATGGCCCGTTGCCATGGTAAATATCGTATCGCCGTCAAACATGGAGTGAGCGGGCCTTATGGTCCGCGCGTAGCCGTTTTGCGCCATCGAAGCCACTTTGGCGGCCCCGGCCTTGGTCAGTGCGGCATTGGTCGCCACAACGCCTATCGTCGTGTTCCTATTGAAAAAATCCATTTTCTCGGAACACGACCGTATGAGGCATTCCTCGGTATCCGCCAGGCCGTTCAACTCTTCATTCAAGAGTCCCGCGAGCCGTTTTCCGGTGGCAGGGTCGATGACATCGCCCAAAGCGTTCACCGCGACAATGGCCCCGATCTTCAGCTCTCCGGCCTGGACGGCATAGCTGCCCAGCCCGCTTTTCATGGCCCGGCCCATACCGAATATCTTTCCAACCGTAGCCCCTGTTCCCGCTCCCGCATTGCCCTGAGCCAAACCGCCGCTGCCGGCGGCCAGGCAGGCCTGGTAGCCCATCGCCCTGTCCGGTCTCACCCGGCAATCGCCTATCGCAAGGTCGAAGAGCACGGCCCCGCACACCAGGGGCACCTTCGTAACCTGAACGTCAAAGCCGATATTCCTCTCTTCGAGAAACTGCATCACGCCGCATGCCGCATCCAATCCGAATGCGCTGCCTCCGGCCAGCACCACGGCATGTATCTTCTGGACCATGTTTACAGGATTCAGAAGGTCCGTTTCCCTGGTTCCGGGGGCCCCGCCCCTCACGTCAACCCCCGCCACCGCGCCTTCCTCGCTGATAACGACGGTGCATCCGGTAGCGGCCTCAAGGCCCTGCGCATGGCCGACCTTTAAGCCCTCGATCCGCGTAAACTCGATCTCTCGCATCGTTTCCCCTCTTTTCAAGTGATGCGGCTCTCCGAAAACAGAAGGCCGTGAGTGTACTATCCGGCGCAGGCCGGTTCAAGGAGGGAATGCCGAAATGAAAAGCGCCGGCCGGGATCAGCGCTTTTTGTCCACGGCGGCCTTGAGTTTTTTCAGCATGCCCACGAGGTCTCCCATCTGGTAGCTGGCGTTAAGCCCGCTCGGGTTGGGCAAAACCCACGTGGAAGATATCCCGCCGAGTTTTTCAGACTGAGGTCCGGGCAAGGCTTTCGGCCGTCTGAACGCCAGCCGGTAAGCCCCAAGTCCCATGATCGCGGAGAAACCGGGCTTAAACGCCCGGAGCTTCTCCTCGAGGGCCGCGCCGCCCCGGACGAGTTCTTCGTTCGTGAGTTCATCGGCCCGGGCCGTCGCGTGCCCCACGATGTTGACAATCCCATACCCATAGTTCAAAAGCTCTTCTTCCTCGAATGGGGAAAGTTGCCGAGGCGTGAACCCCGCCCGGTGAAGCGCAGGCCAAAAGCGGTTGCCCGGCCGGGCAAAATGATGCCCGGTCGCCGCCGTGTAAAGGCCTGGATTTATGCCGCAAAAAAGCACCTTGAGCCCCGGCGCGATGACGTCCGGGACCGATTTGCCCCTGGCCGCGCGCACCTGCTCCTTTGTGGGCTTAAAGGGCTGTAACATAAGGCAGCAGACCTCCTTTCACTCCAAGCAGCGTTCGTGAAAAAGCGCGGTCAACTAAAACCCGGTCCCGTTCGTCTATCCGGATATGATCCATCTAAAGGGACACGACCTGCGCCCATGTCAGTTTCTTCCTCTTTACTTTTTCCCGGTTATGGATCATAAGACATCCTAAGTCTATTCAGGCTACGGGGCAAATAGAGTTTGATGAGCAGCCGAGATGCAGTTCCTTTGATCGTAAGTCCTTGCGAAGTCGAGGAGAAACCGGTCATGCAGCTTGCGAACAGCCATGGGAGCGCTCTTCCGCGGTTCCGGGGGCTGTTGCTGCGCAGGAGATGCGATTTCTGCGGCACGAGGATCCACGTCCATGGTGAAGACGAAGACAGCGTGACTATGCAATGCCCCCAATGCCTGCGCCAGTATATCTTCTTTCAGCGTCCGGAATAGGCTTGATCCAGGCTTTCCATCCTACCCCCGCCTAAAATTTCAACCGGTCAGTTTCCGCCGGGACACCGCTTTTCTGCCATCCTAAGCATTTGAAGTTCAACGGTTTTCAATTCTGCGCAGTTCCGGACGGCAAATGACCGGCCGGTCATTTTATAGGTTTGACAAAATAGGCCGCGTGTCTATAATGACCACCTGGTCACTTTTTCTTGGCATACGAGGCTACGCGCTCACATGCGTGAAAGGAAGGCAGCGGAGTAGTTCAGCGGCTTGTAAAAATAAGGCGTAGGCAAGTCTGTCTTAAGAGGCTGGAATGATTGCACGCGACACTTTCAACAAGCTTGACGAGGGCAAAAAGAGCAAAATCCTTGATGCGGCCGTTGACGAGTTCGCGCGCCACGGGTTCCGCCAGGCGAGCGTAAATCGCATGGTGGAGCGAATCGGAATAGCCAAGGGGTCTCTTTTTCAGTATTTCGGCAGCAAGGAGGGCCTCTTCAAGGTCATCTTCGACTACGCAGTGGAGCTTGTGAGGCAATCGCTGCGCGACGTTAAGAAAGAAACGGGGGATGCGGATTTTTTTGAGCGAATAAAGGAGAGCATGCTTGCCGGAATCCGTTTCATCGAGCGTCACCCGAGGGTCTATCGAATCTATCTCAAGATGATTTTTCAGGAAGATTTTCCACTCCGGACCGAGTTCTTGCAGCAGGTACACCTCTTTTCGGCCGAATACCTGCGTCCGGTTGTGGAGGCGGGGATTGCGAGAGGGGACCTCAGGGCCGAAACGGACATCGAAATGGCCGTTTTCATGCTCGACGCGCTAATGGACCGGTTCCTCCAGGCTTACTGCGTGCCCTTTCTCGATGCTGGAGCACGCATATATCAGGCCCCCCTGGATGAGTTGGAGCGTAAGGCAGACGAGTTCATCGAGCTGCTTCGGATCGGGATGGGCGCATCGCCGAAAGTCGAGCGCCTCGCGCAGTGTTGAGTTCACCGGACAAAAATATGTTGGAACCTCGATATCTCGAAAAACTCGGCCTGGAAGAGATCGGCCGCAAAGTTGCGCAGGGAGAAAGGCTCACCATTTCAGAGGGTGAGAAGCTTTTCGCCTGCCCGGACATGAACGCCCTGGGTTCGCTTGCTCACCAGGTGAGGACGAGGCTTCACGGCAATGCGGCCTACTACGTCGTAAACCGCCACATCAACTATTCGAACGTATGCGTAAACGGCTGCCGCTTCTGCGCCTTCAGCAGGAAAAAGGGCGATCCGCTTTCCTTCGAACTCTCCGAAGAACAAATTCTCGAGAAAGTCCGTTCGCAGGGCAACGGCCTGACGGAGATACACATTGTCGGCGGATGCCACCCCGACTTGCCGCTTGGCTTTTTTGAGGACCTGCTCCGAAAGATTCGCGCCATAAAGCCGGAGGCCTTCATCAAAGCGTTTACCGCAGTCGAAGTCGCCCATTTCGCAAAAAATGAGGGGATATCCGTCAAAGACGTTCTTTCCCGGCTGAAATCGGCGGGTGTTCAGATGCTTCCGGGCGGCGGGGCCGAGATCTTCAGTCCGCGTATAAGACAGAGTCTGTGCCCCGATAAGCTGGATGCGAAGGGCTGGCTCGATGTAATGCGCCAGGCCCATGAAATGGGAATCAGGACCAACGCCACGATGCTCTACGGGCATATCGAAACGGTGCGGGAACGCCTCGAACACATGGCCGCGCTTCGCGAACTCCAGGACACGACAGGCGGCTTCGTCTGCTTTATTCCTCTTGCGTTTCAGCCCGCCAACAACGATCTCAGTTATCTTCCGCCGACTACCGGCGTCGACGATCTGAAAACCATTGCGGTAAGCAGGCTGATGCTCGACAACATCGCACACATCAAGGCTTACTGGGTGATGCTCTCCGTCAAGCTCGCCCAGACCGCCCTCTATTACGGCGCCGACGATTTTGACGGCACCGTGGTCGAGGAAAAAATCGGGCACATGGCGGGCGCCGAATCTCAGCAGGGACTGACCCGCAGGGAAATCGAGAGAATCATCCGGGACGGCGGGTTTGAACCGGTGGAACGGGACAGCCTGTTTGGAAAAAGGCTCGGACGCGAGGTTTCCGAAGGCAATCATCATTAGTCACGGGCATTGCGTGGCTGCACGACATGACTATGAACAGATTAAACATCGATCGGGCGTGGGAGCTTTACCGGAGCGCGGATTTTCACACGCTGGGGCAGATGGCCCATAGCGCGCGCCTGGACAGGCACGCCGAACCTGTCGTTACCTACGTTGTCGACCGCAATATCAACTATTCCAATGTCTGCGTATGCGGGTGCCGTTTCTGCGCGTTTTCGCGGCCTCCCGGCCATCGCGAATCCTATGTGCTGAGCCGCGATGAACTGTGCGCGAAGATTGAGGAAACACTGAGCCTGGGCGGGACCCAGATCCTGATGCAGGGGGGCCATCATCCCGATCTGCCTTTGTCTTTCTACGAAGGGATGCTGCAGTTCATAAAATCCAGGTACCCCATCCACGTTCATGCTTTCTCGCCCCCCGAGATTGTATTTTTCAGCCGCATGGAGGGCATCGATATCGGCCGGGTGATTTCGAGGTTGAGAAGTGCCGGCCTGGACTCGATCCCGGGAGGAGGCGCAGAAATCCTGGTCGATTCGGTGAGAAAAATGGTGTCTCCGAACAAATGTTCCGCGGCCGAATGGCTTGCGGTCATGGAGGAGGCGCACGCGCAGGGCCTTCGCACGACCGCCACAATGATGTTCGGCCACGAAGAGACGCCCCGCCAAAGGCTTATGCACCTTTTCGCCCTGCGTGATCTTCAGGACCGCACCGGAGGTTTTACCGCTTTCATTCCCTGGGCCTTCCAGCCCCAAAACACCGCAATCCCCAGGGAACCGGAGACCGCGGTCTCGTATCTGAGGCTCCTGGCAACCTCCCGGCTCGTTCTGGACAACTTTGACAACATACAGGCCTCCTGGGTCACAATGGGTCCGAAAGTGGCCCAGTTGGCCCTTTTTTTCGGCGCAAACGACTTCGGGTCCACAATGATCGAGGAAAACGTGGTCGCGGCCGCCGGGGTCCGCTTCCGCCTTTCGGTAGAAGAGATCAGGAGGATCATAGAATCGGCCGGTTTCCAGCCGCGGCAGCGCACCATGGCTTACCAGTGGATTTAGAACGGGAGCGGGGAGCGGGAAGCGGGGAGTGTTTGATATAAAGCGGCGCTCTTTTTGACTCCCCCGGTCAGGAGGATTTTTGCAGAAAGCGGCTTTGTCAATCGCGGGAAGCAGGGAGCGGCAAGCGGAAGCTCCATGCTCCTTGCTCCGTGCTCCATGCTCCGGATTTGATTCTCCGGCTATCCACCGGGCCCAATGGGTTGTGCCGGTTTGCGCGCCGCCGATAAGAAACGGCGCCGTGCTGACCCACGGGGGCCGCATTATGGCGGTGGGGCCGTTTCCTGCCGTGCGCGCGTCCTATCCCGCCGGCGCCCGGTTGACGGACCACGGATCCGTGGCCCTTTTCCCCGCCCTGGTAAACGCCCACACGCACCTGGAACTCTCCTCCCTGAAAGGCCGGATCCCATTCCCGCAGCCGGGATTTCGCCAATGGATCGAGCTTTTGTTTTCTCTTCGAGCCCCAATGACCGCGGAGTACGTCGGTGAAGCTCTGCGGAGCGGGCTGGCCGAACTTTCGAGCAGCGGGACCGCGCTTTGCGGAGACATAACGAACGGCGCCGCGTTAGAGAGCGAAGTTACCGCGGCACGAACAGACGGCCGGCAATCCTACCTCCCCGAGCGGCAGATTTTTATCGAACTGCTCGGATTCAATCTCGACTCCGTCTCAGCGGCCATGCCCTTGGGGATCGATCCGACCGGCGGCGCCCTTCCGGCCCTGGTCCCGCACTCGGTATATTCCGTTTCACCGGCGATCATAGCCAAATCCAAAGAATGGACACGTGAGCGCGGGCTTCCTTTTTCAATTCACGTGGCCGAACATTGCGATGAAATCGAATTTCTGCGCAGCGGCAAAGGCTTTTGCCGGGAACTTCTGGAAAGGCTCGGGCGTTGGGACCCCAAATGGAAGCCCCCGGGGAAAACCCCCGTCGAGTGCCTGGACCGTCTCGGCGCGCTCGATTCGCGCACCATCCTGGTGCACGCCGTGCATATGACCGAATCGGACTGGGCGCTTGCGGCTCGCAGAGGTTGCACGGCGGTATTTTGTCCGAGGAGCAACCGGAACCTCGGCTCCGGAAGCCCCCGAATCGACAGGGCGCTCTCTTTTGGCATCAACTGCGCCCTGGCGACCGATAGCCTTGCCAGCAATACGGACCTGAATCTTTTTGCCGAAGCGGCCTTCACGCTCGGTAACCACCCCTCGATCGATCCGGAAAGGGTGATCGAAATGATTACGGTCAATCCCGCCCGCGCGCTCGGCCGCGGGAGCGATCTGGGAAAAATCGAACCGGGGGCCGCAGCGCAGTTTCTAGCCGTCGCTATCCCATCTGAAGTCGGCAAGTCCAATCTCTACGAAGCACTCATTCAATCCGGAAAAGAAGGAGCATGGAAATGGGCAGGCTGAGGCTTGGCAGGATCGATTTTATAAACGTGCTTCCAGTCTATTATTCGCTTGAGGCCGGCATAATACCGAATCCCTTCGAGATAGTCCGGGGCGTGCCGTCCGCGTTGAATGAGCTTGCCGCAAGCGGGTCTCTGGACATGAGCCCTGTTTCTTCGATCGAATACGCCAGGCGGGCCGAACTCTACCACATCGTGCCGGACCTCTCCATTAACTCCGCCGGAGAGGTGAAAAGCGTGCTGCTGCTGAGCCGCATGCCCGTAGAGCAGCTCTCCGGCAAGACCGTCCTTGCAAGCTCCCAGTCGCACACTTCGGTCGGGCTGTTCAAGGTCCTGTGCAGGCTGCGATACGGCGTGGCGCCCCGGTTCGCGACGGGGTCTTGTTCCGAGCGCGTAAAGGGACGAGAACTTCCCGACGCATGCCTGGCAATAGGGGATGAGGCCCTGAGGCTCGGCCGGAGCGGTCTTTTTCCTTTCGTGCTCGACCTTGGCGCGGCATGGTTTGAGTGGACCGGGCTCCCTTTCGTATTTGCCGTCTGGGTAATACGCAAGGAAACCGTTGCGGGCAGGGACGCACAGGTGCAGCAAGCGATCGAAGCGCTTCTTTCTTCCAAGAAATGGGGCCGCGCCAACATAGGCAGGATCTGTGAGCAAGCCGCCCAATCCGGCCTTTTGGGAATCCCGGACCTGGAGGAGTATTATCGCTGCCTCCAATTCGATCTCAACGAACGGGAGCGGGGAGGCCTGGAGCTTTTCTACTCCCATCTTTTCCAGACAGGTCAACTTGAAAAGGCCCCGAGGCTCGATATCTATTCGCCCCTTGCCTCCGTGGCGTGACCCTCGGGCTGTGCGCGTCGGGAATGGTTTGAGATGAACGGAAAGACACTGCGCCTGAGAAGGATACTGTCCGGGATAGACGGCCGCTCGGTCATACTTCCCCTGGATCACGGGGTTACCATGGGGCCGATCCCCGGCATCGAACGCCTGGAATCAACCATAGAGGCGGGTGTAAGGGGCGGCGCTGACGCCCTGGTTCTCCATAAGGGAATGCTGCGCTGGTTGAAATCGGCAACCGGGCCCACGCCCGGGATCATTATGCACCTGTCGGCCTCCACCGAACTCGGGCCCTGCTGCTGCCGCAAAGTCCTGGTAGGGAGCGTGGAAGAAGCGCTCCGGGCCGGAGCGGACGCGGTATCCTTTCAGCTGAACCTGGGCGGCAATCACGAATCCGAGATGCTGAAAGATCTTGGCGCAGTCGGCCGCTCCTGTGCCGACTGGCAAGTGCCCCTCCTGGTCATGGCCTACCCGTGCGGGGCCGGAACCAACGGCCCTGCTTCGGATGCGCAGGTGGCGCATGCGGCCCGAGTCGCCGCGGAGTTGGGCGCCGATATAATAAAAATTCCCTTTCCGATGGATTTTCATGCGCTTGCCGGGATAAGCTCAAGCTTGGGCGTTCCGATCGTGGTCGCCGGAGGGCAGTCAATGAAGATCGAAGATACCCTGGAAAGGATCGACCGCAGCCTTCAAGCCGGGACGAGCGGCGTGGCCGCCGGGCGAAACGTGTTTCAACAGCCGGACCCGGAAGCCGTGCTGAGGGCGATTTGCGACATGGTTCACCGGGGGATTTCGGCAAAGGAAGCACTCGAGAACCTCAAAGCGGGACCCTCAAATTGAAAAAGCAAAACCTGACGGTTGCAATCACCGGCGCCAGCGGCGCCGGGTACGCGAGAAGGCTGCTGCGCGCGATCCCGCGGCGCGACTACGACGTCTGGCTCGTTTCATCCGAGGCGGGCAGGCTCGTCTATGAATCGGAAACCGGGCTGGCCCTGAAGGATGACCTTCCCCCGGAGGTCCACGTATACGAAGAATCGGACTTCACGGCCCCGATAGCAAGCGGCTCGTTTCTTTGCGCCGGCATGGTGATCGTTCCGTGCACCATGGGCACCCTGGGAGCGATTGCCGCCGGGCTTTCTCAAAACCTCATCCATCGCGCGGCCGACGTCTGTCTGAAGGAACGCCGCCCCCTCATCCTGGTTCCCCGTGAAACCCCGCTCAACCGGGTACACCTCGCAAACATGCTCAGGGCCGCCGAAGCCGGAGCTATAATCCTGCCGGCCATGCCCGGCTTTTATCACGGGCCGCGCTCCATCGAAGACATCATCGATTTTGTGGTGGCCCGGATACTCGATCAACTGGGCATCGCGCACAATCTCGTGGAACCATGGGCCGGGCTGAAACCAACCCTCGATTGATCGACGTGGAAATTCTCGACTACCATTAGCAGGAGGTAACCATGGCACGGATTCTCATTCATCCGGGGGAACACCTGGCCGACGAACTGAAGGCCCTTAACATGAGCGCAAACGAGCTTGCGAAGCAACTGGGGGTGCCGACGAACCGGCTCACGCAGATCATTGCCGGGAGGCGGGGCATTTCGGGCGACACGGCCTTGCGCCTTGGCAAGTGGTTCGGCACGGGGCCGGACATCTGGATGAACCTGCAAAAAAACTACGAACTGCGGCTCGCGGCGCAGCAAATAGGCGATGCCCTGAAAAACATTCCCGAGCATCACAGCAAGGTGCAGTCGGGCAGTGAGCTCCGCGCGTAAGCGGGGCGGGGATTTGCACTCACACCCCTGAGAGAATCGCGGCGGGCCTCCTCCTTAATATGCAAAGTGTCGCGGGCAAGGAAAAATCATTCGCACCTTATCAAGAGCGCAAATATGACGGAAATCGAAAGTCACTCGGTGCTCTTGTGAGTTCACGGATCAGGAAAGATTTGCGAAGTTTCTTGAATTCTCTGGATTGCACATTTTAGTTCTCTCCAATCATTTGTCAGGATTTCCTTGGCGTTTGCGCCGTTCGTGCTGAAACCGCTGCACTACCCATCATCTGCGGATTCCTGATTCCTTCAAGGTATGCGCAGAACATTTCACCAATTGCCACTGCCATGGCATTCACTTCAGATCCCGAGCGGGCTTGCTCGGAAATGCTCTTTCCCACGGCGGACATTACCGTCATTACCATATCCGCCGCAAATGCACGGTTTTCGACTGGTGCTTGCGGCAGTACTTCATTCATAAAAACGAGTACGCAACGTATGCAGGCTTTCCATTTCTCCTGAGCTTCAGGCGTGTCGCGATAAAGAGGCGCCACATCGTCCAGCGCCATACGCAACTCGGCTTCCTGCCATTCGGTCAGAAAGAACGCCCGCACTGCCCCCCTCAGTCGCTCCAATGGCGGCCGAGTCGAGTCGGTAAGGATGCGTTCGAGCAGTTCGCGGGTTTGCTGCCATTCGTCGGCCTGAAGCCTGAAAAGAATCGCCTCTTTGTTGGGAAAGTATTGATAGAGCGAGCCAACGCTGACACCGGCCTTTTCCGCCACACGCGCTGTTGTGAAATGGCGAGCGCCATCCGAAGCCAAAACGCGAGCTGCTGCTTCCAAAATGTCCGCGACAAGTTGGGTTGAGCGGGCCTGTAATGGGCGTTTTCTTACCGAAAGAACAGGGAGTTTCTGAGTTTCCATGGACAACGCTCCAAAATGCGAATTTAAATGCGACTAATTATTCGTATTATAGAACGACACAAATTATTGTGCCATTCACTTTAAGGAGTTTCAAATGAACACACTAATGACCCCACCCTTGGCACCGCTTCTTGCACGATTGTTCGCCGACGCGGACGTAACGCAAGCCTCGCTTGAACATCAACGGGAGAATTTTTCCCTTGAAGAACGCGACGCATTGGAGGGACATGGCGACTACCGGGAACGCTACGCCCGGATGAAGGACATCCATCTCGCCGTCTCTAAGGATACGGGCATCCTGCTCTACATGCTCGCGCGCTTTACAGGAGCACGCTCGATCATCGAATTCGGGACTTCTTTCGGCATTTCGACACTGCATCTTGCCGCCGCTCTCAGGGACAACGGTGGCGGCCACCTCATCAGCAACGGAGTTTGAGCCGTCAAAGGTCGTCCGGGCACGCGAAAATATAATAGAGGCAAACCTGTCCGATTTTGTTGAAATACGAGAAGGCGACGCGCTGGCGACGCTCGCGCGTGATTTGCCGGAAACGATCGATCTTGTTCTTCTCGACGGAGCGAAAGGGATCTACCCCCGCGTCCTCTCACTTCTGGAGACGCATTTACGGGCCGGCGCACTCATCATTGCCGACGACGCCGACCGGAGTCCGGATTATCTCGCCAAGGTCCGTTCGCCAACTGGAGGATATTTCTCCGTGCCTTTTGGGAGCGATGTGGAATTATCGATGAAACTGAGTGTATCTGGTTGAT
>Ga0326728_10023622_pt1 | contig 11240 bp, 9 predicted proteins | sample MB3enrmetagenome_FD_207602 | JGI IMG/M metagenome (GOLD analysis project Ga0326728, IMG submission 207602) | Lab enriched peat soil microbial communities from McLean, Ithaca, NY, United States - MB31MN | ecosystem: Environmental > Terrestrial > Soil > Wetlands > Peat | place: USA: New York... | reverse complement strand
CCCAGTTTATATCGTATAAGACCACTCGGCCATGAGGGGCGACCCGCTCGGCGGCCATGCACGAAAGATCACCCGTCCCGCCGCATACGTCGAGGACAAGGTCTCCGCTTCGCAGGTTCATCATCCCCACTGCCATCCGCTTCCACTGGTAATGGATGCCGAAACTCAGCAGGGTATTCATCGAATCGTATTTGCGGGCTACGCTGTTGAAATGCCGGCGGACCCATTTCACCTTTTCCTTTTCGGGAATTGAAAGGTACCCGAAATGGGTCGTTTTTTCGGGGTCGGTAGTGGAAGATCGAACCATTTTGGGGGCTTATGGCTTTGTGACAACTCCGGAGCGGATGCATCGAGTGCAGACACGCACGCGTCTGACAGTGCCGTCTCGCCCGACATGCCTGACCTGCTGGAGATTGGGATACCAGATGCGTTTGGTCTTGTTGTTCGCATGGCTGACGTTGTTGCCTACATGCGGCGTTTTGCCGCAGAATTCACATATTCTGCTCATGACGGCGGATTCCTTTCAAAACCCTGAATATAGCAAAAACGGCTGCGAACAGCAAGCATTCTTTTTCCCCTAACCACTGCTTCCACACTCACCGCCGGAGCGCCAACGGAACCGGCTCTCCGTCTTTTTATTCGCGGTGCGATGTTTTCGCCCTTTACTGAATTTCCACCGCTTCAGCGCCAGGCTCCCTGGGAACGATGTCGCCGATCAAATGAGCCCCTGGCAATATCGACCTGAGAAAGGACAATATCTCATCGACCTCCGAAGCCTCGACCATCACTACGAAACCGATCCCGTTGTTGAAAACATGATTCATCTCAACTGCCGAAACGTTTCCTTTTTCGCGGATGAAGCCAAAAATCGGGGGAGCGCTCCATGCCGCCTCGCGTATGAGCGCTTTGCAGGCGCGGGGGAGAATCCTTTCTATATTATCGTAGAGGCCGCCTCCCGTTATATGGGCCATCCCGTGAACGCGGTGCTTGCGCAAGAGGCGCAGGACGGGTTCAACGTAGATCATGGTGGGCTCCAGGAGTTCTTCCGCAACAGTCCGGTTCAGCTCCGAGACGAAACTGTCGGGCTTCAGGCCCAGCTGGTCGAAGATAATCCGCCTCACAAGGCTGTACCCGTTCGAATGGAGACCGCTCGAAGCCAGCCCTACAATCCGATGCCCAACCCGGATGGTCGATCCGTCTATCATCTGAGACTTGTCGACCAGTCCGACCGCGAAGCCGGCCATGTCGTACTCGCCTTCCTTGTAAAAATCGGGCATCTCCGCCGTTTCACCACCGATTAGCGCACAACCGGCCTTTTTGCACCCGGCAGCGATCCCGGAGACAAGCTGTTCGACCAGACCGAGGTCAATGCGCCCCAAGGCAAGGTAGTCGAGGAAAAAAAGGGGCTTTGCGCCCTGGACGAGGATATCGTTTACGCACATTGCCACAAGGTCTATTCCGACCGTATCGTGCCTTTGCGTCGTGAAGGCGACCTTGAGCTTGGTCCCCACGCCGTCGGTAGACGAGACAAGCACAGGATCTTTAACGTCCTGGAGATTGAGGGAAAACAAACCTCCAAAACCGCCGATATCGGTGATGACGCCACTCCGGTAGGTAGCACGCACTATCGGCCTGATTCGCTCTACAAGCTCGTTTGCCCTGTCGAGGTCGACTCCTGCTTCCCTGTAAAGATCTCCACTCATGTGAATTTGAGCCTTTTCGAACGGTTGGCGTGTAACTCGAACCCCGCCTGCGTCTCGGCAAAACGGGTCAGGGACCTTAACGACGAATTATGCACTATAGCATGTCGGTTGCGCGATGAATAGCGAAAAGGGAGAAGAGCGAAGGGTTAAGCCGCGAGAATTGGGGGCCGGCGGTTTTCGGGCGAGTCAGCTTTCCTTTTTCCCGCCTCTCCACGTGCGCCGTTGACTATTTATGCTTGCTATTTATGCTTGCTTGCCCGATATGCATTAAAGTATTAGAATGCATATGGAGGATTTTTATGCGCACGACTATCGAGATCTCAGACCGCCACCGGAGTATGCTTGTTGCCCTGGCTGCCCAAAGGGGAATGCGAGGGTATTCCGAAATCGTCAGGGAGGCCTTGGACCAGTATATTGAAATCCAGGCACGGCAGGCGTCAATGAAAGAAGAAGTCCTGGCGATGAAGGGAACCTGGGAAACGGAAGAGACCGAGCAGACGAAATCAAGGTTGCTTGAGCTGCGAGAGAGATGGAAAATCTCGTAATAGCCGATACGGATGTCATAATCGATTTCTTCTCCGGCGCCGAGCCGTCCGCCGGACAGGTCGCAAGCCTCGTTGCAAACCAGTCTCTTGCTCTCACAGCTATTTCGGTATTTGAACTTTATGCCGGTGTATCGGGTTTGAGGAGACTGGGCCAGATAGATGCCATTGTATCACTGGCCCGGGTTTTTCCTTTTGGAACTGAAGATGCCCTCGCCGCCGCAAGCGTCTATAACGCCATGAAGAAAAGTGGAAACCTCATTGGCGCTCAGGATATCCTGATTGCCGGGGTCTGCATATCGCGCAAACTGCCATTGCTTACCCGCAACAAAGGCCATTTTTCGCGTATCCCGGGCTTGCATCTGTCCAAGATGCTTTAGGGCCGGCTCACAGGCATTGTCGAAATCGACCCGCACAGGCTTAAGAGCATCTAATATACGGCTCATGGCATAACTCGTTTCGTGACCGTAAATCATGAACGGTAATCTGCCAAGAGCAACGGATTTTCAGACACTCTGCCCACCGTGTTGCTTACTCTTGCCGGCAGCGGCTTAAACCTGCTTACCGTGCTTACACCGCTTCGCCATTCCCTCTTCACTCACGCACTTTGCGGGATCACTTGCATATGAGCAATTTTCACTGAACTTTATCTCAGCTCATGCCGAATAATTGTGACACAGCCTGATGCAAAAGCATTCTTACTCAAAAGGATCGAGGAGCGAAGATGGACGCCTACTCGGCAATACATTCGGATGTTGCGCCCCCGGAGAGAAATTCGGCCCGATGGTCCGAATCGCAAACGGCCGAAAGAATATTCGGGATTACCGGCGACCTGCCCCCGATGCCGCACATAGCCGCCCTTGTCATGGAAAGGCTCTATGACGATCAATCCACGCCGACCGGAATTTACCAGCTCATTATGAAAGACCAGGCGCTTGCCGCCAGTGTGCTTAGAGTGGCAAATTCGCCGTATTACGGGGCATCAAGGACTATTTCAACTTTGCGCGACGCCGTTATGTTCATGGGATTCGACTCGATCAGGTCTCTCATCATGACTGCGGTCCTTAGAGGCGTATATCTGAGTGCCGGTTTTTCCGAACATCTCCTCTGGGAGCATGCCCTCGCTTGCGGCATCGCCTCCAGAAAGATAGCCGACGAGGCGGGTTTGCAGAGCAGAGAGCAGGCTTACCTGGCCGGACTTATGCACGATGTCGGCAAAGCGGTGCTCTTTCAGCGATCTCCGGCACTAATGCGAGAGATTATGCAGGAAGTCTACAACGAAGGTTCTGACTTCTTCAAGGTCGAACAGCAAAAGCTCGGATTTACCCACGCCGAGGTCGGCGGCATAATTGCCGGCAAATGGCATTTTCCAATAGATCTCGAAGAGGCCATTGGAAACCATCACACGCCCGGGTTGTCAAATTCGGCTCTAGAGCTGGCTCACATCGTCAACCTTGCCAACTTGATTTGTCACAAACTCTCAGTGGGTCCCACACGAAAGCCGGACCTCGACCTTGATCAAAGCGAAAGCGCCGGAGCGGTCGGACTTGGTCCGGCTTCGATCGAAAAGATCCTCGTCTCTGTGAGCGAGGCCCTCCAGGTTGAAAATTCAGCCGAAGCGTAGCAACAACCGGGACCGCCAAACGCCGGCGTCCGCCTTTTCTACCCAACCTGATGAAGCAGGCGGCAGAGGGCTGCCCCTGATCCCGCACCCCAACCCGCCTTTACACTTCACATTTCAAACTTCGGCCTTCGGGAGACCGGATTGCCAAAGCCGCAGCTCCTATGATAAAAAAACATGCCGGAGGTTGGGATGTCTTTGCTGAAAAAGGTCTTCACGGCCCTCTTCGGGCTCCTGCTGATAGTTTCCTGCGTTGCGACAATCGCCGCGACGCTGGGCGCTTTTGCATTCCAGCTGTTTTTGCATCTGCCGGCCAAACCGGTGCTTGAGAAAAAGCAGTTCTTCATCCCGCCTAAGACCGGCGCTTATGGAGTTGCAAGGCTTCTCGAATCCGAGGGGGTCATACGGAATGCCCGCGCGTTTTACCTGCTTTGCTGGTTGAGGAATTCTCTCGGCCGCATGCAGGCTGGAGAATACGCTTTTTCGACGCTTTACTCACCGGAAGAGGTCTTGGAGAAAATCGTAAACGGGAGGGTGGTGATCCACATCGTGACCCTTCCTGAAGGCTCCACAATCCGGGATGTCGCAAGGATTCTCGATGAGAAGGATCTGGCGCCGCAGGCCGAAATCCTCGAGATCGCCGGAAGCGCCGAATTTGCCAGATCGCTCGACGTAAAGGGTTCAAGCGGGCTTGAGGGTTACCTGTTCCCGGACACCTATCAGTTCAAGAAGCCCATCACAAGCGCTTCGATTGCAGCGACAATGGTCAGGCGGTTCCGACAGCAGTTGCCCGGCGAATGGCGAGCACGCCGAAAAGAACTCGGCCTGTCCCTTCACGAAATCGTGACCATGGCTTCGATTGTGGAGAAAGAGGCGGCGGTGGATTCCGAGCGCCCGATTATCGCCGGGGTTTTCTACAATCGGCTTAAGATCAACATGCCTCTTCAGAGCGACCCCACGGCCGTCTATGATATCCCGGGTTTTTCAGGACCGGTTACCGCCGCTCACCTGACAAGACAAAGCCCTTATAATACATATCGCATCAAAGGCCTGCCTCCGGGGCCGATTTGCAACCCGGGGGCCAAATCTCTCCGGGCGGCCTTCTACCCTGAAAAAGTCCCATACCTCTATTTTGTCAGCAACAACGACGGCACGCACCATTTTTCGATTACCGCGGAGGAGCATCGAAATGCCGTTTCACATTATTACGAGCTGAAGAAGAAAGCTGAAGAGAAGGGCGAAGATCGCCAATCGGAAACCGCGCCCCGCGAAGGGCCATAGCTCAAAACCGGGAAAGCTCACCGAAGAGGGCGATCAATCTTACGCTTTTTATGTTGCTTCAAACTTGAACGCTTCACATAACTGCTTTTCACTGCGTTTCCGCCGCAGCTGGATTTGTTTTTTGGGCCTCCGCGGCACAGTTATTGGAGTCAACTGCGTATGAGCACAGTCGCAAGCATCGTATTCGCCGCCGGACGGGGCACCCGGATGAAAGGATATGAGGGCAACAAGACGCTTTTGCCGCTCGTTGCCGGGAGATCTATCTATGAGGGGTCTCGCCCCCTTATCCTGGAAGTTCTCGACAGCCTTCCTCCCGGCCCGAAGGGGATCGTGGTAAATTACCGCGCCGAAGAGGTTCGCCATACCACCGGGAGCCTGGGACCATCCTTCATCGACCAGCCCGTTACGAACGGCACGGGCGGCGCGCTTCTTGCCGCGCGCGCCTTTCTCGACTCCACGGACGCCGACTGCGTAATAATTACCATGGGGGACGTTCCGCTCATACGCCCCGCCACCTATCTAAGGCTCCTTGATCTGCTGGGACGCTATGAACTTGCTCTGCTGGGGTTCGAATGCGGGGACAGGGCGCAGTACGGCATGATGGAAATAGAAGGCGACCGCGTGACGGGGATAGTCGAATGGAAATACTGGAAGGATTTTCCCGAAGAAAGGCGAAGAAAGCTGAAATATTGCAACGCCGGCGTATATGCCGCCCACAGGAAGGTTTTGCTCACTTACACGAACCGGATGGAGAAAAGGCCGCACGAAGTGAGGAAGCAGCAGGACGGCTGCTGGGTCACCATAAAAGAGTACTTTTTGACGGACATGGCTGAAATGATGAATGAGGACGGCCTGCCGGTGGGCATGACTTCTGCGCCCGAAGAGGAAGTTATCGGGGTGGATACCCCGGAATCGCTTGAGGCTGTTCAAAAACTCTACAGGATTATCTCTCTATGAAAGACGGCTATGTACACGGCTACGACGCGCGGGAAGGCATCAGGCTCCAGGACCAGGCTTCCACTTTGGCCGAACTGCTCCATTCGGACAGCTCCTTTCCCGCCGGGAGTCGAGTCTTGGAGGCCGGCTGCGGGGTTGGGGCACAAACAATCGCGCTTGCCCGAAACAGTCAAGGCGCGCATATAACGGCCATCGACGTATCCGGGCCTTCTTTGGCCGAAGCTAAAAAAAAACTCGATCTGGAAGGGATCGGGAATGTCACCTTCCAGCAGGCCGACATTTTCAATCTGCCCTTTGAACCCGCATCTTTTGACCATGTTTTCCTCTGTTTTGTTCTCGAACACCTTACAAACCCGGTGGGTGCGTTGAAGTGCCTGAAGCAGATCGCAAAGCCCGGCGGAACAATCACCGTTATCGAAGGGGACCACGGCTCGGTTTATTTTTATCCCGAAAGCCCCCATGCCCGCCGCGCCATTAACTGCCAGATCGCCCTTCAGGCCATGGCGGGAGGCAATGCCCTGATAGGACGGGAGCTTTATCCTCTGCTGACAGAGGCCGGTTTTCCAAACTGCAGCGTTTCCCCCCGCATGGTCTACGTCGATTCGAGCAGGCCCAATCTGGTGGAGGGTTTTACCAAAAACACCTTCACTGCGATGATCGAGGGCGTCAGGGAAAAGGCCGTGTCGGCCGGCCTGATTGACCTGGAGTCTTTCGAAAGGGGGGTACGCGACCTCTACAGGACGACGGAGCCTGACGGCGTTTTTTGTTATACTTTTTTCAAAGCTTTGGCCGTTGTCGAAAGTTGAAACAGGCGCGCCGGACCATCTTTCTCAGGCATCCTTTTTTGTACAACTTCCCGCACATTATCTGAATCCCGCCGCCCGGCGGGGCGGGCGAATCTCGTTGCCGAACGGGACCATATGCTTTATATTTGCGCGCTGGTTTCAGCGCATCATTTACAGGAGAGGAACGCACAAAGATGCAAAGCGAAGCTTCCCAGGAACTGAAGTCTCAAAGTGAACTCTATTCGGTTTGTCCCGCCGGCGAAGTTTTCCCGGTTCCTACCCGGGCTGGCGACGCAGCTGAATCCGCCCGGCTCGAAAAGATTGTCGCAGAGCAGCGGGCACTTGGGCGAGAGATCGTTGTGGTGATGGGCGTAGGGTTCGTCGGCGCCGTGATGGCCGGGGTCGTAGCCGATTCAACGGATAAAACCACTGGGGAACCGCGCAAGTTCGTGATTGGAATGCAGCGGCCTTCCAGCAGGTCCTTCTGGAAGATCGAGTACCTGAACAGGGGAATCGCGCCGGTTGAGGCCGAAGATCCGGAAGTGGGGCCTCTCATTCACCGGTGCGTGAAGGAAAAAAAGACCCTCGTAGCCACGTACACCTATGAGGTGCTTTCAATGGCCGATGTGGTGGTGGTTGACGTGCAATGCGATTATCAGAAGGAGACCCTTGGAAACGTTCGCCAGGGGCGGGCTGATATTGCCGCTTTGGAGGAGTGCCTGAAGGTGATCGGGGACAAGATCAACCCCGAGTGCATGGTGCTGATTGAGACCACGGTGCCGCCCGGCACCACTCAATACGTTGCGTACCCGATAATCAAGAAGGCGTTCCAAAGCCGGGACATCGAAGCCGAGCCCATACTGGCTCATTCCTTCGAAAGGGTTATGCCCGGCAGGAATTACGTATCTTCCATTCGGGACTTCTGGAGAGTCTGCAGCGGCATCAACGAGGCATCCAAGCAGAGGGTGCAGGTCTTTTTGTCTGAAATTTTAAACGTTGAAAAATACCCGCTCACCGTCCTGGAAACGCCTATCGAAAGTGAAACCTGCAAAGTGGTGGAAAATTCCTACCGGGCTACCATTCTTGCTTTTCTTCATGAATGGAGTGTTTTTGCCGAGCGAAACGGCGTAGACCTCACCAAGGTAATAGAAGCGATAAGAGTCAGGCCGACGCATTCGAACATCATATTCCCGGGACCCGGAATAGGGGGCTACTGTCTGCCGAAGGACGGAGGCCTGGGGGTTTGGGCTTACCAAACACTGCTCGGGTTCGAAGACGACATATTCAGAATAACGCCTCAGGCTATCGATATAAACGATACCAGGGCGCTTCACGTCGCCCGCCTCGTTCGTGATGCTCTCAGGAATATGGGCAAGATCGTAGCGGCCTGCAAAATTGCGGTTTTTGGCGCATCCTACAGAGAAGACGTCGGGGACACGCGCTACAGCGGTTCGGAGCTTCTCGTGCGGAAACTTGCCGAAATGGGCGCCGATATTTCCGTCCATGACCCTTATGTCAAGCACTGGTGGGAATTTGAAAAACAGGACTCTTACCCTGCTCCGGGACATTCCTGGTCCAGATTTTTCCGGAATCAGGAAAACCTCAAAGACCTTACCGTAAGCAAAGATATGAGGGATGCAGTCCGTGGGGCTGATGCAGTCGTGCTTGCCGTGCGGCACGAGCACTACCTGAAGCTCATCGCGGACGATCTGGTGGAGATGAGCGGAAAGCCGGTCGCTGTGATAGATTGCTTCGGGATTCTTTCAGACAGCGACATCAGGCGCTATTTTGAGCTGGGGTGTGAAGTGAAGGGCCTGGGGCGGGGCAATGTCAAGAGGATCAAAGACCAGGTGAGGAACGCGGGTCAAGTTCAGCAAAACATAAGTCCATAGGAAGGCAATTTTTCACCCTTTTTCTTGCCTTCTGATTCCCAGTTTTTCTATCAGCTCGTAGAGATTGGGGCGGCTGATACCCAGGTTGGCGGCGGACCTCGCCATATTGAACTTGTTCTCTTGAAGAACTCGAAGGACAAGCTCCCGATCCGTTTTTTCACGCGCTTGCTTTAGCGTCATCCTCTCCGACCAGGGTTGAACGTCGAGTTCCAGGTCCTGAGGGGAAATTTTGCGGCCCTGCACCATTATCACGGCCCTTCGAATCCGGTTTTCCAGTTCCCTTACGTTGCCCGGCCAATAATGGTTCTTCAGCGCGCTGAGGCCTTTCGGCGTGATCCCGAACACTTTCTTCTTGTGTTCCGCCGAGTATTCGTGGAGGAAACCCATAGCCAGCAGTTCAATATCTCCCTCCCTCTCGCGCAAGGGAGGGATTTGCAGTTTTACAACCCCCAGGCGGTAATAGAGATCTTCTCTGAAAGCGCCCTGGCCTATAGCCTGATCGAGGTCCGCATTGGTTGCGGCGATCACCCTGGTATCGATGGTTATTTGTTTCCTGCCCCCCACGCGCTCGATCTTGTGTTCCTGTAGAAAGCGCAACAGCTTAACCTGAAGGGCCGGAGGCAGCTCAGCTATCTCGTCCAGGAACAGTGTGCCGTTGTCGGCCATTTCGATACGGCCTCTTCTCTGGGTATGAGCGCCTGTAAACGCACCTTTTTCATGTCCGAACAGCTCGCTTTCCAGCAGATTCTCGGGGATGGCCGTGCAGTTTATCGGGACAAAAGGCCCGGACTTTCTAAGGCTTCTTCCATGGAGCGCCCTTGCGACCAGTTCCTTGCCTGTACCGCTTTCTCCGGTAATCAGAACCGGCGCATCGGTTGCAGCCACCTTTTCTATCGTCGAAAAAACCCTCTGCATCTGCGGGCTGGCTCCCTTCAATTCATCGAAGGTATCGATCCGAGCTGCCTGGAGCAGGAGGTTTTCGCTTTCGAGCTGGTGCAGAGTCAGCGCGCGTCGCAATATCACGCTTACTTCTTCCACGTTGATCGGCTTACAAAAAAAATCGTAGGCCCCCTGTTCGATGGCCGTAAGGGCGTTCTGCCTGTCATCCTGACCAGAGACGATGATGACCTTGACATAGGGATCTTCTTCCATCAGGCTGCCGAGCACTATAAAGCCTTCTTCCACCGCCTGCGGATAGGGCGGCAGCCCGAGATCGAGCGTTACCAGCGGCGGCCGTTCATTTCTGAATATCTCAAGTGCCTGCGGCCTGTCGCCGGCTGTAAAAACGTCATAATCCCCGGCAAACGTCCACTTCATGGACAACAGGATGCTTTCGTCATCGTCAATAATAAGCAGTTTGGGTTTGTCCATTTTTTAAGTCTCCCGATCGGGAGTCAAGTTCGGCCCCGCAAAGGGCAGCCACACAGAAAAGGTGCTCCCGAATCCCTCGCGACTCCGGACTTCAATTCTGCCCCCGTGCGCTTCGACTATCATCTTGCTCTGGTAGAGCCCGATGCCCGAGCCGCGTTCCTTGGTGGTCTTGAACGGATGGAAAAGGGATTCCCTGATAAACTTCCGGGACATTCCGCAACCTCTATCGGTCACGGAAAGGAACAGATGTTCGCCTTTAAGGCAAGTGGCGACCTGGATCTCTGCTCCGTTGGCGCCCGACTCACTGGCATTGAGAATGAGATTCAAGATCACATTGCGGATTTGCTCCGAATCCAGGTAAGCTTTCGGCACGGGGCATAAATCGGTCACAAGCGCACCTCCGAGGTTCAGATTCGATATTATGCCGGTAACGAGTTCGTTCAGGTCGCACTCGCATCGGTGCAGTTCGAATTTCCGGTTGAGCGCTGAAAGCCTCCCACACATACTCTGGATTTTGTCCACACTCTTGGACATAATTTTTAGTGCGTCAGCCCGAAATTCCGGGTTGTCATAATGTACGGGGAGGTTAGTCAGAGTAAGAGACAGTGTGGATGCGACATTTTTGAGATCGTGGGCGAAAAAGGCGGACACGGCCTGGAACGCTTCCACTTCTCTGGCGCGACCCAGACTCTCGAAAAGCTTGTAGTTCAATATCAGTCCGGCGGCCTGGTCCGCGAACGTTCTCAGAAGTTCGGAATCCTCGATGGAAAAAGCCCCTCCTGCCCTGCCGCCCAGAGTCAACATGCCTATGAACTCTCCTCCGGCCATTAGTGGAGCGCAGTATCGAATCCCCGTTTTCTCCAGTACTTCCGGGGAAATTGCTGCAAACGGCTCCGAATTGCGAATATCGACGGGCGCTTTCCGGTCACGCATCAACTCCAGCACCGGGGCTGCAAGTTCCTCGATTTCCTCTGCTTCCGAGAACGAAAAAACGGTGGAAGCTATCATCGAAGGCCTGTTCGTATTCTCATCGGTGAGCCAGATGCTGACGCGGGGTGTGGAAAAGGTCTCCGAGACTGTCTTGGCTA
>Ga0326728_10023621_pt1 | contig 11240 bp, 8 predicted proteins | sample MB3enrmetagenome_FD_207602 | JGI IMG/M metagenome (GOLD analysis project Ga0326728, IMG submission 207602) | Lab enriched peat soil microbial communities from McLean, Ithaca, NY, United States - MB31MN | ecosystem: Environmental > Terrestrial > Soil > Wetlands > Peat | place: USA: New York... | reverse complement strand
TGGAGAAGCCGGATGGCGGCCTCGTTTTGCGCAGCTTGCGCTATCGTTTCCGATCCTGTTCCCTGGATGGGCTCGATGTGCTGTTGTCCTTTTGGCAAGAAGCTAATCTCCTCGGACGTTACCAACTTCGTTGATCCGCCCAATTGGAATTTCCCCCCTCCACGCCAAACGAGTCACAGGCGCAAGGGGGTTAGTGACCATCCCCATTGTACAACACGATTGCGTTGGAATTGCGCCAAAATAGCGTTCAGATGAAATGGCCAGCCGATTATACCCTATTGAAATCTCGGTGCTTTGTAGCCTGGATTGCGCCAAGATTGCGTCCTATGTTGTGCACAATTGCGTTTCTGCGCAATCCTTCCGGCGCTACTCCGGGGTATGGCCGGAATCCGAGCGGACCGGATTCAGGCACGCGGCGTGCCAACTATTTTTTCACGGGTCGACAAATGTGAGAACCCAATCTTCCCTGCGGTTCACTTGCGAAGCGTGGCGTGGTGATGGACCGGGAAACTGCCAAACCATGGTGGGCACCCGAACGAAGCGGATGCGGGCACGCCACTTGCCAACTATTTTTCGCCGGTCGACAGATGTGAGAACCAACTGCCGTATAGTGCCAACTGGACGGGTGCCAGCATGCCGTGGTGGTGAAGGGGGGGCGGCTGGCCAACCTCCGGTTGGCCAGCCGAGATTTTTCGAGAGGCTTAGTCGCCTGGATAGTCTGCGCGAAGGGCTTAGTCGGCGGCGTGGAGGATGCGTTAGGCGGCCCGCTGGCGGAACGTCTCTCCGTCAGCCCGCTTTATTTCTAGGCGGACCAAATACGCCCACGGACGTAACGCGTGACTTTGAGGACGGGCCAACAAGTATGGTCGGGAGAGTAGCCGTGCGAGCCCGCAATTCATATCCAAACCACCGCCGCAGCCTCTCCAGGAAGCAGCGGAGGCACTATCCTGAATGCGAACGGCGAGCTAGTAGCAATCCTTCCATTCAAGGTCATCGGGGGAGAGAATCTGAATTTCGGAATTCCGGTGAACTAAGCTCGCGGCATGCTCGACACTCACGAGTCTTTCCCACTGAGCGAACTTGCGGGACGCATCTCTGCGCAGCCGGTAGAGCCGCTCTCTCAGCTTGCGGCAACAACGCCTACGGATATTTCCGGCGAGTGGAGAAGCCTTAGAAGCGGAAAGAGTTTCAAAGTGCGGCTCGGAGAGGGCCACGCCTACGTGGAGTGGGAGGTTACGGACGAGCAGGCTAAGCTAGGCACGTTCCAGCTATGTGACCTGAGGCAAGACGGAAGCAGGTACGAGGGTACCTGTAGAGCGCAATGGCCGGTTCGTTGGTTCGATTCTTGGTGGACTGGGCAGTGGAAAACGAGGTTGTGTCAGGTGGAGGGACGGATGGAGTTGCCTAAGTATAGCCCTTCGCGAATCGAGGGTCGCACAGAAGCACGAGGAGTCGGAGAGGAATGGTCCGACAAGGATAGGAGCAACTGCGGAAAGCGGCTTCCGTTAAAGTGGGACGAGTTCGTTTGGGTCAGGCCCGACTAAACGAGGGGCGGTCCCCGGTCATTGCTGATAGCTGCCGTAGGGCACTCCGTCGCGCATTTCGGCATGAACTTGGTAATAACGCCACATGTGCCCGCCCGTACCAGGAGAAGAGACTGAAGCCCAAGGCCGTGAGGATGATCGACGCTAGCCCGAGAGTTAATTCGAGACGGTTGGACACGAACCTTATGGCCTCCGCATGCCTTATCGGAGATTATCACGAGAAATGTGTAACAGTCGAGCCATGGACATGACGAACCTGGGGCCGAGCCAGCCCGAGAAAGGGTCAGTATCCGGGTCACTAACCGACCTTCTATCTAGCCTTCTCAGGTCAGCGGCAGCGGTTCCCGTATCGCTAAGTCCTTTGAATCAACATGGCGGTGCGTGAAAACAGGGGAGTGGACCTGATTTGCGGCCACAAGCCTAACACGGCCCTAAGCCGCTTACACCCTGTCCACATCGTCACAGCGCTGTCTGCCATGCCTGAGGATCTCAACGTGCCTACCGGCAATTCTGCCTGTTCCGAGCGGTAACGCTGCTCCGCATTGTGTGCAGAAGCTATGACGCTGCCCTGAGCGATGATCGTTCGCCGTCCGTTGGTCTGCGGCTTTGTCGGCGGCTGATATTAGCACAGAGAGGGCACCAACCCCCCTGCTGGATTGAGTTAGGTTTCGCCCACCAGCGATGACCTCTGTTGCACAGCCATTCAAGTTTGGTGAATGCATTCACATAGGATGTGGAAAGACAACGCCCTCCATGAAGCTCCGCAAGCTCCTGCATCTTTTTGAGCTTGGCAGGTGACACTGCGGCAGAAAGATTTACCTTGATACTCTGCGCTTGTGACGGAATTGGAACCTGCAATTTCTTGGCTTCAGTCAGAATGAATTCCTTCAATCTTCCTGCGTCTATGGTGTACGGAATCTCAATCAGCTTGATTCCACGCAATTGGCATAGTTCCCGCTTGCGACTGTCGTCGGAGATGCGCTGGTCGAGAGCATCTGCTGACCTATGAAAGAATGGATTGTGCTTGAAGTGCTGTGCTCCGTGATACTCGAACGCAAGATGCAGCGCTTCGCAGAAGCCATCAAATTCCATGCGTCCACCACGCGAGTTCGTTAACCATTTCGGTTTACAGGTGGGAAATTTATTAGTGAACAATTGCTCGAAGTGCGTTCGGACAATTCGCTCGCTTAGTCCTTTGGAGCACTCTTGACACCAACTACCCTTTTTGATTGCGTTCGGTGAGGCAAGCCATCTGTGACCTTCTGCACACTGCCACTCATGGTTTCGCATCGCTCCCAAATATGTTGGGGAAAGTAGCAAGCCACCTTTCGATTCTGCTATTTTCCCGTACTCTGAGAATTCACCAGTTCTTCCAGCACAATAGGGGCACCAAGTACCGAAGGCCGTACTTGAAGAAGTCCAGATATGCCCCTTGGCACACTGCCACTTAAGTTTCTGACGCTTGGAAACGTAATTCACAGAGAGGCATTTGCCACCGTGACCTGCTGCGATAGCCTGCATTTCTTCAAGAGTTTTCTTTTGTTTTCCAGCGCAAATGGGACACCACTGGCCTTGTTGGATGGAGTTAGGCTTGGCGAGCCAAGTGTGTCGCTTGTCGCATTCCCACATCAAAGGTGTGTAGGCATTGACGTACGCTTCCGACAAGCACTTTCCCCCCCGCTTCTCGGCGAGAGTACGCATCTCTTCAATAGTCTTTTTCTTGACCCCAGCACATTCAGGGCACCAACCTCCCTCCCGCACTGTGGCTGGAGTGGCAGACCAACGATGCCCAGATGAGCACTGCCATTGAAGCTTGGAAGAGTTGTTGATGTATTCGTCGGACAAACATCGTCCGTTTTTTGCAGCCGCTAGCTGACGCATTCTTTCGATTGAGAGCCGTTGACTATCGGTAACACATCTCGGACACCATGACCCTTGTTGGATACTGTGGGGCATGGCTTTCCACTTGTGCCTTTTGGCGCACTGCCAAAGTAAATGTTTTTGGCTATGGACGTACTGTTCCGAAAGGCAGCGACCACCTTTCTTCTCTGCCAACTCTTGCATCAGGCTAAGTGTGAGTTTCTTTATCCGACAACCGTTACAATCACGGCCTTTCATGGTGCGCCCTTTTTATTATTCTTTCAAGGTTGCGTCGGGCGAGGCCAAGCCGGGTCCTCGGCCAGCAACGCGATTAAAACACCCCGCCGAGCTGTTCAGAGCAGCCTAGCAGCGTTCCCAATTGCCGGAACAGCGCGCATCGTCCTGCCGGACGATCCCGACGCATCCTCGGGCTGTTCTCGCTGTTCTCAGGATTAAAACCATCGAGCCGCATGGGTGAGACGTATCACCGGCGCGATGGCTGATTGGTGGGCGATACGGCACTGCCTGGGATCGGCGGCATGTCGGCGCTGTTCCTTGGCTTGTCGCGCGCGTGCGTCGGCACTTTGCCCCGCGACCCAACCCACCTTGGCGAGTTCGATGAAATTCTCTCTCGACACGGTTACGCCGCAGTTTGCGCAATTGCGCCGACCAGCCTCGATTGACACCCCGCAAGCCCGGCAGACAGCGGGGGGGCGAACGGCTGGCTGCGCTGGCAAATCAACCGGCATGCCTTTAACCTCGCGCCGATGACCCTGCGTGAGTCGTGTTGCCGGGAATGACTGGCGGGCGGGCTTAAGTTTTGTAGCCCAAAGCGTGCGGGCAACCCCTTCCGCAATTGGCGCGATGGCACGCGCCCACGTTGGCGCGATTTCTGAGAGGCGGGCGGCGAACGATCCCATCAGTCGGCAGTTGCCGTCGCGCTCCTCGAAAAACCACTCCCGCCGTAATGGTTCGGCTGACGCAGGGCGAGCACTTCAGGCCCGTGGTTTTGGGCAGCGGGGCGCTTTGTTGACGCTCGGCCTCGCATAGCGTATTATGAGCGCAGGTCACGGAAGTGACCGCCGCCACGCGGAAGCTGGCGGAACTCAATTGGGTTGAATGCCCGGAGGAATCCATGGACAACGTCCTCGGCGAACTCTCCTACCTTTCTGACAAGCTGAACCAAAAGTCCGACAAGCTGAACTCCGCAATCTGCGCGGTTAACACCAAGCTCGGCAAACTAAAACTGGGTATCGAGGTGTGGCTCGAAAGTCCGCCCCTTGAGCTCGGTGAGCATCAGGATGTGACCGATTTCGGTGGCAAGCGTCTCGGCGGCTACCGGCGGGTTAAGCTGCTCGGGTACGCCCGGGTCGGTCGCAAGTGGCAGCTCGCCGTGAGGCAAGCCAGAATGTTGACCGAGACGGGGGAGCTAGTGGACGAGTTCGAGTATCCAGAAACGCCAATGCAGAATCTGCAGGAGCCACGCCCGGTTCCCCCCTGTGCTCTCCTGGACGCTTCACGCCAAGTCCGCAGCGATGCTATGGCTCTGGTTCCGCACTTAATTGCTCTGCTGAAGGAGCGCGGGGAATCGCTCCTTAGGGCTGTCGAGTCTGCCGAAAGGGTAGCCCAGCAACTCTAGCCCATTGGTTTTCTTGGCGACCTCGGGCGCAGTTGCCCCGACCCGGCGGCACAGGGGCAAAAGTGAAACGCCGAACATAGGAGGTGGCAAATGAACCAGGAGTTGCTGGACGCGGTGGTTGATTTTGTTGAGCACTTCGAGCTCGTCTTCGACGCAGACTGGGAAGTGACGCGGGCCAACATCCTGAACTCCGAATTCCTCATTTCCGACCGGGGGACGTTCGTAGAACCCGGCGTGGAGGATGAGAGTAACGACTGGGGTAACACGGGGTCACTCCTGGATTCGTATCGGCACCTCAGGGCGGTACTTGACGATCTCGGCAGAGGGGGGCCGCCTACTAGTGCGTGCGGCACCGAAAGCCCCCGGAGACCTGCGGGGCTGGAGCTAGACTCTTCGCCGCCCCGCCCTGCGGCGAGTGTTGCGCCCGCACGATTCGAGGGTCCCGGAGTGGCAACAGCGCACTCGCAGGAAATCGTGCACGGAGACTACATCATGCCGCCCGTGCCCGTCTACGGGCCCAACGAGCCTGGCTGGCAGTGGTACCGCGAGACGGTGGCGCAATCCTGGTTTCGAACGGGCGCGGTAACGTACATTACGCGAACGAGCCGCGACAAAATCCTGTACGTGGGCAGCGGCGGGTGGCGTCGCCCCTTTGCCAGGCACCACAGTAACAGGATTGGCACGACCGACGTCTGCGGGTACGGCTTTTCCTCGCCGGACGACCGCCGGGTAATGGAAGTGCTTGCCATTTTGCCGTCGCGATGGTACGCCAAGATCCTCGAGTCGCTCATCTGCGAAATAGCTCAGCCTCCGCTCAACGCGAAGCGGCGGTTACTGCCGCCTGACCGACATTTGTCTGAACGAGACGCGGCCGTCACATTCTGGAATCGGAACTACGCCTCGCGGTTCGGCGTCAGAGCCCTGTGGCCATACAGTTGGGGGGAGCGCGCCCGGTTGTGACCCGGCGCTCGAATCTATCGTAGGCGTGTGCCAAGGGCTTTGCCTTCGTATCGTCAGTAATGTAACACCCTTCTGTGCGAGGGCCGGGCGGCCCTCCGCAGCGAACGCACCTGACCCCGTTGGAATTCAGACGAGAGCCTCGCTGAAACGCAAACATACTGCACGCCACGGACTTGGGGTTGGTGGTCGTGGGCTAAATGGATAGTCCCAAAGCGCGGTGCCGTACCCTCCTCCGTGCCCATGCGACTGGCCCACCGATTGGTGCGTGGAATTTTCAGTGCTCTGGCCCCTTTCTCGGTTTTCCATCCGATGCTCGGTCTCCAATGCCGACTGCTTCGAAACATCGCGGCTCAACTCTGGGCCCAAGCTCTCGGTGCCATTCGTGAAAATTTGCGCATCGTACCGCCCGCGTGAGACGGAGACATATGCCAGCCTTGAATTAATAAGTTCTTCGCGGGCCTGTTCGGTGTCCACGTGCACCAGCACGCAGTCGGCGGTGGCTCCCTGGCTGCTGTGGCTGGTGACGGCATAGCCGTAATCGACCTGGCCGGGGTCCAGCCGACTTTTGCGATTCTATTCTGGGGCGATGCGTTCCAGTTTTACACAAGCTAGCGGGCCAAGGTCTGCCTTTTTGTGGGGGAGCCAAGAAACTTCGCTTTTCGTATTGTTTCTTGGGGGAACCGCAAACCCGCAGGATGTCCGTCAACTGACGGACAAAGCAGAAGCCCGCAGTGCCGTCAGCGCGCAGGCGTCTTTCCCATTTCACGACAAAACCCTAACGCCAGTGCAAGCTAGATTTGGGCCACACACAAAATGCTTGGAAGAGCGATACAGGTTATACTTAAATGAGAATGATCCGGGACGGCAGGAGGTGGATCATGGGATTAACCGAAAGGCTCGTCCTGTTGCGAGAGGGCAAAGACGCGCTGACCAAGATACTGGATAACCGGGATATTCAGGAGACGGCCAGAAGTCAACCGAAGTTGGCAGACCTTGTTGAAAAAATCCGGAAAATCCGCAACGAGTTGGAGAGTTTCTGCCGCGAAGAGAAGCCTGACTGGAAAGAAAACTAAGCTCGCAACTTTTGGAGCCGAATGAGTTGCGCGAATGCTGTGTTACTTGCGCCATATGTCGGGCATCCTCTTGCCAAGATCGGCTTCGAGCAGGCTGGCGAAAGGACGAAATGAAGAGGAAGCGGCACGGCTCACAGACCTTAGCGAATGGGTCAACTTAGGGCGATTACATACTTGACACATACCGCTGATTCCCGAATCTAAAGAAGCCCCGGAAGAAGAGATGACCAGTCAGGATGAGCGCCAGCAACTTCTTGAAACTATCGCGCGTGTCGCGAAAGAGAAGGGAACTTCTGTCTTGAGCCGCGAAGAGTTCAGCGCGGCAACTGGTATCTCCCTTAACCGCATCTATCAACTTTTCGATGGGTGGCGGGATGCGTGCGAACAGGCCGGGGTTTCGGCGAACATCCGGAACCTACCACTGGACGACGCCACGCTGTTCGAGGATATGCGCCACGTTTTTATGGAGCGCGGCGAAATCTGCACCCGAACCAAATTCGCCAAGCTGTCGAAGTATTCGGTGGACACGCTGAAGAAACGCTATGGTGCTTGGCCCAACATCCTTGCCGCCTTTCGGGCGTGGCTGGTCGAACAGAACATTGAGTTCCCGCACTTGGATTCTCTCCCAACAGGCATTCCGACCGCCACAGTCCCTAAGGGTACCGACGCACTAGCGCCCACTACGCGGACAACATACTTGGTTCCGGCACAGCCGGGCAGAGGTCCGACCTATGGCGCGTTCCTGAACTTTCGTGGCCTTCAACACGCGCCCATAAATGAACAAGGCGTGGTGTTCCTGTTCGGAATGGTGTGCCACGAACTAGGGTTTGTCGTTGAGTTGGTGCGCACCGGTTTTCCCGACTGCGAAGCAAAGCGATGTATTGATCGTCGTCTCGACACATGGGAGCGGGTCCGAGTCGAATTTGAGTTCAAGGCCGCGAACGCGAAGGTCCATCCGATGAGCGGTTGCGACCTGATTGTCTGTTGGGAGAACGATTGGCTCGATTGCCCGGTCGAAGTGATCGAACTCAAAACGGCCATCCGCCACCTTGACTCCTCCGCCGGGGTATATGCGTCAGGTATATAGACGCCCAACTTTGGGCTGACTTTGGAACGCCTCGCCCCGTCGATGAGGCCATACCGATTTCTGAGGAATGATTGCAGGACAGTAATCGATCCAATCGATTACATAATCCATGGGTTTGAGGGCCTGCGCATGAAGGGCAAGGTCTCAAGAATGTTCTTTGCCAGCTATGTAAATCCAGAGGAGTGCATTTTTTGGGGGCCGTGCGAGATAGCCCGTGATGCCCAGAAGCAGAGCAGCCAGGGGTAGACCAGATCAGTGCTGCATGCCGTACCCTTGTCCGTGGGCGTGCGACTCGCTCACTGAATGGTGCTCGGCATTTTCAGTCGCGTGGCCTTGGTCTCGGGCACCCATTTCATGCCCGGTTTCCATTGCGGAGTGCTTCGAAACGTCACGGCTCAACTCTTCACCCAATTTCTCCGCGTCGTTAGTGTAAATCTGCGCGTCGTAGCGCCCGCGTGAAACAGAGACATACGCCAGTCGTGAATTGATAAGCTGCTCGTGGGCCTGGTCGGTGTCCACATGGACCAACACACGGTCGGTGGTAGCTCCCTGGCTGCTGTGGCTAGTGACTGCATAACCGTAGTCGAGATGGGGATGTTCGTGGATATTGATTTGTGCGTGCCGCCCGGAGTCCAGGCGAATTTGAAGATTTCCCTCCGCGTCGATCTTCTCGACGGTTCCGAGTTGGCGGTTAGCAATCCCCACGTCCCGGTAAGGAGCGGTGAATTGCACTCGGTCGCCGGTTGAGAGGTCCCGTTCCGCCTGCCGGTAAACACTCACCCCATGCAGCCGGTGCGGGTCGTAGGTGAGCTGCTGGGCGTTCTCCCGCTCGACGGTGAGTAGATTCTGTTCCCGGTTTACGCCGGTGACATGAACGTATTCTCCCCCTTGGACGCCTACCGCCTGACTGCCTCGGGTGTAACGGACGATGTCTCCCGGTTCGTACTGCGCAGCCCAGTCCCGGTCAGTTCCGGTCATTTCCTGGCGCGGCACGAGCACGGTCAGCCGGTGTTCTTGCTCTACCACGCTGCCGCTTGATTGCAGCTCGCGGTGGATTCGCTCGTTGATCTCCTGGCGGGATCGGTTGTCCGGTGATACAACCAGTGTCCGGTCGGGTTGCTCGGCGTACGCTTTGGCAATCGCCTCCAAGCGTTCTTCTCGGTTTGCGATCTCGTGTACTCTACCCTGTCGCGTGAGGTTCTCAATCGCCTCCCGAACCTGGCCATGTGCAAGCTGCTCGACGGCTTGCTTCAATGCCGGGTCTTTCTGGCGGATGACTTCGTCAAGGTGGGCCGTTTGCATCCCGGCTTCCTGAAGCTGCTGGAATGGCCGCCCGGCCTCCACTCCCTGGTGTTGGCGAGTGTCGCCCACGAAGATCACGCGGTCGTGTTCCTCCAACCTGCGCATGAATTCGTTAACCTGGCGCGTGCTCGCGAGGCTCGACTCATCCACAATATACAGGTGCCGGGCCCCGTCGTCACGGTGGGATCGGGAGAGGTAGCCCTGTAAGGTGCTCGATTGAATGCCTGCCTCTTCAAGCTGCTGGGCGGCGCGGGAAGTCGGGGCTAATCCTTCAACTTGGAAGCCCTGGCGCTCGGCGGCTTCCCGGATCGCAGATAGTGAAGTGGTTTTGCCTGCCCCAGCCACTCCTTCCAGCCCCACCACTTGATCCCGGTTGCTGAGGATTTCTTCGACGGCGCGGCGCTGGCTATTGGAAAGGTGAGCAAACTTACCTGATAATTCCTGGCGGGTCTCTTCTGAAACCAGTAGGTCGTGCCTTTCTTGGCCGGTTCGCATGCGGGCGATGTTGTCGCGCTCGAAGCGAAGCATTTCGCGAGTGGTAAGGGTCCGATCTGCGCCATTAGGACGCTCCCGGCCCACCTCGATGAATTCACCTGACCGGATGCGGTGCTCAATGTTTTGCCGAACTTCCCAGAGGCTAGACTCACCCATAGAACGGCGGAGCGCGTCGCGTATCAACACCCGTTCATCCACTACCGCCTCACGCTCGATGTTTCTGTCTCGGGCGTAGGTGACCGCTTCCTGCGCGCGGGCTTCCCTCTGCTCGCTGCGCTGGCGGCCCCGTGCGGCCTGGGCCTGCGCCTCTTGCACTACCTGCTGCGGTTGGTTGCCATATGCCGCCGCTAGTTCTTGGTGCCTAGCCCGCATTTCGTCGCGCGAGAGTGACGACAGCTTCTGCTCGCGTGTCTGGTGTGCGGCGATCTGCGCCGCACCAGCTCCGCGCAAGCCCTGCTCCTCAAGGTGCTCCTTGATTTGCTGGCGGCGCGGGCTGCTGGCATCCAAATATTCCTGGCTGTAACCCTTGATTTCCGGCTGGCCACTCTTCCCTTGCTCGACCTCGTAGCCGAGTTCCTGAAGGCGGTGGGCTAATTCGGAGCGGTAAATTGCCGTTGCATACTGCTGGCTCTTGTAAAGTTCTTGGGGCTGAATCGCGTGGGTCTTTCCGTCTTCAGTTTCGGTGAGGTTAAAGAACACCGTATGCGTGTGAAGTTGGGGGGCTGCGTAGCCGCCTACCGGCCTCGCGCTGTCGTGCTCGAACTTGGCCGCGACCCATTGGCCGGTGGTTTCGGCAGGATGGTTGCGGCCTATGCGGGCTTGTACGTACCGTTCCAACTCGTCAAGCGCAACCTGCACACTCTCCCGGTGCGCCTCTCTCACCCGCTCGTCCCCGCCGACCAGCGCCGTCAGTGACACGCTCTTGGGCGCGCTAAACGTCGCGTCCCATCCGGCGCGGTGTTCCATCGTGGTTACCTTGTCACCACGCTCGTTTGAGTATTCGCGTGCGACTTGGTGCTGTACCAACTGCTCGCCGGTGATGGGGTGTTGACCCTCGCTCAAGCGCTGGAAGTGTTCCTCCCGAACCTCGCCGCGAAGTCCGTATGCCTCGGCGAGTCTGCCGTGCCAAGTGCCCCGTATCCGGTCGTCTTCCGTATAGTAGTTTTGCTGGGCGTTCCCGAACTCGTCGCGGTGGTATGCTTGCGCCTGACCTGCACTTAGGGGTTTGGAAATTGTCATCATGGCTGTTCACTCGAAGAAACGACTGATGCCGCGCTTTG
>Ga0326728_10023618_pt1 | contig 11242 bp, 8 predicted proteins | sample MB3enrmetagenome_FD_207602 | JGI IMG/M metagenome (GOLD analysis project Ga0326728, IMG submission 207602) | Lab enriched peat soil microbial communities from McLean, Ithaca, NY, United States - MB31MN | ecosystem: Environmental > Terrestrial > Soil > Wetlands > Peat | place: USA: New York... | reverse complement strand
ATCTGTTCCGATGAGTGTTTTTCATGAAAGATAACCCCCTCGCTTGCCGATCATCGCCGGGCTAGTGCGACTTCCATCGCGAATCACTATTGGTACGGCAGCGCATATCCCCATGCCAGCCCGTACTATACACGCCTCCCTTGCGGCGTACAACGTCCTGCCATTTCCGGTGGCGTCCTAATTTGAGTGTGGCGCTGGCCTTTAGGCCAGCATTTGCCGACCTAAAGGTCGGCGCTACGAGTTGAGTTAGGACGCCCCCGCATTTCTCCCACCGCTTCGGGCGGCTCTCCGGTATGATAGTACGGCTTGTAGGGGCGGCCCGGGTGGCCGCCCTAAGGCAAGAATCTGCCGGAGTTAAACTATGGCAAAAGTTTTGTTGATCAGTGGAAGCCCCAAAGCGGAGGGCAACACGGCGCAATTGATGAACGACTGTGCGCGCCTGATTCGCGAACAGGGGCTCGAGGCGGAAGTCATTTCATTTTCCGAAATGAAAATCGAGTCCTGCACGGCGTGTGGGAATTGTGGTGAATCCCTGGTGTGCAGTTTGCAGGATGGGCTGAACGACATTATTGAAAAGCTGCGCGGCGCGCAGGGCTTCATTGTGGGCGCGCCCGTTTATTTCGGCACGGCGCGCGGCGACGTGATGGCGGCGCTGCAGCGCATCGGCCAAGTGTCCAAACGCACCGACAAGTTCCTGGCCGGCATGGTGGGCGGACCGGTGGCCGTGGCGCGCCGCGGCGGCCACACCTTGACCCTTCAGGAAATGCTCATGTTCTTTCTGATTAACGATATGATTGTGCCGGGCTCGACTTACTGGAACATGGTGTTCGGCCGGCTGCCGGGCGAAGTCTGGCAGGACAAAGAAGGAGTCGAAACCGTCCGGCACTTCGCGCTCAATGTTGCGAACTTGGTCAAGAAACTGCACGGCCGCAAGCCGGCGGAAGCGTAGTTACCCGTCAGCGCGGGCCAACTGCGATTAAAGAGTAGGCAGTAGGCGGTGGGCAGTAAGCAGACAACGCAGGGGTACTGCTCTGTGATCTCCACGTCCTCTGCGGTGAGCTTTCTCAGGGAGGCGCCATGGAAGGTTTGATTCCTCTCGGCAAAACGGACATTCGCATATCTCCTCTCGGCCTCGGCACCTGGCAATGGGGCGACCGCATGATTTGGGGCTACGGAAAGGGTTACACGGAGGGCGACATTCACCAAGCCTTCCGCGCCACCCTCCAGGCAGGCATCAACTTTTTCGACACGGCGGAGGTTTACGGAAAGGGACGCTCGGAGGAATTGTTGGGCGCCTGCCTCAAAGAAGCGGCGCAGTCCGCGCGGACGGCGCCCGTGGTGGTGGCCTCCAAGTTCATGCCTTACCCCTGGCGGCTGCGCAAAAGCCTTTTGTTGACGCACCTGCGCGCCAGCCTCGCCCGCCTGGGCCTGGAGCGGCTGGACCTCTACCAGATGCACTGGCCGTTTCCCCCCGTGCCTATCGAGCAGTGGGCGAGCGCGCTGGCGGACGCCGTCGAGGCGGGACTCACGCGCGCCGTGGGCGTATCGAACTACAACGCGGAGCAGATGTTGCGCGCTCACACCGCCCTGGCCAAGCGCGGCATTCCGCTGGCCTCCAACCAAGTCGAGTTCAGCCTGCTGGAGCGGCGCGTGGAGCGCGAGGGCTTGCTGAAACTCTGCCGCGAGTTGGGCGTCACCCTGATTGCTTACAGCCCGATCGCCAAGGGCATGCTAACCGGCAAGTACACGCCGCAGGCGCGCCCCCCGGGGATGCGCGGCTTCATGTACCGGCGGGGGCGCCTAGAGAAAATGCAGCCGCTCATTCAACTGCTGCGCGCCCTGGGTGAAGCTCACGGCGGCAAGTCAGCGGGCCAGGTCGCGTTGAACTGGGTCATCTCGAAGGGTGCGGTGCCCATCCCCGGCGCCAAGAACGTCCGCCAGGCGCAGGAGAACACCGGCGCCCTCGGCTGGCGCCTGGTCGAGGCCGAAGTCGCCGCCCTGGATGCGGAAAGCGCGAAAGCCGCAGCCTGAGGTGGTAGCGGTCGGATGTGGCTGGCGCAGAGCGAAGCTCTGCGGTGCTGGAGAATTTGCAGAAGGTTGATTTCGGCAGCAGCCTGGGAATACAGTGTAAGGAGGGGCGTAGTGAGTGCCCTTTTCTGCCGTGTGGGGAGCATTCGATGGATCAGGCAAGCCCGCTCGAGCGGAACCCACTATTTGGGAGCCTGCCGCTCGAGCTCTCTGAGAACCTTCGCTCCATCAACCCCTGGTGGACCAGCCAGCCTGGTCCGCCCCTGCCCTCCTTTCATCGCTGGGCTTTCCAGAGACTCAAGAAGCTCCTGATCGAAGGCCTGGCCCCCGCCACCGTGCTGCGCGGTCCGCGGCGAGTGGGCAAGACAATCTTGTTGCGGCAAATTATTGACTCGCTACTGAGCGAGGGCGTTTCAGCCTCCCGCATTATCTATCTCCCCTTCGACGAACTCCCAACCCTTGTGGACCTTAAAGAACCCGTGTTGGCGATTGCGCGCTGGTATGAAAGGGAGATTCTCAAAGCAAACTTTAATGCGGAAGCTCGGCTCGGGCGGCCGGCCTTTCTTCTTTTGGACGAGGTCCAGAATATTGACTCCTGGGCGCCTCAAGTAAAAAACCTGGTGGACAACCACGGCGTCCGGGTACTCGTGACAGGAAGTTCCTCGCTGCGCATCGAAGCGGGCCGCGACAGCCTGGCCGGGCGAATCACGACCTTTGATCTCGGTCCGTTGTTGCTGCGCGAGATTTCCGAATTACGTTTGGCGCATGCCGTGGACCCGTTCTGGCCTGACAATGGCCTGGAACGTATCGCGTCATTGGACTTCTGGAAGGGCGCAACCGAACGGGCGCGGCTGGAAGCGGATCCCCGTCGCCAAGCTTTCAAGGCGTTTTCTGAACGGGGCGCCTATCCGATAGCCCATGAGCGGGCGTCCACGGCTTGGCCCGAGATCGCTGATTATCTCAACGAGACGGTCATCAAGAGAGCTATTCAACATGACCTTCGCATGGGAACCCGGGGACAGAAGCGCGATGAAAAGCTGCTCGAAGAAGTTTTCCGGCTTTGCTGCCGCTACGCGGGGCAGGCCCCCGGTCAGGCAGTCTTCCTGCCGGAGATCCAGCAGGCATTAGCGGGCAACATTGGCTGGAATCGGATTATCACCTACCTGCGTTTCCTGGACGGCACCCTGCTCATACGGCTGATTCAACCTCTCGAATTGCGTATCAAACGCCGCAAATCGCGCCCTAAGATCTGTTTGTGTGATCACGCCCTGCGAGCCAGTTGGCTACAAGAGGTCGTACCCTTGGACCCTCAAGGTCTCTCGGACAATCCCCATCTGACGGATCTGGCGGGCCATCTGGCCGAGAGCGTGCTCGGGTACTTCCTGGTTTCCGTACCCAACCTCGATGTTGCACACTTTCCCGAGCGCGCCGCCGAACCGGAAGTCGATTTTGTTCTCACCGTCGGCACACGCCGCATTCCCATCGAGGTCAAGTACCGCAGGCGAATCGACCCGCAGGAAGATACGCGGGGTCTGCGTGCTTTCCTCGAGAAGACGGTTTATAACGCCCCCTTAGGCTTGCTCGTGACCCTTGATGATGATGTCGCCGTTCCTGATCCGCGCATCGTGCCCATCTCATTGTCGTCGCTGCTCTGGCTGAGATGAGCTGCCTCACCGGTGTAACTCCACCACATCTTTGTCCGCCAGCAGGTAGTCGCGGTTGACCATCTGGCCCTCGAACCGGCCGTGTCCCCAGACGCGCGCGTATTTGAGTTGGGTAAGGAAATCGTGGTGAACGTGTGCGGCCAGGTCGAGCATGCGAGATCCGCGCTTTAGGATGTAGGGCGCGGTCATCTCCAGCTTCTTGCCGGGGGCCTTGGTATAGACGCGGATGATCTCGAGCAGATCAAAAACGCGATGCCGGAGGTCGTCCAGGCCTTGGCCCGATTCGGCGGAGACGGCCACCGCGGCCAGCCGCGCGCCGTAAAGGTCGTTCAGGATGTCGAGGCCATCGAGGGCGCCGGCAGCGTCCGCCTTATTGGCAACCAGGAGGGCGTTCTTGCCCAGCCATCCCGGAGTATTCGGCAGTTCGCCCGCGCCCAATTGCACTTTGGCTTTGGCGAGTTGGGCGAGCGTGGTTTCGACATCCTCGAGCAGGTCAGGGTCGCTCAGGTCAACCACCAGCAGCGCCGCATCCGCGTTGCGGATGATCTGGTAAAGCCAGGATTCGGGGAAATCCGGATGGACCGGAGGCAAATCCACAAGCTGGACTTGCACGTCTTCGAAGCGCATCATGCCCGGCAGCGGGATGCGGGTGGTGAAGGGATAATCCGCCACCTCCGGGGTGGCCCGCGTCAGTTGCCGGACCAGCGCCGACTTGCCGCTGTTGGGCGGGCCCACCAGCGCCACTTGCCCGGCGCCCTCCTTCTCGATGCGATGCAGGACGCCGGCCCGGCTCACCGGCTTGCGCGCCTGTTCCGTGCGCAACTTGGAGAGGCGCCGCTTCAGGTCGGCCTGCATCTTCTCCGTCCCTTTGTGGCGAGGGATGGTGGCCAGCATCGCCTCCAGCGCGCTCAGCTTCTCTTCCGTGTTCTCGGCGGACTTGAAGCGCCGTTCCGCCTCGAGATATTCCGGTGTGAGGTTGGCAGGCATCGTAATGAATAGTGAATAGTGAATTATAAATTATGAATTATAAATGGTGAATAGTGAATTGCACATCGCTGGGTTCCCCACCTGTAGTTGTTCCAACAAGGTTCAAGAAAGAGAGGCCTCGCTGCCTTGAAGATTGGAGCGCGGGCAAGATGCCCGCGTGCCATCGCTGCGCCGAAGGCGCCGTGGAGTGCGGTAGCGCCAGCTACCACCGTCTGGTTCGTTTTCCAAGGCGCGGCCCCAGCGAGCCGCGCACGGCAGCCTCGTGTTGCTTCCTTTCATCGAATGCTCTAAGATAATAAGTGTTCTCCGAGCCCGGGGTGCTAAAGGTACAACACACAAACCCAAGCCTTGCGGGCCGATAGGGCGGCGCGAGAAATCGAGCCTGCCTCCCGTGTTTGGAAAGGAGAACCGGACCTACTCCAGACGCGTGTAGGTCTTTTTGTTTTTGGGGCGTGATTGGCGCGATGGTGCTGAAGGACAAATTCGGCCGGGTGATCCGCGACTTGCGCATTTCGGTGACGGACCGGTGCAATTTCAGTTGTGTCTACTGCAGGTCCGCCGATACGAAGAACTACGTTCCGCAAAGGGATCTATTGAGCTGGGAGGAATTCCTGCTTCTTAGCCGGACCCTGGCGGGGCTGGGGATTCGCAAGGTGCGAGTGACGGGAGGCGAACCGCTGCTGCGCGCGGGTGTGGTGGATTTCATCGCGCGTCTGGGCCAGATCGAAGGTCTGGAGGACGTGGCGATTACGACCAACGGATACCTTCTGCCCGAGATGGCCCGTGAACTCGCCGCCGCGGGCCGGCCACGCGTCACCGTGAGCTTGGACTCGCTCGACCCAGCGAAGTTCGCGCGCATGACGCGCACCCCTCGCTCGCTCGACAAAGTGATGGCCGGAATGGACGCCGCCCTCGAGGCCGGACTCAAACCGGTCAAGGTGAACATCGTGCTGGTGCGGGGGTTCAACGACGACGAGATCGTGGATTTTGCGCGGCTGGCGCGCCGACGGGACATTATCCTCCGCTTTATCGAATTCATGCCACTGGATGCCGACCACTCCTGGAAGCGCGAGTTGGTGGTCACGGCTCGGGAAATCGCCGCCGCCATCACCCCCGTCTTTCCCCTGGTGGAAATCCCCCGCCATTCGCCGAGCGAGACGGCTTTGCGTTATCGCTTCGCGGACGGGCAGGGTGAAATCGGGATTATCGCCCCGGTGACCATCCCCTTTTGCGGGCAATGCAGCCGCATTCGGCTGACCGCCGATGGCAAACTGCGCACCTGCTTGTTCTCGATCGAAGAGTACGACCTCCGGCCACTGCTCCGCAAGGGAGCGCGGAACGCCGACCTGGAGCGTTTCTTCCTGGATGCGGTTCACCGGAAGGAGCCCGGGCACCGCATCAACCAGCCGGACTTCGTGCAGCCGGACCGCACGATGGTGTACATCGGCGGATGACGGCTTCCCTTTGTCCCACACCTTATTAGCCAGAACGGGAATTAGCGCGTAGAATAGTTTCGAGGGGCTGAAATGGCGACGGCAATCTTAAATATGCTGCCGGAGGTCTACGTAAGCTTCACCGGACAGCAGCTCGATGAGCGCATCGCGCGGGCGAAGGCGGAGTTGGGGCCGCGCCTGGTCATTCTGGGACATCATTACCAACGCGATGAGGTGGTGAAGTTTGCCGATTTTCGGGGCGATTCGCTGAAGCTCTCGCAACTGGCGGCGGCCCGGCCGGAGGCGGAATACATCGTTTTTTGCGGCGTCCACTTCATGGCGGAGAGCGCCGACATCTTGAGCGCCGACCATCAAGTGGTGATGCTGCCGGATTTGAACGCCGGCTGTTCCATGGCGGATATGGCGGACCTCGAGCAGGTGGAAACTTGCTGGGAAGAACTGGAGCGGACGGCCGGCGGCAAGATCGTTCCTATCACTTACATCAACTCGACGGCGGCCATCAAAGCTTTTGTGGGACGCCGGGGGGGCGCAGTTTGCACCTCCTCGAACTCGGGGAAGCTGATGCAATGGGCCCGGGCGCGGGGCGAGAAGGCCCTGTTCTTGCCGGATGAGCACCTGGGGCGCAACACCGGCTACCGCCTGGGGATCCCGCTCGAGCAGATGGCCGTCTGGAATCCGCACCAGGAAGCGGGCGGGCTTTCCCTCGAGGCCATGCAGAAGGCGCGTATCTTCTTGTGGAAGGGACACTGTTCCGTGCACCTGCGGTACACGCCCCAGCACGTCGAGCGAGCGCGCCAAACCCATCCGGGTATCCGCGTCATCGCGCATCCGGAGTGTTCCTGGGAAGTCTGCCAGTTGGCGGACGAAGTGGGCTCGACCGAATTCATTATCAAGCGGGTGGTGGAATCGCCTCGCGGAAGCGCCTGGGCGGTGGGCACGGAAATCCATTTGGTGAACCGCTTGGCGGCGGAGCACCCGGACCGCCATGTGGTTCCTCTCGATGACTGCGTGTGCATGTGCAGCACCATGTATCGAATTTCGCCCCAACACCTCTGCTGGACGTTGGAAAGCCTAGTGGAGGGACGGGTGGTGAACCAGGTGGCGGTGGACCCGGAAACCAAACGCTGGGCGCGTATGGCGCTGGAGAGAATGCTGGAGAACAGTTGAGGAGTTGAGGAGTTGAGGAGTTAAGGAGTTAAGAAGCCAACAGTCGCCGACTACCCGTTGAATTCCCAGGGCTGTTAACGGCGACGGCGTGTCGGGTAGCAGTTACTGCCCGACACCGAGTCGTGAGCTTCTCAACTCCTCGACTCTACTACGATGGCCGACAAATACTTCAACCGCCGCCAAGCTGAGGAACTTCTGCCTGTGATCGTGCCATTTCTCCAGGACGCTCGCAAGCAGAAGCAAAGGCTGGACAGCATTGCGGAGCAAATTTCCAAGGCGGCCATGAGGATCATGATGCTGGGCGGTTCACTTCCGCCTTTTGCGGAGCTCAACCGCAAGAAGGCTCAGGGCGAAAAAGTGGCCGAGCAATTGAACCAGACCATCAACCAGATTCAACAGACCGGGTGCGTGGTGAAGGATGTGGAGACGGGGTTGGTGGATTTCCCGAGCCTGCGGGAAGGTGAAGAGATTTACCTCTGCTGGAAACTCGGCGAAAAGCGCATCGGCTACTGGCACGGGATGGAAGAAGGATTTGCCGGACGCAAACCGCTGGAGGATGCGCCGGCCGACGACGAGCCACCCGGTCCGGCAACGCTGCAATGAGGGGCGAACAGTCGACAGTCGAAAGTCAATAGTCGAGAGTTAGATGAGTGGTCGTAGTCACTCTTGACTCTTGACCGTTGACTCTCGACTTTCGACTTTTTCTATGGCCGACAACGATTTCACTAACGAACTGGCTCAAGCCGCCAGCGCTTATTTGCGCAGCGCGGCGCACCAGCCTGTTTACTGGCGGGAGTGGGGAGAAGGCGCTTTTGCGGAGGCGCGGGCGAAAGACAAACCGATCCTTCTGGACATCGGAGCGGTCTGGTGCCACTGGTGCCACGTGATGGACCGCGAAAGCTACGAGAATCCGGACGTGGCTCGCCTGATTAATGAACACTACGTGGCGGTGAAAGTGGATCGGGACGAGCGGCCGGATATTGACTCGAGATACCAGACCGCGGTGAGCGCCCTGGCGGGCCAGGGCGGGTGGCCGCTGACGGTATTTCTTACGCCGGAAGGAAAACCCTTTTACGGCGGCACCTATTTCCCGCCCGACGACCGGTACGGCCGGCCGGGAATGAGGCGCGTGCTGGAAGCCGTTGCACACAGTTACAAGGCACAGCGCGCTCAGGTGCTGGAGAGCGCGGCAAAGGTCGGCGAGGCGCTGGCTGGGGTGGAACGCTTCGAGCGGGGAGACGGGACAGGACTGGAAGAGACGCTGAAGGCCCTGGTGGAGAACATCGGTGGAATGGCCGACGCGCGCTATGGCGGGTTCGGCAGTGCTCCGAAGTTTCCCCACCCCAGCGCTCTCGATCTGCTGCTCGAGTCGCACCTGGAGTCCGGGCAAGCTTGGCTGCTCGCCACGGTCACCAGCACTCTCGAGCATATGGGCCGCGGCGGCGTCTACGATCAACTGGGGGGCGGCTTTCATCGCTACGCGGTGGACGAACGCTGGATCGTGCCGCATTTCGAGAAGATGGCTTATGACAACGCGGGATTGCTGGTGAACTACCTGCACGCTTACCAGGTGACAGGGAAGCGCTTCTTCCGCGATATTGCCGAGGGCATCATTTCTTTTGTTGAAACCGGTCTCGCGAATCCCCAGGGCGGATTTTACGCCAGCCAGGATGCCGACATCAGCCCGGAAGACGATGGCGACTACTTCACCTGGACGCTGGACGAGATTAAGGCAGTTCTGGAGGAGCGCGAGGCGCACGCGGCCGCACTCTACTATCACATCGAGCCGCAAGGCGAGATGCAGCACAACCCGGCCAAGAACGTTCTGTTTATCGACCAGCCCGTGGAGGCCATCGCCGCCCGCCTGGAACTGAAACCGGAGGAGGTGCGGCTGATTCTGGCGCGGGCCGGGGGCAAGCTGCTCGAGGCGCGCGGCCGGCGCCCCACGCCCTTCGTGGACCGGACGATTTACGCGAGCTGGAACGGGATGATGATTTCCGCTTTTTTCGAGGCTTTCAAGGTGCTGGGCCTCGAGGGCGCCCGCCAGCGGGCGCGCGCGGCGCTCGACCTGCTTCTCGCCAAGGCCTACGATCCGGAAAGAGGAATGTTCCACAGCCTGGTGAACGGCGAGCCGCGCGTTGAGGGGTTGTTGGACGACCAAGTGTTCATGGTTGCCGCTCTCCTGGACGCTTACGAGGTTTCCGGCGTCCGCCTTTACTTTGACCGCGCCCTGGAGTTGATGCAGACGACTTTGCGCCGCTTCTGGGACGAGACCTCGGGCGGCTTCTTTGACGTGGCGCGCGATCGAAGCGAGCAGTTGGGGAACCTGAGCATGACCCGCAAGCCGTTCCAGGACTCGCCCACGCCGGCCGGCAATTCCGTGGCCATCCTCGTTCTGGACCGGCTCGCCAGCCTGGCCGGGCGCGCGGATTTCCGCGAGAAAGCAGAACAAACGCTGGCTCTGTTTGCCTCGAAGGCCCCTGAATACGGCTTGTTTGCTTCCACGTACGGCCTGGCGCTGCTGCACCACCTCGAGCCTCCGGTCGAGGTGGTGGTGGTCGGGGAACCTGAGGATGCACGGACGCGCGCACTGCTCGCCGCTGCCTATCAGGCCCAGCGAGTGGGCAACCACGTTTTCTCGTTTGCCCCTGAAGTCACCAAGAACGGCCAGCTTCCCCCGGGGCTCGCCGCCACCCTGCCCCACCTGCCTTTCGCCGATGCACCACTGGCGCTGGTTTGCCTCGGATCAACCTGCCAGCCACCCGTCAAGACGCCGGAAGAGCTGAAACAGGCGCTGGGGGAGACGTAGGGGGCGCGGCGGCGGGAAAGGGCCCTCACCCGTCCCGCGACGGCTGGCGAAAACGCCGTCGCAGGACACCCTCTCCCCAAGGGAGTCTGTGTGATAACCCTGCCTAAGCTGTCATTCCGAGCGGAGCGAGGAATCTCGCTCTGAGTATTTTCAAGACAGTGCGAGACTCCTCGTCGTCCCGATCAGATCGGGACTCCTCGGAATGACATGCATCCTGGGGTTATCACACAGCCTCCAAGGGAGAGGGCTGTGGATCTCGTTATCAATCGTCAATCGACAATCGTCCATCGTCAATTGCCGACCATCGTCCATCGTCAATTCCCAGGCCGTTTGCGGGCGATAGTATGGATAGGCTCGCCGAGCAGCACATCGGCGGCCTCCATCCAGGCTTCGGCGAGGGTGGGGTGGCAGTGGATGGTTTGGGCGAGTTCGGTGGCGGTGAGTTCGGCGCGCAGGGCGGTGGTGGCTTCCGCGATGAGTTCGGTGGCGTGGAGGCCCACAGCCTGAGCGCCCAGCAACTGGCCGCTGGCGGCATCCGCCACCCACTTCACGAAGCCGGCGGTGTGGCCGATAGCCAGCGCCTTGCCGAGCGCACCGAAATTGAATTTGCCGGTCTTCACTTCCTGGCCCTGCTGGCGGGCGGCTTGTTCGCTGAGTCCCACGGCGCCGATTTCGGGCGTGGTGAAGATACAGTAAGGGATGCAGGTCTCGTTCTTGCGGCGCCGGCGCGTGCAGGCGTTTTCCGCCGCCACGAGGCCCTGCGAGGTAGCGGCGTGGGCGAGCTGCGGCCCGCCCGTGACGTCGCCGATAGCGTAAATAGTTGATACTTGGGTCATGCCGTATTCGTCAACCTCGATGAAGCCCTGCGGGTTGGCGGCGAGGCCGGCGTTCTCGAGCTGCAGTTCCTGCGTCACCGGCTTTCGACCGAGAGCGGCGAGCAGCAAATCCGCTTCGATTTCTTCGCCCGCGGCGGTTCCGCGCACGCCGCGCTCGTCTGCCGTGATCTTTTCGAGGCTCGTGCCGGTGAGGATGCGAATGCCCAACGACCTTTCCATGTGGCGGCGCAACTCGCGGCGGATGTCGTCATCCAGAAACACCAGAATATCCTCGAGAAGTTCGACGAGGGTAACCTG
>Ga0326728_10023615_pt1 | contig 11243 bp, 8 predicted proteins | sample MB3enrmetagenome_FD_207602 | JGI IMG/M metagenome (GOLD analysis project Ga0326728, IMG submission 207602) | Lab enriched peat soil microbial communities from McLean, Ithaca, NY, United States - MB31MN | ecosystem: Environmental > Terrestrial > Soil > Wetlands > Peat | place: USA: New York... | reverse complement strand
ATTCTGCTTCCCGGACAACTGGCCACCGCCCGGGAGCAAGGTTCAGCCCACGAACCCGTGTTTTTGTTGCGCCCCGGCCTGCTTGTCCTGGGCAGCGATCTGAAAACCGTGAAGGCGTTCAGTGCGCAGCTTGACCGCGGCCTGCCCGGGCTGGCGGGCACGGCCTTTGGACGGCGCATAGCCGAGTCCTATCGGCGGAGCACGGGGGTTTTGGTGGCGCTCGATCTGCAGAAGATTCTGGCGCTGACCCCCGTGAAGGGAATCAAAACGCTACCTGTCTTCCAATCCAGCGGCTTCGCCGAGGTGAAATACGCCGTCCTGGAGTACAAGGATGTGACCGGTCAGGCGGCCAGCCAATCGGAACTCAGCTTTACCGGTCCTCGCCACGGGATCGCTTCCTGGCTGGGGGCGCCCGTGTCGTTCGGCAGCCTGGACTTTGTTTCTCCTCAAGCGGGCATGGCCCTTGCCATACACCTTAAGAGCCTGCCGGAGATGTTCGCCGATGTCAAGCAACTGGCCAGCCTGTCGAACCCTCAAGCCACAAACCAACTTGCGGCCCTGGAACCGATGCTGGCGCCACTGCTCGTGCAGTTCACCGGTGAGCTCGCGGTGGAGATGCAAACGGCGAACGCGGAAAGCCCGGAATGGAAGGTGGTTCTGGGCGTCAGGGGGGCCGATGCTCTCCAGGGAATCCTGGCGCTTAGCCTGACCGCTTTCCAACCGCGGAAAACCGTGCAGGACGGACTAACCTACTACGAACTGCAGATTCCCAGCGGCACGAAGCCGGTAGGAATCAGCTACGTTTTTAGCGACGGCTATTTTCTGTTGGGGTCCAGCCGGCAGTTGCTGGCGGCGGCCGTGGAGTTGCACAAGAGCGGTGAGTCTCTGGGCCGCTCATCGCGGTTCCAAGCGCAACTGCCGCCCGGCCGCTCCCGCGGAGCTTCTCTCGTCCTTTATGAGAACTCCGTCGCGTTCCTGGCGTCGATGGCAACGCAGATGCCTCCGGAGCTAAGGCAGGCATGGTCCCAGGCTCCGGGGCTGGAAGGGGCGGTGGTGGATGTGCTTTACGGCGACCCGGACGCGATCCGTCAGGCGAGCCGCGGCGGCGCCTCCGGTGTCACTCCCGCAGCGGTCATTGCGGCGATAGCGATTCCCAACGTGTTGCGAGCTAGAATCGCCGCCAATGAAGCTTCCGCGGTAGGCAGCCTGCGCTCCGTCAATACGGCGCAAGCGGCGTACGCCGCTCAGTATCCCGCTCGCGGCTATGCCCGCGATCTGGTTTCTCTGGCCGGCGATCCCCGGAGCCAGCCCTCCCCGGAGCACGCGCGGTTGCTGGACCCGAGCCTGGGGTGTACGGAGGGAACCGCCGGGGGTTGGTGCACCAAGACCGGCTACAAGTTCAGCCTTCAATCCATCTGCGGGCAGCAAAACTGCCGGAGCTATGTGGCGGTGGCGACGCCGGTTTCCAACAACACCGGACAAAGGAGCTTTTGCACGGCCGGCGATGGGGTAATCCGCTTCAACCTCGTTCGCCCATCGGGGCCGGCGATCGATGCCACCGCATGTGCATCTTGGGAACCGGTCAAGTGATGCGCGTCTGCCATCACCAAGCCAGCAAGAGACGGAGGTCGCGCAGGTTGTTGCCGGTGGGACCGGTCATCACCGTGTCTCCCAAGGCTGCAAACAAGGGAAAGGCGTCGAAGTTATCGAGGGCTTGAACGACGTCGTAGCCCGCTGGCCCGGCGCGCGCTACCGTGGCGCCATCGGCTACCGCGCCGGCGGCTGGACTGTTGCCATCGATCCCATCTGTGCCGGCGCTGAGCACGGCGATGTTCTCGCCGGCAATCTTCGCGGCACAATACAGCGCGAACTGCTGGTTCCGCCCGCCCTTGCCTTTGCCCCTGACCCTGACCGTGACCTCGCCGCCGGAAACCAGGCAGACCCGGGGCGCGTGTCCGCGCAACTGGCGCAGCCGGTCGAGCAGATAATCCGCAGCCGCGGCATAGTCCCAGTCGTCGCAACGGTTGTCGATTTCCACGTGGAAGCCTTGTCCGGCAGCCGCTGCTGCCGCTGCCTGGACAACGCTCTCGTTGGACAGGGCGACGTGCCAGCGCGCGGAAACAAATTCCGCGTCGCCGGCTTTCGGCGTCTCTTCCAGCGCGTGCTGGGCGAACAGACTCCGTACGGAAGGCGGGAATTGGCCCAATAGATCGTACTGGGCGGCAATCCGGTAGCAGTCTTCAACCGTGGTGCTGTCCGGCATGGTTGGTCCGGAGGCGATGGCGTCCAGGGACTGCGGGGGGACATCGGAAACCAGCACGGACACCTGCCGCGCGGGAGCGGCCGCCTGCGCCAACCGGCCTCCCTTCACTGCCGACAAATGCTTCCTTATGGCGTTGATTTGCGCAATGGGAGCCCCGCAGCGCACCAGCGCCGCATAGGTGGCGGCCAAGTCCTCCAGAGACAGGCCCGGCGCCGGCTTCTCGAATACTGCGGAACCACCGCCACTGAGGAGGAAGATAACCAGGGACTCCGCGGTGGCGCCGCGCAACGCCCGCAACGCGGCCTCGGCGGCTTTCACGGAACCGGCGTCGGGTAGCGGGTGCCCGCCGCGGAAGTACTCGAAGCCCGGCAGCATCGCCGCCGGATCGGTAGAACCGGCCACCACGCCTCCCGCCAGGCTTCCCACTTGCCGGGCGAGCTCCTGGGCCATGGCATGGGCAGCTTTGCCTAGGGAAATGGCCAGCACGCGATCGTAATCGGGCAGGGAATAGAGGTCATTCCCGATACGCAAGACCCCGCCCTCGTACTCCAGTTGTCCCGCCCAGGCATTCTCGATCGAACACCGGCTCAAGGCTTGGTCGAAGACGCCACGCAAGCGGTCTCGAGGAGGTATTTCCCGCATACGCCGTTATTGGGGTGGGGCGAACTTGTAGCCCAGTCCCGGCACGGTGACGATCAGTTCCGGACGTTTCGGATCGTTCTCCAGCTTCTGGCGCAGGCTGGCGATGTGCACATCCACGGTGCGGGTGAAAGTCTCCGCGCGACAGGGTCTCACCGGGATGCTCGATGAGATAGCGGAGCAGTTGAAACTCCCGTGCGGTCAAAGCCACGACTTTGCCTTCGCGGGTAACTTGCGTTCCCGGCACGTCGATCTGCAGGTGCCCGAAGACTTGCACTCCGCCGCGTCCCTGCCGCGCGGGAGCCCGCCGGAGCAGAGCTTCCACCCGGGCCATCAGCTCCAGCATCTCGAAAGGCTTGCTGACGTAGTCGTCGGCGCCCAGCTTCAAGCCCACCACTTTCTCCACGGTTTGTCCTCTGGCGGTCAGCATCAGGATGGGCGTGATCAGGCCGGCTTGGCGAATGTCGCGGCAGACGTCGAGTCCATTGCGCCGGGGCAACCCGATATCCAGCAGAATCAAATCGAAGGGCTCTTCGGTGGCGCGGCGATATCCCAGGACCCCATCCGCGGCGTACTCGACCTGGTATCCCTCGCTTTGCAGCCGGTCGGCCAAGGTCATGCGCAGAGCTTCTTCGTCTTCGACGATTAGGATTCGCTGGTTCATGGTGCTTTTTGTAGAATTAGCCGTTTGCCCTTGAATGTCCACGTCTGTCATGCTGAGTGGAGCGTGCCAGCTTTGGGGCGCGCGGAGCGAAGCATCCCTATTGTACCCATGAACTTACGGCGCAATAGGGACCCTTCGCTCCGCGGCCCAAAGCGGCCGCTCCGCTCAGGGTGACATCGCGGAGCCGATTTCTTCACACCTTCAAAAGGCGGGTGCTTCCAGCAAACGCAACCCACCAATTCAACTGACGTTAGCCGCCGCCGCGGTGCGCTCCGTGGCAGGCTGCTCCGCAACCCGCAGATGTATGGTAAATGAACTTCCCTTTCCCAGCTCGGAAACCACCGAGAGGCGGCCGCCCATGGCCTCGGCAACGCTCCGGGCCAGAGGCAGGCCCAGGCCGGTGCCGTGGATCTGCGCCGCCGTCGCGTCGGCGCCGCGATAGAAGGGCTGGAAGATCTCGCGCAGTTCCGAGCGGGCGATGCCGGCGCCGTGGTCCTCTACCGTGATGCGCACGCACCCGGGATTTCCACTCTCCTCCGCGGCCGTAGCGCGCACCGCCAGCCAGCGGTCCTCCCCGCCGTACTTGATCCCGTTGGTAATGAGGTTCTGCAGACAGTGAGAAAGGGCCGAGAGATCGCCCATGACGGGAGGCAGACCGGGCTGAATCGATGGTTCCACCCTCACTTCGGAGCTGTTGATGAGCTCCTCGGTGCCGGCCAGCGCCGCCGCTATCACCTGCTCCACCGGCACCGCCTGCAAAGCGTAAGACAGCCGGTTCTGGCGGGTGGCGGCGAACAGCATCACGTGCTCGATGAGTTGATTCAGTTGCCGCGCGTGTTTCTTGATCACGGCTCCATAGCGGGCGAGCTGCCGCGGATCGGCTACCACCCCATCGGTGATATTGTCGGCAGCAGAGGCGATAACCGACAAGGGGGTGCGCAACTCGTGCGAGACTCCGGCGACAAACTCCATTTGCAATTGAGCCAGGCGGTGGGCGCGCTGGCTGGCGACCACCACCATGGCCATGGTGGCGGCCAGCACCAACAGGACCCCAAAGCTCAACGCCAGATTGCGCCGCCGCGACGCGGCCACCACCGATGCCAGCGATCCTCTGCGGTGTCTTACCACCAGTTGCCAGTTTCTGTCCGCTGCCGAGTAGCGAATCGGATCCAGGCGGCGCAGGCTGAACTCACCCGCTCCGCGCTCCGGCGGGGGACCTCCGCTCTGGGGACGGCCGAAGCCGAAGCCGCCGAACCAAAACCCTCCGCCCGACGGGGGATTGGGCCCGGGAGGAGAGCCAAACAAATCCAGCTTGGCGTCTGCGGTCTCAGGGTGCTCGAAGCTGGGGTCGGAAGAATACGCCGGGGCGCCATTCACCCCTAGAACGGCTACCTGATAATCCATCCCTGCCCCGAAATGCCGCTCCGCCAACTCGGCGAAAACCTGCTGACTGAGTATCTCCGGGGCCAGTTGAACGATGACAAAGCCGAACAGGTGCGGTCCGGGAGGGCGGCCGCTCTCCTCGGACGTATTGCTCAGGATGGGGTGCACCAAGGCAGGAATGGCTTGGACGATTCCCCACGGCTCTCCGAATGGGTTGCGACGCAGGCCCTGGGACGGCGATCTCTGCCCCCGTGCGGCTCGCTGGTCCGGGGGCGGCAGACCGGCTTCCTGCCCGTAGTCCTGTCCGGGGCGCGTTCCGCGAATCATCCCTACCGGCGAGGGTTCGCGGAGCACGCCAGCCAGGAGCTCGGGAAGTTGTCCCAGAGGGTTGGGGCCCTGGTCCGGCTTGAAAGCGCCCCGCGCCGGGTCCAGGCGCCACATCCGAACCGGTCCCTGGCCGGACTTGTACACCAGGTAGACATTGGCGATCAGATTGACATGGGTGGTCCCTTGTTTCCAGCTCCGGTAGGCCTCAGCATAGCTGGCCAGCACGCCCGCCCGGTCCGATTCCAGGTCGTTGCGAAAAGGACGGCAAACCAGGGCCAATTCCCGCGACAGATCTTGGCGAAACGCCATCGCCGAAGAATCCAGCCGTGCTTTCATCCGGGTGGCTTCGGCCTCGCTGACTTGCCCGCTCCAGCGGTACTGCAGCACGGCCAGGGCGAGCAGCACGACCGTCAGGCCCGCCGGCAGGATCATGGATCGGACTCGTTGCTGGAAAATCGGCTTCATGCACCTAGGCACCACCATAGCCGCTTTTCCCATTCGCGGTGTAAGAATTCTGTAAACCGGCGGAGTGCCCCACTAGGGAGTCAGTCCCGCCGTTCCCACAGGGAAATAGACGTTCCAGCCCTTTTGTTGGGCCAGCTCCAGCAAGTCGGGATTGGGGTTGATGGCAAAAGGATGAACGGCCAAGGCCAGCATGGCGGCGTCGTGCATGGAGTTGCCGAAGGCAACGTCAACCGCGTCGACTCCGATCACCGCGCGAATAGCCGCCGCCTTGCCTTCGTCCGTGGGCACCCGGCAAATCCGGCCGGTGGCTTTGCCATCCTCGCTATAGACGCAGGCCGCCAGGATGCGTTCCTCCGGTATGCCAAAACTGTTGGTTCCGGCGGCGACTACCCAATCGTTGGTGGAAGAGATGGCCCAAACCGCGCATCCCTCCCGCTGCAGCCGCAGGGTGAGTTCCCGCATTTCGGGGAAAACGAGCGCGGCGACCTTCTCCTCAAAGAAGTTCCGGGCGGCCTCCCGCAAGGCGGCGATACTCATGTCTTCGTGGAAGGTCACCATCTCTCCGCACATGGTTTCCTCATCGACCTTGCCTGCCAGATAGTCGCGATAACGGGGCTGCGCCTGGCGCGCCACCGCTTCCGGCAACAGGCCGTGAGCCAGTTCCCAATAAAAGAACTGCGCGCCGCTGTCGCCATCCCACAGCGTTCCATCGCAATCGAAAACGGCAAGCCGGGGTCTTAAGCGCACCACCGCTTCAACGAAGGCGGCGGCCTGGGGAGCTAATTGTATGCTGGGTTCGGGATGGCTCATGGGGCGGTCCGGCCAGGATCACTCCCGCGAAGCTGAGAGCTCGTGGCATGACAACACCTTAGCAGTTTGGGCCACGGCAAGGCCAGTGCGACTTTTTGCATTGGCAAGTTGATAGCGAATTGGCGGTTTTCGTGCTCCTCACATCCCGTTGAGGGTCCATGAGAATGGAAGAAGCTCGCGCAGAGGCCGGAGCCGCAGAGAGGAATAGAAGAGGAGGGCAATGCTAGAATCGAAGTAAGGGTTTGGGGTTTCATGAACGGCAATGAACGTTTCGACAACCTGGTAGGCGCCGACGAGGGCAAGGCCCATCTCCGCGAAGTCACCTTTGGCGATCCGGCGCAGCAAGGGCTCCTGTTGACCACGCTGGACAGCGCCGTCAACTGGGTGCGCAAGAACTCGATTTGGCCCATGACGTTTGGCTTGGCGTGCTGCGCGATCGAAATGATGTCGATGGGCGCTTCGCGCTTCGATATTGCCCGTTTCGGCGCTGAAGTCTTCCGGCCTTCTCCCCGGCAATCGGACCTGATGATCATTGCCGGCCGGGTCTCGCAGAAGATGGGCCCGGTCATCCGGCAGCTTTGGGAGCAGATGCCCGAACCCAAGTGGGTGATCTCCATGGGCGCCTGCGCCACCTCGGGCGGGGTGTTCAACAATTACGCTCTGATTCAGGGGGTGAATCAAGTGATTCCGGTGGACGTCTATGTTCCCGGATGCCCCCCCCGGCCGGAACAACTGATCTACGCGATTACCCTACTGCAGCAGAAAATCCAGAACGAACGCGGCTCCTTCAAACGTGCCCTGAACCTGGAGTGAGTAGGGCAGCGGAACCATGGGGTGGAGCATCCCACCTCTGGCAGGAGCCCACGGCTTCTCATCCTATTGATTTTGAAGCAGGTCGGTCCGCAGCAGGCGGAACAGCTCGCTACCCGGTAGAACGCCCGGCTGCGCGGCGGGAGTTTCTTCACCCACCCACTTTCGTGACGTCGGCATGAACCGCTCCATGAATTCCGTATGGATGTTGCCGCAGCGGAAATCCGGATCGGCCAGGATGCGCCGGTGCAAGGGAATGGAAGTGTGAATTCCTCCCACGATAAACATATCCAAAGCGCGCTCCATGCGGCTGAGGGCCTCCTGGCGGTCGGCGCCCCGCACTACCAGCTTGGCAATCAGAGAGTCGTAGTGGGGCGGAATCACGGCCCCCTGGTAGGCGGCAGTATCCACCCGCACGCCGATCCCGCCCGGCAGGCTAAAGGCGGTGATCATACCTGCCGAAGGAGTGAAGCTTTGTGGATGTTCCGCATTGATGCGGCATTCCATGGCGTGGCCGTGGAGCCGGACGGGACCACGCAGCGCGCTCTCTACCCGGTCTCCCATCGCGATGCGGATCTGTGCCTTGACCAGGTCGACACCGGTGACCATCTCGGTAATCGGGTGCTCCACCTGAATGCGAGCATTCATTTCAATGAAGAAGAGAGCGCCTTCCGGGTTCATCAGGAACTCGACGGTACCGGCATTGACGTACCCCAGAGCGCCTAGCGTCTTCTCCAGTTGCCGTCCCGTAGTTGCCCGCAGTTCGGGCGTCATTTTCACCGAAGGCGACTCTTCGATCAGCTTTTGATGGCGGCGCTGGATGGAACATTCGCGTTCCCCCAGGCTCGCCACATTGCCGTAGCTATCGCCCAACACCTGGAACTCGATATGGCGCGGACGCGGCAGGAACTGCTCCAGATAAAGGTCTCCATTGCCAAAAGCCGCCTGGGCCTCGGCCCGGGCCTGACGGAACAGTTCAGGCAATTCGAACCGGTCGCGAACCACCCGCATGCCGCGGCCGCCGCCGCCCGCCGATGCTTTTACCAACAATGGAAACCCAAGCGAGCGCGCCCATTCCAGCGCCTCGCCTTCGTTCTCCACAATGCCTTCCGAACCGCGAATAATACCTACGCCGGCCCGCTGCATCGCCGCCCGCGCCTTTTGTTTCTCGCCCATCATGCGGACCACTTCCGCGGGGGGGCCAATGAACTTTATGCCTCTGGTTTCGCAGACTTCCGCGAAATGGGCGTTCTCGCTGAGCAGTCCATAGCCGGGATGAATCGCGCCGGCGCCGGTGATTTCCGCGGCGCTGACGATGGCCGGAATGTGCAGGTAGCTGCGGGCCAGGGCAGGAGGGCCAATACAAATGGCTTCATCGGCAAAGCGCACGTGCAGGGAATGGCGGTCCGCTTGGCTGTAGATCGCTACGGTCTGCAGGCCCAGTTCTTTGCAGGCGCATAAGATGCGCAGTGCGATCTCCCCGCGATTGGCAATCAGGACCTTGTTAAACATGCGAGGAGCGTATGCAGACCTTTCTGAAAAGCGTGCCGGTCATCTAGGAACGGCTGGCCCGAATGGCGAACAGCGGCTGGCCGTATTCCACCGCCTGGGCATTCTCGACATAGCGCTTGACAATTACTCCCGCTGCATCGGACTCAATTTCGTTCATCAGCTTCATCGCTTCTACGATGCAGAGCAGTTGCCCAACGTTCACCGTATCGCCGATCTTGACGCAGGGAGGAGTGCCAGGCGAGGGCGCCTCATAAAAGGTGCCTACCATGGGAGAACGCACGATGTGCATCCCTGCCTCCTCGGCCTCCGGGGTCGCCGTCGCGGCAGCCGTCGCCTCGGGAGACGAGACAGCCATCTGCAGCCGAGGCGGGGAGCCTGGAACGGCGAGCGGCGCCGCTTCGGACGTTGGCGGGGCGGGCGTCTGGAAAGCCGCGGTGCGCTTGAGCCGGAGCTTCACCTCGCCGTGCTCCAGCTCAAACTCGGCAATGTCCCTTTGCAGCAAAAAGTCGATCAGGTCTTTCAGGTCTTTCAGATTCATCGTGGCACTTGCGGGCCGCAATCGGCGTGGGGCAGGTACAACTAGGCCTATAGCGTCAACAATTCTTTAGATGCGGGAGTAAGCACCTCGACTCCTTTTTCGCCGACCAAAACCATGTCCTCTATGCGTACCCCGCCTTTGCCCGGAAGGTAGACTCCGGGCTCAATCGTAATGACCATCCCCGGCTGCAGGACGTCGGTAACCCCGCGCGCCACGCGCGGCAGCTCATGAATCTCCACGCCAACGCCGTGGCCGGTGGAATGGGTAAAGAATCGAGCCCAGCCGGCCCGGCGCAACGTCTGGCGCGCGGCCGCATCCACCTTGGCTACCTCGACTCCCGGCCGCACGGCCGCGATGGCGGCCAATTGGGCGGACAGGACAGCCTCATACAAGGCCCGCATTTCTGCCGTGGGGCGGCCCACATGCACGGTGCGGGTCATGTCCGAACAATAACCGCCGAGCACCACCCCGAAGTCCAAGACGACGAATCCCCGCCGCGGGATGGGCTGAGACGAGGCCAGCCCGTGGGGGAGAGCGGAGCGGGCGCCCGCGGCTACTATGGTCTCGAACGACATTCCCTGCGCGCCGGCCCGGCGGGCGGCATACTCAATTTCGGCGGCGACCGCCGTTTCTCGCACCCCCGGGGCAATGGTTCTCACTGCCGGCTCCAGCAGCGCCGCTCCGGCCAGCACCGCGGCCCGCAGGCGCTCCACTTCTTCGGCCTCCTTCACCATGCGCAGCCGTTCCACGATGGCGGTTGTCTCCACCAGACGCGCACGTTTCGGAAGCAGGGAACTGAGGAGGCGAGCGGCGGCGACGGTTAACCGGTCGGCCTCGATTCCTACCTTTGGCCAGGTAGGCGCCCGCGCCGGCTAAAGCCGCACCCTTGCCGATCACCACCCGAGCCCCCTGCACTTCCCGCCGCGCCTGCTCGGTGTAGCGGCCGTCGGTAAAAAAGGTCCAGCGTGCGCGGTCCGCCAGCAGCACGCCGGCGCTGCCGGTAAAGCCGCACAGGTAAGCGATATTCGGGCCGTGGGTCACCAGCAATGCGTCGAGCTTGTGCTCGCTCATCGCCCGGCGGAGATTTTGCTGCCGTTGGGGGTAGTTCATAGGCACCGACCCAGTTTACCCATAATTGGGCAATCAATGGGTGATTGGGTAATTGAACAACGCATGCTACGAGCCTCAGTCTGAACTCTTGTGCAAGGCTCGAAACCGGCGGCTCTTCAATTACCCGATTGCGGAATTACACAATTGCCCGATGCGTTGGCCTATGTCTCCACAATGCGTGGAGTCAGGAAGAAGAGCAATTCCTGGGTGCTGGTCGAAATCGCGCGGTTCTTGAAAAGATTGCCCAGATAGGGCACCGAGCCCAGCAGCGGCACTTGCTTGATGGCGAGCGAATTCTGGGTCTGCAACACGCCCCCAATCACGGCCGTTCCCCCATTGGTTACCAGGACCTGGGTGGTGACTTGCTGGGTCAGAAACACCGGGTTGCCCTGAATTTCATTGGAATAATCGGGAGTGGTGTTTTCGATATCGACATTGAGGAAGATCGTATTCTCAACCGTAATCTGTGGAGTTACCGTCAGCCGCAGGACGGCCTCGACATAGGTGACGGTAGCGGGGCCCCCCAACTGTCCCAGGGTGGTGATGGGTACCCGCGAGCCTTGCTTGACCACCGCCAGGACGTTGTTCTGGGTGATGATCCGCGGCCGGGAGAGAATCTTCACCAGACCGCGCTGTTCGGAGGCGCTGAGGATAGCGTCGACGCGATAAGCGTTGCCGATGTTGAGCAGGGAGAGGCCGCTGGTCGTGGTGGTTGCAGCCAA
>Ga0326728_10023614_pt1 | contig 11243 bp, 15 predicted proteins | sample MB3enrmetagenome_FD_207602 | JGI IMG/M metagenome (GOLD analysis project Ga0326728, IMG submission 207602) | Lab enriched peat soil microbial communities from McLean, Ithaca, NY, United States - MB31MN | ecosystem: Environmental > Terrestrial > Soil > Wetlands > Peat | place: USA: New York... | reverse complement strand
CCGAACCTCAGCCGAAAATTTGTTCGTCGTCTTCTTCCTGTCCATCGCCCCATCCTCTCAAGAGCTGGGGCCTCCGGCAATCCCGGGGCGGTTCATTGCCTCTGGAGCGCCACAAGAACAGTCGCCAGATTCATGAACACATCCTGCGTTGCATGAGCGGCTTTGGATATGAATGGACGGAGGCGCATCGCAGATGTAAGGAGGAACCAGTTTCAACGAATCCATTCTGCTACTTGCCGGCGCGAACGTTTGATCGCGTGGTCACCCAGATTCTGATGGCGTTTGAGTGAGATTTTCCACCTCGCATTCGACACGTCAATTCGTTCACTCCCGCGCGGTCGCATTGTTAGAATGGCTTTCGCAGGGTTTGCGCTTCGACCGCCTCCGCTGGTTCGCATTCAGGATAATTGGGCGAGACGGTCGAAGCGCTGGCATCAGCGTCCGTCACAGTCAACGTTGAGCCATGACCACTCCACGCCGTATCGAGCACGCTAAGCCGCCGTGGCTCCCCTACTCAACCGTACGCTTGGCCCGCCGCGCGGAGCGAAGCCCTTGGCGACGACCTCTGCAAAGTCGCTGGAACTTCTCTCGACGTCCCGCTCTTCTTTATTTCCAGGGGCGCATAACACCGGAATTCCGAATAGGCTGGCGATCCATAAGAGAGCCGCTATGAGCAGATTGCTCCACCAGGGGAGCCCAAGGGCGAAGCCAACAGTCAGCATCGTAGCCGCGAGTAGATTGCTAAATTCCAGAAATTCGCGCGCGAATATCTGCGCCTCGGCAAATTCCTTCTCACTTACAAATTCGTCGTCTTCAGTCGTCCCGGCAGCCACGATGCGCTGATTCACCGAGGTTCCAATGACGCCAGCGAGGCATCCTGCAAGCAACCAGATCGACGCCAGCCACCAGTCGTTATGGATTATGCCGAAGACAGCCCCGGCAACGTCGACAACAACAAAGAGCTTAAGACCACGCTCCAAGTGGTGACGAGCTTCGGACCAAGCGTCGGTCATCGGGCGCCTGCTGGTGGTGCGGCCAATCCTCCGGCAGAGATGTCGAAAAGGAACTGCGTACGGATTATGCCTCGAATGACGGGACGCAACAATCGGGTAGTTTTACGTACGCCCCCCGCTTCTGCGCTCTCGCTCCGGCTCTACCACCGTTCGTGCCGACGAACTCGATCATGTATAACGCGCGTTGAACTGGAAGGGCTGGCCAAGCCGCGCAGTCCCGCGGAATTGCACAATCTCGTTGAGGTATGATCGCCTCCGTGGATGCGTTCTCGACCATCGCTTCCGCCGCAGATCTGCGTAAGACAAGGAAGACTTTCAGGCAGACGGGATTTTTTGCAGCTGCCATGCTACCGTGTCGAAGCCGCGACTCATTGGGCCAAATCGGCGACACGAGCGAACTCTGTCAAACCTCCCTGCGCGAGGCAGTGCACCGCTATGGCGACAAGCTCCGCGAGGGACTGACCCGCGCATAACAGGAGGGCTGTTTCCGCAAGGACTTGGACCCGAAAGACATGGCCGATTTTCTCGTCAATGTCTGGCAGGGCGCTCTGCTGCGCATGAAAATCGAGCGTTCCGTGCGCCCGCTGATCCAATTCACCGATTTCCTGCTCAATGGATATTTCAAAGCGTGAGTTCCATTTCGTTCATATAGAGACGATCGGTCATTTTCTACCCTTCTAAGCCAACCGAGGAACGCGAATGCCGAAATATCTCATCGAACGCGAAATTCCCGGCGCGGGCCAAATGTCCGCTGCGGACTTGCAGGCGATCTCGCAACGCTCCTGCGCGGTCATTCGAAATCTCGGTCCTGACGTGCAGTGGGTCGAGAGCTTCGTTACGGATGACAAAATCTATTGCGTCTACATCGCGTCGGACGCGGAGGTCATCCGAAAGCATGCCGAGCTGGGCGGCTTTCCGGCCAATCGTATCAGCGAAATCAAGGGGATCATCGATCCGGGGACCGCTTGATCGAAGAGCAGAAAAAAGGGGGAGAGACATGCGCAATGCCATCGACACCAGCGGGCGGAAGGCGCTCGCCGCGCTCGGCCTAAGCCTTCTCGCCGGTGCTTTTGCCGCCGCCGTCCAGGCGCCGGCGCGCGCCGACGAGACTTGCAATTCTCCCTTCATGACCGGACTGATCAAAGGCCAGGAGCAATATCTCCATGTCTGGACTCTCGGCGAAAAGGGCGTCGGGGACGAATCCGACAAGCTGGTGACGATCGACGTCATTCCAGGCTCTTCGACCTATGGAAAAGTGATCCATGCGATCTCCGTCGGCGGACGCGGCGAGGCGCATCACATGGGCTTCACCGACGATCGCAAATATCTTTGGGCCGGCCGTCTCGACGACAGCAAGATATTCATCTTCGACGTGGGAACCGACCCCTCTAAACCCAAACTCGTGAAGACGATCGACGATTTGGCGGAAAGCACCGGCTTCGTCGGCCCGCATACCTTTTACGCCCTGCCGGGTCGCATGCTCGTGCAGGCCTTGTCGAACAAAAGGGACCACGGCGGCGCGACCGGTCTCATCACTTACAACAACGCCGGCGATCTCGTCACGGCGACGCCGATGCCGCTCGATGGCGGCGGCGATGGCTATGGTTACGACATCGCCATCAACCCGGGTCGAAACCGAATGCTCACGTCGAGCTTCACCGGCTGGACCAATTATATGATGGATCTGTCGCAACTCATCCAAGACAGCTCAGCCATGAAGAATTTCGGAAACACGATGGTCATATGGGACCTCAAGGCGATGAAGCCCGAGAAAGTGTTTTCCGTTCCAGGCGCGCCCTTGGAAATCCGCTGGGCGCTGAAGCCCGGCGCCGATTGGGCGATCACCGCCGGCGCGCTCACGTCAAAACTCTATCTGGTCAAGGAGGACGAGAAGGGCGAGTGGCAGGCGAAGGCCGTGGCGGAAATCGGCGATCCGGCGAAAATTCCTTTGCCCGTCGATATCTCGATCGCGTCGGACGCCTCGTCGTTATGGGTCAACACCTTCATGGATGGAACGGCGCGCCTGTTCGATCTCACGAATCCCGAAGCTCCCAAGCAGGTCTATTCCAAGAAAATCGGCGCGCAGGTCAACATGGTCTCCCAGAGCTGGGACGGGAGCCGCGTCTATTTCACCTCCTCGCTGCTCGCCAATTGGGACAAGAAGGACGCGGCCAATGAGCAGTTTTTGAAAGGCTACTCCTGGGACGGCAAGGAGCTGAAGGAGGATTTCGTGGTCGACTTCCACAAGGAAGGGCTCGGACGCGCGCATCACATGAAATTCACCGCACGCGCGCCGAAGGTCGAAGCGCCGTGACGGCGAAACGCGGCGGGGCGAAGGGCGCGCAGGCGCTCTTAACCCGACTCGGGGCGGCGCTGATGTTTTCGATCGTCGCGCCGCCGAGCGTGCGCGCAGATGCGACGCCGCCGTTCGTCGGCCATCTGCCGGTGCCCGGAACATACACACTCCAACGCATCCAACGCGTCCCCGAAGCGCAGCTGTTGGACGCGGACGAGAAGCCCGCGGCGCTCTCGACGGCGACGCGCGGCGCCATAACGGCGCTCGCATTCTTCTATGGCCATTGCGCCGACCCCATGGGCTGTCCCGTCGCATGGGCGACGTTCGAGGAGTTGCAAAAAGCGGCGGCCGGCGACCCACTTTTGCAATCACGATTGAGACTGGTGTTCGTCAGCATCGATCCGACGCACGATACGCCAGCGGTGATGCGCCTACTGCAAAAGTCGCAGAACGCGGCCAGGTCCCCGCCTTGGGCGTTTTTGACCAGCCGATCGCAAAGCGACCTCGCCCCGCTCCTCGCGAGCATGGGGCAAGAAATCGCCTTTGAAGCGGACGCCAGCGGCAGACGCACGGGAGTCGTCAATCATATCCTCAAGGTATTTCTGATCGATCCTCAAGGATGGGTGCGGGAAATCTACACGACCGCCTTTCTTACGTCGGACAATCTCCTCAACGACGCCCGCACGCTCGCAATGGCGCATCCCGAAGCGAGCAATCGACGCGAGGCGCAGTGAAATGCGCGCCGAGACCATCTGTTTCAAGTGGTCCTGCACGAAGACACTGCGCGCGATGACGATCTACGCTTTCGCTTCGGCCTCGTTGGTTTGCGCGGGCTCGGCGGCGCAGGAACGGGCGATGCCATTGCTAGGATTGCCGGCGGTTCCGCCTGGCGTCGCCGGAACGGCGGCGATGCGGCGCCTCGGGGAGCGTCTGTTTTTCGATCGCGGCCTCTCCGCCGACAACACGCTGTCCTGCGCGATGTGCCACATTCCCACGCAGGGCTTTACGTCCAATCAGAGCGCGGTCTCCATCGGCATGGAGGGCCGCTCGCTGCGACGCAATGCCCCGAGCCTCTACAACGTCGTGTTCAAGAAGTTCCTGTTTCACGACGGCCGCGAGACGGACCTTGCGGCGCAGGTGTGGGGACCCTTGCTCGCCGCCGACGAGATGGGCAACCCGGCCATTGGGCCTCTGCTCGATCGCCTGCGCGCCGACGCCGTCTATGGGCCGGCTTTTTCCGTGGCTTTCCCCAGCGAAGGCGTCTCGATGACCACGCTCGGCCGCGCCATCGCCGCTTACGAAGCGACGCTGCTCAAGGGAGACGGCCGTTTCGACCGCGCGATCTTCGCCGGCGAAAAAGACGCTCTCACCCCGCTCGAATGGCGGGGCTATGAGATTTTCGTCTCCAAGGGAGGCTGCGTGTCGTGCCACGCGATCGGCGATGACGTCGCTTTGTTCACCGACCAATCCTGGCACAATACGGGCGTCGCTTTTGCGGCACGAACCTCCACGACGACGCGGGTGGAATTGGCGCCGGGCGTCTTTCAAGACGTTCGTCTGTCCGACCTCGGCCTTTCCGCGGCGAAAGTGAAAAACGACGTCGGACGCTTCGAGATTACCGGCAAGCTGGAGGATCGCTGGGCCTATACGACGCCGACGTTGCGCGGCTTGCGGGAGACATGGCCCTACATGCATGACGGCAGCCTCAGCAGCCTGGAAGAGGTCGTCGACTTCTACGATCGCGGCGGCGGTCCCAACCCCGCGCTCGACCCGAAAATCAGGCCGCTCGGCCTTAACAGCGAGGAAAAGGAAGCGCTCGTCGCCTTCCTTGCGGCGTTATGAGCTTTTGCCCGGACAAAGTGGCGCAAACTTCAAGCTGCACGTCGTCTGCGACCGCGCCCGCATGCAGCACCTCCCGTGTACGGTTCGAGATCGATGCACCGCAGGGAGTTCGAAAGCCCACATCGATGAATTAATCTGGCGAAGCGGCGGACGATCAAGAATCTCGCAGGACCTCGTTCAAAGCGTTGAGGATGCACTGAGCCACCTCACGCCATTTCGCCTCTAGCATCATATCGTGCGCCACGCCGGGGAGTATCTTCGCCCACCTTCCATAGGCGCGCGCAGTTGCCTCGATATCATCTGGGTAAAACAATGAGTCGTTATCGCCCCCGAACACAAAGACGGGCGTCGTCACCCTTTTCGGTTGAGGAAGGTCGAAGGCGAGCTGTCGAAAAAAGTCAGAAGGGATTCGTCCTGAAGCCGAGCGCTATATGCAGCGACCTCCTCCTCGCCAAGATCTTCCGAAAAGAAGGCGTCTCGGGCCAGGGCTGGCGTGGACACGATGGGCAAGAGGCTGACCGACGAAATCGCCTTGGCGAAAGCAATTGGATGACGTTGCGCCAGCCGGAGGACCGTGCGGAGGATGCCTGACGGCGGAACAGAAGCGAGCAACATGCCTGCTGGGGCAGAATGACGCTCGAGATATTTCTGGACCACGAAGCCGCCCATTGAATGGCCGATCACGATGGGTGAGCGCGGCAATTGCGCGGCTATCCTGGCCACATCGTTGACATAGTCTGCAATGCGCACCCATCGCAATCTTTCGCGTCCCTCGCTTTCACCGTGGCCGCGAAGGCTCAGAGCATGAGCGTCAAAACCATTGTTCGCGAAGAAATCGAGGAAATGGACATCCCAGCACCAAGCGCCATGCCACGCGCCGTGAATGAACAACAGCGGCGCCGCGCGGGAACTGTCGAATGCGTATTTGGAGACAAGCTCGAGCTTCATGCTTCCGTGGTTCGTCCCCATTCTCAATGTCTATGGACCAGAATGGGCCGCGTGTGCGAGTCAGGAATATCGTCAGATGTCCAGCCACGGACAGCTTCAGGTACATCAGAGTCTGGATGTGCGCGCGGTCGAAATGGAATACGCGCTCCCCAAGATAGAACAAGCCAAACGCGGACGCGACGCCGACGACTTGACGGCTGAAAAGATCAATGACGACCGCGAGATAGAGCCAGCCTTCCTCCGTGCCAGAAAGTGACGAAGACCCTGTTAGGCAACGCTCGCCAGCCTCACTCCTGCTACGCCAAACGCGCTGCGACGAGGCCCCCTCAGAGCGACACGGGCGGTTTTTCACAGCCTGCTAGGCCAATAGATTTTGCGACAGGCCCTGCTTCCACTCGATGGCGTTAGCCCCTGTAGCCGGACGACGGGCAACCGGCGACGAAACAGCCGAGCCTATGTAAAGGAAGCCGACGATTCGCGCTCCTTCCGGCAGACCCAGACCTTTCGCCACTTCGGGATCATAAGCGGGAGCGCCGGTGCGCCAAATGGCTCCAAAGCCGAAGCCATGCGCGGCAAGCAAAATGTTTTGCGCCGCCGCGCCGGCCGAAAGCATCTGCTCGATCTCCGGAATCTTGGAGTGCAAGGTCAAAACGACGGCGACGATGATGATCACCGGTGCGCGCAATGGCTTGCGCCTTTCGCGCTCCAGTGTGTCTTCAGACGCATCGGGCTGTCGCGCTCTTGTCGCCGCCGCCATCAGCTCGCCGAGTTCGTCCCGCGCCTTCCCGCGCACCACGAGGAAACGCCAGGGCCGCAGCCGCCCGTGATCCGGAGCGCAGGCACCGGCGTGCAGCAGCGCGGCGATCTGCGCGTCGCTGGGTCCCGGTTCGGTCAGCGCTGTGGCGCTGGCTCGCGTTGTAATGGCTTCGAAGACGTCCATATTCAGACCTTCCCGCGTCGGCTCCGCATTCTCAGATCTCCGTCGAGGATTACACAAGCCCCCGTCTTCTTATAGACTGAGTTGCTGCGATCGTGTCGTCAGGTTGAGGCTCCTCGCCGCCATCAGCGCGCCCGTGGATCGCGAGGGCAATTTCGGAGGCCTCTACCAGCGCGAGCCCTCTCGGTTCGTCGAACCGCGACGAGGTGAGGTGAAGCCGTCTCCCGGAGACAAGGCTCTCGAAGCAGTAAAGCGAGAAGTCGCCTGCCGCGATTAAGGCGGCCGTCTCGGATGTGCCCGGCTCGATCCTGCCGCCGTGCGGCGCGACGACGACAATCTGTGACGCTCTCTCGACCACGCGAACCCGATAGTGAACCCCTTCCGGTTCAGCGGCGGCAAGATCGGCGTAGCAGTGATATAAGTCGAACATCGCAGCTCAGCTGTGAGGCCGAAAACGAACCAAGGCCTTCGGCATGGTGCGCAGCTCATCCCACTGAGTCAGTAAAAAGTGTCTCGCGAGATCCGACGGGCCTCCGATAACGCAGCTGGCAATGCGCTTCGGCCCGAGACGCTCGACAAAGGTTACGGCGAATGGCCCAAATTGATGTTCAAGCATCGGGCCAAGGGGGGTGTCGAAGTGCGATATGATCCATGTTTCTTCGCTGCGCCGCCCGATAAAATTGTTTTCGTCGCCACGGTCGCCATTCCGGAAAAAATAGACATGGATAAAGTCGTCATCGGGTATCGCATCGACGAACCTCGCGGTGATCCCGAAATAATCGGCAGCACAGAAAGGGCATGTGCCCAGCCGCACTTCGATATCCCACCCAAGTCGCCGATGTCGCGGGGTCAACTCAATCGGGACGGGACCGCCATCAGAATAGAGATAGTGATCGAAGGCTTTTTTCGGCCCATACGGAAACACCGTGAGGAGCGCTTTGCGGCAATGAGGGCAATCAATCGCGATGCCACTTGGGTCGATGGCCTTGGTTTCGATCATGAAGGCCATTCTATGGGCGCGACGGCTTCGAGGAGGTCGACCGCGGGATGCTGGTTGCAGAAGATGGTCGCTAATCGTGCATAGGTCACCTCGCCCATGGCGCAGCCGCACAATCGGGCAAATACGGGACCTGCCGTGACCCGAAAAATCGCGCCAAGATCCACAAAACGAAATACATTGTAGTTGATCAGGATCCGCCCCAGTGGCGTCCGCTCGCTCAGGATCTCATCGCGAACCGCCGGCAGCACCATATCCAAGTCGAACCTCATAACCGCGAACTGAACTACAGCTCCATCATCGCTCCGCCTCAGCAGAATCTTGCGGCTGTATATATTCCCCTCCAACTTGCGATCGAGGACTTTTACCACGACCGGCGAACGGTGGAACTCCTCCATCGCAACTGTCATGTGACGATCGTGAACCAGAAGCCGCTTGTAGGGTTCTGGAGTGAGCACCGCCGGGATGTAATCAGCGCCTCCGAAGAGCTCGTCGCCTTCGGGAAACAGCGAAATCAGATTTCTAAATTCATCCGTCGGGTTCACGTCCGCGTCTCTGAGGAAGGATTTTGAAGCGCTTTGTTGCATTGATGCGCCTAAAGCGCAATTTGCCCCGCCGAGCTATGCCGAAAAGGGGTGATGACGGCGTGAGGAGAGCCGCTTAACGGGTTGTTGTGCAAATATGCGCCGCCCGGCATCGGCGGCGCGGCATCGATCAGGGTGGTCAGTTCCTCCAACGGCGGCGGAGGAACCGCCATCGCCCCCGTGCGGGAGCAGAGCGCCGCGACGAAGCGCATGGCGAAGCTGCGCGAGAAGGCCAGCTCCTGGCGGCAAGAGAGTTCCAGCCTCGCTGAACCCCGATTGCAAAAGGCCGTGTTCGGGCCAACGGCGAAACGCTCTTCAAGGCGCTGCGCAACAGCTTCCTCGATGGAAGCCTCCCACTCGCCCGGCCTCACGCGCAAGACGCCCGTGTGGCGTCAGCACGCATATGAGCGATCGCGGCATCAGAAGCGCGGACTCTTATAGGACTTGCTGGCTTCGCCTGACACAGGCCGCGAGCGCGCTTCGACATCAAAGGGTGAAAAGTGCTCGATTGTCCGCAAGAAGTTTGAACGAGATCGGCCATAGCGCGCCGCGCACGCTGCGAATTTCATCCCTCATCGGCGTCACCCAACTGCATGGCGTCGGCGAAGAGCGGGTCTTCTTCTCCCAAAATCCCCAGCGCCCCGTCGAGACCGATGTCGGACTGAGGCCGTTGCAGGAGCCCCTCGTCTTCGAGCCGCTCAATATCGGGCAGATGGCGCAAGGAGGCGAGGCCAAACACTTCGAGGAATCTTTTGGTCGTCACATAAGCGAAGGGCCCACCCGGCTCCGGCGCGCGTAAGCTCCCGTCGATGAGGCCGTGACGCTTCAGCGCGCCGATGACGTCGCGGCTGATTTCTTTCCCGGCGAGCCGAGAGATTTGCGCCCGCGTCGCCGGCTGCAGATAGGCGATCGCCGTCACCGCTAGGAGCTCGGTCGGCGTCAGCTCCGGGAGACCCGCGTCGCGCAAGCTCCCGGCATTCGCCGCCCGGATCGCGTCGGCGAAGCGCTGCCGGCTTGATCATGCGGCCTTCGTCGAAGCCCTCCCAGCCGGAGTTGCGGCCGGCTGAAAGCATCGAGCAGGAGATCGCGCGCCTTGGCGCGATGACCATCGGGGAGTTGCGTGACGCTTGGCGGGCGACCTTCGGAGCGGAGCCGGCGGTGGCCTTCTCGAAGGATCTGCTGGCGCGCGCGATCAGCTACCGTTTGCAGGAGCAGGCCCTCGGCGGCCTCAGCGCGACCACCGCTCGCTTGCTGCGTTCACTCTCGAGGGCCGGCGTCGAGGCGACGCGACAAGTGAAAGTCGGCTCCGTTATTGTCCGCGAGCATAGGGGCGTCTTGCACGAGGTCCTGGTCGTGCCCGGCGGCTTCTGCTGGCAGGGCAAAACCTACGACAGTCTCTCTAGCATTGCGAAGAAGATCACCGGCGTGACCTGGAACGGGCCGTGGTTTTTTGGGCTGAGATCGAAAAAGCCGTCGGGGACGCTTGACGATCCTTCGAACGATCCAGCCGCGCCGGATCGCGGCCAGACAGCAGAAAGGCGGAACGGACGGGCGGGCCGTCGGTCCAGCTTGCGAACTGGATCTCTTGCGTCGCCCGGAGGCCGCAGATGAAGCATACGGTTCCAAAACGCCAAAGGTGTGCGATCTACACGCGCAAATCGACCGAGCATAATCTCGATCTCGCCTTCAACTCTCTCGACGCCCAAAGGGAAGCCTGCGAGACCTATATCAAGAGCCAAGCCCACGAAGGCTGGACGCTTTTTCGCGACCGCTTTGATGACGGCGGCCTCTCCGGAGCCTCACTAGATCGTCCAGCGCTTCAGGACCTTTTAGACCGGGTCAGGGCTCGGCAGATCGACGTCATCGTGGTCTATAAGGTCGACCGCCTGACCCGGTCTTTGGCCGACTTCGCCAAGCTGGTTGAACTGTTCGACGAACACGAAGTCTCCTTCGTCTCGGTAACGCAGAGTTTCAACACGACTTCGAGTATGGGCCGGCTAACGCTCAACGTCTTGCTGTCCTTCGCCCAGTTCGAGCGAGAAGTCATCGGCGAGCGGGTGCGCGACAAGATCGCCGCATCCAAACGCAAAGGGCTCTGGGTCGGTGGCCCCGTCCCGCTCGGCTACCGCAGCGTGAACAAGAAGCTGGAGGTAATGCCCGAGGAAGCAGATCCGGTCCGAAAGATCTTTGCAGACTACCTCATCGTCGGGTCGATCGGCGGCCTCGCGGCCAAGCTCAATAATGAGGATCAAAAGCCGAAGCCTCGGCGGCTTGCCGACGGCAGGATGGTCCAGGCGGCCTGCTACCGCATTGGTCCCCTCGCCCACCTTCTCAACAACCGCTTCTACATCGGCGAGATCGCCTACCGCGGCGCGGTCCACATAGGCGAGCACGAGCCCCTCCTGGACCGGCATCTGTTTGAGGCGGTTCAGGCGCGGCTCCAGGAGCAGGCTGTCGCGCGGAAACTGGCGCGCCACCAATCACCACATCTCCTAACAGGCAGGGTCAATGACGACCGGGGCAATCTCATGTCCCCCACGCACGCGAATAAGAGGGGCGTGCGCTACCGTTATTACACGAGTCAGGCGTTGCTTCAGGGCCACAAGGCAATGGCGGGCTCCGTCCC
>Ga0326728_10023613_pt1 | contig 11243 bp, 11 predicted proteins | sample MB3enrmetagenome_FD_207602 | JGI IMG/M metagenome (GOLD analysis project Ga0326728, IMG submission 207602) | Lab enriched peat soil microbial communities from McLean, Ithaca, NY, United States - MB31MN | ecosystem: Environmental > Terrestrial > Soil > Wetlands > Peat | place: USA: New York... | reverse complement strand
CTGCGCGTCGAGGCGGGCGTCGAAGCCGACGACGAAGTCACGCCGTTCTACGATTCGCTGATCGCCAAGCTGATCGCCTGGGGGCCGACGCGCGCGGCGGCGCTCGATGGCCTCAGAGCCGCGCTCGGCCAAGCGCTGGTGGTCGGGCCGAAGACCAATCTCGGCTTTCTCGACGCGCTGCTCGCCGATCCCGCGGTCGAAGCGGGCGGGGTCGACGTCGGCTTCATCGACGCCAATGCGGCGCGCCTGGGCGCCGAGCCGCGGCCGCCCGATCCGCGCGCCGTGCTGGCCGGCGCCGCGGCGCTGATCCCGCCGCCGTCGCCGGGCGAGGCCGCCGACCCTTGGAGCGTCGCCGATTCCTTCGAGCTGACGGCGCCGCGCAAAGTCGGTTTCGAGATCTTGGTCGACGGCCGCATCGAGCGGCTGACCGCGACCGAAGCGGGGTTGGTTCGGTCGTTCGGCTTCGCCGACGGCCGCGCCGCGCCCGCGGACGGTCCGCCGCCGCACGTGATCAGGATCGGCGACGCCGCCTATGTCCTCTGCGGCGGCCGGCAGATCCAGATCGAGCGCGTCGACCCGCTGGCGGGCGGCGCGGGCGGGCGGGAGGAGGGGACGGGCGAAGTCGCCGCGCCGATGCACGGGCGCCTGATCGCGCTTTCGGTCGCGGAGGGCGACGTCGTCGCGGCGGGCCAGCGGCTGGCGGTGGTCGAGGCGATGAAGATGGAGCACGCGCTTGTCGCGCCGCGCGCCGGCCGCGCAACTCGCCTCGCCGCCAAACTCGGCGACGTGGTCGAACAGGGCCAGCGCCTGATGACGATCGCCGGCGGCGGCGAATAGGCGAATTTCCACGCAACCGTTAATTGGCTGTATAGGACGCGATGCAACTATGGCGGGCGTCTCTCCAACCCGCGAAGTCGCGATGCGCGCCCTGCAATCGAAGCCGCTGGAGTTCGATGCGCCGCCTGGCGCGACCGAGCCGTCCTTGGGCGGAGGCGGACTCGACGCGGCGCTGAGACGGGCGTTGCGGCAAGCGGAGCTGAGGCTCGATTTCCAGCCGTTGATTGCGGTCGCGGGCGGCGCCACGACCGGATTCGAGGCGCTGCTGCGCTGGCGGCGGCCCGGGTTCGGGGAGCTCGCGGCTGGGCGCTTCGTCGCCGCCGCTGAGGGCCTGCCGGCCTTCGACGAGGTCGGCGTTTGGGCGCTGGTCGAGGCCGCGCGCGCCGCCGCGGCGTGGCCGGACCGGCTGCGGGTCGCGGTCAACCTCTCTATTGCGCAGCTCCGGTCGCCGCAGATCGTCGAGGTTGTGCGCGGCCTTGTCGATCGAGGTCGGCTCGATCCCCGGCGTCTCGAACTCGAGATTGTCGAATCCGCTTTCATCGACGATTTCGCCGCCGTCGCGTCGACCCTCAACGCGTTGCGCGCCTACGGCGTCACGATCGCGCTCGACGACTTCGGCGGCGATCATTCGTCGATGCGGGCGCTGGCGCGGCTGCCGCTCGATCGGCTCAAGATCGACTGCGCCTTCGTCGTCGACGCGCTCGTCAATCCGCGCTGCGCGGCGGTGATCCGCGCCGCGGCGCGGCTCGCCAAGGAGCTGGGGCTGGCGTTGACCGGCGAAGGGGTCGAGACCTGCGAGCAATTCGAACTGTTGCGCTCGGCCGGTTGCGACGAGACCCAGGGCTATTTCCACAGTCGGCCGCTGCCGGAAAACGAACTCGCCGCCGTGTTCGAGCGCAGTCCCGGCGCCTGCGACGGCCGCAGCGATTGCCGCCTCTGTCCGCGCCGCGATCGAATCCGTTGAGCCGAGCGTAGACGCTCGAACTTGCAGATGCGAAGATGCGCGCAGGCCAAACCGCAAGGAGCCGCGCGATGAGCGATACCGTCGCCGTTCCCAAGGCCAAGACCATCGCCAAGACGGAACGGCCGCGTCTGCACAAGGTGATCCTGTTCAACGACGACTATACGCCGCGTGAGTTCGTCGTCATGGTGTTGAAAGCGGAGTTCCGCCTCGGCGAAGGCCGCGCCCAGGCGGTGATGCTCACCGCGCACCGGCTCGGCGCCTGCGTGGTGGCGGTCTACGCCCGAGACGTCGCCGAAACCAAGGCGGCGCGCGCCACCGAGGCGGGCGCGGCCAAGGGCTATCCGCTGCGCTTCGACTGCGAGCCCGAGGAATAGAATTCGTCGCGGCGAAGTGACGCGCAACGCTTACGCGCCGCCGCGCGCGACACCACATTGAATGAGCGAACGGACCGCGACGTCGAGACGGCAGTCGAAAGCTGCGCCAGGACGCGCAGCGTGTCGCTGGTCGATACGAATGCGCGGTCGGGGACTTCGGCGTGAGCGCGCGCCGGAAGCGCGTCGCGCCGTTTCCGAACAGAGGAGACGTCGCCATGACCGACAATGTGACCAAAGTCCCTGTCAAGATGGAGAAGAAAGCCGTGACGCCGATTGGCGCGCCGGTGGCTTGGACGCCGTTCGAGACGCTGCGGCGCGAGATCGACCGGCTGTTCGAGGGCGTGAGCGGTTCGTGGCCGTTCCCGTCGGGCCGCTCGCCGCTCGACTTCGCCTGGCCGCGCGACGCGCAGTGGCGGGTCACGCCCGCCGTCGACGTCGCCGAAAGCGACAAAGAATTCGAGATCACCGCCGAACTGCCGGGGATGACCGAGAAGGATGTCGAGCTGACGCTCGCCAACGGCAATCTCGTCATCAAGGGCGAGAAGAAGGAAGAGCGGGAAACGCGCGAGACCGACTTTTACCTGTCGGAGCGCCGCTTTGGCTCGTTCACGCGCGCCTTCGAGCTGCCGCAAGGCGTCGACGCAGACAAGATCGAAGCGTCCTTCGCCAAGGGGGTGCTGAAGATCAAGCTGCCTAAGACCGCCGAGGCGCAGAAGAGCGAGACCAAGATCCCGGTCAAAGCGGCGTGAGGCGCTTTGCGCCTCATCCGATCGCCGGGCGCAGCCGCGGCGACGCGCCGGGCGGCGCGAGCAGAGCGATGGGCAGAGTGTTGGGGTCGGCGAACGCGCGCGGCCGTCAGACGTCGACCAGGCGCGTGGCGGCGTCGATCTCAAGGGGTTATCTTCGGCTCGATCGCGCCGCGGATGTGCGAGGCGTCACGGAACGGATCGCGCGCCGCGAGTCGGAACCCAGTGTCCGCCAGGACGAGGTCGGCGGCGATCGTGACGCGAGCGTCCATCTCGCCCTGGGCAAGATCAAGCTCAACTTCTCCTGGGCGCGCGGGTCGTCGGACAGCGCGGCGCGCACCAACCAGTCTTGGCGTCGAGCGCGGAGCTGAGATTCTGAGTGAGGATAACGAACTAATATTCCGTGCACTATCATGTTTCTCACGGCCGTTCGCGGCGGCCTCGGCGCGGCGCTTCGCCCGGGGCGGGCGATTTGCGATAAAGCGGCGATGACGCTGCATTTGATCAAGCTCTGCGTCGGCGCGGATTCGATCGCCGATCTCGAAGAGTGGATCGCCGCCCGCATGGCCGAGCGGCGCCGGCGCGGCGAGCCCCTGCGCCACGCCCATGTCACGCGCATGGTTCCGAAGCGCGCCGGCGAGCTGGTCGACGGCGGCTCGCTCTATTGGGTGATCAAGGGCCTGATCTCCGCGCGGCAAAAGCTGATCGAGGTCGAACCGTTCGTCGACGCGGAAGGGGTCGGCCGCTGCCGCCTGTGGCTCGAACCAGAGGTCGTCGCGGTCGCGCCCAGGCCGATGCGCGCGTTCCAGGGTTGGCGCTATTTCGCCGGCAAGGACGCGCCGCCCGACCTCGCCGCGGCGGGCGCCGGGGCCGCGGAGATGCCCGAGGAGCTGCGCCGGACGCTCGGCGAACTCGGCCTGCTCTGAGGCGAGCGCCGCGTCCCGGCCTTGCGGCGCGGCGCGCCGCAACCGATCTTAAGGAGCGGCGCTTTTCGGCGCCGGGAGAGCTTTGCAATGGGCGACCAGGACCGCGCCCCGCCGGCGCGCCGCGAGAGCGGCTCGGCGGTCGACGCTTTCGTCGAAGCGGCGCGGCTGGCGCCGGCGCCGGCTGCGAGCGAACGCGGCCGGCTGATCTTCGCGCTCGACGCGACGATGAGCCGCCAGCCGACTTGGGACATGGCGCAGGCGCTGCAAGGCCGCATGTTCGAGGCGGCGGCGCGCCTTGGCGGCCTCGACGTCCAGCTCGCCTATTTTCGCGGCTTCAACGAGTGCCGGGTCACCCGCTTCGTCTCCGGCGGCGAGGGACTCGCCGAGCTGATGAGCCGAATCGCGGTTCAGGGCGGGGCGACGCAATTGCGCCGCGTGCTCATCCACGCGCGCGACGAAGCGCGCCGGGCGCGTGGCGGCGCCCTGGTGTTCGTCGGCGACGCGATGGAGGAACGCATCGACCCGCTGCTGGCGACCGCCGGCGAGCTGGCGCTGGTCGGCGTCAAGGCGTTCATGTTCCAGGAGGGCGACGATCCCGCCGCGCGGCGCGCCTTCAAAGAGATCGCCCGCTTGACCGGCGGCGCCTACGAGACCTTCAACGCCGGCGCGGCGGCGCGGCTCGCGGCGCTGCTCAAGGCGGCGGCGGTCTACGCCGCCGGCGGCCGGACGGCGCTGTTGGCGCAGGCGCAAGGCGACGGAACCGCCCGCGCGCTGCTGGAACAATTGCGCGAAGCGTGACAAGAGACGCGGCGCGCCGCCCCGTCGGGAACCGATTCCGCCCATGCCGACACTGATCGCCGGAATTCTCGCCCTCTATCTTTTGCTCCTGGGCGTCCGCAGATTCGCGCGGCTGAGCCCGGCTTCCGCCGCAGCGCTGGTGCGCAACAGCGGCGCGGCGGTGGTCTTCGTCATCGCCGCCTTCCTGTTGCTGCGGGGCAACCTTGCGGGCGCGGGGGCGCTTGCCGCCGTCGCGGCGAGCCTCGGATTGTTCGGTCGGAGGGGGCGGCTCGCCTCGGTCTTCGGCGCCGCCGGCCGCGCGGCGCGGCCCGGCCGGATCGCGACGGCGCGCTCGGCGATGATCGAGATGCGTCTCGACCAGGACACCGGAGCGGTGAGCGGCACGGTGCTCGCCGGCGCGCAGCAGGGACGCGACCTCGACATGCTGACGCGCGGCGAGTGCCTGGCGCTCTACCAGGATTGTCGGCGCGACGACCCGGAAGGAGCGCGTCTACTGGAGACGTATCTCGACCGCCGGTTTGCCAGTTGGCGTCAGGCAGACGAGGGTGAGAGCGAGGGGCGGCGGCGGAACAACCGCGGCGGGGCGATGACGCGCGACCAAGCGTATCAGATCCTGGGCCTGCCGCAGGGCGCGAGCGCCGAGGAAATCATTCGCGCCCACCGGTCGCTGATGCAGAAGCTTCATCCAGACCATGGCGGGTCGACCGCTTTGGCGGCGCAGGTCAACGAGGCCAAGGACGTCCTGTTGCGACACGACTGACCCTCCTCAGTCGCGCATGGCGAAACAGGCGAATCCGCTCTTCTTGAGCGAGCGGCAGGCGGTCTCGGCGCTCGCCGAGTCGAGGCCGGCGAAGCGGGCGCGGTAGAAGACGTCCTCTCCTTTGGCGACTTTCTCGGTGAATGGCCGCGCTTGGGCGAGCGGCACATGGATCTGGGCGCGCGCGCGGGCGAGCAGGTCGTTGGCCTTGGCGGCGTCGTCGGAGATGCCGATCTGGATGATCCAGCCGCCGTGATCGTTCGGCGCGGGCGCGGCCTCTGCGTCGGGCGTGGTCGCCGCCTTGGCGTGGGCGGCCAGAGCGGCGGCGAGGGCGACGTCGCGCGGCGATCCATTGACGACCGGATCGGGGCCCTTGACCCAGCCGAGCTGCTCCGGCGTGGCGGCGGCGGCGGCGATCGGCGTTGGGCGCGCCGCGACGGGCGCGGCCGGAGCGGCGGCGACTGGGGCGACGGGTTTGGCGGGGGCGAGAGACGGCGCGGGCTTCGCTTCTTCCTCGGAGTCCTCGTCGTCGCCTTCCTCGATCGGACCGGCGGCGGAGCGAGCGGGCGGCGCGGGAACGGCGCCGGGGGGAATGTCGAGGCTGGCGAGCTTGACTGGCGGGGCGGGCGGCGCCGCGGCTTCGGCGATCATCGGCGCGGTGTGGCCGCGGTCCGACGCTTGCGCGATGTGATCGCGGATCAGCGCTTCCATAAACGCGTCGCGCGCCGCGGCGGTGCGGCCGCCGAGCACGACCGCGACCAGCGAGCGGCCGTCGCGATGCACCGAGGTCAGCAGGTTGAAGCCGGAAGCGCGGGTGTAGCCGGTCTTGATGCCGTCGACGCCGTCGACGCGGCCGAGCAGGTGATTGTGGTTGCCGATGATCTCGCCGCCGTAGTCGAACTCGTGGGTCGAGAAGTACTTGAAGTAGCGCGGGAAACGCTCCTCGGTGGCGCGGGCGAGAATGGTCAGGTCGCGCGCGGTGGTGAGCTGCTCGTCGTTGGGCAGGCCGGAGGCGTTGCGGTAGAGCGTGCGCGACATGCCGAGCGCATGCGCCTTGCGCGTCATCATCTCGGCGAAATGGGGCTCGTCGCCGCCGATCGCCTCGGCGATCGCCACGGCGACGTCGTTGGCCGAGCGGGTCACGATCGCCTTGATCGCGTCGTCGACCGAGATGGCGTCGCCGGGGTCGAGCCCGAGCTTCGAGGGCTCCTGCGCGGCGGCGTGCTCGGAGACCGGAATCTGCGTTTGCAGGGTCATCGCGCCTTTGTCCAGCTGTTCGAACAGCAGGTAGAGCGTCATGACCTTGGTCAGCGACGCGGGATGGCGCAGCTCGTTCTCATCGGCGGCGTAGAGCGTGCGGCCGGCGTTGGCGTCGACGACGATCGCCGCGAAGGCCGGGTCGGCGGGCGCCTGGGCGCGCGCGGCGTAACGAACATAGTGGTGGTAGTGGCGCCACACTCGCGCCTCGGCGGGCGCCGAGGCCAGGCTCAGCAGCGCAAGCGCCGCGCAAGCCGCGGAGGCGATGGCGACAAGCGAGGAAGAGGAAGACCGAAAGCCACGCAACGCCATGGACGCCCTATTGAACTGACCCGGCCCGACGGCCGCGGCAGAGGGGCCGTTGCGCCGCGAACACGCTCCCAAACGCTATGCGGGCGCGGTTACGGCGGCGTTAACGCTCCGGCCTCGTTTCGGCGACTTTAGCCGGCAAGTCCTTGATCGGGCGGGCGAAGCACCAGGCGCACGGCGCGCCTCGCAACCTGACGATTTTGCTTAAGCGATTGATAAAATTCGGCGCGGACCGCGGCGGAGAAGACCCGCGCTGTTTGTTGCAGCGCAACAATCTTCTTGACACCTCATTGTGCAGTGCACATATTGACAGCCATCGACGCCGACGCTTCGCGGCGTCCGCATCCGCCGCCGCAACGAAGCGCACGAGGTTTCGCCATGACCACCCCGACGTTTGAAGACTTCCAGAAATTCAGCAAACAGCAGCTCGACGCCGTCAATGCGGTTGCCGCGAGCGTCGCCAAGGGACTGCAGGAGATTGCGGCGGAGTCGTCCGACTATTCGAAGAAGGCGTTCGCCTCGAGCTCGGCGACGGTTGAGAAGCTGTTCGGCGCGAAGTCGGTGGAGACGGCGATTCAGATCCAGACCGACTACGCGAAGTCGAGCTACGAAGGCTTCGTCGCGCAGGCGAACAAGATCAACGAAATTTACGTCAAGCTGGCGACCGAAGCGTTCAAGCCGGTCGAGACCGCGTTCGCCAAACTTCAGGGTAAGTGACGCAGGGCGGCGGTCGCGCACGGAGCGCGGCCCCGTCGCTTCTCACATGCCGGGGTCGGCTTCACGCCGGCCCTTTTTTGTTGCCCGCCGCTTGCGCTTGTGATCGAAATTCGCACTTGCGCGCTCATTGCAAATTGGCGAATCTTGTTCGGGTCGCATCGGCCTCTGGCGCCCGAAGCGCGCGACGCCTAGATGAGACTCGTGGGGAGCCGCGGCGAACCCCCGAAGTGTCGCGATCGCGCCGCCGGTGAGGTTTGTCGAGGTCGAACGTGGTCGCCGATCCGCATCCGCTGGTCAGTCGGTTCCGGGCCGGGATCGCGCGTCTCGCGCGGATCTTTTCGGTTTCGCGCGCCCCCCCGGCGACGCGGCCGGCGGTGGTTGCGGCGCGCGAGCCGCGGCGAACGCCGGAAGTGCCGGGCGTCGGCGCCGCCGTCATCACGCGCACCCGCGCGCAGACGCGGCGGCCCAACATGTATCGGGTGCTGCTGCTCAACGACGACTACACGCCGATGGAGTTCGTCATCGCCATCCTTCAGGCGTTCTTCAACAAGAGCCCGGAAGAGGCGACCCAGATCATGCTCCACGTGCACAACAACGGGGTCGGCGAATGCGGCGTCTACACCTACGAGGTCGCCGAAACGAAGGTCGCGCAGGTGATGGACCACGCGCGCAAGAATCAGCATCCTCTGCAATGCATCATGGAAAAGAAATGAAAGGCGTGTGATGCCGGTATTCTCCCGCGCGCTCGAAAAGACCCTTCGTAAGGCGCTCGCGCTCGCCAACGAGCGCCGCCACGAGTATGCGACGCTCGAACACCTGCTGCTGGCGCTGATCGACGATCCCGACGCCGCGGCGGTGCTGCGCGCCTGCAACGTCGATCTCGACGTGCTGCGCAAGAACGTCGTCCAATATCTCGACACCGATCTCGACAACTTGATCGTCGAAACGATCGACGAGGCCAAGGCGACCGCGGGCTTCCAGCGCGTCGTGCAGCGCGCGGCGATCCACGTCCAGTCGTCGGGCCGCGAGGAGGTGACGGGCGCCAACGTGCTGGTGGCGATCTTCGCCGAGCGCGAGAGCCACGCCGCCTACTTCCTGCAAGAGCAGGACATGACCCGCTACGACGCGGTCAACTACATCAGCCACGGCATCGCCAAGCGGCCGGGCCTGTCCGACCCGACGCGCACGCCGCGCGGCGTCGACGAGGATTCCGACGCGCGCGAGTCGAAGGAGGCCAAGGAAGGCCCCGACGGCAAGAAGAAGGAAGGGGCGCTCGACGCCTATTGCGTCAATCTCAACCGCAAGGCGCGCGACGGGCGCATCGATCCGCTGATCGGCCGGGAGGCCGAGGTGCAGCGCACCATCCAGGTGCTGTGCCGACGGCAGAAGAACAATCCGCTGCTGGTCGGCGATCCCGGCGTCGGCAAGACGGCGATCGCCGAGGGGCTCGCGCGCAAGATCGTCGGCGGCGAGGTGCCGGAAGTGCTCGCCGGCGCGACCGTGTTCGCCCTCGACATGGGCGCGCTGCTCGCCGGCACCCGCTATCGCGGCGACTTCGAAGAGCGCCTGAAGCAGGTGATGAAGGAGATCGAGCAGCACAAGGACGCGATCCTGTTCATCGACGAGATCCACACCGTCATCGGCGCGGGCGCGACCTCGGGCGGGGCGATGGACGCCTCCAACCTGCTCAAACCGGCGCTGGCGCAAGGCACGCTGCGCTGCATCGGTTCGACCACCTACAAGGAGTACCGCCAGTATTTCGAGAAGGACCGCGCCCTGGTGCGGCGCTTCCAGAAGATCGACGTGCAGGAGCCGAGCGTCCCCGACACGGTGGAGATCCTCAAGGGCCTCAAGCCCTATTTCGAGGAGTTCCACAAGGTGCGCTACACCCAGGAGGCGGTGAAGGCGGCGGTCGAACTGTCGGCGCGCTACATCCACGACCGCAAGCTGCCCGACAAGGCGATCGACGTCATCGACGAGACCGGCGCCTCGCAGATGCTGCTCGCCGAGGCCAAGCGCAAGAAAGTCATCGGCATCAAGGAAATCGAGGCGACGATCGCCTCGATGGCGCGCATCCCGCCGAAGTCGGTGTCGAAGGACGACGCCGAAGTGCTGCAGCATCTCGAGGACACGCTGAAGCGCGTCGTCTACGGCCAGGACGTCGCGCTCGGCGCGCTCGCTTCGGCGATCAAGCTCGCCCGCGCCGGCCTGCGCGAGCCCGAGAAGCCGATCGGTTGCTATCTGTTCTCCGGCCCGACCGGCGTCGGCAAGACCGAGGCGGCGCGGCAGCTCGCCTCCAGCCTCGGCCTCGAGCTGATCCGCTTCGACATGTCGGAGTACATGGAGCGCCACACCGTTTCGCGGCTGATCGGCGCGCCGCCCGGCTATGTCGGCTTCGACCAGGGCGGCCTGCTGACCGACGCGATCGACCAGCATCCGCATTCGGTGCTGCTGCTCGACGAGATCGAGAAGGCCCATCCCGACCTGTTCAACATCCTGTTGCAGGTCATGGATCACGGCAAGCTCACCGACCATGCCGGCAAGCAGATCGACTTCCGCAACGTCATCCTGATCATGACCACCAACGCCGGCGCGCAGGATCTCGCCAAGGAGGCGTTCGGCTTCCACAAGTCGAAGCGCGAAGGCGACGACACCGAGGCGATCAACCGGCTGTTCTCGCCGGAGTTCCGCAACCGGCTCGACGCGATCGTGCCGTTCGCGCGGCTGCCGGAAGACGTGATCGCCCAGGTGGTCGACAAGTTCATCCTGCAGCTCGAGGCGCAGCTCGCCGACCGCAACGTGACGATCGAGCTCACCGACGAAGCGCGCGCCTGGCTGGTCAAGAACGGCTATGACGAGGCGATGGGGGCGCGGCCGATGGCGCGCGTCATCCAGACCCAGATCAAGACGCCGCTCGCCGACGAAGTGCTGTTCGGTCGGCTGAAGGGCGGCGGCGTGGTCAGGGTCGTCGTCACCGCCGACGACGCCGGGGTCAAGAAGCTCAGCTTCGTCTATCCTGAAGGGCCGTCGCAGCCGCGCCTCGAGCGCGACGTGATCGTCGCCGGCCGCAAGCGCGCCGAGGGCGACGCCGAGGCGCGCAAGGGCAAAGGGCGCAAGCGCGCCGAAGCCGAGGCGCCTGACGCGCCGACCGAGGAATCGCCGAGCGAGCCACAGGCAGGCTGAACTCAGGGCGGCGCGCTACGCCGACGCGGCGCGCCGCTCGCCGATCCCCGACAGCAGCACCGCGACCACGCCGGCGAGAAACACGCCGTCGAAGGTTCCCGCGCCGCCGATCGAAGCGACCGGCGCGCCGAGGGTTTGCAGCTTGTCGAGATTGGTCAAATCGGCGCCGACCAGCACGCCGATCGAGCCCGCGACATAGGCGAGCGGCGCAGCGTAGCGGCGCGACAGGATCAGCGCGGCCGCCGCCGCCAGAACGGGCGGCCAGAACCACGATATCGCGATGCCGACTCCGGGGATCGGCGTCGCCAGATGGTGCACGACGACGGCGACGATCGCCGTCGCGACCGCCGCCTCGAAATAGAGGCGGTCGCTGAC
>Ga0326728_10023612_pt1 | contig 11243 bp, 7 predicted proteins | sample MB3enrmetagenome_FD_207602 | JGI IMG/M metagenome (GOLD analysis project Ga0326728, IMG submission 207602) | Lab enriched peat soil microbial communities from McLean, Ithaca, NY, United States - MB31MN | ecosystem: Environmental > Terrestrial > Soil > Wetlands > Peat | place: USA: New York... | reverse complement strand
AAGGGAACTTCGATGGGCCGCGCCAGGATTACCAGATCGACGCCAACGATCAACTGGTCACCAGCGGCGACTATGGGAAGGTTGTCGTTGCTTACCGCAACGGTGCGCCGGTGATGCTGACCGACGTCGCACGGATCGTGAATGGCGTAGAGAACAATAATCTGGCTGCGTGGATGAACCAGACCCCTGCGGTAATCCTGAATGTGCAACGCCAGCCTGGGGCCAACACCATCAGCGTGGTCAAGAGCATCAAGGGACTCATGCCGCAGCTTGAGGCCAACCTGCCCACGGGCATTCTGGTGACCACGCTTACCGATCTCACCACCGCCATCCAAGCATCGGTTTCCGACGTAGAGTTCGAATTGCTGTTGACGGTTGGACTCGTCGTGCTGGTCATCTTCCTCTTCTTGCGGAGTCTCTATGCCACCATCATCCCCAGCGTTGCGGTGCCGCTGTCACTGGTGGGCACTTTCGCGGCGATGTATGTCCTGGGTTACAGCCTGGATAACTTATCGCTGATGGCTCTGACCATCTCCACCGGTTTCGTTGTGGACGATGCCATCGTGATGATCGAGAACATCGCGCGGTACATCGAAGCGGGCGATCCACCCATGCAAGCAGCGCTCAAGGGCGCGGAGCAAATTGGCTTCACCATTCTTTCGCTGACCGTGTCACTCATCGCCGTGCTGATTCCGCTGTTATTCATGGGCGACGTGGTGGGGCGCCTGTTCCGCGAATTTGCCGTAACACTGGCCGTCACGATCATCGTTTCGGCGGTGGTCTCCCTTACGCTCACGCCCATGATGAGTGCGCGAATCTTGCGGCGCGAGCCAAAAGAGAAACAGGGGCGCGTCTATAGAGCCACTGAGCGTGCTTTCGAAGGGATGATCGCGTTTTATGGCCGGACGCTGAAGGTTGTCCTTCGATTCCAGACGGTTACGCTGCTCGTCGCCGTGGCTACACTGTTGCTTACGGTATTCCTTTACATTGTGATCCCAAAAGGTTTTTTCCCGGTGCAGGACACGGGTGTCATCCAGGGCATATCGCAGGCGCCGCCGGCGATCAGTTCGCAGGCCATGGCAAAGAAGCAGTTGGAGATTACCAAGGCAGTTCTGGATGATCCGGCGGTGGAAAGCGTCTCGTCGTTTATCGGCGCCGATGGAACGAATGTAACTACGAACAGCGGTAGGATGTCGATTAACTTAAAGCCGCTCGACCAGCGCAACATCAGCGCCTCAGACCTCATCCGCAGGCTCAACTCTCGCGTGAGCCAAGTTCAGGGTATTCAGTTGTTTATGGAACCTGTGCAGAACATTACCGTGGATGACCGGGTCAGTCGCACGCAATACCAATACGCATTGGAAGACCCCGATGCGAACGAACTGAATGATTGGACCAACCGTTTCGTTGACCGCCTGAAGCAGTTGCCGGAGCTGGAAGATGTGGCCACTGATCAACAGTCGGGAGGGCTGGCCGTATCTCTGGTGATCGACCGGGTCACCGCTTCGCGACTGGGCATCGCGCCTACGACCATCGATAACACCCTGTATGACGCCTTTGGTCAGCGCCAGATCAGCACGATGTATACCCAGGTAAACCAGTACCATGTGGTTCTCGAGAGTGAGCCGCAGTTTCAGAAAAACCCCAACAAGCTGAATCAGATTTACATTCAGTCCAATGCGTCTTCAGGCGCAACCGGCGCGGGGGCCTCTTCCTCTTTTGCGTCTTCCGGATCATCCTCCGCGGGATCCAATGGGCTGACGACTTCCGCACTGTACACTCCGGCGGCAAATACCCTTGCTCCTCCCTTGAACGCGCTCTCGGCGAGCGCCTCCGCGGCGATGTCCAGCAAGGGAGCTGGCTCTGCGGGTACTACCAGTTCAGCCACAAGCAGTGCTGTGCCGCTGAGCGCCGTCGCGCACTTTGAGAACACCACAGAGCCGCTCGCCATTACCCACCAGGGTCAATTTCCGGCGGTCACCGTGTCGTTCAATCTCGCGCCCAATGCCGCTCTGGGCAGCGCCATTACGGCGGTCGACAATGCGCAGAAAGACATGCACATGCCCCCCAGCCTACAGGCAGGTTTTCAAGGCACTGCGGCATCCTTCACGAATTCGCTGGCCAATGAGCCGTTGCTCATTCTTGCCGCGCTGGTCACGGTGTACATCGTGCTGGGTGTTTTGTACGAGAGCTTTATACACCCGATTACGATTCTGTCCACGCTACCGTCAGCGGGCGTGGGGGCTTTCCTCGCGTTGCTTCTTTTCCACCAGGATTTAAGCGTGGTGGCGATCATCGGCATCGTCCTGCTGATCGGTATCGTGAAAAAGAACGGCATTATGATGGTGGACTTCGCGCTGGAAGGCGAGCGGAAGCACGCAAAGAACGCCACGGATGCAATTTACGAAGCGTGTCTGCTCCGCTTCCGCCCCATTATGATGACCACCATGGCCGCGCTGCTGGCGGGGCTCCCGCTGGCGCTCGGAACGGGTTACGGTTCTGAGTTGCGCCGGCCGCTGGGCATCGCCATGGTGGGCGGACTGCTGCTGAGCCAAGTGCTCACGCTTTACACCACGCCCGTCATCTACATCTTTTTTGACAATCTGGCGCAGCGCTTTGCGCATAAATCAAACAAGCCGGAAACCGGAGGCGCAGAACTGGCAGGACCGGCATGAACATTTCCCAACCCTTCATCCGCCGGCCAGTGGCTACGACGCTGCTCACGGTGGGGATTGCCCTTGCCGGGGCGGTTGCGTATGAGGTGCTGCCCGTAGCGCCCTTGCCGGAGGTCGACTTTCCGACGATTTCCGTCAGTTCAGGCTTGCCGGGGGCCAGCGCCGACATTATGGCGTCGTCCGTCGCCACTCCCCTGGAGCGGCAGTTCGGCCATATTGCCGGGGTGACGGAGATGACCTCCGCAAGCACGCTCGGCAGCACATCGGTCACCATTCAGTTTGACCTCAGCCGCGACATTGATGGCGCGGCGCGCGATGTTCAAGCCGCCATCAATGCGGCGCGGACCTATCTGCCCGCCAACCTGCCGGCCAATCCGACCTATCGCAAGGTCAATCCTGCCGATGCGCCGATTATGATCCTCGGTCTTACCTCCGACAAATACGGTCCCGATAAACTGTACGACGAAGCCTCCACCGTCATCCAGCAGAAGTTGTCGCAGATACAGGGCGTAGGGCAGGTCACTGCCGGAGGTGGCGCGCTGCCGTCCGTGCGTGTGGACGCAAATCCCACGCAATTGGCCAGCTATGGACTTACCCTGGCGAATTTGCAATCCGTGCTGAGCCTGCAAAACTCTGACCTGGCCAAAGGCCAAATCTCTGACGGCATTGTGACCGCAGATATCATTGCCAACGACCAGATCTCCCACGCAAACGACTACAAGCCGCTTGTCGTCGGTTATCACCACGGCGCGGCGGTCCGCCTGTCCGATGTCGCTCAGGTGACAGATTCCGTGCAAAACGTCCGTGCTGCCGGTTACTTGAATGGCAAGCGCGCGATTACGATGATGATCTTCCGCCAGCCCGGCGCCAACATCATTGGCACGGTTGACCGCATCCGCGCCCAACTCCCGGTTATCCAGGCATCCGTTCCGCTCGGCATGGACACCACCATTGTTCTTGATCGCACCACAACCATCCGCGCCTCGGTCGGTGACGTTGAGAGGACGCTGCTCATTTCCATCGGCCTCGTCATCGTCGTGGTGTTTGTCTTCCTGCGCAATGGCCGCGCCACGCTCATTCCCGCCGTCGCTGTGCCGGTCTCGCTTATTGGCACGTTTGCAGTGATGTACCTGTTCGGATATACCCTGGACAATCTCTCGCTGATGGCCATGACCATTTCAACGGGATTTGTGGTCGATGATGCCATCGTGGTGATGGAAAATATCACCCGCCATCTGGAAAACGGCATAAGGCCCTTTGCCGCGGCGCTGAAGGGCGCGCAAGAGATCGGCTTCACCGTCTTCACCATCAGCATTTCGCTCATTGCCGTCTTTATTCCTCTTCTGTTGATGGGCGGAATCGTTGGCCGTCTCTTCCGCGAGTTTGCCGTCACCCTCTCGACGGCCATTCTCGTGTCCATGATCATCTCGCTGACCACCACGCCCATGATGTGCGCCTACCTGTTAAGAAACGAGCGCGCGGTAAAACATGGCCGCATCTTCACCGCCAGCGAAAATGTCTTTGAGTCGGTGCTGCGCTTGTATCGCCGCACCCTGCATTGGGTGCTTGACCATCCGACGCTCACCCTCAGCGTACTCTTCCTCACCATTGCCCTCAATGTGGTGCTGATCTATAAGATACCCAAGGGCTTTTTCCCGGTGGAGGACACGGGAGCGATCTCCGGTGGAGTGCGAGGCCCGCAGGATTCATCCTTCCCGGCAATGAACAACGCCCTTCAGCAGATCATCGGCGTGATCAAGAATGATCCTGCCGTCGCAAATGTGACGGGGTTTTGTGGCGGCGGTGGGGCCACCAATACGGGCTCCCTCAACATTGCCCTCAAGCCGCTGGCAGAGCGCAATGTCAGTGCCGCTCAGGTCATCGACCGGCTGCGTCCCAAATTGAACCGTCTGCCGGTGGCTTCTGCCTTCCTCCAACCCGTGCAAGATCTGCGCATCGGCGGCCGGTCCGGTAATGCGATGTACCAGTACACCATCCAAACCGACACGGTGCAGGATCTTTCCAAGTGGGGGCCGATCCTCATGGGTGCGATGAAGCGTCTGCCGGGTCTGCAGGACGTAAGCTCCGACCAGCAGAATGGCGGTCTGGATGAGCTGATGAGCTATGATCGCGTCACTGCGGCAAAGCTCGGCCTTACCGTACGATCGCTCGACTCGGCGTTATACGGCGCCTTCGGCCAATCGGAAGTGTCCATTATCTACACGCAGTTAAATCAGTATTACGTGGTGCTGGAAGTCGCTCCCCAGTATTGGCAAAGTCCGCAAGGATTGAAAGACATCTATCTCCTTTCGTCCAGCGGCAGTAACATTCCGCTGCTCACCGTGGCGAAGGGCCAAGCCAACACCACACCACTGGCCATCAACCATACGGGCTTGTTCCCCTCGGTCACCGTGTCCTTTAACCTCGCGTCGAACGTGTCTTTGAGCGATGCTACCTCGAGCATCACCCAGATGCAAAAGCGGCTTGGCGCGCCTTCCACGCTGCAAGGCTTTTTCGCCGGCACGCTTCAAGCCTACCAGCAATCTCTAGGCACCGAGCCCGTGCTGATTCTCACGGCGCTGCTGGCGGTGTACATCGTTCTCGGCATCTTGTATGAAAGCCTGGTCCATCCCCTGACCATCATCTCCTCTCTGCCCTCGGCGAGCGTGGGCGCCATGCTCGCCTTGCTGCTCTTTAAAGAGGATCTGAACATCGTCTCCATCATTGGCATTGTGCTGCTGATCGGAATCGTAAAGAAGAACGCCATCATGATGATAGATTTCGCTCTTCAGGCAGAACGTCAGGAGGGGAAGCGTCCAGCCGACGCGATTTTTGAAGCGTGCATGTTGCGCTTCCGTCCGATCCTGATGACAACGATGGCGGCGTTGTTGGGGGCTCTGCCCTTGGCGCTGGGGACGGGCATGGGATATGAGCTCCGCCGGCCCCTTGGCATCACGATTGTGGGAGGGCTGATCTTGAGTCAGTTGCTCACGCTCTATACAACGCCAGTCGTCTATTTGGCGTTTGACCGGCTGCGGCTACGGATGCACGGAAAGCAACACGACTTCCTTATCCTTGACCGTGAGGCCGGACCAGCCCCCAGCGCTGCAAATTAATTGGAGCCATCATGGGGTACATAAGATTATGACTTCTTTCCATCCAAGAGCCAGATTGTGTCTCGCCGTGACATCTTGCCTCCTGGCAGGGTGCACGGTCGGCCCAAAGTACCACACACCGACCGCGGATACCCCCGCGGCATACAAGGAACTCACTCCCGCCGACTACAAAAATACGGAGGGTTGGAAAGTGGCGCAGCCGAAAGATGATGCGCTTCGCGGTAAGTGGTGGGAGATTTTTGGCGATCCTCAGTTGAATGCGCTGGAAGAAAAGGTTAGTGTTTTGAACCAAAACATCGCGGCTGCTGCGGCAAACTTTTTTGCAGCGCGCGCCCTGGTCAAGGAAGCTCGATCCCAGCTTTTCCCTATAGTGACGACCAACCCAGCCATCACCGTGCAACGGCCGTCGGCCACATTATCCAGTGGCAAAGCGGGAGGTTCCTCAAATTCGGGTTCTGGTTCTGGAACAGGTTCCACATCCTCCTCGACGGGTACATTTACTGGATACACCTTCCCGTTTGATGCGACCTGGCAGCCGGACTTGTTCGGCCGCATCCGGAACACGATCAAATCGGCTGCCTACGGAGCGCAGGCCAGCGCGGCGGATCTGGAGAATACCCGCCTCACAGTCCAAGCGGATGTTGCTGTGGATTACTTTCAACTTCGCGGCCAGGATGCCTTAAAGCAGTTGTTGGATTCTACGGTGGTTGCTTATCAACAGTCGCTCGATCTGACGAAGGCCCTGTGCGAAACAGGCATCGACTCGGCCGAAGCCGTGGCGGAAGCCGAGACTCAGCTCGAAGCCACGCAAGCACAGGATGCCGCTCTTGGCATCCAACGGGCGCAGTTTGAACATGCCATCGCCATGCTGACCGGCCAACCGGCGTCGACGTTTTCCATTCCCATCGAGCCGCTCAGCTCAAGCCCTCCGGCAATTCCCATCGGCGTTCCGTCCCAGCTTCTTGAGCGTCGTCCCGACATCGCCGAGGCAGAGCGCCTGGTTGCTCAGGCCAACGCCCAGATTGGTATTGCCAGAGCAGCCTACTTCCCCAACCTCACGTTGAGCGCCGCGGCAGGATTTGAAAGCTCTTCCTTCACGCGTTGGTTTTCATGGCCGAGCCGCTTTTTCTCGGTGGGCCCGGCAGCAGCGGAAACCATCTTTGACGCGGGGTTGCGCCGGGCCACAATGCAGCAATACCGAGCCCAGTACGACGAGACCGTAGCCAACTATCGGCAGACGGTGCTAACGGCTTTTCAGCAAGTTGAGGACAACCTCGCGTCCCTGCGCATCCTGTCGGTGGAGATTCAATATCAGGACACGGCGGTCAAATCGGCGGAAAAAAGCCTCGCGATCGCCAAGGATCGCTACAGCTTGGGAATCGATCCTTACCTGAATGTGCTCACCGCGCAAACCGCATTGCTCTCCAATAAGGAAACTGCGGTCAACCTTCGAATTCAGCAGATGACGGCCAGCGGAGGGTTGATCGAGGCGCTTGGTGGAGGTTGGAACGCCTCGCAACTCCCGTCGCCTGCGCAACTGGTCAGCAAAGTACCCTAGAACTCAAGACCGACTTGTAATAGGCTTCGTATTATTACCAACCCTGAGCAAAAGTGAACATCTTGAGGAACAGCATTCTGGCAGAATTCGACATGATGATTCACCAAATCGTCTTCGCGCTCGTGGTAGTCGCGAACCTCGCAACCCTGTCAGTGCTGGCAAGGGCGCAATCACTGCTCGATTCTGGAGATTCCTCCGGCACTGTTGCAAGCACCACGCCGGCGAAACTGGACCTGACGTACACGCGTCCGACGCAGGCAACGAAGGTCCGTAACTACCTCTTCGATGCGTTCGGCCCGTATCCCATCGTCGGCGCCACGTTCACGGCGGGCTTTGACCAAGTCAGGTATGCACCTCGGAAGTGGGGGCGAGGCGCAGAAGGTTATCGCAAGCGACTCGGGTCCGACTTCGGCATAGCAGGTATAAGCACCACCACGCGCTATGCGCTGGCGGAAGTCTTCAAGGAAGACACGTTGTACTACCGCTGTGAGTGCAAAGGTGTGTTGCCGAGGCTGCGCCATGCCGTGATTTCGACCTTGACCGCACGCCGCGGCGAAGACGGCCACCGCGTCTTCTCTTTCGCTGCGCTCGTCGCGCCGTATGCAGGCACGATGACGGCGGTCTACGGATGGTACCCCCGCCGGTATGGCGCCAAGGATGCGCTCCGGATGGGCAACTACAACCTGCTGCAATTTGTAGGTGGGAACATCGCCCTGGAGTTCCTCTATAGCGGACCCCACTCCTTACTCACTCGCATGCATTTAAACAATGGGCACGGAGCGCCAGATCCGGGTCTGGAGCCATAATCAAAAAGCGCATTCACACATGCGGCAGACGCAGTGCGGCTTACGAGCCATGTAAGACTTCCACCTATACTCTTGGCCCTCACAGGGACAGTCTCCTCACGGAATGCCTTAAAGCAGGAAGCCTCAATGCGGCAGACGCAATCCGCCGAACAGGTATAAGACTACCAGAATGATCAGGACCACCCCGACGATTCCGATGCTTCCACCCGAACCCCATCTCCGATATCCGTAATAGCCTCCGCCGCCACCGAACAAGAGCAGCAGAACGACAATTAGCAAAATCAGTCCCATGGGAATCTCCTCTCAGTCAGTAAAATGCTTCGACCAGAATTTCCACTTTGACTTCGCGGCCAACCGAACATTTACCTGGTCTTGGGGCACTTCCTTTTTTACCCTTGGCTTGATTCCGTGTCAGTTCAGAACCGCTCACACCTTTGGTCAAAACTGCTCATTCCACATCATGGAGTCCGCTGTACAAGATTGCTCAGGCCATTGGTCGTTTCTGAACAGACAAGGCATTTCGGCAGGAATATCCTGGACGAGGTCACTGAGTGTAGAGGCGGCCAACACGAACCTGTTTGGGTTATCCGTTCGCGATGATCCGCTGCCCTCAGCCCAAGCTCAAAATAGGAAGGAGTCAATCACTATGCGGATCTGGATACTGATGATGCTGGGCACGACCCTGGCGTTTGGGCAGACTCAACCCGCCGATACCGTCCAAAGGTGCCGCAGCATGCTGAACGACGCCGCCCATGACGGGAATCCGGACGTTCGAATAGGCGCGGCGCAGGCCCTGAGCCTGGTGGGGATAAAAGATAACGCTCTTGAGTCTCTCGCCCCGATGCTGGATGACCACGACGTTTCGGTTCGGATTGCGGTGGTTGTAACTCTGGGTGACTTCAAGGATAATCGTACTATTGCCCTCTTGAAAAAAGCTCTACAGGATCCCGTTCCGGAAGTTGACTTCGCTGCAGCCAAGGTGCTGTACCAACTCCACGATCCCGAGGGAGTGCAGTTTCTTCTCGCCGTGGTCAGCAAAGAGTCTAAAGCGTCCTCAAGCTATCTCAGTAAAGAGAAACGCAGCAGCTTGCGCATGTTGCACACTCCCACCAAGCTTCTCATTGCCGTCGGCATCGGGGCAGCAGGTTTCGCGCCCGTGCCGGGTCTCGGGTTCGGATTATCTTCGGCACAAGGCATCCTGTCGGCTCCTGATTCTTCGGCCCGGGCCGCCTCTCTGCTGCTCATCGGAAGCTCGCGTGATCCAGCCCTGGCTGATGCGGTGGGATCAGCGTTGTCGGACAAGGAGTGGTCAGTGCGCGCCGCAGCCGTTCACCTGGTCGCGATGCATCCCTTCCGGGGATTTCGGCGGAACTTGGTCCCCCTGCTGGACGACAAGAAGGAGGCGGTGCGCGTACGCGCCGCCGCGGCCTACATCAGACTGCAGTACGTGTTGTAGATTGTGTCCATGTCCTCCACTGCGAGTTCCAGCAAGACTCTGATCAACGGGTTTTTCGAATGGTTCGGTGAACTGGGCCTTTTTTCTTGGCAAGTCCTGCGGTCTGGCCTGACGCCGCCTTTTGAATTCCGCGAGCTTGCCCGGCAAATCGACGAGATTGGATCAAAATCGCTTCCCCTAGTGGCTTTGGCGGGCGCGGCCATGGGCGCCATCCTCTCCTTTGAAACCCGCGACAGCCTGGTTCGATTCGGCGCCAGTTCATTGCTTCCCGCCGCCGTCGTATTCTCCATCATCCATGAGATCGGTCCAATCATTACCGGCTTGATCGTTTGCGGCCGTGCGGGAGCTGGCATCGGCGCGGAGTTGGGATCGATGAAGGTCACGGAGCAGATCGATGCCATCGAGGCATCAGCCGTAAATCCCTTTAGGCTGCTGGCCGCAACCCGCATTCTGGCTTGTATCCTGGTGCTGCCACTCCTGACCCTCGCTGCCGATTTCTGCGGGGTGGTAATGGCGTGGGTGGCCGATGCCCTGGTTGAGCCGATCACTTTCCAACAGTTCATCCACAACGGCTTCAGCGCTTTCGGATTCAACGATTTTCTGCCGCCGACCCTTAAGACCGCTGTGTTCGGCCTGATCATTGGGCTGGTGGCGTGCTCTCAGGGAATGCGGACGCGGGGAGGCACCGAGGGTGTGGGGCGTACGGCGACGAGCTCAGTGGTCTTATCTTCGCTGTTTGTAATCCTGGCCGACGTTGTCCTGGTGAAACTGATTGTCATATGTTTCCCATGAAGACCGGCGCTGAAGAGTTCGCAACGGGGCACTGAAAGGGGCCTGTAACCGCATCGTGATAGAGAACATCGAGAAAAGGAATGGCGAGCCGCCCGTGGTGCTGCGAGGTCTGCACAAGTCCTTCGGCGCCCAGGTGGTCTTGAACGGGATTGGCCTGACGGTCGCCCGTGGTGAAACGCTCGCGGTGCTCGGCCGCAGTGGTACCGGCAAGAGTGTTTTGTTGAAGATCATCATCGGGCTCGAGAAGCCGGACTCGGGCTCGGTGAATATCCACGGGCATGAGATTACCGGAATCAATCTCGGCAAGCTCAACGAAATCCGGAAGAAGATGGGTTTCTTGTTCCAGCAGGCGGCGCTTTACGATTCGCTGACGGTGGAGGAGAATGTGGACTTTCCACTGAAGCACAATACCCACATGCCGGAGTCCGAGCGGCGGGATCGAGTCGAGGAATTGCTGAAGAGTGTGGGTATGGAAGGCGATCTCGAGAAGATGCCTTCCGATATTTCCGGTGGCATGCAGAAGCGAGTGGGGCTGGCGCGGGCGCTGGCGCTCGACCCCGACATCCTGCTGCTGGATGAACCCACCGCGGGACTGGATCCTATTACCTCCGGCGAGATTGATGAGCTGATTCTCAAGCTGCAAAAGGAACATGCCATGGCATCCATCGTGGTCACGCACGATTTGCAAAGCGCAAAAACCATCGCCGGCCGGTTGGCACTGCTCCACCAAGGAAATATAGTGATCGAAGGCGCCTTCGAGGACCTGGAGAAGAGTCACGACAAGTTTGTCTTAGACTTTATGCGGCGGGACGCTTAGGAGATCATATGTCGAGAGCGGCG
>Ga0326728_10023609_pt1 | contig 11244 bp, 6 predicted proteins | sample MB3enrmetagenome_FD_207602 | JGI IMG/M metagenome (GOLD analysis project Ga0326728, IMG submission 207602) | Lab enriched peat soil microbial communities from McLean, Ithaca, NY, United States - MB31MN | ecosystem: Environmental > Terrestrial > Soil > Wetlands > Peat | place: USA: New York... | reverse complement strand
TAACTGGAGAATGCAGACTGGCGCAGAGTTCAGCAGCCAATGTCATTCCGAGCGCAGCGAGGAATCTCGCCCTGCTTTGATGCGGACCGGAGCGCAAGGCGGCGTGGCCGTGATATACGTGAAGAAAAAGCCAGAGCGAGATTCCTCGCTGCGCTCGGAATGACACTGGGGGGCTCGGAATGACACTGGCACCGCGAGCAGAAATTCCCGCTAGGTGGTTGGGGGCAGGGCCTCTTCGAGGATGAAGATTGCCGTGTCGGCCCGTAGGTTGGGGAGAAGTCCCACCTCGGTGGACTTTCCGGGGGCCGAGGTTCGAAGCGGGATTTCCCGCAGCACCTTTAGCCCGGCTTTTCGGCAGAAATCCCGGAAGTCACGGATAGTGGTCAGGTGAATGTTGAGCGTCTCGTACCACTCATAGGGCAGCTTTGAGGTCTTGGGCATGTGACCTTTGAGGGCAAGCTGTAAGCGCGCCGGCCAGTGAGCGAAATTCGGAAAGCTGACGATACATCGCTTCCCTACCCGCGCCATCTCCCGGATGAGGACCATGGGCCGGTGCAAGACCTGGATGGTATTGGTCGAGATCACGTAGTCCACCGACTTGTCCGGGTAATCCGCCAATCCTTCGTCCAAATCACCATGGTGAACGCTGAACAGGCCCTTGGCGACGCAGGCCTGGATGCAGGCCTCCGACAGCTCAATGCCCTCCGCACGGACTCCTTTCAAAAGCTTAAGCGCCAGGAGAAGGTCACCCTCGCCGCAGCCCAGGTCCACGACCCGTGCGCCTTCTTCGATGAGGCTGATAATCCGCTTGTGTTCAGGAGTAAGGCGTACGATAGCTCCGGTCTCTGGCAATCGAATCTCTTCGGTTAATTCATTCATAATTTCCAATATGGGTCATTCCCCCGAAAGCGGGAATCCAGCTCGGTGGACCCCCGCTTACGCGGGGGTGACAATGCTGGCGATTTTACGACTTCTGCTTCCAACCATGGCTAAGAAAATTGCTGATAAGCGAACTCAGTTGTTCAGATTCCAGCAAGAAGGCATCATGCCCGTAGTCAGTCTGAATTTCCGTGAAAATCACATAGGCATGCGCACGGCGCAGAGCGCTGGCAGTTTCTTTCGACATGTAGGTCGGGAACAACCAGTCCGACGAAAACGAGATGACCAGAAACTTCGCTTGCACCCCGGCAAAAGCCTCTTCCAGACTCCCGTAGGCTTGGGACAAGTCGAAGTAATCCATCGCCTTGGTGATGTAGAGATAGGAGTTTGCGTCGAAGCGATTGACGAAATGATCTCCCTTGTAGCGCAGATAACTTTCCACCTGGAAATCGGTGAGAAAATTGTATCCATAAGCAGACTTGTCTTGCAGCTTGCGGCCAAACTTCTGGTGCATGGAACGGTCGGAGAGATAGGTAATGTGGCCGATCATCCTGGCAATGGCTAGACCGCGGCGGGGCAGCGTCTTCCCATAGTAGTCTCCTTCCCGCCAGTTGGGATCGGATTGAATCGCCATGCGGCCGACCTCGTTGAAGGCAATGGCCTGGGCCGACAGCCTGCTCGTGGTGGCGATCGGGATAGCCAGGCGCACCATGTCGGGATAACTGACCACCCACTGCAAGACTTGCATCCCGCCCGTTGACCCGCCCACCACACCGAGCAACCGCTTGATCCCCAGGTGGTCGATAAGCACTTTCTGGGTGTCGACCCAATCGCGAATCGTGACCATCGGGAAGGAGAGCCCATAGGGTCGCCCGGTTCGAGGGTTGATGGAACTGGGTCCGGTCGAGCCCTGGCATCCCCCGATAACATTCGAGCAAATGACAAAGTACTTCCGAGTGTCGAAAGCCCTCCCCGGGCCGATCATGATGTCCCACCAACCAGGATGCTTGTCGCGAGGATGATGATATCCGGCCGCATGGGCGTCCCCGGAGAGCGCATGAACCACCAGAATGGCATTGTCCCTGGCCTCATTCAGTTCGCCATAGGTCTCGTAGGCAAGCGTAATGGGTCCCAGGGTTCGCCCGCACTCCAAGGTCATATCGTTGGGGGGCGCGGCAAACGTGAGGTACTTGGTTTCGACGATTCCGACGGAGCCTTCCTCTGGCATACTTTCCTGCCTCTAGTTTCCCCGTAGTAGGGGCGAGCGGCGCTCGCCCAAGGGCCGAACGCCGTTCGGCCCTACAAGACGTGTTCACCTGCGCGCATAGGCTGCACGGTGATCGTTGTTGTCCTACTGCCCGGATGCCTGGAGTGCCTGTTCAATGTCCGCGATGATGTCTTCGATATTCTCCAGGCCGATCGAGAGCCGGATGTAGTCCTCCGTCACGCCCGTCTCTACCTGTTCCGCCGGAGTCAACTGCTGGTGCGTGGTGCTGGCGGGGTGGATGACCAGGGACTTGGCATCTCCAATGTTGGCCAGGTGGGAGAGCAACTTTACGGCATTGATGAACTTGATTCCGGCCTGCAAGCCGCCCTTGATGCCAAAGCCCATAATGGCTCCGAAACCGTGCTGTAGGTATTTCTTTGCCAGCGCATGCGTGGGGTGACTGGGCAGCCCGGGGTAGTTCACCCACGTCACGGCGGGATGATTCTCGAGGAACCGCGCCACCTTCAGCGCATTATCACAGTGTCGCTGCACCCGCAAGGACAGAGTCTCGACTCCCTGCAAGATGAGGAAGGCGTTGAAGGGGCTTAAAGCCGGGCCAAGGTCACGCAGGAGTTGAACCCTCACCTTGATTATGTAGGCAAGCTTCCCGAAGGTCTCCACGAACTTTAGATTGTGATAACTGGGATCCGGTTCGACCAGTGCTGGGAACTTCCCCTTCGTCCAGTCAAAACTCCCTGAATCGACGATGATGCCTCCAATCGAGGTGCCATGGCCGCCCAGGAACTTGGTCAGCGAGTGAACGATGATGTCCGCGCCCCACTCGAAAGGACGGCAGAGGTAAGGCGTCGCCACGGTGTTGTCAATCATGAGCGGAATTCCAGCCTCATGAGCAACCTTGGCCACCGCCTGGATGTCCAGCATATCGTTCTTGGGATTGCCCAGCGTTTCCGCGAAGATGAGTTTGGTCTTCGGAGTTATGCATCTGCGGAAATTCTCCGGGTCCGACGGGTCGGCGAAAACGGCCTCAATACCCAGCTTGCGAAAGGTGTGATGGAACAGGTTATAGGTACCACCGTAGAGGCTCGCGGAAGACACAATCTGGTCTCCGGCTTGGGCAATGTTGAGGATGGCGAGTGTTTCGGCGGCTTGCCCGGAGGCTGTCGCCAGCGCCCCCACCCCGCCCTCGAGCGCCGCGACCCTTTCCTCGAGCACCGCCCAAGTGGGATTCATAATGCGGGTGTAGATGTTGCCGAATTCCTTCAAGGCGAAAAGGTTCGCGGCGTGAGTTGTGTCTTTGAAAACATACGAAGTGGTCTGGTAAATAGGGACGGCGCGCGCCCCGGATGTAGGATCGGGAAGTTGTCCTGCGTGCAAAGCGATCGAGTCGAAACCAAGTTTTCTTTCCAATGGATCCTCCTGTCTGATCTAAGTTGGCCCGTTGGTGGCTGCAAAAACTAGGGAAGGTCGTCGAAGAGGCTAGAAACTCAAAAGCCCCTTCCGGTTGGGAAGAGGCTCATTACAGACCGTTCGGCCCCTCTCATCTTCCCCATATCCGGGCGGGAGTTGGCACCTGTCCCCCGATCTTTGATCGGAGCGGTTGTCGTGGCGTCATCGGGCCCGTCCCTCGGCCACTCTAGATGAGATTCAGGGTTACTGAATCAAGTATTCAATTGTCAGAAACATCCTACGAAAACGCGCGAATCGTGTCAAGAAAAATTCGCACCAATTTGTCAGGTTTCTCACAATGCAAGGACCTTCCGTCAACCATTACCTGCCGGTTCCACTCGGAGCAGGCCGCGGTGGCGCAGGAACGACCGCCATGGGCACTCTTGCGAAGGCAACGCGGTCATGCGCGGGGTCGAGCACATTCACCTGCAAGGTGTAGCGGCCCGGGTGAAACTTGGCGAGTGGAATCTCGACAAAGTAGCTCGCTTTGCCCTCGAAGGATTTCCCCACCTTTCCAGGAAAAGGTCCGGCATCCGCCACCTTCGCGCCTTTTCGGAAAAAGGCCAGCGCCACCGAGGGTGGGACCGAGGCGGCATTCGCGGCTTCCGACGGTTTGGAGGCTGATTTCGCCGTGTAGGATTGGAGCAGCACGAAAAGCTCCTGATTGGTGCGGAATACTCGAGTCACACTTGGCAATACAGATTTTTCTCCCACGTTCAGCGGATTGTCGCTTTCGCCTTTAGACTTGCTCCTCCGCCCACCGCTAGACTCGCTGGCTTTCATCTCGTTCGAAAGCACCACCGAACTCAGGGAAAGTCCGCCCGCCGAGACGGGAGGCAAATCCAGCGGTTCTTCGAAAGTCCCCATCTTTCCGCTTTGGTTTTCCCTGACCAGGACCTTGAGTTGGTACTTCCCCGGCGGGAGCACCAGACTGCCTTCATAGAGGAAATTGCCGGCCAGCAGTATGTCGTACGATTCACCGCTTACCTTTACCGGCAGCGTGTCGCGCAGCACTCCAACCGGCTTCCCGGACGAGTCGGTGGCCCGCCAGATGAAATCGAATTCCGTTTCATGCGTATTGGATTTCTTCAGCAACTGCACCGCTGAGCCCGGAATTTTCGCCGCCAGCACAACATAGTAAGTGTTGTCAGGACGAAGGAAGTACGAGGCGTCAACCACAAAGGGCAAGTCCAGAAATGGCTGATCGAGATTCACCGCCTGCTGAAGCTGCGCTTCTTTGTCTTCGCGCGTGAATTGGCGAAAATTCTTGGGCGCGAAGTAACCGGGCCGGGCTTGAACTTTCACCCCAGGCCGGGTTACCTCGACGCGGATTCTGCGGAACCGTCCGTCGGAGCGCGTGTTGGTGGGGGAATAGCCCAACAGATAGTAACTGGAGTTTTCCGATTGGACTTCCTGGAAAGCCTCGCCAAAATCGTTTGTGTCGTAGAACGTCCTGCCGCCGGTATCCTGCGCCAGCGAGTCCAGGGTTTCCCGGCTGCTGTGCATCGAGGAAATCTGGGAGGACACCGCCGAACCACTGTACGCCGCCGTACCGGAAGGACTTGCCGAAGAAGCATCGCCACCGGGCGGCAGCGCCATCAAGCCTCGCGTATCCATGGTGTACAGCGAGACGTTCGACTGGTTGGCAGCGGCAACGGTGGCCAGCAACTGCGCCTGGTTTTCGATCCCGGTGCTGGTGATGCCGCTCGAGAAGTGAATGACCGATTTCCGCCCCGGAACCCCGCGCAACATTTCCGCAAGGGATTCGACGGCCGCGAGCTTTTCATCCGTGTTGAAGATGTTGAACTCGGTTTCGTCAGGCGTGAAGGCGTCGGAAACATCCTGCGTGACCACTTCTTCGCCCGACGCGCTGGTGGTGCCCGCTTCACCCACGCTTCCGCTGGCGCTCAGGTTGGACGATTCCTCTCCCACCAGGATGCCATTCACGGCTTTGGCAAGCGCATCGCGGTTGTTGGTGAAGTTCTGGACCACCCGCAGGCTCGAGGTGTAAGTGACAACAGCCACGAGATCCGCCGGCGTCAGCCTTTTCTGCACGAACGTGGTGGCCGCTTTCGTGGCGCGCATCAGGTCGTCCGGTTGCATCGAGGACACATCGAAAAACAGCAGCGTAAGCCGGTGGTCTTGCAAAACGGTCGCCGCCGGAACATTGGGAGGGAGTTTATCCAGGTCAATAGTGGGCGGGGGGCCGTTGGTGGTGTTTGCTTGCGCCAGCTTCTCGACGTTCTCCAGGCTGAAGGACGTGATGGCTTGCGGCGCCCCGTCTTCGAAAACCCGGAAGTCTTTCGCCTCGAGGTCGGTCACCAACTTTCCCTTCGCCGTAACCCGAACGTCCACGAGCACCACATTGGTCTGGCTGCGTAAGAGAAACCCCTGGCGCGGTGTGCCGACCTGCTGCGCTCCGGCGTCTGTGCTCTGCCCCTCCAGCGCGAAAGGCGCCACAGACAGGCCAAATACCAGCCCGGCAATTGAGAACTTACTCAGAAGAACTCGTACGCTTCGCTGCATCTTGGTATCCCCGGAGTCGAGGAGTCGAAAGGAGCAATTGCATTTGTACTTTCGACCTTCGACTCCTCGACTGCTCTTAGAATCTCAGGCGCAGCGAAAAGGTTATGCTGCGCATTGCGCCCACGCTGGTAACGCGTCCGAAGCCCTCCCCGTTGACTACCGTGGACAGACCACCGAACTTTGGCGTATTGAAGATATTGTTCGATGTGATACGGAAGTCGCCGCGAATCCCCCGCTCGCGAGAGAAAGTCACCAACTTGTCGAGCGACATATTGAAATTCACGGTGCCCGGCCCAGGAATGGTGTCGCGCCCCGCGTCGCCGTATTCGCCCGCCGCCGGGAGCGAAAACGCTGCGGTATTGAAGAAATCTTCTGCGGTCCGCTGCGCACGAGGGAGCTCGACAGGCAGACCCGTAGCGTCCGCGCGCAGGTTGGAAATCGCTGCTGTCCCCGCCCGGTCGCTGAGGTTGCCTAGTATCTGGGCCGTCGAAGGAGTACCGGATTGGATAGTCGTGATGCCGCTGATCTGCCAGTTCCCGAACACCCGGCCCATGGTTCCACCCTTATTGAGCCAGCGGCGCTGCTCGCCGAAGGGGAGTTGATAGTTGTGATTGATGAGCAGCCTGTGCCGCACGTCGAAGCTTGAAAGCCCTCGCTCGGCTTGCAAGTCGAGATAGTTCTGGGCCACAGCTCTTCCCGCCCCGCCCACGCTCGCCGCATCGTCGATCGACTTCGAAAAGGTGTAGTTACCGCTCATCGAGAAGCCGCCATGGAACTGGCGGCGAAGTCCCACTTGCAAGCCGTGATAGATGGAGGCCGCGCCGGAAGTCTCGTAGGTGAAGGCCAGGGTATTCTGGAGTGCGGTCTGGGCTCCGGTGGTGATGGGCGCTCCAGGCGGTGATTGGTTTGGCGCCAGCAGCAGATCCAGCTTGGTCCCTTTTGTGCCCACATACCCGACGGAAAGAATGACGTTCCGGACGAGTTCATCTTCGATCGAGAAGTTCCAGATCTGCGCGTACGGAGTGCGGAAGTTCGGGTCCAGGGCGTAAGTGTTGGTGAGAATATTCGCCCCTAACTTGGGGAAGCCATTTTGAAGCGTCAGCACCTGCGTCGAAGCCGTAACCAGGGTGGAAGCCTGGGCGAAGGGCGGCTGGCTGGCCATGTTGGTATAGATCCGGGAATAAATGCTGCCGTCGTAAAAAAGCCCATAACCTGTGCGCAGCACCAAGGAGTGTTTAGACCAGGGACGGTAGGCCAGGCCGATGCGCGGCGCGAAGTTGTGATCGTCCCCACGCATCAATGATTTCGGCAGATCCCCAGGATTTTGGCCCGTAACGACCGCCGCCGATGAAAAACCCGGGCTGAACGTCAAGTCCGAAAGATGGCCGTACTTCTCCGTGAAGGGAAGGAAGTATTCATAACGTAGGCCGTACAGGATCGTCAGGTGCGCAGTGGCTCTCCAGTCGTCCTGAAGGAAACCTGAATACACCCAGGAGCGGAAGTAGTTGCTGGTATCTCCGAACCGGACCGAGGTGGTCTGTGGGAGACCCAGCAGAAAATCCGCAAAGTCGAAGCCCGTGTTCGCAACCGGAAGACCGTTCGTGGTGAAGTCGCTGGTCGAATAGCCGCTGAACGTGAAAGTCCCGCGCGCATTGGGGTCCGTCAGAGCGTTCTGTTGGACCCGCCCCAGGTCGCCCCCCATTCGGAGGTTGTGCTTGCCCACGTTGCGAAGAAAAATATCCATAATCCTGATGGTCTGATTACGCGTGAGGGAGGGTATGGCCAAATTCAGTGCTCCGAAGTTCGTAAACTGAAGGGCTGGTAAGCCCCAGTCCAGGGGATCCGTCGCAATACCCTGAATTCCCAAGTCACCCTCGATGTTTTGCTTGTATGCGAAGGGATCAAGAAGGGAAGTCCTCTGGCGATTGAAATTTGCGGCAAGGGTGTTAACCGTGCGCGGGCCGAGGGTGTGAATCTCCGTAAGGCTCATGTTCTGGCCCCGGACCGAATTGGTCGAGGTCAGGGCGGGGAAAGTCGATACCGAATGGCTCCGTGACGAACTGAAGAAGTACATGGCGTTGAGGCTGTCTTTGGCCGAAATCTGCTGCCCTATGCGGCCCATTATCCGGTCGTTGGAGGTCGGCAAAGATTCCTGGAGGTGAAAGTTCTGAATCGAACCCGGCAGGTTTGGCGAGGGGATATAAATCAGCAAGCTTTGGGCAGCCTTGTTGATGCTCGTCGGCGGGATGACGTTAAGGATGCTGTTATAGGAGAACTGGGTCGGGTTGTCGCAGAACGGTGTACCCGGGCAGGAAAATGGATTATAAATTTCCGGGACAATCCCGGCCGCGGTTTGAGCCTGGGAAAAATCTCCCGTGCGCTCGGCGGGCGTGGGCACGCTGGCAAAACTGTCAACCGGGCTCTTGCCTCGCGTGAGGCTGTAATTGACAAAGAAACTCGTCTTATTGCCGCCGTTATATATTTTCGGAATCACGAGAGGGCCGCCAATGGTGGCGCCCCACTGCTCGGAGTAGGATGGAATCTGGGGCGACTCGGCCACATTCAGCGGGTAAGGATGAGCATCCAGGACCGAATTCGTGTACTGCTCAGATACGTCGCCGCGCACGCGATTCACTCGCGCCCGGCCTCTCGCCCAGTTTCCTCCACCACCGCCAAATCCTCCGGCGCCAAATCCGCCACCACCGCCGCCGAATCCTCCTCCCCCGCCACCGAATCCTCCCCCACCGCCGGGTCCGCCTCCCGGTCCTCCACCCGGTCCGCCACCCCCGAATCCTGGATCGCCCGGCCCTGGCGGCATGAGGTCGCGCATTTGCTCGAACCTCTGCCCGCGACCCCCAACACCTCCGGGAGTCGAAGCGGAGATGCCCTCGCCTCCGGCAAGCAGGAATGAGTTTGAGGCGCTGGCTGATGAATCGGCATCTACGGGATTCTCGGCCTGAGGGGAGCCTCCTGCCGATTGCTCAGCGGAGAACCGAACGCCGCCTCCGTTCCCGTTCGTTCCGGCCAGAGCCGGTTCCATCCCCTGAGCTCCCATTGCCTGCATTTGTGCCGGCAAGGCCTGGAGGTTCCCGGGCGGCCGTGCCCCCGATGCTGGGGTGGTTGCGCCGGAGGCGTTCGCCGATTCCGGCGTACTTATTAGCAACGACACGTTCACCTTCAATGTCTTTCCTTCGCTCACGGGAATGGGTTCCCGGACGTCAGTGCGAAATCCCACTAGTGAGGCTTCCAGCTTGTAGTTGCCGGGTGTAAGTCCGTTGAAGACGTAATTACCAGCTTCGTCCGTCCAGGTCGCCTTTCTTTCGCCTGACTGGGGATTGGTCAGGACCACCGCGGCCCCGGGAACAGAAACGCCGCCGGGCCCTCGCACGTGGCCGGTAAGTGTCCCTGTGTTGCCGGCTTGAGCGTGTAGTTTCGCAGGAGATAGGCCCGCCAGCAGCGCGAAGAGCAGCGCCAACCAGAAACTACTCCGACCTCGCCTCAGTGGAAGACTTCCAAAAACAGTGGAACTCATATCGCGCCTTGACCCTCATCCATAAATGACGAAATCCCCGCTCTGGTTGTTTACACAGCGCAATTCATGTCGCGCGGTAGCCCTCTATCATGATTACGAGTCTGCGGCATTCGCGGTTACACATTGCGGCCTGCGGCCGCCTGCCCCAGAGCGAATTTCTGCGCCTGGCGGGTTTCTAATGCTTGGAGAGGTCAAATTGGAAGCTCGTGTAGCCCCCCTGGTACTCGCCCACCCGCTGGCGCCACCCGACTCGCAAATTCCGGTTCGATGCCTCACAAAAGGCCGTTTTTTGGCCCCTTTTTGGGTTAGATTTGGGTTCGTTTGCACTCAAAAACCAGTTCGTTTTTAGCGTTCTAAAAAGCTAAGCCCTTTGTTTGCACTAGATCGGTAGGTTCGTTTCGCAAAAATAACATCTTTTTACCGTTTCCCCGCCTTTTTCCCCCTTGCCGGGTCCTTTTCGCCTACCGTTGCCGCCGCCTGCCGGCGCTGTCTTGCGACAACGAGGATAGGCTACCATGGGTTGGTTCTCGTGTCGAGAGAAAAGTGCAGGTGACAAAGAGGCATGTAGCAGGCGTCAAGGGCCGCCTTGAGACCCGGTCCACGTCAGCGCAGAGCGAGATTCCTCTCCCGCGACTGCGGGATCGGAATGACGTGCGGACCGCAAAGAAGGTCATCGAAATTAGAAGAGTAACCGGGTACACTTGTATTCTACCTCAGAACCTCGAAAGGAGCTTTATGCGCAAACGGTTCGCTTTGGCCCTCGGGCTAATCCTTATTGCTCTCACATGTTGTGCTTACGGAGTGCAGAAGGATGAAACGAAAACGCCGCCGCAGAACACCCCGCGCGAGTCCGCCGGGCCACCGGTTTTCGGAACCATCACCTCCGTGGGCGTTGACCGCTTTGAAATCAAGAAGATAGATGGCTCAACGCAAACCGTGATGGTGGATGAGCACACTCGCTACCGCCAGGGACAACAGGATATCCAACTCGAAGATTTGAAACCGGGAGACCAGGTCTCTGTTCGGGGTCAAGCCAACTCCAACAAGGAGTTCGTGGCCGAGGCCGTTCGACGCGCCGCGGCCGATGAAATGCAGCGTTTTCAGAACGCCGGAGAGCGAGTTTTCGGCGCCATCGAGTCTATCGGCAAGAATCAACTCAAGGTCAGTAATCCCCGCCAGGGTGAAAGAATCGTGCTGGTCAATGAGCAGACGCAATTCATGAAAGATGGGCAACCCATCGCTCTCAAGGACCTCAAAGTGGGCGATCGCATCTTCGCCCTCGGCAAGGAAACCCAAGGACAGTTCCTGGCAACACGTGTCGTTACCGGCCAATTTCGGGGTCCGGGCCAGAGGCGGGATAACCAGTGAAACTAACGGGACTGGGGGCTAGGGGATGGGGGCTTGGGACTCTCCCACAGGGGACGAGAAATTCGAAATCCAAATGGCAAAGGGCAAATGGAAAACCATTTGAAATCTGCCATTTGCCATTTGATTTGCTCGTTGGTCTGCCCCCAGTCCCCAGCCCCTAGCGTGACTTCTGACTCTTCTGCGAGGAGGCCAAAGATGCGAAGAATGTGGATTCTGACCATGGCAGCCTGTGTGTTGGGCGGGCTGGTTGGAATTGGACAGAGCA
>Ga0326728_10023608_pt1 | contig 11245 bp, 7 predicted proteins | sample MB3enrmetagenome_FD_207602 | JGI IMG/M metagenome (GOLD analysis project Ga0326728, IMG submission 207602) | Lab enriched peat soil microbial communities from McLean, Ithaca, NY, United States - MB31MN | ecosystem: Environmental > Terrestrial > Soil > Wetlands > Peat | place: USA: New York... | reverse complement strand
GTCCACCTGCCATCGGTATATGCCCCTGGACACGATCCTCGACTTTTTTGTGATCGCACCCACGGGGCAGGCATCGGCGCAGACCTTGCAGCTCTCGCAGTATTCCTGCAGGCCAAAATTGACCGGCCTATCAACGACAAGGGGCATGTCAGTCACTACCCCTCCCGGTCGGAAGCAGTTGCCGAACTCCTTGGTTACACAGATACCCATCCGCCCCTGCTCCCCCATCCCTGCATCGACAAAGGCAGGTACAACCATGTAAGGCGCGTTTTCCGGAGGGAGCGGCCGGGCGCGAAATCCCCACGACCGGATGAGGTTGGCCAGGGTAAAGGAGACCATGGAGGTAAGGGCGTAGCGCCAGCCGACCTCCAGGCACAGGACGTAATGGTCGCCCGCCCTCATAACGGCGAGGTTCTGCCGCATGGCAAGGCAGATGATGTGGGGGTAATCCATATCATCGACCGGTCTGCCGTACGGATAAGGCGTATAGGGGTTCGCGTAGTGCGTGTAGACCCACTCCTTCTTGAGGTTGGCCACCCTGGTCTTGGTGATGCCCATGAACCTCGCATAGTCTTTTATCCTTTCGGTCAGGACTTCAGGAGGCGTCTGCTTCAGATCGGTCTCCATGGTCTGCCACAGAGGAGTCCCTTCTCTACCCGGCTCCACCATTTCAGGCAATCCCATGACGTGCCGGCTTGCGAAAACGTTCGACTGAAAGAAGCCGCCAAGAGGATCGACGTTGAAATGCTTCTCCAACGCTTTCTTCAGGACCTTTTTGTTCTTGTCATCGACCTCTTTGAACTCGGGATGCCTGCCGTAGTAGTCCTTATATTCGGGGGAATTCGGGTCCTTGACCATCATCCGCGACTGGATAGTATCACGCTGGTCAACCCGCTCGATCACACCGACAATTTTGTAAGTGGGCTCATCCACCTCCGGCGGCGGACTGCAAGTAATGAACCGGCTTTGCTCCGCCAAACCTGCGTGAAATTTCTTCCACCAGTTTTTGTCCTCTGGTCGCATGGTGCCCTCCTTCTGCCCCTCCAGCTTCTCTCAGTGAAACGTCATTCCGCCGTCGTGAACTATGAGCTGGCCAGTCACAAAACTGCTCATATCACTCGCAAGATAGATAGCCGTACCGACGAGGTCCTCTGGGTATGCCATGCGTTTAAGGCTCCTTGCGGGCATTTGTTTCTCCTCAAGGGGCCCGATGGGTAGCGCCTTGTTCTTATCCACGCTTTCTCCCCCGGGGGAATGGGTGAATCCTGGTGCTATGGAGTTGACGTTGATGTTGTGCATGCCGAGTTCTTTGGCCATGCACCGTGTAAAAGCCATCACCGCCCCTTTTGAGGCGACATAGTGCGGCATGCCGGGAACACCCTCGAAAATAGAAGCCGACGAGATATTGATAATCTTGCCGCCTTTCTCCTTCATGTAGGGAAAGACTGCCTTTGTGCAATGAAAAGGCCCGGTAGTGTTCACCATCATGACTTTGTTCCATTCTTCCGTAGTGACCTGGGTGAAGGGTTTAATAACGATGTTCGCGAATATTGCCGCGTTGTTCAAGAGTATGTCAATCTTCCCGAAGCGTTCAAAAGCGGCTTTCGCAAGGGCGTCGCAATCTTCCTGTTTGCTCACGTCCGTCTTCACGAAGATAGCCTCGCTCCCCGTCTTCTTGACCGCTTCAACGGACTCGGCTCCGTCCTGAACGTCGGCTATGACGATCTTGGCCCCTTCCTTTGCAAACCCAAGTGCGAATGCAGCCCCGATTCCCTGGGCCGCGCCAGTAATAATTGCAACTCTGTCCTTCAGTACCATGCTCTCCTCCTTTGATCGGTTAGCGTTTGTCATCTTTCCACCAGCGCCACGGTCCTTACCAGCTCGACGTGTCTGCCTGACCGCTGAAGCCGCCGTGTTAGCTATTCTATCGGGGTGGAACGAGACCGTGTCCCCGTCTGCCAGCATTGTCGATAGCCCGTCCAAGATCGCGATAGCTCGCCCATTTATCTCAACCCTGATACCCGGCAGCAATGCGTCGCCACCCGGTCCAAATAGATGCGAGGCCAGCCGGGGCCCCCACATGTCGGCCATAGGTCCCAACAAGTCACCAAGGGTACTTCCCTTCGGCACGAAGATATCCATCTCATCCTGCCCCAAGATCTCTTTCAAATCGGCCTTCATGCATATCTTGGTCTTGATGAGTTCCGGCACCATACCTGCTCAACAACTCCCGTCCAAGTTTTTATCACTGTCTTTCACGACCTTGACGAAAAAAGACCTCCTCCACCCTCTCTCGGGTGAAGGAGGCCCTCTTACCTCCCGACGCACTCTTATGAATCTATGATTCTGAAACTATTTCACTCCACCCTAAACCAAATGTCAAGAAGTTTTTTTCAACCACCTTCCTCGCTTGAATTCTCGTCAATTCTTCCATCATCCGCTGTGAAACAGGGCCTGGTTTCCTGGCTATGCCGTAGAAAAGGCCTTCGACTGCAATTATTCCCCTGCGCAACCGCGAGTGTCTCTCAGCAGACCACATTACCCATACATCAGTATGATCGCCTCGGCCACCTCTCTCATCGGTTTATTCTTGTCCATACTGGTCTTTTGTAGCCGCCGGTAGGCTCCCACCGCATCCAGGCCCTCTCTGGTCATCAAGAGGTTTTTTGCGTGGTCGACTAGCTTCCTGGTCTCAAGTTCGCTCGTGAGTCTTGCAACGCTGTCGGTAAGGGCCGATCGCTCGAGAAAGTGCGTGACGGCCAGCTCGATGGCGGGATCGATGTCCTTTTCCCGAAAGGGCTTAGTCAGGTAGGCCATGACGCCCGCTTCCTTGGCGCGCTTTATCAGGTGTCGCTCCGTGTACGCCGTCAGGATGATCACTGGGATTTGTTGAGCCACCTTGCTCGCCACTTCCAGTCCGTCCGGCCCGGGCATCTTAATGTCGAGGATAACGATGTCCGGCTTCTCCTGGCCTATCAAGTCGAGCGCCTCCTGGCCGTCCTTCGCGGCACCGACGACGGCGTAACCTTGCTCTTCAAGCACTTCCTTCAGGTGCATTCGCATGAGTGGCTCGTCTTCAGCGATGAGTACTCGAAAACTCATGGGACTCCTCCTTCGGTATCTCCCAAATTGTGGTAGGTTTGCGGCGGCGGGAAAACCACTCGCGCCACGACTCCCTTCTCGCTCACAAAGCTGAATTGGCCTTTTAGCTCATCCCTTACGAGATTACGGACGATGGTCAGGCCAAGACCCCCGTCGCGATCCAAATCAAACCCCGTGGGCAGGCCTGGCCCATCGTCTCTGACGGCCACGTTGATGAGCCCTGCGTTCTCTCCGGCCGTTATCCGTATGCGGCCTTCCCGACCTTCATCCGTGCCGTGTTTAAGCGCATTTTGGATCAACTCGTTGACTACGAGGGCAAGGTACGTTGCCTCCCTCGATGGAATAAGGATGGCAGGTTCGGAGACGTCCACAGTTATGGCTACCTGATTGCCGGACTCCGTTTCTGCCAGCTTGCTCATGCTTTTGAGGAGCCCACCGAGATCGGCCATCGCCGTTTCTTCTTGTGAGAGCGATTCGTGGACAACGGCGATGGCGCTGATGCGGGCTATGCTGGCCGCCAGAGCTTCCTTCGCCGCCGCCTCAACGGTTCTTCGCATCTGTAAGGCGAGGAGGCTTGCTATGTTCTGGAGGTTGTTCTTTACGCGGTGATGGATTTCTTTGAAGAAGGTAGCATGCTGCTGCAAGGACCAGACCTCGATAATGACCGCAACCTCGGTCGCGATACTCTTCAAGAAGTCCATGTTTTCAAGGAGACGGTCGCGGTGCAGAGGCCACGCGTACGGCTTGTTTGAATAGAAGTTCAACACGCCCCTCAAGCGGTCTTTGTAGGAAACGGGGAGCGAGATGCTGCTGAATTGATGGTCGCCTGACAATCCGTCGGGGCCTTCGCCTTCCTGGTCAAGATACAGTGCCTGCTGATGTTCGATCTGCCACTTCATCAACCGCTCATCGTAGGCCTTTTCTGTTTCACTGACCTGAAACTCCGGGTCCGAGTCGAGGACCTCCCGCATCACCAGACGATAGGTCCCGTCGACGTGCCATAAGCTCGCATAGGAGAGCCCTAGCATATGCCTGACGCGTCTGATAACATTCTGCAGTTGAAAAAGGGGACTGATAGATTTTGAAAACTCAACCGCCATATCGCTCAGTATTCCAAGCTGCTGTGCCTTGAGATCCATCTGCGCATCCAGTTCGATTCTGTGAAGGCCTCGTGAGACAAGCTTTCCGATCGTCTCTGCCAGCGCGAGGTCTTCCTCGTCCACCGGCCCGTCGGCTTTCTTTCCCTTGAGGACAAGGCTGCCGTAGAACCGACCATGACTTTCCAGATCAATCTCCCGCCATTCCTGCGTCTTTTGGTCGACTGGTAAGCTCCGCGGAAATGTGTTGTCAGAAGCAGGGCCCAGTACGCAGGACTTCGCGTCAGGGCCCAGAGCCTGCTGGTCCGACAAGTAGAAGGCGCCTGCTGCCCATGGGAAAAGACTCTCGAATTCAACGACGAGAGCGGACAGCAGGGAGCCGACACTTTCGCTATCTTGGATAATCTGGTTCACACGGGTCATCGATTTTACCTGGGCGGCCTTTCGGTTCAGGCGAGACGTAAGTTCAATGTACATGCGTTTGCCAGCATGCACCAGAGAGGCAACAGGGTTCAGTTCATCGGAAAAGACGAGCATCGATACCGACTGGTTCGAGTAAACTGGGACCCCATCGTCCGAAATGCCCGTCTGTCCGAACGTATAGAAGCCACACAGCGGTATGCCCGATCGTTCGCGCACAAGGCGTGTCTCTTCGTGCCGCCTGTCACCCATCATCCTCAAGGCCCCTGAAAACATGAGGGTCAGGGATGGCTTTTTCAGCCCTCCTTGGAGGATCGCCTTATCATACGCAGACAACCCCGCTCGGATGACCTCATCCTGGTTCACCTGCATAAGCGTGATCACCTGATGGTTGCTCATAAGATAGGGAAAGACGATCGAGCCGTCGCTGAGCACCCGTTCAGGGACGTGGAGCACTGAGTTGCCGTGCATATCCACTGTGCCAAAAGGGAGTTCTTCCAGCGGACGCGGACCGGTTGACTGGCGTTCCGTGAGTTGTTCGAGCGAAATTCCTAAGAACTGGGCATATACCTGTGCCGCCGGCATGCCATCTAGTTCGTAGACGAGATGGCCCGAGCAGCGGCTCACCAGGGCTCGCCTCGTGGTCGGAGAATATCCGTGAGCCAGTCCGAGTCCAAAAAGGATCTCTGTCTCCATGAAGGCCAAGGCGATTCCGTCGCTCAAAACATCGCCGTTCACTATCTGGTAGTTCTCCTCGTATCGGAAGTAGTCTCCCGATCCGCCGCCGACTATGGGGATACGGTTCGCCGAAGCCTTCCGCAGTACCGTATGGATGTCGTGGCACAGCGTCAACTGGCGGGTCGTAGAGCCGGGAGAAAAGACAATGAGAAGCACGGGTGATACGGGAGGAGCGCCCGGAGCTGCTATTTGCAGCATTTGATGCTGGGGACTCTTCGCACTGAAATAATCACTTGCACCTGCCTCCTCCAGGGCTTGGAAAACAGCCGCGCTCTGGTCGCGGCTCACTCTTTCGCCCATCCCGACCCTTACCTTCACATGGGGTGAGGCTATGACGGCGACCGCGACGCCATGGGTCACGAGACCGTCGGCAATTTCCCCGGCAGTACTCGTGCCAATGCTGGGGCAGTTGCCAAGGAGTTGTTTGACGCCCCTATTGACGGCAACGATATCAAGTTCTGGGGATACGAAGACCAGGGCGAGGCTAGGCTCGAATCTATTAAGATGCGAAACGGCCTCTGCAGCGGCGCGCCGTCCAAGCTCCTGGCTCTCACCACTTGTAGCTTTTCCTACGCCCACTTCCAGATACGTTCCCACAACGCATCACCCTCCGACCGTCGAGACCACAACTAATCATAAGGCCGCACGTCAACAAGGCTGCATACTCGGCCTACCACTCACCTATTGTACATTGTACCACTTCCAGGACCTCCCGAGACCAATTATAGTCACAAGTCCCATGACAAGAACAAGAAAGTCGCGTAGAGATGCAAAAACGTTCACTTTGGCCTGAGGAAAGGTGATCAACCAGTCCAAGAACTGGATTTGCGTTTGAAATGGTAATCTTTTTTGGTGTTTGCCAAAGTAAGGAAGAGATGTTTCCCCGATGTTTTTCGCTGGATATGAAGATAGCGCCTCAAGGGGCTCGGCTCCTCGTAGTCTCGATTCACAACCGTCTTGCCGCATGCTTGATTACAAGCGCTGTCACGCATTTGTGTTTTGTTGCGATTGCGATTTGACATGGAAAATCATTCTGTATACTCTGAGCGGATGAGCCGCAAAAGCATTTTTTCCGAGCTCGACTATATTTTTCACCCAAATTCGGTTGCGATAATCGGCGCATCCGATAAGCCGGGGAAAATGGGCCGAATTTTTATGGATCGCTTCGTGGAAACCGGATTTCAGCAGCTTCATGCCGTAAATCCGCACGAGACCGAGATCATGGGAGTAAAGTCCTATGCCACATTAGGCGACATCCCCCATTCGGTCGACCTCGCCATCGTGCTGACTCCGACCGATTCGGCGCTGCAAGCGGTGACCGACTGTGCAGCGAAGGGTGTGAGGACTATCGTAATCACCACTTCCGGATTCGCAGAAACAGACGCGAAGGGCAGGCAGTTGCAGGAGGAGATGGTTCGCGTCGCCAGATCAGCTGGCTGCCGCATCATAGGGCCAAACTGCGTGGGGGTCTACTGCCCTTCATCGAGGTTGCCCTTTCCACTAGGACCGGGTATGGAGATAGGCTCCGTGGGTCTCGTCTCCCAAAGCGGTTTCTTTGCCGATTATGTCACTTACAGAGCGACCGCGAACGGTATCGCCTTCAGTAAGGCGATAAGTTGCGGCAACGAGGCGGATCTAACCGCCACGGATTTCCTGGAGTACCTCGGGGAAGATCCCCACACAGAAGTGATTGTCGCCTATATGGAGGGAGCGAAAGACGGGAGGCGCCTCTTCAGCGTTTGCAAGGAGATTTCGAAGAGGAAGCCTATAATCCTGTGGAAGGGCGGAATTACCGAAGACGGAGCGAGAGCGGCTGTTTCCCACACAGGGGCCATGGCCGGTTCCAGAGCAATTTGGGAAGGAGCCCTGAAGCAGGCCGGAGTCGTGAGTGTCGGCAGCTTCGATGAGGTTCTTGAATGCCTCCATCTGTTTCGCCTTCAACCACTCCCGAAGGGCAAACGAGTCGGTATAGTCAGTGCGCCGGGCGGTGCCGCGGTGGCGACGACGGATGTCTGCCTTCAGCTCGGCCTCGATATTCCGCATTTCTCTGACCGTACCAAGGAACGGCTGCGCCACGCTATGCCGCCGGTCGGGGGCAGCATCAATAATCCCGTCGATCTGAGCTTTGCCTCGTTGGCAAATCCTCGGATCCATGGAGACGCGGTAAGGATACTGGCTGAGGGGAACGATGTTGATATGATATTGCTTATCGCGGTTGCCCGAGGTGAGCTTCTCTGCGATATTGTTCAAGAGGCAACGGCCGGTCTCGAGGCAGCAAAGCCACTGGCCGTCGCGCTGATGGCGGGAACCGATGAGTCAATAGGCCGTGATTTTCCCCTGCTTCTGTCGAACGGCATTTCGGTCTACTCCGATCCTTCGAAGGCAGCGAAGGCGCTCTCCAGACTATGGGAATACGCCCGCTTTCGAACCGCTGCAGAAGATGTCCGGCCCCCGGAAAGGAAAATGGCGGCAGCGCGGGCTTTTTCGGATCAGGTCATCGCGAACGCCCTGCGGAAAGGGCAAACTGTGCTATCGGAGCATGAGTCAAAGGAAGTCCTGAAGGCTTACGGCATACCGGTCACGAAAGAAAGGGTGGCCCGAAACGAGAGAGAGTTCGCCGAGGCCATTGGCGACATAGGCTTCCCCCTTGTCGTCAAAGGCGTTGGTTCCAGTTTGACCCACAAGACGGAGCGCGGGCTCGTCTACCTCGACGTCCGCAATGAGAAGGAGGCATGGGCAGTCTTCGAAGAGCTAATGGACAAATTGAAAGGAAAAGGGCCGGCGGTACTGGTCCAGGAGATGGTCAGGGGAAGCAGAGAACTGATGGTCGGTGTTTCCAGGGACGGCCAGTTCGGTCCTTGCGTGGTTTATGGTCTCGGCGGTGTCTTTGCCGAGATCCTAAGGGATACTACTTTTCGCGTCGCTCCCGTGGACAGGCAGGAGGCGCTCGACATGATCAACGATATCAGGGCCCGAGGTATGTTGACCCCATTTAGGGGCATGGAGGCCGCTAACCTCGACCAACTGGCCGATATTCTGATCCGCGTTGCTGCCATAGGACTGGATCATGAGGAGATTAAGGAAATAGACATAAACCCCCTCATGCTATCGCACGCCACTTTCCTGGCTGTTGATGCGCTTATCGTGCTCAGTTGCGCAAGCCAAGCATAATTCATTGTGTTGGCTCGAAGTTGTCGTGGGCGGTGGGGTCGTGGGGCCTGCATACTTCCACTCGTCGTGGATCATTCTTCGCCGCAGCCTCTCGTGTCCAGGCCCGGTATACTAGTCCTTCACAGGAACAACCCGAGGATTGCCATGCGTATTGCTGCATGGCTTGGTCACAAGGAAGGACGAAGGCTTCAGGAAGTGTACCTCTGTCCACCCATTCTCGCCAACAACTCAACATTACGCCCGCAGACTTTGGCATCGCGACTCTCGCGACCATCCCTGGCATTTTTCGCAAGAGAGCCCTTAGCTCGAGAGCTCACGCGCCATCTACGAGGCGAGGCAGGAGCTGGGCGGTAGAAGACGAGAATTGCCACAAAGAGCCGGGTACACGTCCGAGGCTGGTTCATATCACCAGAATGTTACCGTGACCCTTGCCCCATGAGAGCCTCTCTCTTTCGAGATGGAGTCAGGGTAACTGTACCTCAGGACGGCAAAAGTTGCTTCGACACCCCCTGTCTTTAGCCCGAGGCAGTATAGGGTGGTTATGCCGATGCCTTGAAACGCTCCATGGCGTAAGCGTGCATCTTTGCGGTTACCTGTTTTCTGTCATGATTGTCCCGAAGGCGGGCACCCAATAGTCTTCCTGCCTCAATGGCAGAAGCAACGAGGGCCTGGTCCTTCATCACGTCAGGTGCGGGCGTTGTCTTTGCGTTTTCCCCGTAGAGAAAATAGCGTATCCCGACCTTGCACGTGTCGCCGTAGCCGCAGTAGTAGCAGGATGCGGCCCCTTGACCTGATACTTTTGCAACGGTCTCCACGAAGTGGTAGAGAAAAGATCGCTCGATTTTGTCTGCGGCGGGAGTGCCTGTGGTGCCTCCGATACCGACCGCCACGGCCAGTTTGCCCCAGAGGAAATTGCCTTCTCGATGCCTGAACTGGAAAAACCTCTCGAAGAACGCGGAGGTGAGCGAGTTGAGGCCGGAATGATAATTGGGTCCGCCGACCACGTAGGCGTCCGCCTCGATGATCTTGTCCCGGAGAACCTTCATGTCGTCCTCGACCTTACACACATTGTCGCTCGCACAGCGACAGCAGGCGATACATCCCGATATGGCCTTTCCCCGCAAGGAGACCAGATCATACTCTAAACCTGTTGCTTCGAGAACAGTCTTCACGATCCTGAAGGTACCCGACGTACTTTCATCCCTCGGGCTTCCTGAGATACCTAATATCTTCATGCACTGCCTCCTTGGCGGTTTTGTTATATGAGCGGCCGTAATGTCGATCGCTGGGCCCTGCCCATGGGGCTCAACCCCTATTCTTGAATCAAGGCCGGCTCAGCTCCCTTTGGCGCTTCCTGCATCATTACCATGCGTAACTCAGACCGTGCAACAACAAATCCAAAAAGTGGAATAGAGGAAGTCCGCCTCTGCAACCCACGCCCTGCCACGGATGAAGATTACGCCCCGCGGCCCCGGTGTTCCGCAGTTCGCCGTTCGTCATAGTATTCCTTGCAAGGAGGTCTGACGAAGATGCGCGCCACTACCTGCCTCCTCCCGAGCGGGTAGAATCGGCCAAAAGGACCCGTGTTCTCCTCTTTGATCCTCAGAAACCTTCGTCAGGGTTGGCCGGAGCTTTTTGGACCCGGCAAAGAAGCGCCGTGTGAGGCCAATTGCCGATCTCGGGACTGCAGAATTCAGGCCCGTCGGGACAGAGCACATTGGCATTCGCTTCGAAGACACCGAAGAGATCCGGCAGCGCCTCTTTCCGTTCCGGGAACCACCATCCGTGGTCGGCATCCGCCATGCGGGGGTCGATTTTGTCGGAAAGGGCAAGACGCATTCGAATGCCCCCTGAAGGGGTTTCCACCTTGACCCAGTCGCCCTCGGTCAGATTCAAGCTGTGTGCTGCATCGGGGTGAAGTGTCACGAGCGGGTCGGGCCTCTTCTTTCTCGCCGCCTCGATCTGTCTTTGCTCGGAGTGGTACATCGGCATGAACCGGCTGCCCGTGATGAGGATGAGGGGGAATGCCCCGGCCAGACTCGCATCGGTGGGACTGTGGGCCATCTCCCGGTACACGGGCAGGGGTTCGCACCCCAGGGCCTCGAAGGTGCTTGAGCGCAGTTCCACTTTGCCCGACGGCGTGCCGAATCCGTACTTCTTGTAGCGTCCGAATTCAGGCTTTCCGAAAAGGCCGTTCCGCTCGAGCAGTTGGCTGAAGGTTAAGCCCACCGGCGAAAGCCTGTAGTCCCACACGTCGTCGATAGTGCTCCACGGCCACTCCTCGCTCTGCCCTAGCCGGACGGCCACAGCCCGCGCCAGAAATCGTACGTGTTGCGGCGCTCGTAGAGGGGTTCGATTCCCCTGGGGCAGGCCGCGCAGAAGGACCCCGTCAACCAGAGCTCGGTCGTCTCGACGGTGGAGCATATGGGAAAAACATAATCGGCAAGGGCCGCGGAAGGAGTGAGGTAGAATTCGCCGACGACATAGAGCTCCAGGCTCTTCAATGCCTCGCACGTGCGGCGTGGATCGGGCAGGGAAAGCAGGGGATTGCTGGCCACAGAGATGGCCGCGGTGATGGGATACGGCTTCCCTGTGATCATCGCGTCGAGAACCGGCCTCGCGTGAGCCGTGCAGGTCATGTCGCCATTGGGCGGATGCATGTATGTTCGGGGAAGGCGGCGGTTCGCCTCATCGTTTCTGGACCAGCCGGGAAAGCC
>Ga0326728_10023607_pt1 | contig 11247 bp, 10 predicted proteins | sample MB3enrmetagenome_FD_207602 | JGI IMG/M metagenome (GOLD analysis project Ga0326728, IMG submission 207602) | Lab enriched peat soil microbial communities from McLean, Ithaca, NY, United States - MB31MN | ecosystem: Environmental > Terrestrial > Soil > Wetlands > Peat | place: USA: New York... | reverse complement strand
CGTTAAAGTGGGGTTCGCTGTACCCGCCGTCGGCATCACGGCACCCGTTGCCAAAAACAGGTTCGGATGATCATGTGTCCGACAATCTCCATCCACGACCGAATTCGTTGGATCGTTGCCCATGATCGTTCCACCCATCATGTGGTTGTTTGGCAAGAAAGATCGTGTAATCTCGGCCTCAGTGCCGCCCATGACCTGTGCCAACTTATTGTAAATATCACGAGTGCGGACGGCGGCGCGCCGCGTATAATGTCCCACATCGTAAAAGATCTGTGGACGCGGTATGCCTAGAGGATCTTTGTGATCGAAATTGAGAGTCAGTCTATTTTCCGGGTTCGGCAATATGTCGTGAAGTGAATTTATCTGGACCGTATGTGCCGCCCGGTAGCGGATTTCCGCGTCCAACGTCTTTCCGGTCAACCCCATCGACAATGCTTTGATTCCGGCATTCCTGGCCTGGCTCATGTTATTTAATTGCAATTTCACGCCTGCCGTGTCGCGCCTGAAGTCGCCGTCGCGAAAATCGACAATCGAACTCATTTCGATAGGTCCGCGCCCTGGCCACATAGGCTCTTTTGCCAGAAAACTCATGCTGATCCCTGGGTGGTCCATCATGTTGCAGCCCACCTGATTGGAACTGTTGGCCACGCCTTGGGGATGAGTATCATCGGTCGAATTGAGGAGAAGGCGCGGTGTTTCAATGCCGTTGGCGGCGATCACAAAATATTTTCCGGTGACGCGCTGTGATTGTTTTTCCGAATCAAAATAATGAACCGCAACAACTTGCCCCTTTGCACCGACTTCGACACGATAGACGACCGCCTCCGTCAACACCCGGGCACCGAACCGTTCGGCGCTACTGACGTGAACATCAGCGCTATACATCGCACCGATCGGGCAGATCGGCATGCAATTGTTATTGCCGCAGCATTGGGGGCGGTGGGCATAAATTTGTGAGTTTCTGGCCACAGGCTCTGGAACATTTGTGTACCCGGCAGCGGCGGCGAAACGGGTGAACACCGTATCATTATTGCCATAGGGAATTGCATCCATCGGATAGGGGGCTGCCCTCTGGGAGGGCGACTGAAGCTGGGGATTTTGCGGACCGGAAACTCCGAGCTCAACTTCGGCACGACAATAGTATGGTTCCAGGTCGGTGTAGGAGATTGGGTAATCGCGACCGACGCCATAGGTGCTATAAAGCTTAAAGTCGCTTGGCAAATGACGCCACGCACAGGCTGCCCAATGCCATGTGGTGCCGCCGAGATAGCGGATATATTGCTGCGCATATGCAGAGGCATTCGGACCGTGCAGGATCAAATAGTTATTTGCGGGACTGTACTGGGGATGCGGTGCAAGCGTAGAGGGCGGATAAGGCGCCTCGAAGTCATTCTTCATTGGGTTGTTGCGATAATTTTCAACGATCTTCCAACGTTCGACGCGTGGACCCGCTTCAAGAATGATGACCTGCAGGCCGGCAGCAGCGAGTTCGTTGCCCAACAGAGCCCCGGCAACACCGGATCCGACAATCACGACGTCAGCAGAAAATGATTCAGTCACTCTCGAAATTCCATATAGATTTTATTCGCCTGCGAATTCTTAACAAAAACCGAATGGGGAAGGGTGGTGGCGGCGGTGTAAAGCCTGTCAGTGGTGCCGGCGGTGGCGCCTGCGTCCAGTAATTGACATCCCACACACAGTAGCTTGGCACGACGACCGCGTCGCGCGTCACGTCATAGAGAAAAGCCGAATCGAAAAGGACAACTGTTGCGTCGACGCCGGTACCAACCACCCCCGTATACCAAGCTGATATGATCGTCAGAGCGCAGGTTTGGTCGGCGGACGATAGAGCGTCCATATCGAGCGTATCGACACTTGTAGCGGCTTGTGATGCTATTGACTTGGCTAACTGCCCGACCTTCTCATCAAACTTAGGGTCCTGAGCAATGAATGCCTTACGAAAGCATTTCGAAAGATCCTTATCGATTTCGCGATTAGTCAAAAAGCACGATACGCCCAAAAAATCTGTATTACCGCTGATCGTTGCCAACGCATTGGTATAAGAAAACAAGCTGATTGCGGAAAGCAACCCTTCGAGAAACCTCCTGCGCCCGAAACGACGGCCCATACGAATCACAGATTCGCCCTTAGTACAAAAGTTAATGTGATATCGTCTCGTTCGCATCTTTTGAAAGCATCTTTTGAAAGCATTGAACGTTACCGCATTCAAGAAAGCACGATAAACCTCGTCAAGCTACTTGGGTGCGATGAACAATATCAACAACATCAACCGTTCGCTCTTTGTTCAACGCCGTAAGTCGGGCCATATTTTTATTGACCAGACACACCAAGCGTATTTTCGAAACATTACACGCTTGCAAAGTAAAGGATCAAGCGCAAACTTTGATTCTCTCTTAATACACGATGGTCTGGTGCATCTCCGGATCTCGCGCTTGCGCAGCGCTCTTCGTCGAGCTCGGCGCGTGAATGATGCTCGCGTCGACAATCGTGCCAGCAGACAGCTTCAGGCCACGTCGTTTCAGGTGCTCGTGCATCCATTGGAACGCCGCCGCCCCCAGATCGTGCCGCTCCAGCAAGTCGCGGAACTTGCGGAGCGTGGTCTCGTCCGGCACCGGCTCGCAGCCCAGGTCAATGCCCGCGAACCGGCGCATCGGCAGCGAATCATGCAACGCCTCCTCCGCCCCCCGGGTCCGACAGGGTGAACCATTGCCGCAGGAAGTCGATGCGCAGCATCCGCTCCAGACCAACCGGGGCACGGCCCTTGCCGGCCTGCGGATAGACAGGCGCTATTAAAGCGCACAACTCGCGCCACGGTACGGCACGGTTCATCTCGTCCAGGATCGCAGCCCGCCGCGTCGGCCTGCTGTAGCGTTCGAACCCAACCGTTGCCAACGTCATTTGCCGCATTGTTGCCGCCCCTGCCGACCCCAAGGCAAATTCTACATAATGTTCCGGAAGCAGGGCAAGCGGAGCTTGTGTGGAGGTTGCTTAAGTCACGCAACCAATTGTCTCAAATTATCTGGCGAGGGACAGCCTTTTTTTGTCGGCGTCTCCTACGGGCGCAAGTCGAGCTTGAATCGTATCCAACGCCCCCACCAGACATGAATATATAGGCAACCCGGCGTCATGGGATTCCTGTCAGCCCTATAGATTGTCAGATTGGCCGCAAGACTACTATCATGCAACTTGCCACAAATGTGGTCCTATATATGGTCATTACGTACTTGCATCATCGCGGCCCCGGAACATATCATGGACATATGCACATGAAGTCAGAAGACAAGATATCGGCCAAGGCGGGCCTTATCATTAACAATCCCGCCCTGGGCACGCCGCCGAATTGCCGCGCCCCCCGGGCACCGCACTGACCGGTTCACGCTCACATCCGAGGCAGCACACATGCATAGCGTCGTCTATTTTTTACATTTCCTTGTTGCGATCGCGGGCGTAGCCGCCATTTTCTGGCTGGCGCACAAGCAGGCTCTGCCGGCCGGTGTAATGCCGGGTAGAGACCTACCCGTGTGGGTTTTTTCGCTCGGCGTTGTTGCAATTGCCATTTTCGAACTGGTGAGCTTCAAGGCCAGCAGCCCGCCCGACCCGTTGTGGGATTTCCTCAACGCCTATTACCCAGCTGGCGAGGCCGCATTGCACCATGATCCAGCCATGCTACGGCACCTTATCGGAAAGGGGACATCGGGCTTTGTTAACATACCCGTTGTGGCCTATTTGTTTGCGCCGTTTGCGCTGTTCCCGCCGAAGATCGCGGCGGCGCTTTACACGCTCATCGGGATGGCCGTCACCGTAACTGCCTGGTTCCTTCTTATCCGCGCGTTCAGGCTGGAACTCAGGGAACGCTGGCTTCTGGCCTTTCTCTTTCTGGTCAACGGCCCCCTGTTGAATGGAATCAAGTTCGGCAATTTGAGTTACTTCATCCTTTGCGCTCTGGCAGGCGGTCTTGTGCTTGCGCGTGAAGGCCGATCGGGAGCCGCAGGTGCTTTGCTCGGCGCGGCAACAGTCATCAAGCCGCCATTAGCGCTTTTTGGGCTCTTTTTTCTGTTTCGCCGCGATGTGCGTGGTGTTCTGGGCTATGCGGCCGTGGGCGTGGTGACGGTGCTTCTGTCGCTTCTTGTGTTCGGCTGGGCCAACAATCTGAACTGGTTTGAAACCTGTATCGTGCAATACAGTCATAGCTGGCTATCGACCTTCAGCGTGCAGTCGATTTCCGCTTTTCTGATTCGGTTCAGGCCCGGCATCGGCATCGACTACATGGATTCTTCAATCGCCCAGATACCGACGCATGGTGAACGCCTCATAGCCTCAATACTTACCGGGCTGCTTCTGATCACCGCCGCAGCAGCGTGTATCAGGGTCTCTTCTCGCATGCTTCCGCACACGGAACAGCAGACTGGGCTCCGGCGTGATCTTCAATATCTTCTCGTACTTTGTCTTGTCCTCATCTCAAGCCCCCTGTCCTGGGATCGCTATTACTCGTGGCTGCTCATGCCAGCCGCCTTCTTCCTGAGATCGAGGCAAACCTTGGCATCATCGCAGACGGTCCGCTGGCTGGGCTGGCTGGCAATTGCACTGGTGACGCCTCTGGTTATGCGGCCCAATTCGCTTGGAGCACTTGGCCAGACGAGCATATACAGGTTATTCTGGGTGTCGCACCTGCTGTATGGTGGGCTTCTGTGGTTCGGGCTTACAGCCAGGTGGCTCGCGACCTCGGGTGGGTGGCTAGCGTCACGAAATGAACCTACGACTGACGAAGTTCGTGATGGACGCCCAACAGCTGCGTGCCCTCAAAGACCGGTCAATTGGCCGCAGCCGTCCGGGCCGCGGAAATGAAGGCTGTTATATCGTCCATGACTTGAGAACTTTTGCGATTCTGAGGCGCCAAGGCATATAAAGTGCCGGCATGATCGAGGGTGGGATAGTGAATCAGTGTTACCATGCCGCCACTCTTGCGCACATTGGCGGCCAGTATGTCGCTTTCAACAGGATCGACAATGTCGTCGCGATCACCGGTGATCAACAACAGTGGCGGAGAGCGACCATCCGCATGGTTGACCGGCTGCGTGTCGGGCCATTGACTCTTGGGGCCGAAGATAGTTTGCACTTTACGATTGGTGGTTGGATTGGTGGCTGGCAGGTCATCGTAGGGCCCGGAAAGTCCGACGGCCGCCCTCAAGTCGCGGCCCGGATCCATGCCGACATCTTCAAGCCAGCGGCGGTCAACCGCCAGACTAATGGCATTGTACGCGCCAGACGAATGGCCCATCAGAACCAGTTCGGAAGGGTCGCCGCCGTAACTGGCGATATTGTCATGCGTCCATCTCACCGCGGCGGAACAATCTTGCAGAAAAGCCGGCCAAATTACCTGCGGATAAAGCCTGAAATCAGGCATGACCACAACATAGCCGCGTCGCGCCAGGGCGGCGCCAACCCAGGCAAAGTCGGCTTTCTTACCTGAATCATACCCCCCGCCATAAAAGAAAATTACGACGGGTCGCGGTGCGCCGGGTGTACGCGGTGCATAAATATCGAGGCTGTGGCGGCCGCCTGGCAAATAAGCTACATCACGGGTAATCGCGAGATCATCCATGGGCTGTGCGGCCAGGTTATAGTCGACTTTGTTGTAGTGGCGGATGCATACAGCCGCCATAAGGAGCGCGCCTAATAGAACAATCAGATGCGTTCTCCATCCCATTGCCAGCGGCCCCTGCATTGTATCTCCAGCCTTTGCGTGCCTAGCAACAGGGTGCCCAAAACCTGGAAAGATAGCAAGAGCCGGGGGCCTCTGATCCGGGCGGCTGATGCAGTCATTAAAATTTTTGTTGCGATTTCGCAGGGAATTGGGCTGAGATGGCCTCAATAGCTTCGACTTCACCTTTGAGGGTCAGTCAGACAGTGCATAGTCCAGCTTTTTTTATCTATACGGGCGCCACGATCATGGGGGTGGCCATTATTTTCTGGCTGGCACGGCTTCAGGCCCTGCCTGAATGGCCATTGCCTCTGTGGATGGTCGGTGCGCTGGCTGCCTGCATTATGGCGTTTGAACTGTTGGGATTCTGGGTAAGCACGCCACCATACCGCTTCTGTGATTTTCTATCTGCCTACTATCCTGCAGGTCAGGCCATGGTGCATAACGACCATGCCGCCTTGAGGGCTCTGACGAGTCAACGCGTGGTCACTTTCGTAAACATACCTGTGGTGGCCTACCTGTTCGCACCGTTCGGGATCTTCGGCCGCCATGCGGCGATAGCGTTGTTCACCCTTACGGGGGTTGGATTCGCCGTGGGGTCATGGTTCCTTCTGTTGCGCATGCTCAGACTTGACCTTAAGGCGCGTTGGCTTCTGATGCTGCTCTTCTTGGCCAGCGGCCCGCTTATGAATACCATCAAGCTTGGCAACACCAGCGAAATGATTCTCTTGGCCTTGACTGCCGGACTGATGCTCATTCGTGCCGGCCGCTCGGTTGCGGCCGGGGCGGTGTTGGGTGTGGCCGCCGTCATCAAATTGCCGCTTATTCTTACCGGCCTGTTTTTCATGTTCCGGCGTGACTGGTGGGGCGTAGCAGGCTTTTCGGCTGTGGGCATCATGACAGCTCTCCTGTCACTTGCTCTCTTCGGGTGGTCCGATAATCTGCACTGGGTTCAGACTTGCGTAGTGCAGTTCAACCAAAAATGGCTCCCCACTTTCAATGTCCAATCAGTTGCCGCATTTGTGATGCGGCTTGATACGAATGCGAGACTAAGCGATTGGGTGCCTCAGGTGCCGACACCAAGTCAAAAACTCCTGGCGCATCTTTTTACGGGACTGATCTTTCTTGTGGCGGCGCTCGCCTGCGTCCGCCTTCCGACAATAATGGGCGCAATGAATGAGACCGACGCAAGCTCGCGAAGGGATCTGCAGTATCTACTTGTGATCTGTCTGTGCCTCGTGTCCAGCCCGCTCTCGTGGTCCCACTATTATCTGTGGCTGCTCATTCCGACCGCCTTCCTTCTGGAAGGACGACTGCCGCTATTCAACTCTCAGACCGCGCGACGGGTGGGCTGGGTAGCGATCGCGCTGGTCACCCCTCTGGTCGGGTGGCCATGGTCAATACCAAACCCCTTGCTGATGACCGTCTATAGAACAATCATCATGTCGCATCTTTTTTTAGGTGGTTTGATATGGTTTGGTCTGATAGCCTACAGTCTGGCCAGAACAGGCGGGCTTCTGTCTTCGGCAGACGGTGTGCGTTCAGGGCACAGCAGGCCGGGCGATGAGGCCAACGCCGAGGCCGATCATGACAGTGCCGACAACTTACAGGACGTGAATGGGCTCCCTCAGGAACACGAGGCCTAGTAATACCGTCTTTGACAAGCAATCGCCGTGCCCGTTACGATACCGTAGCCATGGTTTCTTGGCCCTCTCGCGGGACGTTCGGCGCCCGTCGGCAGCGTGGGCTGTTTTGCTTGCAGTCGGGGGAGATCTTCGGCATTTTGACGTGGCGACAAGGCAACCGTAACCGTAACGATCGGTCTTATTCGCGTAGTTTTTTTTGGCGAAACTCATGTAAGCTCCGACCTTCGGGGAATCGAATGACAAAACAACTTCCTATGCTGCGTAACGGCACTTCTACTGATGCGCAAAACGCGCCGGGGAACGGGTGTACGCCATTGGGCGGCGATCGACGCCCGATACAGGGCTCTCAAAGAGGCGTCTTCTCCAGCCCGCGCGGAACAGCGCTCGCAATCACCCTTTGCGCCTTCGCCCCCATCGTGGTGATCGGCATTGTGCAATGGATCTTGTTCAAAGATGGGTTTCTCGGAGGATTCGCGCTGAGTAAAGGCTTGGATATCACAAAAATATCCAGCTTGCGCGAAACAGCAACAGTCCTGGAACACATGGCCACTCTTGCCCCATTCCCATCAGATGATTCCTGGGGGCCGATGCATATGGCGTTGCAAGTTCTTGGGGGGGCGAAAAAAAATGTGCTCTATGAAACATTGTTCTTCGGTGACGGCGTTCGCTTTCAATATCCCCCATCCAGCCTATTGCCTCTCGACCTCCTCACTCGGATGGGCCTTGGCAACAATGTCGATTTGAGCCGGCTCAACTACGTTTTGTTCCTGATCAATGCGTTGAGCATGGCATTCATAGCGCACCTCTTCGCGTCGAGGTTGCCGCGCCCCACCTCTTCCGCCGGCGAAAGCCAGGCGCGATGGGCCACGCCGATGATCGCGTTTGTTGCAACATTCCTTTTTTATCCGGCGATTCGTGCCGTGGTGCTAGGTCAAATTCAGGTATGGATCGATCTCCTGTTCACGCTGACCTGCATTGCCTGGGTATATGGCCACAGAGGCCTCGCAGGCGCCATGATCGGCGCATGCTGCGCGATCAAACCGCAGTTTGCTCTATTGCTTCTGTGGGCGCTCGTTTGGCGCGAGTGGATATTTGCGACGGGGGTCCTGGTCGTCGCCGTGCCGATTGCGCTGTTATCGGTTGTTGCATACGGCCTGCATAACGACATCGCCTATTTGAATGTGCTGTCGTTCCTGTCGAGACATGGCGAGTCATTCTTTCCCAATAACTCGGTAAACGGCATCATCAACCGCTATCTCGGAAATGGCAACAATCTCCGTTGGGAACCTCTCAAATTTGTTCCGTTCAATCCTGTGGTCTACGGTGGCACGGTATGCGCTTCGGTCCTGGCCGTGGCGGCGGTAATCGCGCCGGCGCTGTTGAGGCGAGGGAATGCGACAATCTTCGATTTTGGTGCGGCAGCCCTGCTGTCGGTCATTGGATCGCCGATCGCCTGGGAGCATCATTACGGCATCATGCTTCCGTTATATGTGTTTCTCCTGCTATCCATTCTTTCTGAACCGGCAAGCCGGTCCCGAAGCTGGCGCCTTGCGGCCCTCGCTTTCTCCTGGTTTCTCTCGGCTAACTTGTTGTCGGTCACATATCTGCTTGCCGACACCCGCCTTAATGTTCTTCAGGCAAACTTGTTCTTCGGCGGGCTAATGCAGCTTTCTCTCCTTTTCATCCAAGCCCGGCGAACCACGCGTCTTTTGGCTCGGAGCTAGTGGATGGAATCTAACACTTGGCGCCCTCATTTTACGGCGGCTAAAGGGCGTTTGCCAACAGCGCGGAACACGCCGCGTGCAAGCCTCCGCTTGGTCAGTTTGGCGAAGAAGCCCTCGACGATGTTGAGCCAGGAGGCGGATGTCGGCGTGAAGTGGAAGGCCCTCCAAGGATAAGCCGTTAGCCATTCGCGCACCTTCGGATGTTTATGGCTAGCATAGCTGTCCACAATTCAACGGTCAGCGGCGCCATGAATGGGCTGGGTGGCTATCGCTCTGGTCACCCCTCTGGTCGGGTGGGCATGGTCAATACCCAATTCCTTGCTGACGACCGTCTACAGGACGATCATCATGTCGAATCTTTTTCTAGGCGGTTTGATATGGTTTGGCCTGATAGCCTATAGTCTGGCCAGCAAATACGGGCTTTTGTCGTCGGCAGACCGGGTGCGGTCAGGGCACCGCAGACCGGGCGATGAGGCCTACGCCGAGGCATATCACGGCAATGCCGACTATCTGCAAGACGTGAACAGGCTCCCTCAGAAACACCACGCCTAGTAATGCCGCTGCTACGTACCCAAGTGACGCCATCGGATAGGCAATGCTGACCGGCAACCGTGACAGCACGACGAGCCAGGCGAGGATACTGAAGCCAAAGAGAACCAGGCCTCCCATCAGCGGCGGAGAAAAGGCAAGCGCCAGCACCCGGGACACCAAAGGCTGCGACCGTGATGCAGCGTTGAAATCCACCATCCCCATGCGAAGCAGAAGTTGCGCCATGGCGTTGAACGTAACACTTAACACAACGATGCCGTAGATCATTACCTGACTCATAGGGCCACCAGCCCTACAGCAGCGATTAGAGCCAGGGTAATCAGGCTGTTACGATCACGCAAGGCGAAGACAACCGGGTCGTCATGCATCTCGCGGCGCTGGCTCAACATGACGGCTCTGGATATCCAGTACAGCAGCAGCGGACATGCCAGGTACAGCCGGTCCGGGTGATGGTAAAGTGTGGTGATGACCGGATTGGCGATATAGAGCGAGAAGACAATCACGGCCGAATATCCGGCAGCTGCGGCCAGGGCGATCAGCGACGGAAGATCCGTGACGCGGTAGCCGCGATTGGTCGGGTCTGCCAGTCCGGCATCCAGTCGCATGGCCATCTCCGAATGTCGCTTAATCAGCGCCAACGACAGGAATATGAACATCGCGAATGCCAGCAGCCACTCCGAAATCGGTATGGACAGCGCATAGGCGCCTGCTAACAGCCGTGTGGCGTAAAGTCCCGCCAGCGTCACCACATCGATCACCAGTTTCCGCTTCAAGAAAAACGAGTAAGCGTTGGTCATGGCATAGTACAGACCCAGCGCCCGCAGAAACATCGGTGGAAGCACGAGCGCGATCAAGAACGCTGCCGCCAAAAGCCCGGCACTGGCTGCGGCGCCATGCATGACGGGGACCGTACCTGCCGCAAATGGCCGCGATCGCTTCGTTGGATGCAATCGATCTGATGTAATGTCGAGCAAGTCGTTGAGAATATACACGCTGGAAGCGCAGAGGGAAAACGAAGCGAAAGCGCAGCAGGCCAATACAAACGCGTCGAGCCTGAACGAGTGTGACATTGCCAGTGGTACGAAAATCAAGGCGTTCTTAGCCCATTGATGCGGGCGCATCATCTTCGCATACGGCTTCCAGCCTGTCGTGGGTTTTCTATCAGAATCCAGGAACGCCGCGTCGGACTTAATCTTCAGCAAGGCACTGCGCACACCGCTGTTGGCGTTGACAGCCAAGGCCATTTTCGCCGAACGCCAAATCACCAAATCATCCCGGGAATTTCCGATATAATCGAAATCCATAGCCGAAAATTCATTAGCCAACCTTGATATCTTTTTGTCTTTAGAATTGTTCGTCTTTTCGTCCGAACCCATATAGCCGTCGAAAAGGCCTACATGGTCATAAACCTGTTTGACGTATTTCTCGTTGGAGGCGGACGAGAGGTAGATCTTGCGAGTACCCGCACTGGATTCAACGAAACTCATGACGTTTGCATTGTAGGGCAGGGTCGCGGCGTCCACCTCGATGTGTTGAGCGATCTGGTGCTTCAACACTTGCTTACCGGCCACGGCCCACAGAATCAGCTTGTAGGCCTTGAGAGGAT
>Ga0326728_10023605_pt1 | contig 11248 bp, 11 predicted proteins | sample MB3enrmetagenome_FD_207602 | JGI IMG/M metagenome (GOLD analysis project Ga0326728, IMG submission 207602) | Lab enriched peat soil microbial communities from McLean, Ithaca, NY, United States - MB31MN | ecosystem: Environmental > Terrestrial > Soil > Wetlands > Peat | place: USA: New York... | reverse complement strand
GAATACCTCAGGCTTCTTTAGTGGCCATTCGACGGATTCCATAAGCTCCTGCTTTACTCGCTTTAGTCCGCCGACCTCGCTCCAATGAACTTGAGGAACTTCAACGTAAACCTCTCTCATTGCGGTTGGAGTAATTTCTCGATAAGCGGACATGAAGTCATCCATCTTTACGACCATTTTCTCAAGAGTCTCTGGTGGAATACGTTCTTCCTCCAGATTGATTTCAGGAATGTAACGTCTGAGTGCCTTCATAGCGGCTTCTCTGCATAGGGAGGCGATGTCAGCACCGGTATAGCCGTGAGTTACGTCGGACAACCGCTTAAGATCCATATCTTCGGCAAGAGGCATGTTACGTGTATGTATCTGTAGAACTTCGTTGCGACCTGCCTTGTCAGGAACGCCAATCTCGATTTCTCTGTCGAATCTGCCAGGTCGCCTTAGAGCTGGATCTATTGCGTTTGGTCTGTTGGTCGCGCCAATCACTATGATGTTTCCGCGTGAACCCATTCCGTCCATGAGCGATAGAAGTTGCGCGACGACGCGCCGCTCCACTTCGCCTGTTACTTCTTCGCGTTTTGGTGCAATTGCATCCATTTCATCTATGAAAATGATACTTGGCGATGTTTCTTGGGCTTTCTGAAATATTTCGCGCAGTCTAGCTTCCGACTCACCGTAGAACTTGGACATTATCTCAGGCCCTGATATGACGTAGAAGTTGGCATCCGATTCGTTGGCCACAGCCTTTGCTAATAACGTCTTACCGCAACCTGGTGGGCCATACAAGAAAACTCCTCTTGGTGGTTCTATGCCCAAGCGTTGGAATAGCTCGGGATGTCTAAGCGGCAATTCTACCATTTCTCGAATACGTTGGATTTCTTCGTGAAGGCCGCCGATATCTTCGTACGTTACGATCGGAATTCCTTTCTTTTCAGGAGTCGGTTCACTCAGCACTTGAACATGAGATGTTTCACCAATTTTTACCGCGCCATGGGGTCTAGTCCTCGTTACGATTAGCGGCACGGCGCTGCCGAATATCGATAAGAGAGTCATGTCTCCCTCGATGAAGGGCATATCCATGAATCGACGTTTAACGAAACTTACGAATTCCTCATCAACGCTTAGCCGAACGTCAGTCGGTGCAAAGACGATTGCCTGCGCGTCTTTTACTTCGGCTTTCTTTACGCTTACGTATTCGTTGAGCGCCACGCCAGCGTTTCTTCTGATTAGCCCGTCCATTCTGACGATTTCTTGACCCTGGTCTTCTGCATAGGCTGGCCAAGCGACGGCTACGGTCATTTTCTTTCCGTGGATCTCAACGAAGTCACCAGCCGTAATTCCCAACTTTTGCATTGTGTCGTTATCAATGCGAACTTTTCCGTGGCCAACGTCACGTTGTCTTGCATCAGCCACTCTCAAAGAAACTTCTTTAGTACTCATGTCTTCGCACTCTGATTTGTCCGATGATAAGGATCAGGATTACGCAAGACCTTCGTTGGGGCCATTAAAATTGCTTTTGCACTAAATGGCATGCCAACGTCGCTATTGCGTCGTCCACTCGACAATCGTCTTTCTGACTTGTCGATAGCGGCATCACGAATATAGGTGTTACTAGAGGTAACAGAAATTAGAATCGTACCACTTTGAGAACCTGAATTTCACTTACCAATTCTACAGATTTTATTGCTTCTTCTACCTGATCCATAATTCCTTCCACGTTTTCTGGCATTTCGACATGTGCGATTAGCGCGACCAGACCGAAAGCAATCGGTTCCTCGTCAAATTTCTGCACCCTTGACCCCGAAGGGAGGGCGTGCTCTATTTTTGATCGTAACGCAGGTAAATCGATATTGGCGTCGCTTGGAAAGACCTTGATCGATGCTAGAACCTTTGCCAACTTCTCGACGACCTTAGCTACTCCTATGGGCCAGATTGCCCACACTTCACGCAACGATACGGTCTACCGAACATCCTACATTTCTCGCAACGCCAGAGCGCAGCTTCTCCACAACTGGGGCAAGAGAATTTGACTGCTCCTTCACCTGGAAGGATCGTTCTGGCACACCAAGAACAACCGGGCATTCGGATAATTCTTTCATTTCCGGCAACAAACATTGAACTCATCGCACACACTTTGAACGGCCAGTCGCTCACCGCGGAGGTAATAAACTGTTTGCTTCTCACAAGAAAACCGCAAACCCGTTTAACCGACAGATTCAAACAGCAGGCCCGCATGTTGAAGCGATCATATCTTCAGTTGAGCTAGCATGGTCAATATAGACTCTGTATGTGACTTGGGGGACTTCAGGCGATTCATGATCATGAGTACCTGTCAAACGTATATCCCAAGAGAACTTGACGATGATGAAACCATTTACCCTGAGCGCTCGTCCGATAATGGTACTATGTACGTCGAGGCTGAAGACAAGGTAACGGTCCAACAAATTCGAGAAATTAGGTTTGCTCGAGTTTCAAACGTTTTAGGAATAATTTACAATTCCAAAAGTGGCAGAACCAAGCTAAAATGGCGCCACTTGAAAGGAAGAATGGGTCGCCTAAGCGGAGAAGCCAGCACCAACACACTAGTAAATTTGTTCGCCTCTAGGGCTCTCCCAGAATCATACGCGATAGCGCAGGAGCCGTCATTGAACGAAGAGACGCAAGATAATCCTGAAACTCCCAGCACAATCAATGAAGCTTTCGCGGATACATGAAAAAAGATCATGAATGTGCGGTTGTATCTGATACCGCGACATCCATTGTTGCCTCGTAACATGTTAAATTGCTAATCTGTCGCAGCATTAGCATAGGCGGACGGTGCCGATTTGTGCGACTTGAACATGAGATTCGTAATAGTTCGAGGATAGAACAACATTTTGTGCACGGAGAATGGCGCATAGTGAAGACTTACGTCCACGGCGAGCTTGTCGAGATCCGAGTCAATTCTATTGACAAGCTCTGATGGAACCGAGTTTTAGAAAACATTTCTAATACAATTCTAACCCATACGTTGCGAGGCTCGAAATGTGGGAGTAGATCTCGCTGACGTGGTCATTGAACAATCGATCACACTAGAACAAATGTCAGGGAAGATTCTTGCGGTCGACGCCTACAATGCATTGTATCAGTTCCTAGCAATAATCAGGCAACCGGATGGCACGCCCCTCAAGGATCATAGCGGCAGAATAACCAGCCATTTGAGTGGAATTCTTTACCGGACAGCAAACCTAACCGAAAAAGGAATCAAAGCGACCTATGTCTTCGACGGAAAGCCTCCAGAACTGAAACAGCGAGAGATTATCAAGAGACGCGAAGTAAAACTGGAAGCGAAAGCTCGTTATGAACGCGCTCTCCAAGAAGGAAGAATCGAAGAGGCTCGGACCTATGCCCAAGCAACTTCACAGGTTAAAGATCCAATGGTCACTGATGCCAAGACACTTCTGGATGCGCTAGGCGTCTCTTGGCTGCAGGCCCCGTCCGAAGGGGAGTCTCAGGCAGCCTACATGGCTGACAAAGGCGACGTTTGGGGAGTTGCATCGCAAGACCATGATTCTTTGCTCTTTGGCGCTCCACGCATGGTAAAGAACCTTGCAATTACAGGGCGTAGAAAGCTTCCGCGTAGAGATGCTTACGTTGAGGTTGAACCGAAACTCATCGAATTACCAATTATACTGAAAGATCTGTCCCTGACGAGGGAACAGCTGGTTGATGTCGGCATATTAATTGGCACAGATTTCAACCCTGACGGCATCAAAGGCATAGGTCCGAAGACCGCTCTAAGGCTTATCCAGGAAAACGGAAGCATCGAGAAAACCATTGAGAAACACCCGGAAATTAAAATCTTGTTTGACGTTGAGCAGATACGCCAAATATTTCTTCATCCCAACGTGACCTCAGACTACTCACTGAAATGGTCAAAACCGAACGAAGAAAAAGTAGTGGACTTTCTATGTAGAGAACGAGATTTTTCCGAGGAACGTGTTCGCAAAGCAGTTTCAAAGATGATGCCAACGTCCTCTCCTTCAAGAAATACGCTTGACTCATACTTCAGGTAGAGATTGCGAATGATAGCTGTAGAAGAAATTTTTGCGCGAGGGCATGCAAACATCACAGCAAAACACGCAACAACTCTTGAGATAACAAAGGAAATAGGCCTTACCAAGAATGGGGACTGTATAATTGCCGTCGGAGCTTCTAAGGGACTCCTGGAATTATCCGAAACGTTCAGGATACTCTGTGCAGACGACAATGCGAGAATTATTCTGGAGATTAACGCGGCGGAGATCGTGGAGATTGTGCAGGGTAGAGGAAGTTCGTCGTTTACTCTAAGTCATCATGAAGACATTGTCGCAAGAAAATCATTACATGTTACGGATAGGACGTTGATTATAGCAGCAAATAAAGCAGCCCGGGACATCAACAGAAGACTTGTTAGAGCGCTACGTTCTCCTGATACCTCTGTAAGGATACGTCTGACCGTTTACAACTCAATCACTGGACTAGAACGTCTATCGCAATCTGTACCCTTCCCGGAGCTATCTCTCGTATAACGTCGACGAAACTGAACGAACGCACAATTCTGCCAGCATTCTGAATCACATCCTGAACATTAAGCCGAATATCGTCGACACAGTCGTTTCTTGAAGCAAACGTGTAGTAGTGTATCGTTCCTTCGGCTCCAAGAAGGTTTAGAGCAGCAGGCAAGTAGGTCTCAGCCTTAGATGGAAGGTTCATAATTACTCGATCTGCTTGCGATCCTACTTCCTCTTGCCCTAATTTGCCTGCGTCACCAAAGATCGGCATAACGCGATCCTCAAGACGGTTTAGGATAATGTTCTGCTTCAGATATTTCACTGCGGCGGGATTAATATCGCACGCATACACTCGAGCATTCGAATGCATCTTAGCGATAAGAATGGAAAATGGGCCTACTCCGGCAAACATGTCCACAACAGTTTCATCAAATCTAACTTGCTTCGCGACTCGCATTCTTTCGCTTGATAATCTGGGATTGAAATATACGGTACTTAAATCTAAAACGTAGCGACATGAATATTCGCGATGCTCTGTCTCCGTACATCCAGTTCCAACCAATATTTCCAAGTTTCTAATCCTATAGGTTCCTGATACAACCCCTAACTTTCTTACGACCAATCTTATGTGAGGATTGATCTGCTGTATCGCTTTTCCTATGGTCGTGGCAAAGGGTTGAATTGGTTCTGCTAAATCGACTATCGCGATGTCTCCGATAATATCATACGACCGAGGGAGATATTCGAGGAGATTGAGCGGAATTTGAGAGTTTACGGCTTCGACGAGATTTCTTGGTGGTCTAGGAGACTCAACAAATCTCTGTGTAGTGATTATCGCAGAAGCGTTGAGTTCCCTGATATGTGAAATGATTTGATTTGAAGGAAGCTGCTTGAGAGGGACCATTAAGGTTTTGTTGGTTCTACATAATTCCAATTCGGTATTTATCAGTTCGGCTTCACGCAGCATCGAAAGTATTGTTTGGGCTCGCTGTAGAGGAACCTCAATTGCAGGTGCTTCTTTCAAAATGGTACATCCGTCCGCGTGGGTGCTCGAACTTGTTCACGCAATCCTAAATACTCAAGCAAGCTGTAACTCACTACGGGGCGTCAAATGTGACACGAAATGAATGGCGGAGGCGAGATGAAGTCGTGGGGAAGGACGTCATAGATGCTGAAGCTAAGAAGATAGGGATTACGAAGGACATTGCATGGTCACAGGATGGGAGATTAGCGCTGGTTATTGAGTCAGACGACGAACAAGAATCGTTTCTTTCCTTCGGTGATGTTGAAAGGATCGGAGACGTCGTATTCGTAAAGACCAAAACTTCGTTACAGTCAGTACCAACAGCCACCTGTCCAACGTGCAAGCATAAGAACCCGGTTGAGGCAAAGTTTTGTGCCAAATGTGGTCATACGTTAGATTCTAAAGAGGATAAAAAACCCTGAAATGGATTACCCATATGAGTTGGCTTTTATCGTCAGGTTAGGCTCAATTGTTGCAAATCAGTCTGATTTGTCAGGTGATCTTGCGACATATTTGCATGCCCCGTGTACCTGTACTTATCTTATAGCACAAAACCCCTATTATATATCGTCACCAGTGGTCGATTGCGCTAATGTTTTTCGCGAGCCGTTTTAGGGGACTTGTTAAGGTTACTCCACTAATCATTATGGTTCTCCTTGCCTCCTGCTCCGGTTTGGGCTATGCCTCCGGACATGTAACGCCCTCCTTTTCAAATGTACAGGCTGCGTCGCAGAATTCGTTCGGTCTCTCGGAATGGAGCCTGCCTACTGCAGGCGCCGGCCCATGGTGGATCACTTCTGATCAATCTGGAAAAATATGGTTCACTGAAAATATCACGAACAAGATTGGCAGATTCGACCCTTCAACCAATACCTTCACAGAATGGAGTATCCCGGGTGGGGGGAGCCCTCGCTTTATCTCTACAACACAGGTCATGGTAGCAGGCATCAATTACACAAGAGTATACTTTACTCTCTATTCGTCAAACCAGATCGCTTACTTCGATAGTTGGAATGGAACTTTCCATGAGTGGTCTCTTCCATCAGGAAGCAACCCTCTTGGGTTATATGTTGACGTGAATGAGACGGTTTGGTTTACAGAGTCCGGAAGGGACGTCATTGGTAGTCTCGCTGCCGACAGGAATCAATTAACAGAATGGACCCTCCCAGGTGCAACAGGCACTGCTGGATCACCTCTACTTAGACCATGGGGAATTTATGCTCAGGCCGTCTTGACCGGTCCATTCCACAATGTTACTGATCGATACGTTTGGTTCACAGAAGCTAACAGCAATTCTGTGGGTAGACTACAAGCATCGAACGGCGCGCTTACGATTTGGAACCTGAATTTACTCAGCGTCATTCCTGGACTTCAGTATGGGCCAACGGATCTTATAGTTGACTCTACGACTCCAGGTAATGTGCTTTTTACAGATAGCCTGGCAGACAGACTATCTGTTTTGACTAACGCTGGTGGAGGCGTATATAGAGAGTATACGCTCCCGGCGCATACTTCAGTAGCGCAACCTACTAGTTTGTCAATTGATAACCAACGCGGAGTAACTTGGTTCACCGAATTTAATGCCGGCAACATAGGAATTGCTAATACGACAACTCTAGCTATTCCCTATATCCCACCTGCACCAACTACTTCAACCATCACGCCAACCATAACCATACCTGTGCCGATAATAACCACGGGAATAAACGGCACCTCCTTGGCGCAAAACCCTCAAACCTCGACCATCAACCCCGGCCAGAGCACGCAATCAATAACCGAGTATCCGTTGCCAAATTCTACCGCTCGACCTAACTCTGTCGTCGTCGATCCCAGCGGAAACGTGTGGTTTACAGAAAGCAATCCAGCAGTGAACAAGATCGGTCGGCTAAGTACTCCTTACGTGTTTCAGGTATCTACGTCTCCGAGCGAACAGGTGACCTCTCAAAACGGAACGGTCAGTTACACAGTTTCTGTGAGCCTAATCAGTGGCCTTGCGGCGCCCGTGCAATTAGCATTGCAGAATGTGCCGGCGAATGTCACCGCTAACCTGAGTAATCTGACCGGTACACCTCCCTTCACCTCGACCCTGACCGTCTCCACTTCACAGCTCACGACACCGGGCACTTACACGATTGACGTTGTGGGAACGAGCGGGACACAAAGTGAGACATCCCCTGTGACTCTAACAGTTCAGGGACCAACTCCACCCGCCGCATTCGATTATGAGATAAACGTAAGCGGCCCTAGTACCTTAACAGTCCAACAAGGTCAGGCCACAGCTTTCAATCTCCAGACTTCAGTAACTAGCGGTAGCGCACAGATCGTCAGTCTCTCAGTAAGCGGCTTACCTCCTGATGCGAGTTATTCCCTTTCAACGACAAGCGGCGAACCACCATTCAGCACAGCTCTGAACGTGCAGACTTCACTCAACACACCTGGGGGTTCGTACCCATTGTCAATAACTGGTGTCTCAGATGGCGGTCAACCTCATCATCCAGCTCAATCCGTAGTCCTTGTCGTATCGGAGGTCCCGAGAGATTTCAGCTTGACATCCGTAAATTCGGTTAACTTAGTTCAAGGCTCTAGAGTTTACGTCCCCGTCACTGTTACAGCACTAGGTTACTTCCAGAGCAATGTCTCCTTAAGCGGTGCCTTCTCTCCTTCCGTGTCTGGATTGTCAGTTAGTTTCACTCCTTCAACCATAGCTCCTCCAATCAACGGAACTTCACAGGTTGTGATGGAAATTACGGCAATGCAGAATACTGCCGGTGTGCCGTATCAATTGACGATAACTGGCACAAGTAATGTCCCCTCGCTCGCGCACCAGATCACTCTTAGCGTTAATGTCTCTCCGTGCCTGATTGCTACTGCGTCCTTCGGCTCGTCAACCGCACCCGAGGTGCAGTTCTTACGAAACTTCCGTGATAACCAAATCATGCCAACCTTTGCCGGCTCCATGTTCATGAAAGTGTTCAACTCGTGGTACTACTCTTTCAGTCCGAATGTTGCGCACTTCGAGAATTCGCATTCCACGATAAGATCGGACATGCGAATGGTTCTATATCCACTAATCATGATCCTTCACTTGAGTTCGTGGACATTTCCGTTGCTAGCGAGCGCGCCAGAACTAGCGGTATTATCAACGGGGATTTTGGCAAGTTTCCTTATAGGCTTCACGTATGGAGCTCTACCGTTCTGTGTTCTGCTGCTTGCTATGAAACGTCGACTAACGATTAGGATGACTCGGGCTATGAGATTGTGTGCGGCCTCATCACTTGTTGTAGCCATAGGAATATTCGCGGTTTCTGAAGTGTTCATCATCCCCACAACTATGATGGTTGCAACTGCGGGTGTAGTCCTTTCGACGCTAGCCCTAGGAGCAATCTGTCCGGTTCTGGTAGCGTTTGAGAGATTGAGACAGAATAGACGTTCCTAAATCTGCGCCTCAACCATGCGTGCGACTTCGCGTGCAGGCAATTGAAGGGTCCTAGCGATTTCCTGAATATCATCGGCTTCAGGTTTGACTCTTACAGTCTTTCCCGTTGAGTCCATTGCGGATTTGATTCTAACGTTGAACGATATTCCGTTGAGCTTAACTGATACCGTTCTCACATTTCTCTCTAATACGATGCGATCCCAGGTCTGGTAGCGAACACCGAGCGTGCCTGTTTCTTCCATGATTATTCGAGAAAAATGCTCTGCATCTTTTTGATCGCAAATAACGTGTAGAACGAATCCCGGTCGATTTTTCTTAAACTGAGCTGAAGTAATCCATGCGTCTTTAGCCCCTGAATCAATTAGACGCTGCAACGCGTAGGATAGAAATTCCCCGGAAAGATCGTCGAGGTTGGTTTCAAGCACGAGAATTCTATCATAGAATTTTGAGGACTTTGTCGCGGAGCTCGTTCGACCGAGTACAACCCTTAAGAAATTTGGTCCACTCGCCAATTCTTTCATCCCCGCACCGTATCCAACTTCTTCCGCTATCATTTCGGGGTAGGTCTCCAAAAAATTGGGTTTCAAGTTGGCCAGCATCGTAATTCCTGTTGGTGTGGTAAGCTCCGAAGGCTCTGTCCCTCCCACCATGGGAATTTTCTTCTGTCGCATGATCTCCATCACAGCCGGGGGTGGAATTGAAACCGTTCCATGCGAAAATCTGACCACGCCTCCGCCAACTGCGACTGGCGTCGCATAAATGGTGCTCTCGAATATTTTCAAAAAATCACAGGCTGCGGCCACTCCTAGTATGTCTGCTATCGTATCGGTTGATCCTGCCTCGTGCAAGTGCGTTTCCGAGATTTGGGCTCCATGAACTTTGCTTTCTGCTGCTATCAGGAGATTGGCGGAATTAATTGCAAACGCACTAGCTTTCTCACCTATACCGGATGATTCAGCAATTTTTTTGATGGTTTTGGAGAACGTGTCCGCGTCGGTATCACTTTGATCCTCGGAGATTTTGATGTCTACCCTACATGCACGAAAACCATGCATCTTCACGTCCTTACGTTCAAGTCGAATTGACTCACATTTCGAATAATAGGTTGGAATTAACTGGAGCATGCGTTCGATGGATGGTTGGTCAGCGCCTGCATCGATGAAAGCTGCGAGCAGCATATCTCCTGAAATTCCCGCGGTCCTGCTATCGATTAGAGTAACTCTATCCAAGATCTGATCCTTCGGTTTCGAGGTGAAATACCGCTGCTATTGAATCACCTCAAGTATCGGGATGATCTCGTTCATTGGAGTTACGAAACACTGATTCAGTCGCGAAAGGCTATGGCGTCGATCTCTACAAGCATTGAGCCGGCAAACTTGGCTTCGACAGTTGTTCTGGTGGGGGGGTTCTGTGAGAAGAAGGTCTTGTAGATTTCGTTCATTTTGCTAAAATCACCGGCGTTCTTCAGGAAGACCGAAACCTTGACTACGTCAGCGATAGTTGACCCGGCCGCTTCAAGTATAGCTTTAACGTTTAGTAGCGTTTGTCGAGTTTGAGATTCAATCTCCTCTCCCATCTTGCCGGTTTTCGGATCCACTGGTCCTTGAGCGGCAACAAATACAAACGACCCTGCTTTGATGGCCTGCGAGTAGGGTCCTGCTGGTTGGGGTGCGTTAGGTGTTCTTATGAATTCTCTTACCATAATGGTTCATCGGTAATCATGTAGCTGGTTTCAGGTTAAATGGTCTTCCTTCTTGCAGGACCTTCTCAGGGATCTTGTCCTTCCATTTTTGGAGAAATGGTATATCCTCGTTTTGTTCTCTTAAATCATCAGGCAACATGTGTGGGATTTCGTCTATTATGGGATACCAACGATTACATTTGGAACATGTTATTATGCCCGAGTTGATTTCCTCCTTCTCCTCGAAAACTTGCAAGTCCAAAGGATAGAATTTATCGATCGGACAAGCAAGGATGTCCATGAGTTTCCGTTTCAATTTGTTAATCAACTAGGTAGGATGCTGAGCTAACTCGAATATACCGTTTTCTGGAGAAATGACGAAATGGAAGAGGTTGAGTTACATATTCAAGTTGTGCAGGTAATACTCGAAGGAAAGCCTGAACATGCGCTACAGCTACTGTCGAGTTACTACGAGGTTGTCGTCCCCGATTTACGAGTTGGGACAGTTAAGCGGCATAGACGCGTCCTAGGATGTTATCTTCCTAAGGAGAAGCGGATTTACGTTTCGAAGAGTGAGT
>Ga0326728_10023603_pt1 | contig 11248 bp, 8 predicted proteins | sample MB3enrmetagenome_FD_207602 | JGI IMG/M metagenome (GOLD analysis project Ga0326728, IMG submission 207602) | Lab enriched peat soil microbial communities from McLean, Ithaca, NY, United States - MB31MN | ecosystem: Environmental > Terrestrial > Soil > Wetlands > Peat | place: USA: New York... | reverse complement strand
CCTCTGGCGTTGACAATGCCACCCTCGGGTGGCTCCAAATTCAAGGGGCCGCGTCAGCGACCCCTCCTACCGCTTTGAGCGGTTCACATTCTAAAGCCCCCGGCTTTGCCGGGGGATACTTACTTTTCGCGCAAAGCTTCCGAGCGCAGATTTCCATGTCGATCGATTATATCCGCTATGACTTGCTCGTTCAGGACGCGCTACGCTCGGTTGTGCGCAAGGTGGTGAGCGAGGCCGCGCGCAGCGGCCTTCCCGGCGATCACCATTTCAATATCGCTTTCAAGACGCAGGCACCCGGCGTCGTCATTCCGCCAGCGATGCGTCAACGTTATCCCGACGAAATGGCGATCATCCTGCAGCATGAATTCTGGGACTTGGAGGTGACCGCCGACGCGATCGAGGTCAGCCTGAACTTCTCGCGCAAGCCGGAGCGGCTCACCATCCCCTTCGACTCCATCACCGGTTTCAGCGATCCTTCCGTGCCGTTCGGTTTCAAGCTCGAGCCGCGGATCGCCGCCGAAGCCGCGCCAGCCAAGCCGACGCCAGTCGTGCGCGAGCCCGAGAAAAAAAGCGAAGCTCCGTCCGCCGCGAGCGCGGCGCCGGCGTCCAAGCCGAGCCGGCCCGCCAGCGCGCCGAAGCCCGTCGAAGGTCCGGCCAAGACTCCGGAGAAGCCGAAGGGCGGCGACGCCTCGAAGGTCGTCTCGATCGACGCGTTCCGTAAGAAATAGCTTAAGCCCGAGCGACGCCGATGGGCGAAATCGTCAACCTCCGACTCGCTCGCAAAGTTAAGGACCGCTTGCGCGAGGAGGCCGCGGCGGCGGCCAACCGCGCCGCATTCGGCGCGCCCAAGTCGGCCAAGCGGAAAGCGCGGGCGGAGCGCGAACTGGACGAGCGCCGCCTCGACGGCCATCGTCTCGCCGATTCAGACGAGGGCGAATGATTTCCGGCGCCGGCGCGCGGGCGCCGCGCGGAGGGATCGTCAAGCGTTCGCTGACGATTTCCGGCCATCGCACCAGCATTTCCCTCGAATACGCGTTTTGGCGCAGGTTGAAGGCGCTCGCGGCGGCGCGCTCGCAGTCGCTCAGCGCGCTCGTCGCCGAAATCGACGCTTCGCGCGCAGACGCCAACCTCTCCTCGGCGATTCGGGTCTTCGTCCTCGAAAGCGCGCCTCAATAGAACCCGCTGGCGGTGGGATCGACTTGATCCGTCTTGGGTTTGGGCGGCGGCAGCGGCGGCGAGGCGACGGTCGCGCCGATCGCGGCGGCGTCGGTTGAGGGTTGCGCCGCGCCCGACAAAACGGCGGGCGCCGCCGCTATGGGCGCGCCGGCCTTATCCTGCGCCTCGCTCGCTTTGAGCCGTTCCTCTTCGACGCGTTTGCGTTCCTGCTCGGCCTTCAATCGCGCCTGATTGGCCTCGAAGGCGGCCAGTTCCGCTTCGCGCTGGCGCATGAATCGCTCCGCCTTCAGGCGCCGATTGAAATAGGCGCGCTCGCGAATGTCGGCTTCGAGCGCCTGATTGGCCGCGAAGGCGGCCACCTCCGCTTCGCGCTGGCGCATGAATCGCTCCGCCTTCAGGCGCCTGTTGAAAAAGGCGCGCTCGCGAATGTCGGCTTCGAGCGCCTGATTGGCCGCGAAGGCGGCCACCTCCGCCTCGCGCTGGCGCATGAATCGCTCCGCCTTCAAGCGCCGATTGAAAAAGGCGCGCTCGCGAATGTCGGCTTCGAGCGCCTGATCGGCCTCGAAGGCGGCCACCTCCGCCTCGCGCTGACGCATGAATCGCTCCGCCTTCAGGCGCCGATTGAAAAAGGCGCGCTCGCGAATGTCTGCGTCGAGCGCGGCTATCCGATCGCTCTCGCGGGCGATCGCCTGCGCCGCCAGACCGGCGGCGAGAGCCGCCGCGTCGATTTGGCGCGTCGGGGCGTCGATCGGCCCGGTCAAGGCGACGGCGAAGTTCGGCGGCGGCCCGCTCCAAAACTTCCCGCCCGTCGCTGCGGCGAACGTCGCGCGGATCGTCAAGTTCAGCGACCGCAGGTCGAAAACCGCGGTGGCCGAAGCGTGGCCGCCCTGCCCCGCAATATCGAATGGGCCGACGTAGATGACGCCGGCGTTCATCACCGCCGGCGCCGTCCCGTCGGGAAGGCTCATCGGCTGCTTATCGAGTTCGACGCCGAGCCCATATGCGATATTGGTCTCGTCGATGCTGGCGTCCGGCGCCTGCGCCTTGGCGAGGATGCGGCCCAGCGCGTCGGGATCGAGGCGCGCAATCGATACGCCGGCGGTCTCGATCCGTCCCTCCCCGACCAATCCCGCCACCAGCGCGCTCTGGCTCTGCCCCGTGCTGGCGAAGGAGAGCGAGGCGCCCAAACGTCCGCGCACGCCGGCGCGATCCACGGCGAGCGCGTCGAGCGAAGCCTGCCCCGTCAGCGTCGCTGCGGCGCCGTCGCGGCGCAGCGCGGCGTGGCCCGAGGCGCGCGCGCCCCCGAAGTCCATCGCCAATTCGTCGATGTCGAACTTTCCCCGATCCACCCTCAGGCGCGCCGTCACGCCGTGCGCTTGCGAGGCCTCGCCGATGTCGAGCGCGCCGATCTTCAGCCGAAGGTCGAGCGGAGGCGGATCGACGAGGGGCGGCGTGAATTTCGCCTCCGACCATTTCGCGTCGGGCTCCGCCGGTCGCGCGGCGCCCAGCGGCAGGCCGAGCAGCGCGGCGAGGCTCGCGCGATCAAGCGAGAGCTCGCCATCGATCTGCGCCGTCGGCGCAGTCTGCGGTTCGCCCGCGAGGGATTGCGCCAGCGCGACGTCGGGATCGATGGAGGAGGCCGCGATCGGTTCGATCGGCGGACGCCAGCGCAATTGTCCAGTCACTTTTGCGCCCGCCGCGCTTCCCGCCAGACGGGGAAAGCCGACTTCCGCGCTGCGCAGGACCAGATCGCCGGAAAGATCGACTGGAACAACCGGGGTCGCGGCGGGCTCGGCAAAGCCGAGCGTCGCCAGCAGCGGCATGACGTTGTCCGCCTTCACGCTCGCGGCGCCGAACAGGACCGCGTCGTCGCTGGTCTTCGCATCCGGCATGACGCGCCCGCGCCAAGCGAAATTCGCGCCGGCGATCGACGCGGCGATCCGCGCGTCGAAGCCGCTGTCCCATCGCCCGTTCGCCGAAGCCTCGATGCGCGCGCGTCCGCTCGCGACGGACGGCGTCTTCAAGCCGATTTGCTGCAACAACCGCGCGCCTTCCGGCGCGTCGAGCGCGAAGGTCGCGGCGACGCCCGCCGCCTCGCCCGAACGCTCGGCCTTGAAGGTGAATTGGCTCTGGCCGGCCGAACCCTGCGCCTTGACGGAGTCGAGCGCGAGGCCGCCGACGGCGCCGGGAGCGGCCGCCTGCGCTTCGAGGGTCGCCTTGGCCGGCGACAGCGCGTCGGCGCGCTGGACGAGCAACCGGCTCAGACGCCCCGGCGCGACGCGTGCGATCAAAGCCGCGAAATCGCGCAATTTCTCCGCATCGAGTTGCAGCGTTAACCATCGTCCCTTAGGCCCCGACGCCCCGCGGATCTCGACTGCGGCGCCGCCGAGACCGGCGACCGACAGGCGATCGAGTGAAAGATCGGCGCCGATTTTGGTCGCCTTCAACGACAGCGAACCGCTTTCGACCGCAGCTTCGCCGAGGCGGGCGACGCGCAGCTTCGCCGCGTCCAGCGCCAGCGAAAGATCGATGTCGCCGAGGAGATCGGCGCTCGCGTTGAAATTGGGCAGCGCGTCGATGTCGAGCGCATCGCTGCGCAGGTCCACGAACAAGCGGCCGCGCTCGTCGCCGACCGCGCGCGTGAACGCCATCGCGCCGTTCAACGCCGTGCGATCGACGACGAGTTCGAGGTTGCGCGCGGAGAACCCGACCGCCGAAGCCTCGACGTCGCCGATCGCCGATGCTTTGCGATAGGGCGCCGCCTCGGCGAGCGCTAAGAGCCGCCGGGCGAATTCCGGTTCGTCCTTCGTCGCCCAATCGCGCAGTTGCGCAGAATCGCCCACGCGCGCCTCAAGCCGGCCCTTGAATTCCGCTGCGGCGCCGAACTCCAACGCTCCCGACAGCCGCAGCCTCGACTGCCCCGGCATGCCCAGTTCGAGATCGCCTTCGATCGGCGCCCCGGCCGCCGCCGTCGCGTCGAGGGCGACATCGGTCAGCGTTTGCGCGCCGACGATCGCCGTCGGGGCGGCAAAGGCGACGCGCATGTCCAGCACCGGCCCGCTTCCGGCGTTCAGCGGCGACAGAACCCTCGCCAGCGCCGCGAGAGCGCGCGCGGGCGAGGCCGAATCTTCGCCCTTCTCGCGCAGCAGCGCGTCGATGTTCAGTTCCTTAGCTTTGAGATCCGCGGTGAAGCGCGCGGGCGGGCCGACTTCGAGCCTCGCGGTTCCGCTCGCCTCGAGCGCGCGCTCTTCCGGGCCGAAGCGCACTAAGAGGTCTTCCACCGTCGCGCCGTCGAGGTCGGCGCGAAGCGCGCCCGAAACGCGCCAAGGCGCGGGCGGCCCCGACTCCTTCATCGCCGAAAATCCGGAAACGGCGGCGGCGCCGAAATAAGCCAGATCGAGGCCGGCGTCGGCCGCGCCGGGCCCGAGACTGAGAACTCCGTCGAAGACGCCGCTCGGCAGGCCGTCGCTCGGATCGATCTCGAGTTTGAGCGGCAACGCGGAATTCGCCAGCAGGGCGGTCGCGAAATGGAATTCGGCCTGAGGCCACCCGGGGGTCGAAACGCGACCGGAGCCGCGGTAAGGCCCGATCAGCGAACCGGCCGCGGCGTCGAGGTCGAGCCCCGAGAGGTCGAGCGGCGCGACCCCCTCGCCGCCGACGACGCGCAGCCGGCCTGCGGTCACGATGACGCGGTCCAGCGCGACGCGGTCGGCCGGCGCGCTGACGCGCCATGGCGGGAGAAGAAGGGACCCGCCGGGCCCGCGCGACAGCGTCAGCACGGGGTGATCGAGACGCGCCAGGGTGAAGCGCGCTCGCCCGCTTGGCAAACTGGCGAGCGCCGCCTCCAATTGCACGTTTTCGCAAGCGAACGCCGGCGCGCCGGCGCCGGCGACCGTGACATTCCTCAGTTCCAGATAGGGCGTCGGCAGAAACCGGATGTCGATCGGGCCGGAAACGACGACCCGCGCGCCGAGAATGTCGCTGAGCTCGGCCTCGATTTGGGCGCGATGAAGCGACCAATCGATGAAAAACGGCGCGAAAAGCGCCGCCGACAGCGCCGCTGCCAGCGCGACCGCGATGAGCGTGAGAAATATGCGCACGGGACGAGATCAATCGACGGTTTCGAGCGTGACGCTCGGCGTCCGCACCTTAGACCATAACAAGGCGAGATAGTGGCGTTGTGATAATGACGCGACTGGGTCCGGGCTCCTTGGAGCGCCTCGGGCGGCGGGCCGCGCCGCTCGCATCCGACGCCTCGTCCGCCGATGGCGTCCACGGCCCAAAGGCGCTAAGAGGGATTTTGCGGTCGACGATCGACGGCGAATCGGCTGTCGGACGAACGCAGGAGACGGATGATGGCCAAAGGACAGTTACGAAGCCACAAGGAACCGAAAAAGCCAAAGAAAGACAAGGCGAAGTCGGCTGCGGCCGCCGCCCCTGTCGCCGGCGCTTTCGCCAAGCAGGCGCCGCTCGCGGGCTCCCCCGACAAGAAGAAGTGAGCGGCGCGCGCCGGCCGCCGGCGCGGTTCGGAACTGAGGCGCGGAAACCGCTGACAGCGTTTGCGCCGCCCCGCCGTACGAGCGTGTGACCGCGGGGCGGAAGGATCGCCGGTTCGGTTTCGTCCCCGGCCGACGAATGCAATGGCGGCGCGCGCATGAGGCTTTGTCGGCGCTAGGGCCGTCCCACACCCGTTGCGAACTCGGCGGCGCGAGAATCCCGACCGACCATTCTCGAGGCGCGGCGTTGACGACCTCGGGCGACTGACGCATCGGCGAAGCCTCGGACGCACGAATTTCACCCTTCAGGACGAGAACGCCGCGAAACTCACTTCCCTCGGGCGAGTCGCTGCGACCGCGCGCCTGCGGGCGTTCGGCGCGCGAAAGCCGCGAGCGGCGGCGTGGAAGCGCTCAGACCGCCGCGGCGAAGGCGTCGGCGCGCGCCATCCCCCAGAGCCTGCGCAGCGATGCGTCGCGCGCGCCGGCGATCAGTTCGCCCGGTTCGAGCGTCGGATAGAGCTCGGCGAAGGTCATGACTTCGCGCGCGTCGACGCGGCGAGAGAAATGCACGGGACGAAAATCCCGGGGATGGTCGAGCCCCGCCGCGGCGGTCAGCTCGGCGAGCGCATGCAGCATCGAACGATGAAAATTGCGGACGCGTTCGGTCTTGTCCTCGACGACGAGCGCGCGCGAACGCGTCTTGTCCTGCGTCGCGACGCCCGTCGGGCAACGGTCGGTGTGGCAGCTCAGGGACTGGATGCAGCCGAGCGAGAACATGAAGCCGCGCGCGGCGTTGCACCAATCCGCGCCGAGCGCCATGGCGCAGGCCATGTCGAAGGCGTTGGCGATCTTGCCGGAGACGCCGATGCGGATGGAATCGCGCAACGACGCGCCGACCAGCGCGTTGCGCACGAAGATGAGTCCCTCGCGCATCGGCATCCCTAAGCGATCGGAGAATTCCAGCGGCGCCGCGCCGGTGCCGCCCTCCTTGCCGTCGACGACGATGAAATCGGGGCGAATGTTCGTCTCCAACATGGCCTTGCAGATCGCCAGGAATTCCCAGGGATGGCCGACGCAGAGCTTGAAGCCGGTGGGCTTGCCGCCCGACAGGGCGCGCAATCGCGCGATGAAATTCATCATCTCGATCGGCGTCGAGAACGCGCCGTGGCGCGCCGGCGACAGGCAATCCTTGCCGGCTTCCACGCCGCGGATGGCGGCGATTTCCGCCGTGACCTTGGCGCCCGGCAGCACGCCGCCGTGGCCGGGCTTGGCGCCCTGGCTGAGCTTGACCTCGATCATCTTGATCTGATCGTTGGCGCTCGCCGCGGCGAACTTGTCGGCGTCGAAGCCGCCGTCGGCCTTGCGACAGCCGAAATAGCCCGAGCCGATTTCCCAGATGACGTCGCCGCCGCCCTCGCGGTGATAGGGGCTGTAGCCGCCCTCCCCGGTGTCGTGGGCGAAGCCGCCGAGCGCCGCGCCCTTGTTCAGCGCGCGAATGGCGTTGGCGCTGAGAGCGCCGAAACTCATTGCGGAAATATTGAACACCGACATCGAATAGGGCCGCGCGCAGTCGGGCCCGCCGACCGTGATGCGAAACGACTCGCTCGCGACCTCCTTTGGCGCGATCGAGTGGCGCAGCCATTCATAGCCCTGAGCGTAGACGTCGAGCTGGGTGCCGAACGGCCGCTTGTCGAGCGCCATCTTGGCGCGTTGATAGACGATGGCGCGCTGGTTGCGCGAGAACGGCAGCCCGTCGGTCTCGCTCTCGAAGAAATATTGCCGCATCTCCGGGCGAATTTCCTCGAGCAGAAAGCGCAGATGCGCGGAGATCGGATAGTTGCGCAACACCGCGTGACGCGTCTGCGCGAGATCGTAGAAGCCGAGCAGCGTGAGGGCGCCGAATACGGAGAGGGCGGTGAACAGCGCCGCGTCCCAGCGCGGACTCATCGACGCGCCGATCGCCGCCGCGAGCGCCAACGTGATCAGGATCGACAGCGTCAGGACGATAAATCGCGGCGTAAACGCCAGGGCCAGAGCTCGCAAAGCGTTCCCCCCATCGATGAAGCTTTTCGCGCCCTTCGTCGACGAAGTTTGTGACGGTTGCGTGAAACGCCGACAAGCCCGCACGTTTTCGCGCGGGGGCGGGGCTTCGCCAACCGCGAGCCGCGGACGGCCGTTGGCGCCGGCGCGACTTATCGCTCGGCCTCGCGCTCCTTCCGACCGCCGATCCAGACGCCGGCGAGGCCGAGATCGTCCGAGAGATGCACGAGGTCGGCGCGAAGCCCCGGCGCGAGGCGGCCGATGCGCTGATCGAGCCGCAACAACCGCGCCGGCGTCGAAGTCGCCATGCGCAGCGCGTCGGCGAGCGGCAGGCCGAGCGTCTCGACGACGTTGCGCACGGCGTCGCGCAGAGTGATCGCCGAGCCGGCGAGCGCGCCGTCCTCGGAGATCAGGCGGGTTCCCGTCCGCGTCATGCGTCGCCCCTGCAACGCGAACACCGGCGGACCGCCGGCGGCCGGCGGCATGGCGTCGGAGACGAGCGCGATTCCCGCCGCGCCCTTGGCGTTGAAAGCCGCGCGCATCGCGACTTCGTGCACGTGATCGCCGTCGGCGATGAGGCCGCAGACGACGCGAGGGTCGGCGAGCGCCGCGCCGACGAGACCGGGCGCGCGCGAAGAAAGCTGGGTCATCGCGTTAAAGAGATGCGTCGCCGCGCACGCGCCGGCGGCGAACGCCGCTCTCGCCTCCTCGGCGCTCGCCTCGGCATGGCCGAGGCTGACGATCAACCCCGCCGCCGCGAGCCTGGCGATCAAATCGACGCCGACGGCGACCGGCGCCACGGTCACGACCATCGCGCCCGCCTCGGCCGCGATCAGTTGCGCGGCGTCCTTTTCGCGCATCGTGCGAATGAATTCGGCGCTATGCACGCCCTTGCGGCGCGCGTCGATGTAGGGGCCCTCGACATGCACCCCGAACGCGCCGGGCGCGGTTCCGACCGCCGCGCGCGCGGCCGCGAGCGCCGCGGCGAGCGTTTCGGGCGCGTCGGTGATCACCGTCGGCAGGATCGCGGTCGTTCCCTCGCGCCGATGGGCGGCGGCGATCGCGCCGATCGCTTCGGGCGTCGGCGTCGCGTTGAACAGCACGCCGCCCCCGCCGTTGACCTGCCAGTCGACGAAGCCGGGCGCGAGGACGCCGCCGCCGAGATCGTGTTGCGCGCCGCCGCGCGGACGCTCGGCGAGGCCGGCGATCCCTCGAACCAGGCCGTCCTCGACGACGAGCGCGCAATCCTCGCGCAGCGCGAGGCCGTCGAACAGGCGCGCGCCGTAGAAGACTTGCAGCTTCTTCGCCCCGCTCATGTCTTTAAGCCTTCGCTCGCGGGCAAAACCCCGCCCGCCAACAGGATCGCGCCGTCCACGGCGTCGAACAAGGGCCGATGCAGCGCCGCTTGCGACGGCGCTTCGAGATAGGGTCTGATCGCCGCGCTCAGGCCGCCGACCAGGGCGACGCGCTGGGCGCCGAGGGCCTGAACGGCGCGGATCAGGGCGTCGACTGCGCGCGCCGCGGCGCCGACGATCGCCAGCGCGATTTCGTCGCCCGCCCCGGCGCGCTCGAAGACCAGCGGCGAAAAAGCCCCGTAGCCCGCCGGCCTGGCGCCGATCGCCCATTGAATCGCCACCAGAGGATCGTCGCGAAAGCGCCGCATCACTTCCTGCGTCAGCGGCGAAGTCGGCCCGAGCCGATCGTGCGCGCGCAGCGCGGCGCGAATGGCGTCGGCGCCGACGCGCGCCGCCGAGCCGTCGTCGCCCAGCAGGAAGCCGCGCCCGCCGATCACGGCCTCGCGCCCGCGCACGCGCGCGATGGCGGCCGAGCCGGTGCCGGCGATCACCAGCGCTCCGTCGGCGCCGCCATGGGCGCCCAGGCACGCCGTCACCGCGTCGTTGGCGGCGCGCACGCCGGCCAGCCCCTCAAAGCGCGCCTCGACACGCTTGGCGTCGTCGGCGCTCGAAAGCCCAGCCAGTCCCAGACCCAGGGCGAGGCGCTCGCGATCCGCCGCAGCGAGCCCCGCCTTGGCGCACGCGGTTTCGATTTGCGCGCCCGCGGCGGCGATCGCCCCGTCAAAATCGAAGTAGATGTTGGCCGGCGGCCCCGCGGCCTCGGCGAGCAACGCTCCGCCGGCGCCGCGAAGGCGGGCCCGGCAGCGCGTCGCGCCGCCGTCGACGCCGAGAAAATAACGCGGACCGGCCTGCAAGCGGTTCCCCCAACGCCCTGTGAAACGGCGGGGCCTTTCTCAGCCGAAACGCGGCGACCCACCGTCCCATCGCCCGAACAGGCTATCCATTTCGCTCAAGCGCCGCAAATGCGCGTTCCTATCGCCAGGGCCCCGAACTCGGGTTAACGCCACCACTCCTGCGACGCGACGGTCCCCGCCGTCGACCTCTTGGATGCAAGAATTCCGACCATCAGAGCCTGTCAAGGACTTCAGCCGCTGCGCGGCGGCCCGGAGGGCCGTCCTTGACAGGCTCTGATGGTCGGAAAAAGAGGCTCTCCAAGAGGTCGATGGCGAGCTGCGTCGACGGCTCCCGACCTCTGTTAACCCGAGTTCGCAGCCCTGCCTATCGCGGCGCCGCGCCAAGCGGAGCGCTTGCGCTCATCGGTCCGGATCGGCTAGCGCTCGAACGCGCGCCGCGCCGATCGGGCGAGGCGCCGAACGGACGGAGCCCGAAATTGAAACCGCTCGCCGGCCTGAAAGTGCTGGAGCTGGCGCGCATTCTCGCCGGCCCCTGGGCGGGCCAGACGCTCGCCGACCTCGGCGCCGAGGTCGTCAAGGTCGAGCGCCCCGGCGTGGGCGACGACACGCGCGGCTGGGGCCCGCCCTTCATCGAGGGCGAAGGCGGCGCGCGGCTCGACGCGGCCTATTTTCATTGCTGCAATCGCGGCAAGCGCTCAATCGCCGTCGATTTCGAGCGTCCCGAGGGCCGGGAAATCGTGCGCCGGCTCGCGGCCCGCGCCGACGTGCTGATCGAGAATTTCAAGACCGGCGGGCTCGCCAAATACGGGCTGGACTACGCCAGCCTGAAGCCGCTCAACCCGCGCCTCGTCTATTGCTCGATCACCGGCTTCGGCCATGACGGCCCCTACGCGGCGCGCGCCGGCTACGACTTCATCATCCAGGGCATGGGCGGGGTGATGGACCTGACCGGCGGGCCCGACGGCGAGCCGCAAAAAATCGGCGTCGCCTTCGCCGACATCTTTACCGGCGTCTACGCGGCGGCGGCGATCGAGGCGGCGCTGATCCGCCGCTCCATCACCGGGCTCGGCGGCGAGATCGACATGGCGCTGCTCGACACGCAAGTGAGCGTGCTCGCCAACCAGGCGCTGAATTTCCTCGTCTCGGGCAAATCGCCTCGGCGGCTCGGCAACGCGCATCCCAATATCGTGCCCTACCAGGCGTTCGAGGCGGCGGACGGGCCGCTGATCGTCGCCGCCGGCACCGATCGCCACACGCGCGAATTCTGCCGCATCCTCGGCCTCGACGCGCTCGCCGCCGATCCCGCTTACGCGACCAACGCCGACCG
>Ga0326728_10023602_pt1 | contig 11248 bp, 8 predicted proteins | sample MB3enrmetagenome_FD_207602 | JGI IMG/M metagenome (GOLD analysis project Ga0326728, IMG submission 207602) | Lab enriched peat soil microbial communities from McLean, Ithaca, NY, United States - MB31MN | ecosystem: Environmental > Terrestrial > Soil > Wetlands > Peat | place: USA: New York... | reverse complement strand
CAGGGGATGAGGGGATGAGGGGATCAGGGGATGAGGGGATGAGGGGATGAGGGGATGAGGGGAAGCCACGGATGGAACACGGATGGAACACAAACCAGAGTCATGTTAGCTGAATACCGGAGAAGACCATCATGTCAACCATTCAAGAACGTGTCGTCGCCGTGACCTCGCGCGTGCTGCGGCTGGATAGCGCCGAGATTCGGCCCGAACATGCCTTCAGCAGCGACCTGGGGGCGGAGAGCGTCCAGTCCATCGAGCTGATTGCCATGTTCGAGGAGGAGTTCGGCATCGAAATGGAGGAAGACGCCGCGATGTCGGTGCAGACCGTGGGCGGGGCCGCCGACTTCATCGCCAAGGTCTGCGAAGAACAAGGCGTGAAAGTCGAGGTGTAAGCCGTCATGAGCGACAGACGCAAGCGTTATCCGCTGGTGGATCGCACCGAGCCGAACCTGCTGGAAGACACCTTCGATTACAGCCTGCCGCCGCGGATCCGCTTCGACGGTCCGATCGTCGAGTACATCGACGGCAAGCCGGTGGAGTTCAACCCGGCCGACCTGGCCGCGCGGGACATCGTGATCACCGACACGACGTTCCGCGACGGGCAGCAGGCCCGGCCGCCCTACACGCTCGAGCAGATGGTGCACATCTACGACCTGATGGCCAAGCTGGGCGGCCCCAACGGCGTCATCCGCCAGACCGAATTCTTCCTCTACACGGCCAACGACCGACGGACGCTCGATTCCTGCCGCGCCCTGGGGCACAAGTACCCCGAGTGTACCGGCTGGATCCGCGCCGACAAGGGCGACTTCCGCCTGGTCCGCGAGGCCGGCTTGCGCGAGACGGGCATCCTGACCAGTTGCTCCGACTACCACATCTTCCAGAAGCTGAAGTTCAAGAGCCGCAAGGACTGCATGGAGGCCTTCTGCGGGGTCGTCGACGCCGCCTTCGAGGCTGGCGTCCGCCCCCGCTGCCACCTGGAGGATGTCACCCGGGCGGACATCGACGGCTTCATCCTCCCCTTCTGCGAGCGGCTCATGCGGATGAGCGAGCAGGTGCCCGAGCACCTCGCGGCCAAGATCCGCCTGTGCGACACGATGGGCTTCGGTGTGAGTTTCCCCGGCGCCATGCTGCCGCGGAGCGTGCCGAAGCTGATCTATAAGATCAACCAGGAGCTGGGCGTGCCCAGCGACCGCTTGGAATGGCACGGCCACAACGACTTCCACAAGGTCCATGCCAACGCCGCCACCGCTTGGCTCTACGGTTGCGACGCCTTGAACGCCACGCTGTTCGGCTTCGGCGAGCGGACCGGCAACCCGCCGCTGGAAGGCGCGCTGATCGAGTACATCTCGCTCCGCGGCTACCTTTGCGGCATCGAGACCCAGGTGATCACCGAGCTGGCCGACTACATGCGCTCCATCGGCATGCCCATCCCCGACCACTATCCGCTGGTGGGCCGGTGTTTCAACACCACCAGCGCGGGCATCCACGCGGGCGGGCTGCGGCAGGACGAGCGGATCTACAACATCTTCGACACCACCGCCCTGTTGGGCCGCCCGCCGCGGGTGGCCATCACCGACAAGAGCGGCGCCGACGGCATCGCCCACTGGGTCAACGAGTTCTTCGGCCTGAAGGGGGAGCACCGCATCAGCAAGATCAAGATGCACAAGCTGGCCCGCTGGGTCCTCGACCAGTACGAGCAGCACAAGCGGCTGACCTCCATCGGCGACGAGGAGATGGAGGTCAAGGTCAAGGAGTTCCTGCCGGAGTACTGGCAGAAGTACGGCCCGCGTTCGGCCTGCTGAGGCGTTAGGCGGGCGGGCGAAAATGGTCCCCTCTCCCTCCGGGAGAGGGCTAGGGTGAGGGCGAGGCACGCACGAACGGCTGCCCGGGCGCGAGGGGAGAGGGCGAAATTGGAGCCCGCTTGCCGTGTGGCGTACGAGCGGCCATGCTGCCGGAAAGCCGTCCTGGGGCTGACGCCGCCAGGCTATTGCATGCCGCCGCTCGGCGGCCAACACGTCAACCGGAGATGCGATCCCCCGCCGCGAGCACGGTCTAGGGGTGCGCAGGCTCGGTGGCCCGGATCTTCCCCGCCAGGCCGAGCTTCGCGGCCACGGGGCCTTCGATCTGGGCCTGAACTGCCTTGATGGCCTGCTCGCTGTTGTCTTTCAGGCGGACCGTGCATTCGGTGATCTTTCCCTTGTAATCCATGAGTTGCTGGGCGTCCTCCAGCAGCAGGACGGCCCTAAAGTTGTCCATGCCCACGCCCTCAAAGATGCCCAGCACGTGGTATTTCTCATCCGACATCTCGACCTCTGAGCCGAGGCTCAGTTTGGCGTTACGGGCCAGGTCCTTGCCGAGCATGATGCCCCGCTTGCCGCGGAACTCCGTGGACAGCTTCTTGCCTTCGAGCACTTTCAGCTCGCCGAACATGAACGCGTCGGGCGGCCAACCCTGCACGATGATCCCTTGCTGCCCCAGGTTGTCGAACGAAATGGGGGCCACCAGCCCGGGGCAGACATCCCGGACCCCGTCCAGTGCTGCGATCTCCCGGCCCACCCGCTCGTCCATCCGGCCGGTCATCGGGTTGAGCGCGTCGGCCCGCATTACGATCAGGCTGATGCCCAGTTGTTGGGCGAGGTCCGGCCGCGGCTGCTGGGGTTTCTCGCCTCCTGCCACCGAGCCGCAGCCGGCAGGGGCCAGCAGAAGAACCAGCAGCGTCAATTGCCTTTTCATAGCATTGAAATCAACCACAAGTTGGCCCTCGTGACAAGAAGCCTGGGCAGGCTGGGCCTCCGGCGAGGGCGCCACACCTCAAATCAAACGGGGACGCCAGTACCCGGGGCGCCGCTTCGCGTGCGCTATCGCAACGACAACAATCTTGCTCCGGGTGTGGTGGTAAATCACGCAGTACGGGAAGCGGGGAATCGCGCAATATCGGCACCCGGCGTGGGTCCCGGCAAAGCGCTCCGGGTCGGCGGCAATCTTCTCGATAGCGGTATCGACTTCGGAGGCGAAGGCAATGGCTGCGCCGTGGCTTCGCCGGGCGTACCAATCAAAGGCCTCGTCGAACTCCGACCGTGCCGCCGGACCGAACTCAACGGATGTTGCCATGCCCAATCCGAGCTAGGGCCTCGTCGCGAATGCGGGCCCAGGGGATCGTTTCCGCTGAACCAGCTTCGATGGCAGCCACACGGCGCTCCAGCTCCGGCGCCCAATCTTCGTGAAAGGGGATGTTCGCCTCGGGTGGAAGTAGGTCCCACAGTGCGTCCATCAGGCGCAGGCGGTCTTCGGCAGAAAGCTGCCGCGCCCCGTCGAGCACAGAGTTGAAGTCGGCCACGGAAGGACCCTCTCGCGAGCAGGTTTGGGCGCTCTCTCCACGCCGCCATTCTAGCATTCGCGCTCACACACCGCCACCCATCCGCGGGCATGCACCCGCGGCTAGGGATTGATTCTGTTCCCCAATCCCTAGTCCCTCTCCGCCCGCAGCCAGCGGTCGGCAGCGGCGGCCATGAGCCGGCCGTGGTTGATGGCGTGGACCACCAGCGAGGCCCCGCGCACCGTGTCGCCCGCGGCGAACACGCCGGGCACGCTGGTCATCCAGCGATCCACCACCACGTTGCCGCGGTTGTCCAGTTGCAGGCCGAGGTCCTCGACCAGGCCCGTGCGGACCACGTGCAGGAACCCCATCGCCACCAGCACTAGCCCGGCTGGGAGGGTGAAGTCGCTCGCGGGGACTTCCTGCATCTGCCAGCCCTTGGGACCCGCGACCCACTCGACCCGGCAGGCGGAAAGCTCGCAAACGGCGCCGTCCTGGCCGCGGAGGGACTTGGTCAGCACGCTCCACATTCGCCGACAGCCTTCTTCCTGGGAGGAAGAGGTCCGCATGATCTTGGGCCAGGTGGGCCAGGGGGTTTCAGGGTTGGCGCCCTCGGGCGGTTGGGACAGGATTTCCAACTGGGTGACGCTGAGCGCTCCCTGGCGGATCGAGGTGCCCACGCAATCACTGCCCGTGTCGCCGCCGCCGACTACGATCACGTGTTTTCCCCTGGCAGTCACCAGCGGCAGCCGGCCGTTGCGGAGCGTGTCGCCGGCGGTGCGGCGATTCTGCTGGGTGAGAAAGTCCATGGCCAGGTGGACGCCGGCCAGGTCGCCGCCGGGCACGCTCAGGGGCCGGGGCTGGCCGGCCCCCAGGCACAGGCAGATCGCGTCGAACCGCCGGCGGAGGTGGGCGGCGGAGATGTCTTTGCCGACCTCGACGCCGGGCTCGAACTTCACGCCTTCCGAGGCCATCTGCTCCAGCCGCCGATCGAGCACGTACTTCTCGAGCTTGAAGTCGGGGATGCCGTAGCGCAACAGGCCGCCCAGCCGGTCGTCTTTTTCCAATAGCACGACTTCGTGGCCGGCGCGGGCCAATTGCTGGGCGGCGGCCAGCCCGGCGGGCCCGGAGCCGATCACGGCCACCCGCTTGCCGGTCTTGCCCTCGGGCCGCAGCGGCACGACCCAGCCTTCGCGGAACGCCCGCTCGGCGATCTGGTACTCGATGTGCTTGATCTGCACCGGCCGGTCGTTGATGGCCAGGGTGCAGGCCGCCTCGCAGGGGGCGGGGCACACGCGGCCGGTGATCTCCGGGAAGTTGTTCGTCGAGTGCAGGTTCTCGGCCGCTTCCCGCCAGCGGCCCCGGTAGACCAGGTCGTTGAACTCGGGAATGCGGTTGCGGACCGGGCAGCCGGCGGCGTGGCAGAACGGGATGCCGCAGTCCATGCACCGCGCCGCCTGCTGGTCCAGCACCGTCGCGACCAACGGCCGGTCGATCTCGTACCAGTCCTGGATCCGCTCGGAGACCGGGCGGTGCGGAACTTCCACGCGGGAAAACTGCTTGAAGCCGGTTGGATTCGCCATTATCGGTACACCTCCTCGGTGGCCGGCTCGGCGTCGCCCTGCACTTGCTCCCGCTCCCGCAGCCGCTCCAGGGCCTTGCGATAGTCGATGGGCATGACCTTGACGAACCGGCCGGCCGTTTCCCGCCAGCGGTCCAAGAGTATTTTGGCCTGAAAACTGCCCGTCCAGCGGAGGTGGCGGCGAATAAGGTCCTCCAGCACCGCAAGGTCCTCGGCGAGGTGGACCGGCTCGAGGTCGACCATGTCCAGGTTGCAAAGGGTGTCGAAGAGTTGGCGGTCGTCGAACACGTAGGCCACGCCGCCGCTCATGCCGGCGGCGAAATTGCGGCCGGTGCGGCCTAGCACCACGACGGTGCCGGCGGTCATGTACTCGCAGCCGTGGTCGCCGAGGCCCTCGACGACCGCCACCGCCCCGCTGTTGCGGACGGCGAACCGCTCGCCCGCCAGCCCGTTGACGAATAGCTCGCCGCTGGTGGCCCCGTAGAGGAGCGTGTTGCCGACGATGACGTTCTCCTTGGGGTCGAAGGGGGAGCCGGGCGGGGTCTCGACGATAATCCGCCCGCCGGAGAGGCCTTTGCCGAGGTAATCGTTGGCGTCGCCTACCAGCCGCAAGGTGACGCCGCGGGCCAGGAAGGCCCCAAAGCTCTGGCCGGCCGAGCCGGTGAGCGTGATCTGGATGGTGCCGTTCGGCAGGCCGGCCCCGCCGTGCTGCCGGGTAATGCGGTTGCTGAGGATGGCCCCGACGGCGCGGTGGATGTTGCGGATCGGCATGTCGAGCTGCACCGGCGTGCCTTGCTCGACCGCCGGCCCCAACCGCCGCAGGATCTCCCAATCGAGATGGTCCTGGTGCCGGTCGGTCTGCGGCCGCACGCGGCGCAAGGCGCAGCCGTTGGAACGCTCTGGCGGCAGCAGCAGGGCCGAGAAGTCCAGCCCCAGGGCCTTCCAGTGGTCCACGGCCTTGCGGCAACTCAGCCGCTCGACGCGGCCTACCATGTCGTCGAACTTGCGGAACCCCAGCCGAGCCATGATCCCGCGGATGTCCTCGGCTACGAAGGTCAGGTAGCGGATCAAGTACTCGGCCTTGCCGGCAAACCGCTTCCGCAGGTCGGGGTCCTGGGTGGCGATTCCCGTGGGACACATCCCCAGGTGGCACTTCCGCATGAGGATGCAACCCAGCGAGACCAAGGCGGCGGTGCCGAAGCCGAACCGCTCGGCCCCCAACAGGGCGCCCACGACCACGTCGCGGCCGGTCCGCATCTGTCCGTCCACCTGCACCAGGATGCGGTCGCGCAGCCCGTTCAGCACGAGCGTCTGCTGCGTCTCCGCCAGGCCGATCTCCCAGGGGCTGCCGGCGTGTTTGATGGAGGACAACGGGCTGGCGCCCGTACCGCCGTCGTGGCCGCTGATGAGGACTTCGTCGGCGTGCCCTTTGGCCACTCCCGCCGCCACGGTCCCCACCCCGACCTCGGAGACCAGCTTCACCGAAACCAGCACGCCGGGGTTGGCGCACTTGAGGTCGTAGATCAACTGGGCGAGATCCTCGATGGAGTAGATGTCGTGGTGCGGCGGCGGGGAAATGAGCGACACGCCGGGGGTGGAATGCCGCAGCCGGGCGATCTCCTCGGTCACTTTGTGGGCGGGCAGTTGGCCCCCCTCGCCCGGCTTCGCTCCCTGCGCCATCTTGATCTGCAAGACCCGCGCGTTGGCCAGGTACTCGATCGTCACGCCGAAGCGGGCGCTGGCCACCTGCTTGACCCCGCAGCTCAGCGAGTCGCCGTCGGGGCGGGGGCGGTAGCGGGCCGGGTCCTCGCCCCCTTCCCCCGTGTTGGACATCCCTCCCAGGCGGTTCATCGCCAGGGCCAGCACCTCGTGCGCCTCGCGGCTGATCGAACCGTGGGACATCGCCCCCGTGTAGAAGCGCTTGACGATTTCCGCAGCCGGCTCGACCTCCTCCAGCGGCACCGCCTCGCCCGGCACCAGCTCGAACAGCCCCCGCAGCGTACACAGCTCACGGTTCTGGTCGTTGACCGCCCGGGCGAACTCCTCGTAGAGCCGCGGTTCGTTTTGCAGCACGGCGTGCTGCAGCGTGGTCACCGTGGTCGGGTTCCAGAGGTGGGCCTCGCCGTCCAGCCGGAACTGGTACTCGCCGCCGAAGTCCAGCTCCAGTTGGCCGGGCTCGCGGCGGCCGAAGCCCTCGCGGTGCCGGGCCAGGGCCTCGCGGGCGATTCCCTCCAGGCCGACCCCGCTGATCCGCGAGGCCGTCCCGCAGAAATACGCCTCGACCACCGCACGGTCCAGCCCGACCGCCTCGAACTGCTGCGCCGCATGGTAGCTCCGCAGCGTCGAGATCCCCATCTTCGACATCGTCTTGAGGATGCCCTTCTTCACCGCCGTGATGTACTGGTCGATCAACTGGCCGATGGGCACGTCGGCCGGCAGGTCGCCCTCGGCCACCAGCTTGTGGATGGCCTCGAAGGCCAGGTAGGGGTTGATGGCCTTGGCTCCGTAGCCGCAGAGCAGGCAGAAGTGCATGACTTCGCGGGGCTCGCCGCTTTCGACCACGATGCCGGCCTGGCTCCGCAGCCGCCGCGCCAACAGGCCCTGGTGTACGGCCGAGGTGGCCAGCAAGCTGGGGATGGCCGCGCTGCCGGGCGAGACGTCGCGGTCGCTCAGGACCACGAGCGACGCCCCGTCCCGAACGGCCTGCTCGGCCGCGTCCACCAGGCCGTCCAAGGCCGCCCGCAGTTGCTCGCCCGGGTCCCCGTTACCCACGGGGAACACCGCCGGCAGGGTGACCACCTTGAAATCGGGCCGCTTGGCCGTCCGCAGACGCTCCATGTCTTCATTCGTGAGAATCGGATGCGGCAGCTTGAGCTGGCGGCAGTGTTCCGGCGTTTCGGTCAAGAGGTTCCGCTGCGTGCCGGTGAACGCCATGAGCGACATCACCAGCCCCTCCCGCAGCGGGTCGATCGGCGGGTTGGTCACTTGGGCGAAGAGTTGCTTGAAGTACTGCAACAGCAGCTTCGGCCGGTTGGACAGCACGGCCAGCGGCGTGTCGGTGCCCATCGAGCCGACCGGCTCCTGGCCGTTGGCGGCCATGGGCGCCAGCAGGACCTGCAGGTCTTCGCGGGTGTAGCCGAACGCTCGCAGCCGCTGGGCCAGCGTGCGGGGGTCGATCGTGTCCGGCGTGGCCGGCTGGAACAGCCCCCGCAGTTCGATCCGATTCTCCTCCAGCCAGCGGCGGTAGGGTTTCTGGCGGGCGATCTTGCCCTTGATCTCGTTGTCTTCGACGATGCGGCCCTCCTGGGTATCCACCAGGAACATGCGGCCCGGCCGCAGACGGCCCTTGCGCTGGACTCTTTCCGGCGGGAACTCGATCACTCCGGCCTCGCTGGCCAGCACCACGAGGCCGTCGGTGGTGACCAGGAAGCGGCAGGGTCGCAGCCCGTTGCGGTCCAGCGTGCCGCCTACCAGCCGGCCGTCGGTGAAGAGCATGGCGGCCGGGCCGTCCCAAGGTTCCAGGATCGCCGCGTGGTATTCGTAAAAGGCCCGCTTGTCGGTGGAGATGTGATACGCCGGGCCGAACGCCTCCGGGATCATCATCATCAGGGCGTGCGGGGCGGAGCGGCCCGCACGCACTAAAAGCTCCATGCAGTTGTCGAAGCAGGCCGAATCGCTGCCGCCCGGCTCCAGCACCGGCAGCAGGTCCGACAAGTCGCCGCCCAGCGCCTCCGAGTGCATCGTCTTCTCGTAGCCTTGCAGGCGGTTCATGTTGCCCCGCAGCGTGTTGATCTCGCCGTTGTGCGCGATCATGCGGAAGGGCTGCGCGAGCCGCCAGCTCGGAAAGGTGTTGGTGCTGTAGCGCTGATGCACGATCGCCAGCGCCGTCTCGACCCGCGGGTCCGCCAGGTCCGGATAATAGGCGAACAACTGCGGCGCCAGGAACATGCCCTTGTAAACGATGGTCCGGCAGGACATGGTGGGGATGTAGAACTCGTCGGGCGAGATGCCCAGTTCCGTGCGGGCGTGGCGCTCGGCGCGCTTGCGGGCCAGGTACAGCCGCCGCTCCAGCTCCTCGTCTTCGAGCCCCCCACCGCCGATGAAGAGTTGGCGGATCACCGGCTCGGACTCCCGGGCGATCTGGCCCAGCGAGCGGTCGTCGCAAGGCACGTCCCGCCAGCCCAACACGGCCAGCCCCTCGTGGCGGACACGATCGGCCAGCAACTCCTCGCACCGCCGGCGGGGCTCTCCGTCGCGCGGCAGAAACACCACCGCCGCCCCATAGCCTCCCGGTGGCGGCAAGGCGAAGCCCAAGCGATCGGCCTCCGCCGCGAAGAAACCGTGCGGAAGCTGAATCAGGATGCCCGCCCCGTCCCCGGTGGCCTCGTCGGCCCCGGAGGCCCCGCGGTGCATCAGGTTCAAGAGCACCTGCTTGCCGTGCTCGACAATCGCGTGGCTGCGGACGCCCGCCACGCTCACGACCGCGCCGATGCCGCAGGCATCGTGTTCCTGAGCGGGATCGTATAAGCCGCGGGCTTGGGGTGCAGTCAACATCGTGATTTCCATCTATAATCTACGTTTCCCGACAAGGGAAGCCGGGGCGGGTACCATGCTCACTGCCCTCGTTCCCACGGTCCCCGTGGGAACGCCCTGGATGGCCGCTCCGCGGCCCTTCCTGGCGGCACTGCGGCCTCGGGGACGCGGGAGCGTCCGCTCGGTGCGTTCCCACGCGGAGCATGGGAACGAGACGGGCGTGGGAACGAGACAACCCGGTACAGTACACTTCTATCGTAACATTAGATCGTCTAATGTCAATGGAAAGCTATAATTAGCAAATTGCAAATTGACTAAGCCCTAAACGGTCTATGGATACGCCCCCTGACGCAGCGATTTTCGACATGGACGGCGTGCTGGTGGACACCTACCGCGCGCACTACGAGAGCTGGCTGGAACTGACCCGCTCCGCAGGCTTTGACTTCAGCGAAAAGGATTTTGCCAAGACCTTCGGCTGCACCAGCCGCGAGATCCTTGTGGGGCTGGGGCGGCGGCATGGAAGGGAGGTCTCCGGCGAGGAGGTCGCTGCGATGGACGCGCGAAAGGAGGCGGCCTTCCGCCGCATCATCGCGGCCCGGGTGCCTGTCATGCCCGGCGGGCTGGAACTGCTCGCGGGGCTACACGCGGCCGGCTTCCGCCTGGCGCTGGGCTCCTCGGCCCCGCCGGAGAACGTCGAGTTGGTAATGGACCGGCTGGAATTGCGGAAGTGGATGGACGCAACGGTGACCGGCCGCGACGTAACCCGCGGCAAGCCGGACCCACAGGTCTTCTTATTGGCAGCCGAGCGGCTGGGCGTTCCGCCGGGCCGCTGCGTGGTGGTCGAGGATGCGCCGGTGGGCATCGCGGCCGCCCGGGCCGCCGGCATGGCCGCCGTCGGGCTGGCCAGCACCGGCCGGACCCGCGAATCCCTGGCCGCCGCCGACCTGGTGATCGACCGGCTCGACGAGCTTTCGCCCGAGGGCCTGCGGCGGCTGCTCGCGCGTCGGCCGCCATGAATCGCCGGCAGCCAACCGTTTGGCGGCCGGGCTTGCACGGCTCTCGGACAGGCCCGCCCCTAAACGATGTGACTTCACCCCTCTCGCGCCAGCGGCAGCACCAGGACGAAGCAGGCACCCGGGCCTGCCGTGCTGCCCAGCCGCAGGTCGCCACCCATGTCGCGGGCGAGGCGGCGGCTCAGGGCCAGTCCCAGCCCCACGCCCGGCGCACTGTGCGCGGCCTCGCGGGCCGACTTCGAGAAGGGACGGAACAGCCGCCGGCGCACGGACGGCGATACGCCCGGCCCGTGGTCCCGCAGCGACACCTCGGCCCCGTCGCGGCCCAGTGCCAGGGCCAAGTGTAGCCGCGGGTCGTCGTTGCCGGCGGCATATTTGCAGGCGTTGTCCAGCAGGTTGAAGAGGATTTGCTCGGCGGCCGAGGGGTTGGCGCGGACGGTGGCGGCTCGCACCGCCTCGTCCGCTTCGGTCACGAGGTGCATGCCCGCCCCTTCGGCACGGGCGCGGAGCCGCTCGCCGAGGCGGTCGATCCAGGGACCCAAGGGGAGTGACTCGCGGCGGCCATCGGAGCGGCCGCGCTCCAGCCGGGCGTAGGAAAGCACGTTTTCCACGAGGTGCGTCAACCGCACAGCCTCCGCCCGCAGCGTGGCCAAGTATTGCCGCTGCTGTGACTCCTCGCGGACCATGCCCTCGGCGAGCATCTCGGCGTACATTTGGAAGGTAGTCAGGGGCGTGCGGAGCTCGTGGGTGACGGCGGTGACGAAGGACTCCCGCCGCCGGCCGAGTCGCATTACGCCGGCCAAC
>Ga0326728_10023601_pt1 | contig 11249 bp, 13 predicted proteins | sample MB3enrmetagenome_FD_207602 | JGI IMG/M metagenome (GOLD analysis project Ga0326728, IMG submission 207602) | Lab enriched peat soil microbial communities from McLean, Ithaca, NY, United States - MB31MN | ecosystem: Environmental > Terrestrial > Soil > Wetlands > Peat | place: USA: New York... | reverse complement strand
CCCTTGGAATTGCCTTACCCATATTGTCTTTATGTCTCTCACTGACGCGCGCGCGTTGATTGACCGTTTTAAGCGCCTCAAGACCCTGGTGATCGGGGATTTGATGCTCGATCACTATGTCTGGGGAACAGTGTCCCGGATTTCTCCGGAGGCGCCCGTTCCCGTGGTGCAGATGTCGCGCGAAACGGAGATGCCTGGCGGTGCCGGTAATGTGGCGGTGAATATGGCGGCCCTGGGAGCCGAGGTGTATGTGGTCGGGCTTTTGGGGCAGGACGCGGCGGCGGACCGCCTAGTGTCCCTGTTTCAGCGGAGCCCCATCCATACGGAATCGACCGTGCGGACGCCCGAACGGCCAACGATCGTCAAAACGCGCATCATCGCGCATCACCAACAGGTGGTCCGCGTCGACCGGGAAATCCCCGGGGAAATTTCGAACCTTTTGCGAAACCAGATCTGGGAGCAGGTGGAAAAAGTGCTTCCGGACATCCAGGCCGTGGTCCTCTCCGATTATGCCAAAGGCGTGATCACGCCTTATCTGATCAATCGGCTGATTCCTTTGACCCATAAACGGGGAATACCGATTACAGTCGACCCCAAGGTTGAAAACTTTCATCAGTACAAGCGGGTGACCTGCGTCACGCCCAATACGCAGGAAGCCATGGCCTCGGCCGGCGTGCATTCCTTGCGCAGCGACAAGGACGTCGACGCGCTGGGCAAGAAGCTGCTCAAGAAGATCAACGCCAATGCCATTCTCATCACGCGCGGCGAGCATGGGATGAGCCTCTTTGAAAAGAAAAAACCGGCCTTCCACATCCCCACGCGCGCCCGGGAGGTTTTTGATGTGACCGGGGCAGGAGACACGGTCATCAGTACCTTGACACTCGCGCTGGCCGCCGGCGCTTCGCTCCGGCATGCGGCCGAGCTGGCCAATGAGGCGGCGGGGATCGTGGTCGGCAAGCTGGGGACGGCCAGCGTATCGGCGCCTGAATTATTAAAGGCGGTCAATCACCATGGTTGATCACCGGCACGATGTCCTGGCGGTCATTCCGTCTCGATTTGCAGCCCAGCGGTTTCCCGGCAAGCCCCTCGCTTTAATCGATGGGAAATCCCTCGTCCGGCGCGTCTGGGAAGCAGTCAAAGGGGCCAGACGCGTGACGCGCGTGGTGGTCGCGACCGATTCCGACAAGATCGCCCGGGCGGTTCGCGGATTTGGGGGGGAAGCCGTCATGACCTCGCCCCGCTGTCCCAGCGGGACCGACCGCGTCGCTCAGGTCGCGCGTACCTCGCGGGCAGGGATCATCGTGAACGTCCAGGGCGATGAACCGCTCCTCTCGCCTTCGACCATCGACAAGGTCGTGGAAGCGCTTCAGGAGGACAGCTCGGCTGTCATGTCGACGGCCGTTCGCAAGCCGGCAAACGACCGGGAGTGGAAAGATCCCAATGCGGTCAAAGTGGTCCTAGACCGGATGAACTACGCGCTATATTTTTCGCGCGCACCGATCCCCTCCCTGGCGCGGAGCCCCGGAATGCATTCGGTACCCCGCTGGATCCATATCGGGCTCTACGCTTTCCGCCGGGCTTTTCTGTTTCGCTTTGCGGCGCTCCCGCCATCGCCTCTCGAGCAGGCGGAGCAGCTGGAACAACTGCGGGTTCTGGAGCATGGCTGTTCCATTCGGGTGGCCGTGGTGTCCCAGAAGACATGTGCTGTGGACCGGCCGGAGGATGTCCGAAAAGTCGAGCGCATACTGACGAAATTGCAAGCGAGGGAATAATCCATATGACGACAACCAAATACATCTTTGTTACAGGCGGCGTCGTGTCCTCTCTGGGCAAGGGGATCACGGCGGCCTCCCTGGCGCGCCTGCTCAAATCGCGGGGTCTTAAAGTCGACATGATTAAGCTCGACCCCTATATCAATGTTGATCCGGGGACGATGAGCCCCTACCAGCACGGCGAGGTGTTCGTGACCGAAGACGGTGCGGAAACGGACCTCGACCTCGGGCACTACGAACGGTTCCTCGACCAGGAAATGACGCGGAAGAACAACTGCACTACAGGACAGATCTACGACACCGTCATTTCGAAGGAGCGCCGCGGTGAGTTTCTCGGGAAAACCGTCCAGGTCATCCCTCACATCACTAACGAAATCAAGGCGCGCATCACCGCGGTCGGCCCGGGGAAAGACATCGTGATTGTGGAAGTGGGCGGGACGGTCGGAGACATCGAGAGCCTGCCCTTCCTGGAAGCGATCCGCCAGATGCGCCTGGACATCGGGCGCGACAACGTGCTCTATCTTCATGTGACGCTCCTGCCCTATATCCGCGCTTCGGAGGAAATGAAGACCAAGCCCACGCAGCACAGCGTGGGGAAGCTGCGCGAGATCGGGATCGAGCCCGACATCATTGTCTGCCGGACCGAGCGCCCGCTGGAGGAGGAACTGCGCCAAAAAATCAGCCTCTTCTGCAGCGTTCCCGTCGACAATGTGATCGAAGCACGCGATGTTCCAACAATTTACGAGGTGCCTCTCGCCTTCGAGCGTGAAGGGCTGGATGAACTGGCGCTCATGCAGCTGCGTCAGCGAAGCCACCGCCAAGGAATGCAGGAGTGGGCGGCGATGGTGGAAAAGATTAAGAACCCGAGGAAACGCGTGACCGTCGCTCTGGCCGGGAAATATGTGGAGCTCAAGGACGCCTATAAGTCCGTCGGCGAAGCCCTTCTGCACGGAGGCGTGGCCAACGATGCCCGCGTCCAGATCAAGTATCTGGATGTTGAATCGCCGGACTTGGAGCGTGAGCTCGCGGACGTCCAGGGGATTCTTGTTCCTGGCGGGTTCGGGGACCGTGGCGTGGAGGGGAAGATCTCTGTGGCGCAGTATGCTCGCGAGCACCATGTGCCTTACCTCGGGCTTTGCTTGGGGATGCAGGTCGCGGTGATCGAATTCGCGCGCAACGTTTGCGGCATGAAAAACGCCCATTCCACCGAGTTTAATGCTAAGACGTCTCACCCGGTCATCGATATCATGCCGGATCAGAAGAATATCCACAAAAAGGGCGGCACGATGCGGCTGGGGGTTTACCCCTGCCGGCTGAAGCCTGGATCTTTGGCGGCGACCCTCTACGGGAAGCCCCAGATTGATGAGCGTCATCGCCACCGGTACGAATTTAATCCAAAATATCGCCGGGCGCTGGAGACGAAGGGCTTGCGTATCTCAGGTGAATACGTGGAGCGGCACCTAGCGGAAATTATCGAGCTGCCGTCCCACCCGTTTTATATCGCGAGCCAGTTTCATCCGGAATTTAAATCCCGGCCGCTGCGCGCGCATCCGCTCTTTAAAGGATTTATTGCGGCGGCCCTGGACTACAAACATGCCGCGACGCGCGAGCCGGCCCCCGCTCCGTTGCCGGTATGAAGAGAGTCAGTGAACGCCCAGTCCGCCTGAGCGGCATGACGTTCGGGAACAGCGAACCCCTGGTGCTCATCGCGGGGCCGTGCGTGATCGAAGAGGCCGCCTTCACGGTGCGCCTTGCGAAGAAGCTGGCCGGAATCGCGCGGGCGAGACGCATCCCGTTCGTCTTTAAAGCGTCTTACGACAAGGCGAACCGGAGTTCGATCCGGTCCTATCGCGGCCCGGGGTTGCAGCAGGGTCTGGAGGTCCTTCGCCGGGTGAAGGAGGAGGTCGGCTGTCCGGTCTTGACCGATGTGCATTGGAAAGAGGACGTGCGGGACGTCGCTCGTGTGGCGGACATCCTGCAGATTCCAGCGTTTCTGTCCCGGCAGACGGACCTTCTTCTGGCCTGTGCGATGACCGGACGCGTCGTCAATGTGAAGAAAGGCCAGTTCCTCGCTCCTTGGGATATGGAGCACGCGGTCCGCAAGCTCGAATCGACGGGAAGCCGGGCCATTCTTCTGACGGAGCGCGGGGTCTCTTTCGGTTACAACAATCTGGTCGTGGATATGCGGTCGCTCGCGGTCATGAAACAGTGGGGGTATCCGGTCATTTATGACGCGACGCACAGCGTGCAGCTTCCCGGGGCGCTCAACGGCGCTTCCGGGGGACAGAGGGAATTTGTCGTTCCCCTCGCGCGGGCCGCGGTCGCGCTGGGTGTCGCGGGCCTTTTCTGCGAGGTCCATCCCGATCCGGACAAGGCGCTGTCAGACGGTCCCAATACGCTCCCACTGGCGGGACTTCCAGCTTTTTTAAAAACCATGCAGACTCTTGATAAGGTGGCGAAATCATTATGATCAAATGCCCTCGATGTCAGGTCGAAAACAAGGATGTCGCCAAGACGTGCCGCAAATGCGGGATGGACCTTCAATTGCCGCCCCTGTGGCAGCCGACAAGGGCCTGGCATGTTAAAACTCTCGGGATCATTTACGTGGTCCTCATTGTCCTCTTTTTCGTGACGAAGGCGCTTCTGAAGCCCTACGTGCGGCAGTTGCCGCCGGAAGTGACGCCATGGCTGCATGGAGGAAAAACGCCCAATGGCCTCAAGTAATTCCAGCGTCCTGCCGGATTCGGCGCTCTTGAAGCGCATCCGGGACGTGATCCGCCTCGAAGCGCAAGCGGTCCGGGCGCAACTGGGGCACGTCACGGCACGCTATGCGGAGGCGGTCCGGCTCATCACGCGCTGCGCCGGGAGGGTCGTCGTCCTGGGGGTGGGAAAATCAGGCCTCATCGGGAGAAAAATCACGGCCACCCTGGCTTCGACGGGGACCCCGTCCACCTTTGTCCATCCCTCGGAAGGGATGCACGGCGATCTCGGAATGATCACGCCGCGCGACGTCGTTTTGGCACTTTCCTATTCCGGCGAGACCGAAGAGCTGAAGCGCCTTCTTCCGTCCATCCAGGCGATGCATGTGCCGCTCATTGCCGTCACCGGGCACCCTCATTCCAAGCTCGCCAGGGCCGCGACGGTGCCGCTGATCATTTCCATCCGGCGCGAAGCCTGCCGCTATAACGTGACGCCCACAACCTCGACCACCGCAATGCTGGCGGTCGGGGATGCCTTGGCCATGGCGGTTATGGACGCGCGCGGGTTTCAGGAAGAAGATTTTGCAAAGCTCCATCCCGGAGGCGTTCTGGGGAAACGTCTTCTCTGGACCGTCAAGGAAGTCATGCACAGGGGACGGGAAAACCCGGTTGTCCGCGAGGATAAATTGGTGCGGGAGGCCCTTGCGGTGATGACCAGGACGCGGCTGGGAGCGGCGAGTGTGGTCGACACAGGCGGGCACCTGGTCGGCTACTTTACTGATGGTGATTTCCGGCGTCTGGCTCCCCAAGATCCCCTTATTCTGCAGAAGAAGGTGAAGCAGGTGATGACCGTGCGCCCGCATGTGGTCGCCTCCGACACGCGCATCGGGGAAGCGGCTGAACTCCTCCGCCGCTACCGCTGCGACAATCTCCCTGTCGTCGACGCGCGGAACCACCCGGTCGGTATTCTGGATGAGCGGGATCTTCTGGCCGAAGGGTTACTTTGAGGTTTTTTGCAGGCGTTTTCATTCTGGGGGCAGGGCTTGCTCTGGCGGGTTGCCGGGACGCGGCGGCCCCTAGCGCGCAGGCCGAGTCCGCACAGGCGCCGACGGAGATCTTGAAGGATTTTGTGATGAATGATGTCCGAAACGGTGTCAAGAATATGACCCTGCAGTCGATGGAGGGGCGCATCTATGAAGTTCGCCACGTCGCGGATGTGGACAAGCCCTTTCTCACTTTCTACAAGGAGGGTAAGGAATCGTCGCGCCTCGTGGCGCCGGTGGGACGGCTGCAGACGGAGACCCACGAAGTAGAGTGCTGGGGAGGGGTAACCGTGATCAGTGCGGATTCCTCGACACTCACGACCGAACGCCTGCGGTATGACCCGAAGGTCCGGAAGATTTTCTCGAACGATCCGGTGCACCTCGACAAGCCCGATTCGGTGACGGATGGAATCGGCCTCGAAACCGATCCGGAACTCAAGACCGTCAAAATCGGACGGCAGAAGGTCCGCCTGAAAAAAGGAACGAAACATTGAAGAAAAAACGCGGACCATTCCTGTTAACTGTCTCGCTCCTCGGCCTTTCCCTGTTTGCGGCCGCGGAGACCTCTCCCCGTACGGCCTCGGAGGCCACCATTACCAGTGATGAACTCGAAATTCGGAACAACGGGGAGCAAACCTACTTTCACGGGCACGTGGTGCTAAAGGAAGATCCTTATCTGCTCAACGCCGATCAAATGGTCCGCACGAAGGCGACCGGGGTGGTGACGGCGAGCGGTCACTTGGACGGGACCTGGCTTTCGGGCAAGGGAGAGAAGGTCAAAGCCTATGGAAACGAGGGCCGCTACGACCCTCAGCCTCCGACGACGGAGCTCTGGGGAGGTACGCCGGAACTGGTCCGCTGGGAGACGGCTGCGGATACCACCCCCGTGCATGTCGTGGCCGACCGCTTTATCGCGGAACACGACCAGCGCCAGTTTTTTGCCATGGGGCATGTGGTGATTACGCAGAAGCCCAAGGTGCTGGCCCGTTCGGACAAGGCCAACTACGACCAGAAAGAACAGATCATCCATCTCTACGGGCCGACGCGCATTTTCGTGCACATCGCCGACGCCAAAGGCGCGGGCGATTTTACGGCGGAAAAGGGCTGGGTGACTCTCGAACCCAAGACGGCGCATATGGCCGGCCATGTGGTGGGCCATGTTGATCCCGGTCAGACCCTATGAGCCTGGCCGCGCGCAGGCTCGTCAAGTCTTACGGTCGCCGGACGGTCGTACGGGGCATTGATCTGAATGTGAAGCCGGGCGAAGTTGTCGGGCTCCTGGGCCCTAATGGGGCCGGCAAAACGACCAGCTTCCAGATGATCATGGGGCTTGTACGGCCCAAGGAAGGGACTGTCCTTCTGGATGAAAAGGATGTGACCAAAAAACCTATGTACGAGCGGGCGCGGCTCGGGATCGGCTATTTGGCCCAGGAACCCTCTATTTTCCGGCGCTTGACGGTGGAAGAGAACCTGATGGCGATCCTCCAGATGAGGGATTTCCCCGGCGAGGACAAAACGGCTAAGATGAACGGGCTTTTGCAGGAACTGGGTTTGGAGAAGTTGCGCAAACAGATGGCCTCAACCTTATCCGGTGGGGAAAAACGCCGCTGTGAGGTGGCTCGCGCCCTGGTCATCAACCCCAAGTACCTGCTCCTGGATGAGCCCTTTGTGGGGATTGATCCTCTGGCGGTAGCCGATTTGCAGAGTGTGGTGGGGAGTCTGAAAGCGAAAGGGATCGGGGTACTCATCACCGATCACAACGTGCGGGAAACCCTGCAGATCGTTGACCGCGCCTACATCGTGTATGAGGGCCAGGTGCGGGTAGAAGGGACGGCCCGCGAAATCCTTGGAAACCCGGACGCCCGGCGCTTCTATCTCGGGGAAAAATTTAATATGTAAAGAAGGAGAAGGACCTGCGGCGGATGAGTTCATCACCGCAGGTCCCGTCGAAGAGGAATAGGCGAACGGGAGAACCCTATGCAAGTGAACATCACGGCCCGGCATCTTAGACTCACCGCGGCCATTAGCGATTATGTCCGCAAGAAGCTGGAGAAAGCCAAGCGCTTTCTCGACCACTTGATCTGGGCGCAGGTGATCCTCGACGTTTCCAAGGACCGTCATTCCGCGGAGGTCATCATCCATGCGGCCGGCCGCACCTTTATGGCCAAGGAGGAATCGGCGGATTTGTATGCCGCGATCGACCTGGCGAGCGACAATATTGACGAACAGTTGCGCCGCTACAAGGAACGCCATCGCCGGCGGCGGCCGGACAACCCGCGCAGCGCTGGCCGAGCGAGTACCTGGTCGGGAGATGTCGTCGTGCCCATGGGCGAGCCGGTGGATCCAAGGGTGAGCAGCATGCGGGTCTTGAGGCTCTTGCCGCTCTCCGTGAATGAGGCCATCTCGGCGATGGAACATTCCGATAGCGCGCATTGGATTTTTTTAAATACCAACAACCGGCGGGTGACCGTCGTCTACCGGAAACCGGACAGGACATACGGCGTCGTCGAATCGATTTCTTAGAAGAGGAGGATCGCATATGCTTGTGAATCAAGAAGAGAAATGGGAAAAACTGAAGATCCTGGATTTCCTGAGCGCCAATGCCATCGTGACGGAGTTGTCAGCCACGACCAAGAAGGGGGTTCTGGAAGAGCTGGTAGCTGTCCTGGCCAAAGAGGGCAAGGTCAAAGAAACCCAAGCTACGGTCGAGGTGCTGCTGGAGCGCGAAAAACTGGGGTCGACTGGGATCGGCCAGGGCATCGCCATTCCGCATGCCAAAACCGACCAGGCAAGTGCCGTCTCCGCCGCCTTCGGGCTCTCTAGGCGCGGCGTGCAGTTTGACGCCCTGGACGGTGATCCTGTGAATATTTTCTTTCTGTTGGTCGCGCCTCCGGACGCCGCCGCTCTGCATTTGAAGGCGCTCGCCCGGATCTCGCGCTTGCTCAAGGATAAGTTTTTCCGGCAGTCGCTCAGGGAAACCAAGACCGCGGCAGAGATTCTGAAACTCATCAAAGACGAGGACCAATTCTAGATGACCACGCTTCTGGTCGCTGATCTTCTGCGGGAAAAAGAGGGGGACCTCCAGCTGACGCTTCTGGGCGGCGCGAAGGGATTGCGCCGCGAAATTACGGTCTCGGAGATCAACCGGCCGGGCCTGGCGCTGAGCGGCTATACCGACTACTTTCCGTCCGAGCGGGTGCAGATCATGGGCCTCGGGGAGCATTCCTATCTCTCGACCTTCACGCCAGCCCAGCGCAAAGAAGCGCTTACCAAGGTCTTTTCCTACAGCAAGAAGCTCCCCTGCATGGTGATGACACGCGGGATCAAACCGCACCGCGAAGTGATCCATGTGGCCGACGCGCTGAAAGTTCCGCTCATGCGCTCAGGACTTGTCACCGCGCATTTGATTGGAGAGCTGACGGTCTATCTCGAAGAGAAACTGGCCCCGACCACGACCATTCACGGGGTCCTCATGAACGTCTACGGGCTGGGGGTGCTACTCGTGGGGGATTCCGGGATTGGAAAGTCCGAATGCGCGCTTGAGCTTTTGAAGCGCGGTCATATGCTGGTGGCCGACGATGTGGTGGAGGTCAAACAGCGGCTGGGCGGTGTCCTCTATGGGACAGGGGCTGAACTTATCCGCCATCATATGGAGCTGCGCGGGGTGGGCATCATCGATGTGCAGAAGATTTTCGGTGTCGGGAGCGTGCTCGACCGGACGAGGATTGAGCTGGTCATTCGCCTCGAGGAATGGAAGCAGACCGTGGAGTATGACCGAGTGGGCCTCTCCGAGCAGGCGACCTCGATCTTGGGTGTGCGGGTACCCGAGATCGTCATGCCGGTCCGGCCGGGACGCAACCTCGCGGTCCTGGTGGAAGTGGCCACTTTGAACGAGCGGCTCAAGTTCCGGGGCGAATTCACGGCCAAGGAATTTAACAAGAAGCTGATTTCGCTCATGGCCAAGCGTACGACGGAATCTAAGCCAAAAAAGAAATGAAAAAAGAAAGGGTCCTTTTCTGGATCGTCACGGGGGTGTCGGGGGCGGGAAAGTCCCAGACCATCAACTGCTTTGAGGACTTCGGGTTTTACTGCGTGGACAATATCCCGATGGCTCTCCTCCCCAAGATGGCGGCCCTGTGCGCCCAGTCCGGGCGTCCGCTTCAACGGGTCGCCCTGGGCATCGATATCCGCGAAGGTGGGTTTTTGCATGATTTTCTGGGAGCGGTCGAGCGGCTGAAAAAGCAGGGGGTCGACTGCAAGATTGTGTTCCTTGACGCTGACGACCGTACTCTTCTTCGGCGGTTTTCAGAGACTCGGCGGCGGCATCCTCTGGGCAACAGCGTCCAGGAGGGGATTCGGGAGGAGCGCCGAAGGCTTCTGAAGATCAAGGAACTAGCCGACAAGATCATCGACACGACCAACCTCAACCTCTCTGAGCTCAAGCAGCGGATTCTGGAACTCCTCGACAGCCGGCACGATCATCAGGAGATGCAGCTGAGCCTCATGTCTTTCGGATATAAATACGGGTTGCCGGTCGACGCCGACCTCATCTGGGATGTCCGCTTCATGCCGAATCCGAATTACAAGGCCAATTTGAGGGAAAAAACCGGCCGCGACGCGCCCGTCCGGCGCTATGTGATGGGGACAAGACTGGCGAAGCGATTCGGTAAAAAGTTCTTCACGCTGGTGACTGAATCCTTGCCGCACTACATTGAGGAAGGAAAAAGCTATCTCACGGTAGCTATCGGCTGTACCGGCGGCCGCCACCGTTCGGTCGTCATGGCGGAGGCCCTGGCGGGGCATCTGTCCAGGCGTGGCTACAAGGTCAGCGTGCACCACCGGGACATCGATCGATGAACCGCCGCCGCAATACATCAGGTTATGGCGCGTCTATCCGCCGAAGCCTTGGGGGAGGCGAAGGAGAATGATCGCCATTATTGTCATCACACACGGGCAGTTCGGGCTGGAACTTCTGCGTACCGCCCAGGACATCGCAGGACGTCAGGAGAAGGTGACAGCCCTTCCCGTGACCCCGGACATGGGGCTTGATCAAGTCTCTCAGGCCCTGACCGATGCCATTCAGAGACTCTCGCCCGCGGATGGCTATCTCGTCTTGGTCGACATGCTGGGGGGAACCCCATGCAATACTTCCCTCCTCAAGACAAAGGACCTTCCCTGCGAAGTCGTGACCGGCGTCAACCTCTACATGCTTCTTTCTAGCTTTACGCACCGCGACGGAATGGATGTGACGGCCCTGGCCGCCAAAGTCTCCGAGGACGGCCGGCGGGCCATCGTGCTGGCCAAAGATTTACTCAAAAAAAGGTTGTCCTGATGGGGGTTGAGCTCCTGCGCATTGATGATCGCCTGGTCCATGGGCAGGTGGTGGAAGGATGGCTCAAAGCTCTCCGGATCAACCATCTGGTCGTCGCTTCCGACTCCGTGGAGGCGGACGAGACCCAGAAGGCGCTTTATTTCCTGGCGGTTCCGCATGGGGTCCAGCTGACCTGCGCCAAAGTGACCGCCGTGGCCCAGATTTGGAAAGCCAATCGATGGAAAGACGATCACGTACTGATCCTGGTTGCAACGCCCGCGGATGCGGTCAGGCTTTTAGAAGCGGGAGCACCGATCAAGTCGGTGAATTTGGGCGGCCTGCATTACCGCGCGGGACGGGTTCAGGTCCTCAAGGGAGTCAGCTTGGATGATCAGGACGTACGGGCGCTGAAGACGCTCGCGGG
>Ga0326728_10023600_pt1 | contig 11249 bp, 10 predicted proteins | sample MB3enrmetagenome_FD_207602 | JGI IMG/M metagenome (GOLD analysis project Ga0326728, IMG submission 207602) | Lab enriched peat soil microbial communities from McLean, Ithaca, NY, United States - MB31MN | ecosystem: Environmental > Terrestrial > Soil > Wetlands > Peat | place: USA: New York... | reverse complement strand
TTCTTGAGCAACGCGTTGTAGTGCTTGTAGCCGCCCTTGTACTCGGCCACCCATTCGCGGGCAAACTTGCCGGATTGGATGTCCTTCAGCGCCGCCTTCATGCGTTTCTTCACGCTGGCGTCGATGATCTTGGGACCCACGGAGACATCGCCCCACTTGGCGGTTTCGGAGATCGAGAAGCGCATGCCGCTGATGCCGGATTCGTTCATCAGGTCGGCAATGAGCTTGAGCTCATGCAGGCATTCAAAGTACGCCATCTCGGGCGAATAGCCGGCCTCGACCAGCGTTTCAAACCCGGCTTGGACGAGCGCGCTGGCGCCGCCGCACAGCACGGTCTGCTCGCCGAACAGGTCGGTCTCGGTTTCCTCCTTGAAATTCGTTTCAATGACGCCGGCACGGGTGGCGCCGATGCCCTTGGCCCAGGCCAGCGCAATTTGCTTGGCCGCCTTGCCGCCCTGATAAACGGCGATCAGGCTGGGCACGCCCTTGCCTTCCACATACTGGCGGCGGACGGTGTGGCCGGGACCCTTGGGCGCCACCATGATGACGCTGATGTTTTTTGGCGGCACGATGGTCTGGAAATGAATCGCGAAGCCGTGCGCAAACAGCAGGGTCTTGCCGGGCTTGAGATTGGGCGCGATGTCCTTTTCGTAGGCCGCGGGCTGCTTGGTGTCCGGCAGCGATACAAAGATCACGTCGGCCCGTTTCACGGCCTCGGCGGTGGTGACGACTTCGAAGCCCTTTTCCTTGGCCACGGGAATGGACTTGCTGCCTTCATACAGGCCGATGATGACCTTGAGGCCGCTGTCCTTGAGGTTGAGCGCGTGGGCATGGCCTTGCGAGCCAAAGCCGAGCACGGCCAGCGTTTTATTCTTCAGCACGCCGAGGTCGGCGTCCTTGTCAGTATAGACTTTTGCCATAATCGAATGAGTGGTTTTTTTGGTTTTGGTTGCGGGGGCGGCCGGCGACCAGGCCGGTCATTTCCGGGGCAAGGCCACCTTGCCCGTGCGGGCCAGCTCCTGGATGCCGAAGGTCTTCATCAGCTCCAAAAACTTATCCATCTTGCCCTCGTCGCCGGTGATTTCGATGGTGACGGTCTGGGGCTGCACATCCACGATCTTCGCGCGGAAGATATTGGTGATCTGCATCACCTCGGCCCGCGTCTTGGAATCAACGCCCACCTTGACCAGCACGAGCTCGCGGTCCACGTGCTCGCCGTTGTGAAAATCCTGCACGTTCAGCACGTCCGGCAGCTTGTTGAGCTGCTTGAGAATCTGTTCGACGGTGGCTTCGTCCCCGTGCGTGACGATGGTCATGCGCGACGCGGTGGAATCGTGCGTGGGAGCGACGTTGAGCGAATCGATATTGTAGCCGCGGCCACTGAACAGGCCCGCCACGCGCGTGAGCACGCCGAACTTGTTCTCAACCAAAATGGAGATGGTATGTCGCATAAAACCGTTTGAAAACGGATTACCAGTCTAGCAGGGGCGTCAAAAAGGGCAAATTGGAAATCAGTTCCCAGCCGCCGGCTGCTTCGCCGCCCGCTTGCGCGCCTTGGGCGGCTTGATCGCCTTGGCGTCGCCCCACAGCCCTTCGAGGTCGTAGTGCCGGCGCGTCTCCGCGTGCATCACGTGGACGATGACGTCGAAATAGTCCAGCACCACCCAATTGCCGCCGGTGGCGCCTTCCGAGCGCGACGGGCGCAGGTCGTGGTCCACGCGGAGCTGGCCCGCGATCTCCTCCACGATGGCGCGCAAATGCGGCTGGCTGGTGCCCGAGGCAATGACGAAGTAATCCGTCACGCTAGACAGCTTGCGCACATCGAGCACAACGATGTTTTCCGCCTTTTTGTTGTCCGCCAAGTCGCGGCACAGCAAAGCCAATTTCTTAGAGTCCATAGTTACAGTGGGGAATCTAACGGTGATTGCCCGCGAATTCACGCCAATTCTTTCGGGTAAATTCGCCGGCCGGCGTCGGTTTCGGGAAATGTCCGGTGCGAATCATCCGCCGGCGACGATTTTCACGATCTCCAGCCGGTCGCCGGCCTGGAGCTGCCGCCGGCCAAATTCGGAGGGGGCCACGGCGTCGCCATTGTGTTCCACCACCACGCTGCGCGGCCGCAGTTCCTGGGCGAGCAAAAATTCCTCCAGCGTGCACGGCACGTTCGCCGTCACTGGATTCCCGTTGGCAATGACTCGATTCATGGCACGGCTGTTTCCTGGCCCCGCTCCAACTTGAGCGCATGGCCGTCGGCTTCCACCGTGGTTTCATCATCGTGCACCGTCACGCAATGCACAAGTACGGACCGGTCGCGTAATTTGATGGTCTTTTGGTCGCCGGCCGCAAATTCCTGGCCGTTGATCACGGCGAGCTGCTCCCGGCCAAAGGCCATGAGGCCGCTGAACTTAAGCCCGGCGGGCGGCGGCGGTGGGGCCGCATAATGCGGGGCCGCGGTCGCTGCCGGGGCCGGCAGGACCGCCAGGCTGGCGCCGGCGTCGATACTCGTGTCCTGACTGGTTTGGACCCATTTCAGGATATAATCCGTGCCCCCCTCCCGCTCGGCGGCCACCAGGTCCTTGATCTTGCCGTTCGTGTAGGGATTCTCCAGGATCCGCTTCTGCATCTCCGTATCTTTCTTGGACTCCATGAGCTTGTAAGCGGTCAATTCACAGATGGCTTCCACCGTGTCATCGTCAATGTGGTGATTGGCCGGGCAATTCTCCCAAATCCACAGGTGCGTGTATTCATGGGCGGCCACGGCGGTCATTTCCTCGCGCGTGCGCCCGCTTAACATCACCACTTCGTGGCTCCGCTCCCCGTCGCCGGATTGCCGGGTATGGGCAAACCCAAATTTGTGCAGACCATTGGCGCCGTTTTTCTCCGACCAATAATCCACGTCGAACAGGTTCACGGTGACTTCCGGATATTTGAGGGCGAACTGCCGGCCGTACAGGTCCACCACTTCCTCGCGGGTTTTCTCAAAGAGGTCCTTGGCCTCGTCGGCGGTGAGGATGACGTTCGACTTGTCCAAGCGGCAGATCAGGCGACCGTCGGGGGTTTTAATGTGGCCGTCGCCATTCTTTACGGGCAGTCCACAAATGGAGCAATGGTCGGGCAGTCGATAGCAATCGTCGCAGATGGCGCCGCGGGGATGGAGCCAGAGGTGACCGCTGAGGGGGCCTTTGCCGCAAACCACGCAGAAATAGTTGGTTTCCACGGCGGCGGTGGTGAGCCCCGTGGCGAGCCAGACCAGCAAAAACAGCAATGGCCGAGTCATAGTCAAACTGTGAAAGGCAGCAGGTTTTGGGCCGGGTCCTTGGTCACGGTTCATTTGCTCGGGCCGTATCTCTGCGCGAGCCGACCGCCTGGCGAAAGCGATGCAATTTTCATCCTTGGCTTTCGCCATAAGTAGGTTAATCTTAAAATTCTTATAATTTATGATTGAAACGGACATCGAACTGTTGAAAGGGATCGCCAACCAGTTGCGCATCCATTCCATTGAAGCGACCACCGCGGCGGGCAGTGGCCACCCGACTTCATGCTGTTCGGCCGCGGACTTGGTCGCCGCCTTGTTCTTTGGTCACATGCGGTATGACCCCAAAAACCCGCACTTCTACAACAACGACCGTTTCATTCTGTCCAAGGGCCATGCGGCCCCGCTGCTCTACGCGGCTTGGGCCGAGAATGGTTTCGTGCCGGTCGCCGAGCTGCTCAAGCTGCGCCAGTTTGGCAGCGACCTCGAAGGCCATCCCACGCCCCGTCTGGCTTTTGTCGACGTGGCCACCGGCTCGCTCGGCCAGGGCCTCGGCGTCGGCGTCGGCCTTGCGCTGGCCGCCCGGCTCGATAAGCTCGACTACAATACTTACGTGCTCATGGGTGACGGCGAGCTCGCCGAAGGCGCCGTCTGGGAAGCCGCCTCGCTGGCCGGCAGCTCCAAGCTCAACAACTTGATCGCCATTGTGGACGCCAACCGCCTGGGCCAAAGTCAGGCCACGGCTTTTGGCCACGATGTCAATATTTACCGCGACCGTTTCAAGGCTTTTGGCTGGCGCGTCGAGGAAATCGACGGGCACGACATCGAGGAAATCATTGAAGTGCTCGGTGGGGTGGGACTGGACGACAAGCCGTTGGCCATTGTTGCCAAAACATACAAAGGCGCGGGTGTTTCCTTCCTGCAGGACAAGGATGGCTGGCACGGCAAGCCGCTCTCCAAAGACGAGGCCGCCCGGGCGGTCGCCGAACTCCAACCCTCCGCCAAGTCGGGTTTGGGGACGCCAATTCCCGCACCCACGCCCTTGCCCGCCCCCAATTTGGCGGCGCCCGCCGGCTATCCGGCCCTCACTTATAAGCTGGGTGACTCATTCGCCACGCGCGAAGCGTTTGGTCTGGCGTTGCTGCGCCTCGGCGAAACCGATCCGCGCGTGGTCTCCGTGGACGGCGACACGATGAACTCCACCTATTCCGACAAGTTCTTCAAGAAATTCCCGGAACGCACCATTGAATGCTTTATTGCGGAACAGAACATGGTGGCCGTGAGCATGGGCCTGGCCTCGCGCGGACACGTGCCCTTTGCCTCCACCTTTGCCGCTTTCTTCACGCGCGCGGCGGATCACATCCGGGTGGCCGGCATTTCGCAGGCGAACGTGAAACTGGTGGGCTCGCACGTGGGGGTAAGCATCGGCGAAGACGGTCCCTCCCAGATGGCGCTCGAGGACTTGGCGCTGATGCGGGCCATCGTCGGCAGCACCGTGTTGTACCCCGCGGACGCCGTGGCCACGGAGAAACTCACGGAGCAAATGGCGCAGCTCAAAGGCGTTTGCTTCCTGCGCACTTCCCGTCCCAAGACACCGGTCATTTACGGCAATGACGAGGCGTTTCCGGTGGGCGGCGCCAAGGTGCTCCGCACCGGCACGAAAGCCACCGTCGTCGCCGCGGGCGTCACGCTTTACGAAGCGTTGAAAGCGGCCGATCAATTGAAGGCCGAGGGAATTCAGATCACGGTCATCGATGCCTATAGCATCAAGCCGCTGGGCCGGAAGGAAATCCTGGCCGCCGCGCAGCAAACCGGCAAGGTGGTCATCACGGTGGAAGACCATTACCCGGAAGGCGGCTTGGGCGATGCGGTGGCCGGCGAACTTTCCAGCGAGGGCGTAAAAGTCCACAAGCTGGCGGTGAACGGCATCCCGCATTCAGGACAGCCGGCTGAGCTGATGGCGGCCTACGGCATCGACGCGGCGGCGATTGTGAAGCAGGTCAAGGCGCTGTAAGGCAGCCCGGCCAATCTGCATTTGCCAGCCGGTCGGTTGTGGGGCACATTGAGGGGGCATGGCCGCCAAGCCGAAATTTTTGCAAGGCCAGTTGCTGCTCGATAGCGGGCAGCTCGGCGGTTCGTTTTTTCAGCGCACAGTGGTGCTGGTCTGCCAGCATAACGCCGAAGGAGCCTTTGGCTTGGTCCTGAACCGTTCGCTCGGCAAGACCGTCGGCGAAATGATTGTGGCCGACCTCCCGACGCAGCTTAAGGAATCCCCACTTTATTTGGGCGGCCCGGTGCAACCGGCCGCCTTGAGCTTCTTACACACGGACAGCTTCGTTCCCGAGGCCGATGTGCTGCCCAACTTGGCGCTCGGCCATTCGCTAGATGATCTCCTCGAAATTGGCGAAGGTTTCTCCCCCACGAAAAAGGTCCGCCTGTTCGCCGGTTACGCCGGCTGGAGCCCGGGCCAGCTTGAGAGCGAGATGAAGCGCAAGGCGTGGCTTACCTTCCCGGCCTCGGTCCAACTGGTCTTCGAAACACCCCCGGAATCGCTTTGGAAGCAGATCCTGCTCGATCAGGGTGGCTGGCAAAACAAGCTCCTGGCCCAAATGCCGGAAGATCTTTCGCTGAACTGATGAGAGGCCCCGCACAAATTGTGGCCAATGGCCCAGAACGGCTTCGTTACAGTCAGCGTGCTTTGGCGTCTGGCAAAACCCAGCCAAAGACCTTCCTTGAATGGCTGCGTTTCTTGTTAGGCCGCGCGCCTGCCGAGCCGGCGCCGACCCTGTCAGCCCGCGAAGCAAAAATGGTCGCCCACCGCCCCTCGGCCAAAGCCTTGTGGTGATTTCAATTCGCCTCCACGCGCAGCAAAGCCGCTGCCGACTTCGGTGAGACCGTGGTCTGCTCCAAACTGGCCGGAATGACGCAAAATTGGCCGGCCGAGAGGCTGGCCGTAATCCCGTTGCCGGTCACTTCCACCAAGCCGGTTGTCACCGCCACAATCTGGAGCTTATTCGGTCTCAGCGTGACCATGCCCGCGCCATCCAGTTTCCAAGCCTCTACGTTAAAGAGCGCATCTGTGACCAGGACGCGTTTTTTGACCGGGCCGTCGGCGACAAATTGGGTATCCACCAGCTTGGGCTCGAAGTCGTTGAAATCAATGCTGGCCAATGACTGCGCCACGTGCAATTCACGGGGCTTGCCGTCCAGACCCACGCGGTTCCAGTCAAACACCCGGTAGGTGGTATCGGAGTTTTGCTGGATTTCAAAGATCACCAGGCCGTCACCAATGGCGTGGACGCGCCCGCTGGGCAGAAACATGGTGTCGCCCGCCTGGACCGGGATGCGGTGAAAACATTCCGCGACGGTGCCGTCGGCGATCTTCCGTTCAAATTCCCGACGGGTCACGCCGCGCCTGAGTCCCACGTACAGGCTGGCGTCCGGGGCGGCGTCCGCGATGAACCACATTTCCGTCTTGGGTTCGCCTTTCAATTTCCGGGCTTGGCTGGCCGGCGGATGCACCTGGAGCGAGAGCTTCTCCCGGGCATCGAGGATCTTGCACAGCAGGGGGAAGCGGCCCTCGGCGGCCGGCCGGGCACCGCCCAGAATCTCCGCCCCATGGTTCTCCATGAGCCAGTGCAGGTTGGTTCCAGCCAGGGGACCATGCGCCACAATGCTGGCATCGCCGGTACGGTCGGAAATTTCCCAGGATTCGCCAATGGGCTTGTCCGGGGGCAAATTGCGACTGTAGAGGCGTTCCAATTCGCGTCCGCCCCAAACGCGTTCCTTATAGCGGGGCTGAAAAGTAAGTGGGTACAACATGAAATTCAAGCGGGCTCGGATTGCATTTCCTTGATGGGTTTCATCTCGCCGGCTTCCTGGGCTCTTTCGATAAAATGGCCGTGTTTGCGGAATTTTTCGTAACGGGTCTTGAGGCGGGCGGGCACCGGCAGCGCCAGGACTTGCTCCAGGTGCTTGAGCAAATGCGTCTTCAAGTTCAACGCGGTGCCCACCGGATCGGTGTGCGCCCCCCCGAGCGGTTCGGGCACCACCTCCTCCACCAGCTTGAGGTGCAGCAAATCCACGGCGGTGAGCCGCAAGGCCGCCGCCGCCTTGCCGGCGTTGGCACGGTCCTTCCACAGAATGGCCGCACAGCCTTCCGGGCTGATGACCGAGTAATACGCATTCTCCAGGATCAAGACCCGGTCGGCCACGCCAATGCCGAGCGCGCCGCCGGAACCACCCTCGCCCACCACCGCACTGATGATGGGCACCTCCAGCAACATCATTTCGCGCAGGTTGACGGCGATGGACTCGGCGATGTGCCGCTCCTCGGCGGCCACGCCCGGGTAGGCGCCGGCCGTGTCGATCAACGTGATGATGGGCACACTGAATTTATTGGCCAGGCGCATCAGCCGTAACGCCTTTCGATAGCCTTCCGGATGCGCGGAGCCGAAATTGCGCAGGATGTTCTCCTTGGTCTCGCGGCCCTTCTGGGTGCCGATGACCAGCACCCGATGTTCGCCCAGCTTGGCAAAGCCGCCAATCATCGCATGGTCGTCGGCAAAGAGGCGGTCGCCGTGGAGTTCCTGAAAATCGGAAAAGGTTTTTTGAAAATAATCCAAGGCGTATGGCCGCTTGGGGTGCCGCGCCAACTGCACCCGCTGCCAGGGAGTGAGATTCAAGAAGATCAGCCGCCGGGTCTCTTCGATCTTCCGCTCAATCAGTCCGCACTCCTCTTCAAAACTGATCCCCAACGAATGCTTCTCTGGATGCGCGCGGAGATCCTCCAACTTGCCTTGTAGTTCGGAGATCGGCTTTTCAAAATCGAGCTGATGCTTCATGCGCTGGGCATTTTAGCCGGGATTTCCGGTTAGGCAAAAAAAAAGAAGGCCGGACTTTCGTCCGGCCTTCTTGGTGACGAGGTTAAATACGCCTTCACCGAGGCGCTCAGAAGGGCGGCGCGACCAACTTGGGGACGCTGTCCGAGCCGCGCCGCAAGCAAAACCTCTATGCCAACCCTAAACGGACAGCGAAATTTTCTTCCATTTGACAACCTGCTTCCTACTAAGACGCACATTGTCGAAAAAAGTTCAAAAAAAATTGTCAAACAACGCCTGGCATTCCCCCCCCTGCCTGCCAGACAGTAAATCCACCACTCATCGTACCCTACTATCTTACGCTATTAACCGTTTGGTTACAAATTAAAATTCGTTCAGATCCGAAAAAATCTTGCTCGGACTCGCTGCCATTACACGCCCCAGCGGCGTCTTACAAATTCCTGTCAGGGAATCCCTCAGTGCCTGCGCCTTGCCCGCACCCGAAACCAGAATCCACCGCTTTTTCGCACCGATAATCGCCGCGTAACTCATTGAGATTCTTGTGGGCGGCGGCTTCGGCGAGTTTTCGACGGCCAAAAACGAGACACCTTTGTCCACAATCTTTTCAGGCGCCGGGGGGAAGAGGGAGGCCACATGACCATCCTCACCCATGCCTAAAAATACCAGATCCATTACCGGTTTGGCCGATGGGTTCTTGCAGGATATCTGCCGCCATTTTTTCTCGGCCTCTTCGGCTGCCACTTGAGGGGCATCTTCACCCCGTATCCGGTGTATTTTCTCCGCGCTAATTTGCAAGGGCGCGAATAATAATTCTGCCGCGATCCGATAGTTGCTCTCCGGATCCGTGGGCGGCACGCAACGCTCATCCGCCCAAAAGAAATGGACGCCGTCCCAGGACACGTGACGCGCCCGTGCCCGGGTGACGGTGGCGGTGAAAAACTTCTGGGCAATGCGCCCGCCGGAAAGGGCCACGCAATGCGCCTCGCCCGCCCGGTGCGCGGCCTCGATTTCATCCAGCCAGGCGTCCGCCACGGCGCGGGCCAGTTCCTCCGCGCCACTGAATCGAAGCAGTTCGTAATCAGCCATGGGAAAATCTCCGGTTACTTTACCAGCGGTTCGTGCCAGGTATGGCCCAGTTGCGCCAGCAGGTCGTCGGCGGCAATCGGCCCCCAGGTGCCGGCGGCGTAGAATTCGCGGTTGGTCAGCGGCTTGTTCTGCCAGCCGGCCCGGATGGAGTCCACAATCTGCCACGCCGTTTCCACTTCATCGCGCCGGATGAACAGGGTGGCATCCCCGGTCATGGCCTCCAGCAGCAGGCGCTCATAGGCCTCCGGCGTGTAAGCGCCAAATTCCGAATCGTAGCTGAAGTGCATCCGCACGGGGCGCACGCTGAGATTGATGCCGGGCACCTTGCCGTTGAAGCGCAGCGAAATGCCCTCGTTGGGCTGCAGCCGCAGCGTGAGGGCGTTGGCATCCAGATGATTCCCGCAATCCACCGCGAACAGCACGTTGGGCGTGGGCCGGAACTGGATCCGCACCTCGCTCGCGCTGGCGGGCAGGTTCTTGCCGGTGCGCAGATAAAACGGCACGCCACTCCAGCGCCAGTTGTCAATGAGCAGCTTCATCGCCACGTACGTTTCCACATTGGAATCCGTCTTCACCCGGGTCTCCTGACGGTAGCCGGGCCGCGCCTCGCCCCCCACGATGCCCGCAAAGTATTGTCCGCGCACAACCTGCCGCGCCACGTCCTCCGGCGTGAGCGGCCGAATGGACTTCAGCAGCTTCACTTTTTCATCGCGCACCGCCTCGGCTTCCAGCGAAACCGGCGGCTCCATGGCGATCAGCGAGAGCACTTGCAGCATGTGGTTTTGCACCATGTCGCGCAACGCGCCCGCCTCCTCGTAATAGCCCCCGCGCTCGCCCACGCCCAGCTTCTCGCTCACCGTGATCTGCACGTGGTCCACCGACTCGCGATTCCACAACCGCTCAAAGATCGAGTTGGAAAAGCGAAACATCAGTATGTTCTGCACGGTCTCCTTGCCCAGGTAATGGTCGATGCGAAAGACCTGCGCCTCGTGTGCGTAGCGGGTGAGTTCGCGGTTGAGCGCCTGCGCCGAGGCCAGGTCGTGGCCGAAGGGCTTTTCCACCACGATGCGCTGCCAGGCCGCGCCCTCGCGATTCAGCAAGCCTATGCGATGCACCTGCTCCACCACCTCGCCAAACTGGCTCGGCGAAATGGCCAGGTAAAAAAGCAGATTCTCCCGCAACGGGCCGCTGCCAAAATCCGTCAACTGCGTTTCCAACCGTTTGTAGGCGGCATCGTCTGTCAAATCACCCCGGCAATAAAAAATATTCTCCGCGAATGAATTCCACACCTTGTCATCCACCGGCTTGGTGCGCGAAAACTGGCCCAGCGCGGCGCGCAGTTCCTCGCGCCACGAGGCATCGGTCTTTTCCCGCCGGGCAAAACCCACCACCCGGAAAAGCGGGGGCATTTGCTTGTCCTTGTACAAATGGTAGAATGCCGGGATCAGTTTGCGGGCGGTCAGGTCGCCACTGGCGCCGAAAATAACGATGGTGCAGGCGTCCGATTGCTTGCGATCGCCGTTCCCAGCCAGGGAATCGGGTGAATTTAAAATCCTCATGGCCGCCACTTTCGCGCAAATGGCGTCAGATTTCAATCGTCCTTCTCAGCCCAGCCCCATTTTTCCGGAGACCCGCCCGGCCCGTCCGGAGCCGTGGGCACGGCCTAATTACCCAGCAGCCGGAAAAACTGGCGGTTGCCCGTGATGGGATTGGTGTAGGGGCTGGTGGCTCCGGATACCGTGCTGAAGGTGCCGGCAACCTGGGGCGCCGATTGGAGACTGAAAGCGGCATTCGTCCAACGCAAGACCACGGCGCCAGCCAGGGGCTGGATTTGCAGCCGCGGCGGAGTGGAGGCCATCGTGAACCGGAAAACCGTTCCGCGACCGCCGGCACCGCCACTCGTGGTGGTGCCGTAAAAACTCCCGTCCGGAGCCAAGGTCAGGGGGGCATACGGATAGGCTCCAGTGCCATTGGTCAGCGTGCTTCCGTTGCTAACCACCGGGTCGAATGAGAACAGCAAATTAAGGCTCCCAGCCGGTGTCAGTTCGTAAATGACGCCCACCACATTC
>Ga0326728_10023599_pt1 | contig 11249 bp, 9 predicted proteins | sample MB3enrmetagenome_FD_207602 | JGI IMG/M metagenome (GOLD analysis project Ga0326728, IMG submission 207602) | Lab enriched peat soil microbial communities from McLean, Ithaca, NY, United States - MB31MN | ecosystem: Environmental > Terrestrial > Soil > Wetlands > Peat | place: USA: New York... | reverse complement strand
CATAACAGTCGTCTCAGGAGGAGAAAATCTTCCGGAAGAAGAAATCAACGGTAACCACATTAAGGATATCTCCGTGTGCGGCGCCAAAATTCAGACCAATATTCTTTTGCCCGTAAATACACTCCTAGAATTAAATTTCGCATTAAAAGGTGCGCACCAACAGATAAAAATTCTGGGGAAAGTACAATGGAGTAAAGTCACCAATGAGAATAAGTCTTATGAGTTTGGTGTGGAATTTTATCCCAGCAAGGAAATGGAGAAACTTTATTATTACATCTCACGGCAACTAAAATCTAATAATCCTGAGTTTATCAAAAATGAAGTTTCACCAAATAGGCATTTAGGGGAGGTTTCGATATGAACGTAAAAGGCATCATTTTTCTTGTAGGAAAGACTGCTATCGTTAAACTATTCGGCGAGGAACGCTGGAACTCTTTTATATCCAAACTTACGGCAAAGGACAAATTTTTCAGCAATACAATTTGGGCCATTACTCCCGTTCCGATGGATAAATTCATTCTTTTTCTTGACGAGATGATTAAGGAATTTTTCGACAACGATATGATGCAGTACGTGACGTTCGGGAAGGTAGCCGCTCAATTTGCCCTGTCGCCGGAAGGCCCATACACAGCTTATCTGATCAAAAAGGATATGAAACTCTTCGTTGAATCGGTCCTGACTAAACTCTGGTCGACCTACTTCGACAAAGGTATAGTAATCACAAAATTCGAGAACAACGTCGTTCATCTCAAAATCACCAAGCTTCAAATCAGACATTATTACTTCGAGAAACTTCTCATGGGTTACTTTCAGAAGGCCATTAAAATTTTCGGAAAGAAAACGGTTGTAAAACAGGTCAGGAGTATTTCATCGGGCAATGAGGATATTTATTTTACATATGAATTACAAGACTCTTGATTATAATATAATTAATGCAGCGATTTAAGATGAACTTGAATGGTACACCTTTCAAATTGCGGAGGTCGAATGTCAATGGCAGTCAAACCGGAATCAATAAGCAAACCTGACAAGAATAATCACTCCCAGCAGGACGATTTATACCATCTGCAAATAACCATTATTTCAAATGCCGGAGTCGGAATATATATCCTACAAGATGGTAAATTTGTTTATGTCAGCGAGTTGTATCAAAGACTCTCTGGTTATACAGACACAGAGCTTATTGGCACATATTCCCTAAATAATATTTATCCTGATGACAGAGAAATGGTCAGGGATGAAGCGATAAAGTGCTTGAAAGGGGAAAGCTTTGAACCTTACGAATACAGGTTCGTCAAGAAGAATAATGAAATAATGTGGGTTTTGGAAACAATCAACCCCATCGTTTATAAAGAGAATCGAGCTACTCTGGGCAGTTTTATGGATATTACGGCGTGCAAACGAATGGAAAAAGCGCTTTGCCATAGTGAGGAAAAATATCGAACCATTCTTGAAACCATTCAGGAAGGATATTTTGAGCTTGATCTTGCTGGCAAATTCACCTTTGTTAACGATTCAATGTGCCGGCTCTATGGCTATTCCGAAGAGGAATTGATCGGAACAGACAACCGTCAGTATCAAAAGGAAGTAAACGCTAAAAAAACTTACCAGACCTTCAAGGAAGTCTATATAACTGGCAATCCGGTTAAAGCATTCGAAATGGAAATTATCAGAAAAGACGGTACGATTCAGATTTCCGAAGTTTCGATATCACTTATAAGAAATACAGAAGGCAATCCAATAGCATTCCGAGGCATTTCACAAGATATCACCGAACAGAAGCAAATGGAAGAGACGATAAGGGAATACAGAGAAAAATATAAAACCGTTATTACGGATATTAACGAGCGCCATCGGATGGAAAAAGCACTTCGCCAGAGTGAGGAAAGATATCGAAGCATTCTTGAAACCATCCAGGAAGGCTATTTTGAGATTGATCTTAAAGGTCAATATACATTTTTCAACGATTCAATGTGTCGAATCCATGGCTACTCCAAAGAGGAATTGATGGGTATGAATCACCGGGAGCATACAGATAAAGAAACAAAAAATAAACTCTTTCAAGTGTTTAATAAAATTTATAACACGGGAGAACCAGCCAAAGAAGTCGATTGGCAGATTAAAAGAAAGGATGGGACCAAAAGATACATTGAAACATCTGTATCGCCAAAAAAAGATTCATCAGGTAAACTAACGGGGTTTAGAGGAATTATACGTGACATCACCGAACGTAAACAGGCGGAGGAGCGGATTCAGTATCAGGCCACACACGATGCTTTGACGGGATTGCCCAACCGCTTGATGTTTATCGAACAGCTGAATCAGGCAATCCGGTCTGCACAGCGTAATAAACGGCAGTTAGCGGTTTTCTTCATCGATCTTGACCGTTTTAAAGTTATCAACGACTCTCTTGGTCACGATGCAGGAGACCAATTGTTGCAAGAAATTGCCAAGCGGTTTAAACAATCGCTGCGAGCAGTAGATGTTGTCGCTCGTCTGGGAGGAGATGAATTCATTATACTGATCGAGGACGTGGATGAGTTGAGTCAGGTGGAAACCTTCGCCCACAAGATACTTTCCAGCGCTATAAAACCGATGATTCTTTTGGGTGAAGAATGCCGCGTAACAGCCAGCATCGGCATCAGCATATATCCCAGCGATGGAGAGGATGAACAAACCCTGATGAAAAATGCGGACATGGCAATGTATTTTGCAAAAGAAGAAGGCAAGAATAATTATCAGTTCTACTCAAAAGATATTCAGTCACAATCAAATGAACGCTTATCTATGGAAATGGCCAAATAAATTCTTTGAACAAAATATTTATAAGTAAGAGTTGCTAACCAATTACTGGTGCGGATGCAAAAGCAGCGCAGCAAAGTTTAGCCGTTGAATCTTTCAACCTGTAATGCGCAAACTTTTATTGATGGTCGCATGCTTGATAAGTAGGTGAAGTTAACGATACCTCAAGACTTCCTTAAGCATTGTCTGTCAAGTCAATTATAGGTCAGGTTATCTATATGTCGGGGAAATCCTGAAATAATCAGAGACATCAGTATCGAGTACAATTCCGGCAGCTTCCTACGAAGTAAACGAGCGAATATAGAATTATAACTTTCCTTCAGAATCGACCGAACCTGGAATTTCCTGTTGTTGACAGTGACTGAACGAAAACAACGTCCCTGTTTAAAAAAAACGGATTCTATTTTTTCTTCACATTATTCATCTTATACCAGAATCCATCAATGTTTTTGTAATGTATGGTGTTATTACATTTTCCTTTTTTGAAACAATCAGGACACACTTTGATAGGTTCTTTCACGCCATTGTATTCAGTATCAAAAAATTCCCGTGAAATCGGATTGTGACAGTTATCACATTTATCCGGTTCTGTTACATTAAACTTCTTCATTAAACACCTCCTTTATTGAAAATACCAAAGATTTGATGATTTACAAGATATAATTTATGGGGAATTTAGCATTTCAGAAAGAAATACCAAAAAATGACTAAATCAGGCGTGTTACACGCTAAAATTTTATCCGCCTCCGTCCACCAGCAAAGGACATGGAAGCATTATTTCTGTCATGATGCAGACCCATAAAGATAGCGCTTACCGGGAGCGCATTCCCGCAAGGGAAGCGCATAATAAATAAAATTTTTCATTACCGGGAATTTTCGCCGGTAAGGCGGAAACTTCCAATTTGGAAATGGGAAAGCATAATTACAATTGCATTCCCTTGCAACATATGCTTTAAATACGTTAATTAATTATCCGGGAGGAGAAACATGAAAAGAAACAGTCTTGGGCTTTTTATCTTATCTTCATTTGTTATTTTTCTTTTTTCCGGTTGCGTGCCATTGGTTATCGGAGGCGCTGCCGCCGGAGCGGGCGCGGGAACTTACTTTTATATCGATGGCGAACTTAGAACCGATTATAATGCTTCATTTGATCAGGTCTGGGCAGCCTGCGAAAAGACGGTGGCCAGCATGCACGGCACCGACGTGGTTCCTGCAAAAGAAATTGCCAAGGGAACAATCAATGCATCGATAAACGATGAAAAAGTTGTTTTTGATATAACTTACAAATCAAAGAATACCACCTCAGTTGCTATTCGCGTGGGCTTGGTGGGCAACAAACTGTCTTCCCAGCTCTTACACGACAAAATTGCCGATTACCTGGTCAAACAATAAATACGCGCAAATAAAATGGCCAGGGTAAAATAAATGAACAAAAAAATTATCTTAGGTATCCTGATTAGTGTTGTCCTTGTCTATTTGTCCGTCAGGGGGATTAACCTTCAGGATGTTCTGAATGATCTGAAAAAAATTCAGTTAAGCTACGTTATTCTTTTCATCCTCCTCATGATTTTCATGCAGTACCTGAGATCCTACCGCTGGGGAGTTATTCTGCAACCGATGGAAAAAATCGATCAGGTCCCCCTTTTTTCCATTACGTCTGTGGGATTTTTAGCCATTGCCGCCATTCCCGCGCGAATTGGCGAACTGGCAAGGCCGTATTTAATTTCTAAAAGAAGTTCAATAAAAATGTCTTCCGCGCTGGGAACTATCTTCATTGAAAGAATTCTGGATAGTTTTACCGTCCTGACAATTGCCACAGTCGTTCTTCTTATCGATATGCCATTTGATCTGCCATCCTGGATGGTTAAATCGAGCATTATTTTCTCACTGCTGGCGTTGTTTTTGTTTTGTTTTATTCTGTTTTTAATTCTGCGCAGAGAAGCGGCGCTGAAATTCATCAATGTAATTTTAAACAGGCTTCCCGGGAAACTGGCCAATAAAATAGACGCAGCGATCCATCATTTTATAGACGGTCTTCAGATTGTAACGAATATTAAATTATTTTCGTATTTGCTTTTTCTTTCAGTCGTAATCTGGCTTGTGGATGTCCTGGCGATTTATGTATTGCTTCTGGCTTTCGGCTATACCCTGCCGGTCATTGCGTCGTTTGTTGTAATGGTCATTCTTATTGTAGGCATAGCGATCCCCGCAGCCCCTGGTTTTGTCGGCAACTGGCATTACGCCTGTGTTTTTGCCCTGGGTCTCTTCGGGTTGGCTAAAGCCGACGCGCTGTCTTTTGCGGTTGTACATAATTTCCTGTCTATGGCTGTGGTGCTCGTGCTGGGAGTCGGCTTTCTGCCTTTTAACAGATTTTCTATTGCTGATATGAAAAAACAAATGAATGATGATAAAGCAAACTAAGAATCGCCTTTTACCGCGACTTTAAGGCTTTTTAATTTCTTATGCAGGTGGCTGCGTTCCAGGCCGATCGCCTCAGCTGTTTTGGAAACATTCCCTTCATTTTCCTCCAGCTTCTTGATGATAAACTGTCTTTCGAAATCCATTTTCGCGTCTTTCAGAGAATCCACCAATACGGACTCCGAGCCGGAGGCCATATCTCTTTCTTCTTTGATGTTTAAAAGCGGAATGTCTTTGGCCGTTATTTCATCGGAGGGAGTAAGAATAATCAATCTTTCAATAATATTTTTTAATTCCCGGACATTCCCCGGCCAATCATGTTTCATCAGCAGGGCCAACGCGTCATCGGTTAATTTTTTCGGTTCCAGGCCTTCTCTAATGGTGAAATCCAGCAGAAACCGCTCCGCCAGAGGCCTAATATCTTCTTTTCTTTCGCGCAGAGGCGGAACAACCAGAGGGATTACATGCAGACGGTAATATAAATCCTGCCTGAAACGCCCTTCCTTCATCTCCTCTTCCAGATCCTTATTGGTCGCGGCTAAAACCCGCACATCCAGATCAATCAGCTTATTGCCTCCGACACGTTCGAATTTCTTTTCCTGCAGGATACGCAGAATCTTTGCCTGCGCTTTCAGGCTCATATCGGCAACTTCATCAAGAAAGATCGTTCCTTCATGCGCCAGATCGAATTTGCCGCGCTTTTTCTCCGTCGCTCCGGTAAAAGCTCCCTTTTCATGACCGAACAATTCGCTTTCAATAAGCTCTTCAGGTATCGCCGCACAATTGACTTCCACAATATCTTTATGCGATCTCAAACTTAAATGATGGATGGAGCGCGCCACCAGTTCTTTACCCGTGCCGTTTTCCCCCATAATCAAAATCCACGCATTCGTCGGCGCGACAATACTTATCATCTCCTTAAGTTCGGTTATCAGGGCGCTTTGTCCGGTCAGTTCGTACTGATGAGAAACCTTTTGTTTTAATAAAACGTTTTCTTCATTGAGATGAATTAAATTAATGGCATTGTTCACCAATATTATAATTTTATCCAGTGATAAAGGTTTCTCAATAAAATCAAAAGCTCCCAGTTTCGTGGCTCTTACGGCTGTTTCAATCGTGCCATGACCCGACATTATAATGACCAGCATTTCTGGATTTATCTTTTTAATGGCCTTGAGAGTTTCCAGGCCATCCATTCCCGGCAGCCAGATATCGAGCAGCACAAGCTGAGGCATTTCTTCCTCGACGATTTTAACAGCCTCTTCACCGCTGCCGGCCACCAGAACCTGATAGCCCTCATCGCTTAAAATTGCCTTTAGGGACTGGCAAATACTCTCTTCGTCGTCTACGACTAGTATAGTTTCTTTCATAACTTACTAATTTGATACCATCCTAAATTAAAGCGCTATTTTTGTTGGCGTCGTCGTCAGCTTCCTCGACGTATGTTTATATACGTCTCCGGTGCCTCCTCCTAGCCGCCTCAATATCATCTTTAATTTAGAATGGTATTCCCCCATTATTTATTCACCTTATAATTTAAACTGAAGAAACCGGCAACACAAAAGAAACAATCGTTCCGGTAGGCGTGTTATCGGCAACGCTTACCTGACCATGATGATCGGAAATTATGGAACTGACGATTGCCAGGCCAAGACCGGTTCCTGATTTCTTTGTAGAAAAATACGGTTCGAATACTTTCATTTTGTGGCTTGAAGGGACTCCCGCGCCGTCATCGGCTACAGTTACGCCGGCTTTATGATGTTGCTCATCATAACTTACGATAATTTCGACGCGGCCGTTTTTCTTGTTAATGGCCGCTACAGCGTTATCCAGCAGATTGATCATTACCCTGTTGATCTGCTCCGCGTCCAGATCAAACTTCGGCAATCCTTCCGCCTGTATTAATTCAAAAACGATATCCTTATGAGCATCCTGGAAAAGCGAGACAGCTTCGGCAACTACCATATTTAAATCATTAGGCGCGACGCTTGTAACGGGCATACGCGCGTAACGGGAAAACTCATTGACCAGATTCTTTAGAACTTCCACCTGATCGATAATGGTCTGCGTGCATTCCTTAAATACCGAACCTTCTTCCCCCAGTTTATCCCCATATTTTTTCTGTAATCTTTGCGCGGAAAGCTGAACCGGCGTGAGCGGATTTTTAATCTCATGCGCCATGCGGCGGGCGACTTCACGCCAGGCAGCGGCACGCTCCGCCTTTTGCAGTTGAGTCAAATCTTCAAAAACAACAACGATACCGGAGTCATTGCCTTCTTCATCCGCAATCGTTGTAATCGTGAGCAAAACAGTAAGAGCTTTATCCTTAAGCATGACTTCGAGTTGCTTTTCCAGCAGGCTTTCATTGCTTTCTTTCATTTCCTGTAAAAATTCGTCAACTAAAGAAAGATGCTCCGGCATCATTAAATCGCGATAATTATGAAAAACAACTTTCTCCGCGCTGATATCGAACATTTTCTCCGCCGCGCGATTAATGGTAGTGATCATTCCGTTTTTATCCACGGAAACAACTCCGGCGGAAACATTGCGCAAAATTGCTTCCGTATATTTGCGCCGTCGCTCCAGAGTTATGTTGGCTTCTTCCAGACTGTTTTTGCTTTTCTTCAAATCCCCCGTCATTTGATTGAAGGATTTTACCAGAAGTCCGATTTCATCATCCGCCTCAATGTTAATACGGCTGTCCAGATCTCCCTGTGTGATTCTATTGGTAGCCAGAACAAGATCCTGAATAGGAACTGTTATTTCCTTGGCCAGAGTCAACCCGAACCATGTCGCCAGAAATATAATCACCAGAGTCACCATGGACAGGGTAATCATATAATTGGATTTAATCGGATTTTTTAAAAGCTTTATACGGCCATACTGTCCCGAGGCATCGGCAATACTCCGGAGTTTTTCCACGAACCCTTTAGGGACAACGTAAGTGACCGAAATACGCCCGATCACTTCCGAAGGCACCGCGAAAGAGAAAACCGGCACAATCCCGACAACCGCGTCTCCGATATTAGTTGCCTGAATCGTGGATTTTTCCTTGCCCGTATAAATATCCTCTATCATTTCGGGAGCGAGCGTGACCGGAATCAGTTCAGGATGTTCAACATCGGCGAAAACCATTTTTTCTTTCTGAGCATCGAAATACGTTTCGACCATGCCTATTTTAGAATTCTTCTGACGCTCATTGATAAAACTCTTCAGATATTCCACGCGCTCTTTCTCGTAGAGACGGCTTTTCGTGATATCCGCGCTCATCTGACGGGCATTAAATTTGGCCTGTTCCTCCATCTGCTGGTAATAAACCTGGGCTACTTCCAGCGACTTGTTCAAAGCGTCGCCAATCTTGAGATTGAACCAGGACTCGATGCCATAAGAAAGAAAATTAATGGCGAATAAGAAAAGTAAAATTGTCGGAACAAGCGATAACCCGACGAAAGTAGCCACCAGCTTTGTTCTGAGTTTGGAACCGATAACACCGCGGCGATGTTCATAAAAGAGCTTAACGACATTCCTGATAATCAGGAAGAGCAGAAGTAGTATTAAAATAACATTTATACTGCTGATACCATAAACGAAAATGTTTGCGGACAGGGGCAGTGTATCTTTATTAAAAATCTGACTGGCAATCAGGGTAAAGGCGATGGCTAAAACGCCAACGACCACCATGATAATCCATTCCCGGCGGCGCTTTCTGCGTTCCTTTTCATCAATGCTGCTTATTTTCTGTTTTTCTTCCATTGTTTAACAAATGCGGTTCAAATATTTTCTGGAAATTATCACTCATTAATAGGAAAAATTCTGCCGGTACCAGGATGTTTCAAAATCCCAATAGGAAACAAACAAAAAGACATATTCCATGTGCAGGGGCAAACGCACTTTATCCATTTTAACTTTGATCATAACGTAATAATTTTTCCCCTTCGTAAGCGAAGATAGAGGAGCGGCTATAATTCCATTAAAATCCGCCATTGCCTTTTGCGCGCTTTCAAACTCGGTAAAAATAACCGGTTCTTTTTTATTGCTTGAGGAAACACTAAATGTTTTTTTGAGATTATCGTATTTTATAGAGCGTTTAATTTCCTGACTGAATATTTTTTTATCCCATGAAAAAGACCGTTCCTGATAAACGTCAAGTTGCATCGTAAAAGTCGCGGGAATTCCTGCCAATACTGCTAATTCCATATCCGGTTTGAAACCGTTGACCAGACGCGCATACAAAAGCACGTTTTCCATATCGTTTGTAATTAAAATATCCTTTATTTCCGGTTCGATAGCATGCGCATGTATTGGAAAACCGGCAAGACTAACAACGACAAACAAAAAAATTAAAACTATCCCATAATAATTATTTTTCACTTTTTTCATAAAACGCTGTTTCCTGATTTCAAGCAGATAGAATTTACTTTCCCTGCTACCGGGTTCCACGATAAGAGTTTCGCTAAAATTGCTGTATTATTGATACTTTAAGAAATTGTCACAATTTTTTAAAAAGACACCATCGCCAAGTATAGATTTTTAAAATCGTATTCTAGGCAACCCGGCGATAAAAATCAAGATTATTTTGGATTAAGCAGGAACTGCGTCAAGAGTTCTAAAGGAAGGAATTCTAAAAGAATGAAGCTTATAGGCTTCTTCTCTATTCGTGCAAGTAACGATTTCCCAACAATCTTTTTTGCTCATTAACTCCTTAAGCAATAGATTATTTAAACGGTGGCCTGATTTGTGGGCAATAAAATGGCCGATAATCGGCATCCCCAGCAAAAACAAATCTCCGATCGCGTCAAGAATTTTATGTTTTACAAAGACATTCTCAATTCGCTGCCCCTCTTTATTGATGATTTTATTATCATCGAGAACGATAGCGTTTTTCAGGGACCCGCCAAGGGCCAGACCTTTTGCCTGCAAAAATTCCAGATCTTTTAAAAAACCAAAAGTCTGAGCGGCGCAAATATCTTTTTCATATTTTTCATCGGAAAAAGTCATGCTGTATGACTGAGTGCCGATAACAGGATGTTTAAAATCTATTTCATAAGTTATTTTAAATTCATCCGCCGGCAATAACATGGCGCTGGAATCGCCGGAAGTCACAGAAACCGCTTTTCTGATTATCAGCAGTTTTTTATTTTTCTTCTGCACATGAGTTCCCACTTCTTTGAGCATATTCACGAAAGGAAGCGCGCTGCCATCCATAACAGGAACTTCAAAAGAGTCCAACTCGATAATCGCGTTATCAACCCCCATACCGCTGAATGCCGACAAAAGGTGCTCTACCGTGGAAACAGTAATTCCATTGGAGCCCAGTGTTGTCGCCAACGTCGTATCACAAACATTATCATAACGCGCGTGAATCGGCGCGGCATCAGGCAAATCCGTACGAATAAAAACTATCCCTGTATCCGTCGGCGCCGGTTTTATCTTCATATTAATCTTGCGGCCGGTATGCAGCCCGATACTTGCGCAATTAATTTCTTTCTTTAGTGTACGCTGTAAATGCATAATCGCTTTCCCTTACCAGTTTAATAGCAAGGATTATACCATGTTTCATCGTATTTTCTATAAAATATAACATGTTATTATTATTATGTTATTAATAAAGATGATTCAGACGGGACAGATAATTTTAATTTACTGTGTCCGTATTGACACAGTAAAAAGAAACTCCGTAGTCATATTTGATTAACTTCATACCGATTTGATTCCAAAGGATAACGCGGCGGCAAGGAGCAGGCACCACAGGCGTATATGCTCCGGTAGTGCGACTGAAAAGGAGCACAACAAAAAACAATTTATTTCCTTACCGGTTAGTGCAGCTAACACATACGTCGAGGATGCCTGCGACGCTGCCAACAAAGTTAGCCGAAGGAAGCGGACGGTATCACCTATAAAACTTTATACCGTTTCGATTCCAAAGGATAACGAGGCGGCAAGGAGGAGGCTCCGGAGACGTATATAAACATACGTCGAGGATGCCGACGACGCTGCCAACAAAGTTAGCCGAAGGAAGCGGACGGTAT
>Ga0326728_10023598_pt1 | contig 11249 bp, 10 predicted proteins | sample MB3enrmetagenome_FD_207602 | JGI IMG/M metagenome (GOLD analysis project Ga0326728, IMG submission 207602) | Lab enriched peat soil microbial communities from McLean, Ithaca, NY, United States - MB31MN | ecosystem: Environmental > Terrestrial > Soil > Wetlands > Peat | place: USA: New York... | reverse complement strand
ACCTTCACGGCATAAGGCTGTATGTTGTTCTAACTGAACTTTGTCGGTTACTTCGCCCCGATGTAATAGCTTATATCGCCCTTATACCCCACGGTTTTATGATGCTGACTTTGTTGTATGTACAACGTATTATCCCGGATAACCAGAGAAGTCTGAATATTCCCGGGAATGATCTGCCAAGACACGAATAATTAAGTCCGATGAAGCCGACAGTGGTAAAGAAATATTCGCCAAGGTAGCAAAAGGGGTAGGGATAATTACTATCGCCGGAGACCTTAATGAACGTCTCATCCCTACTAAGAGTTCCAAAAATGGAGTACGAAAGTTCTGGCATAGCCTAACTATCAGGCGGATGATTAAAAATTCATCATTCATCGGAAGAACCTATTTTGGAGTTACTTCTAGATTGAGCAGCACAAAAACTATATTGCATCCTCAAGACAACTGGACACTCTCAGAAAGTGCAACGCGGGCAATAAAAAGTGAAGAATTATTTAACAATGCTAACTCTCACTGGCGGGAAGCGCGGCAAGACTTACACTGATATGGCATGGGAACCTAAGGAGTCGTTCAAAGCTGTTGGTGATTATTTCTCCAAGCATTAAATGCGTGTTGACTAGTTAAATAATACGTGTTACCCTGTGGCTGATTTCCAAATTTTTGGGCCCGAAGGTGGCGCTCGTCGTGATATTGTTGGCTGCTACTACATGTTTTATTCTCTTAATATATCTGCTTGTCCGAGGTACAACCGGCATAGGTGCTATCGTGTTAGCGATTGGGGGGTGTCTATTTCTTTTTTCTCGCTTTAAAATCCTGCAAGAAAATAGACGCAGGTAAATAAAGACAATAATAACTATGTTGAGGAGTACAAAGGGAGGGATGAAAGATGTGAGACGAAAGTATATCAACACAGGAACTTTGTGAGCGGAAAATTATTGATTGGCATCAGTAGCCCCACTTTAAAATCGTTGGCAGGTCAAGTAGCCATAGTCAACGGAGCAGGTAAATCAAGTATAATGTAAGTGCGAGGCTGCGAGTATGATTAATTTTGTCTCCACTATTGTCATCAACATATCACGGGATGAGGTATTTCGATTTGTTACTAACAGAGAGAATTATCCGCGGTGGATAAGTGCTGTAAGTGGGGCTCACGTAGCGGTCTTGTCACAAGGGCCGTTCGGGGAAGGAACGCTCATCCAAGAGGGACCTGCAGTGATGAGAGTGTTTCATATGCGAGTCAATCAAGGGTTTGAGTTGGAGAGTGTCCATTTCAATTTTCTGGCCAGGTTTCTACTCAAGCATGGGCACACCCTGTTCCAGTTCGAACTAGCTGGGGAAGGGACTCAAGTCACCTGGAAGGCACAAATTGAATCCACACCTTTGCTAAGACTATTTGACCACTTTCTTGCCAGGAGAGCACACCAAAGTGTGCAAGTTGGTTTAGAGCAACTAAAGACACGGCTCGAACAAAAGAAAGGGTAAACACCAAATAAGGTCTTCCTTTGGCCTGATTAAGTGAATGCGATGAATCGCGATGATGCCCAGCCTAAGAAGATGCATGGAAAGGGACAGTTTTGGACCTAAAAACCCAACATTAGAACGACGGCGATTTACCGATAGTACTATATTTTAAACAGTAATTTATTTTTTAGAATAACTATTGAAACGGAACAGTCCGCAAACCTTTGTTTGGCAATAAAAGACTGACCTTAAGGGTGAATGAGAAGCTGGTATCACGCGCGAATAACCGGTACGCCACCTAAAAAGCTGAATGCAGAACTCAATTTCGCTGTAATGTAAAATAAAAAGTGGCGCCTGCCCCAACCTTGGCTTCCGCCCAAGTTTTACCTCCATGGCGGTTAGCGATTCTTTGCACAATAGCCAAACCAATGCCCGTTCCCGGATAATCAGCACTCGAATGTAAGCGCTGGAATGGTTTAAAAAGTTTATCCCGATATGTCATATCGAAGCCTGCCCCGTTGTCTTTAATTGAATAGACCCTTTTTCCATTCGCTTCGATTGCGCAGAATTCAATCATGGCCTTTTCCACTTTAGCGGTATATTTCCAAGCATTTTCCAGCAAATTGTGCAAGAGAATTTTCAGGAGTGCTTTGTCTCCCTCGGCAATCACGTCCGATTGGATAATGAATTCGGAATTACGCTTCGGTTGCGTTGACCGTAGTTCTTCTGTAATCGATTGCACTAGATCGCTCAAATTGACTGCCTCAAATTTCATTTCAGCCCGGCCGATGCGACTCAATCTAAGCATATCGTCAACTAGCTGACTCATTAATTGGCTGGATGATTCAATGCGATCCAGATAGTCTCTGCCCTGTGAATCCAGTTTTTCGCCATAGTCTTCAAGGAGCATCCTACTAAATCCACTCAGGCTTCTTAACGGCGCCCGCAGATCATGCGAAACAGAGTAACTAAACGCTTCAAGTTCCTGGTTAGAAGACGCTAACTCTTCGGCGTAGCGGCCTATTGATTTTTCGTTTTGTTTTATGTCGGTGATATCTGCTCCCGTAGTAATAAAGTATTCACCTAAAGGAACACTCGTAAACCGGAAATACTTATTCAGATTTGGGAAATAGTCCTCGTAGCTGTAAGGTGTACCTTCAGTCATTATCTTTTGGACCACTGGCATGAAGTGTTCTGTGGAGCCAGGGCCAAAGATTTCATCAGTCGTTTTGCCCCTGATCTCGTCGACACTTTGACGTCCCCACGTCCTTAAAGCCGGCGGATTTACGTCAACCAGCCGCCACGTTTTTATCCTGCCTCCTTCGTCACGGTCCAATTTCCAAAAATGTACTTCTTCGGCCATATTGCTGAAAAGATCGCGATACCTTCTCTCACTTTCCGCAAGTGCAATCTCAGCTTTTTTACGCTCGGTGATATCCATAATCATACCCAGACTGGCTATTACTTTCCCGCTTTTATCCAACATTGGGGCAGCCGATGCTATCGCCCATAGGGTTGAGCCATCCTTGCGTATATACTTTTGCTCATACAGATCCCTGTCACCACGTATCCGCCTATCAAGGTTTAATTTTGCCAGTTCTCTTGATCCCTGATCCATAAACGCGTAAGCTGTTTTGCCCATCATTTCTTCTTCGTTATAACCCAGCATTTCTGCCATTCTCTTATTTACAAAAATAGTCCGGGCATCCGTACCACAAATCCATATGCCTTCGGTTGCCGTTTCAACAATCGTCCGGTATTTCTCCTCGCTTCGCTTGAGTGTCTCCTCTGCTTCTTTTCGTTCGGCAATTTCCTTTTCAAGTTCCTTATTTGACAAATCTAATCTTTCAAGGCTTTCATAGAAGCCACGGTTAGTCATTTCATATGAAGCCAGACTCTCTGACAGCAGTTGTTGTGCAACATTTAACGTGCGCAAGATATCGGCTTTTGTTTTCGCCTTCTGTAGCATGACATCTAATGAGCGATGATGGATCGTAGCCAATTCCAGTATTCCAATGCCCATCGTATTTGCAGTTCGGCCAATTTCATAAGCACAAGCCCTAGCGGATTCTTCGTCGCCGCGGAAATAATCCGTAAAGCAGGAAAGGTAATTTGCGTCGATGCTGTCTTTACGGATTATCATGCACTATTCCCGAGCCACCGGACTACTATTACCATGGCATCGTCGGTTTCTCTAGCAAAATGGGTGATAACATTGTCCGCGATGACTTGAGGAGAATGAGCGGGGTTCAGGGCACCGGAGAAGCCGCTTTTTATCCCATCAGTCGCCATAACCAGTGTGTCTCCAGGATTTATAGGAAGCGTCTCGTCATGCAGCGGTGGCAGCGAATGCCCTACCACACCACCACGCATGAGAATGCACGGTCTATCATGAATACGCGGGTCGGCACGTATTAAATACCCTTCGACATTTCCAACGCCCAACCAGGTCATCATATTGTTTTTAACACCGAATGAAGCAAGGCTCATTACCACGCCTCGAGTCCCGTGCAGATGTTCATGGCACTCTCTGACGACAGAGGTTACACTTTGGCTGGCACAAGCGAACATAGTTTCAGCAGCAACCTTACTGGCTGCCGCTGCATCATGTCCGTGTCCCAGGCCGTCTATCGCCGCAACTAATAGACCATCATTGAATGGAATAACCACGTGCAGGTCACCGGAAACTATCTGTCCTCGTAAAGGCTTGCTGGCTATACCCACGACCGCGAAGTTACAACTGGACGTTTCCACTTTTTCATCCTTACGGTGGTTCCCTTACCGACCTCCGAAGCGATTTCAAACTCGTCAACAATTCGTTTCGAACCCGGCAACCCCAAACCCAGTCCCTTTGATGTTGAGTAGCCATCTTGCATCGCCAGCGCGATATCAGGAATACCGGGCCCGTTATCCCGGGCTGTTATGGAAATGCCTTTTTTGTTTGATTCTTCCACGATGCTGAGAATTATTTCGCCGTGGCCTGCATAGTTGACGATATTACGCGCAACTTCGGAAATTGCCGTGGCAATGAGAGTAACGTCACCCGCGTTGAACCCAAGATCGGTGGCGAGACGACGGCCTTCCTGTCTGGCGATGACCACGTCCACATCGGATTTGATATTTATAACAATTTCATTTCCGGACATGACTGGCGCGCTGGTCCCGTTACCCCCCATCTTGATTCTCCTGCATTTGTTTTGCTAGAAGCGCGAGTCCATCTTCAAGATCCAGCGCGGTTGATACGCCGGCCAGCGACAATCCAAGTTGCACCATTGCAAAAGCCACCTCAGGTTGAATTCCCACGATAATAGCATGGGCTCCTTTTAACTTGATTGTGGCTGCCATTGAACGAAGAGTTCGAGCAGCAAAGGAGTCCATTACGTCTAACGCTGTCACATCGATTATGACACCCCTGGAGTGATGGCGGCCGACCATTTGTGCTAAGTCGTCACGCAGTTGCACCAGGTCTTCATCAGTTAGAGCAGATTGGACCGACGCAATTAAATATGGTCCTTGTTTTAGAATAGGGACTTTCATTATTAGACTCTCCGGGTTGAGGCATCGTCTTGAATACGGACAACCCTAACGCCGAGTAAACGGTCAGCCTCGACAATTCCTCCTTGCAGGTCGCCGACGGTAATTAGGCGGCTCAGATCAACGCCAATCGAGACCAGTGATTGGGCCACCTCGGGAGAAAGCCCGGTTAAGATAACGGTTGCGCCCATAAGCCTGGCTGCTTCCGCAGTTTGAAGTAAGTGATTCGCGACCTTAGAATCGACAGCGGCCACTCCGGTAATATCGACGACGGCCACTTTAGCCCGGTTATTACGAATTGAATTGAGCAGTTGTTCGGTCAGCTGGCGAGCACGCTGCGAGTCAAGAATGCCGATGATTGGCAGAATCAGTAAACCCTCCCTTAATTGGAGCACCGGTGTAGATAGCTCGAGGATGGCTCTCTCAGCCCGGCGTCGCTCTTCAATTTGGCCCTGCAACGCAGCATTTGTTTTGGCTAGTTCCGCTTCTGTTTTCTTCTGCACGGTGATGTCCCTGGCAGCTGCAAAAACTCCGGCAACATTTCCCTTCGCATCACGATAAACCGACGCATTGTACAGCACCTCTATTACGTGCCCATCTTTGTGCCTAATAGTCAAGGGATAGTCGGTAACGAACCCATCAGCAAATACGCGTTGATAACCTTCGCGAGCCTTATTAGGTTCGGTAAAGTAGTTGGAAAAATCACTGCCAATCAACTCTCGCCGCGGGGTCCCTGTGACCTTAACTGCTGCCTCATTCACATCTGTAACTTTACCTTTGGGGCTAATAGTAACCAGGGGGTCTAGACTCGCTTCGAGCAGACTTCGAGCATAATCACCTGCCGCTTGAACGTTTGCCGGGGGCTGACCTGCTTTTGGGCCGTGTACGTTTTTCAATTGTGGCATCGATACCTCCTATATGCCCTTAGGCTAATAAAGTACATTATAGCACGATATTATATTAAGGCTAATGCGGTACGATATTCAGCTCGTCACTCCAAGTTTCAAGCACAAGCTGTTTGATGAGTATGGCAAGACGTTTTTATGATTTGAGACAGGACAGGCAATATTCCTTAATCGTGTCAATATGTTGTTTGGCAAAATGCGATCTAGTTAGTACTTCTTAACTTTGGAGCTTGTCTCCGGCAAAAATAAAGCGATGCCAGCGGCAATTAGCGATAAAGCGACCAAAGAATAAAGAGAAAGCTTAAGATTTCCAGTAAGATCCAAGATATGACCACTTATGATAGGACCAACAGTCGCTCCCAAGTAACCTAAGCAAAATATGAGCCCGCTTGCCGCGCCTATGTTTTCTGCAGGTACCATTTCTGTTGGTAATGCCAGTATCGTAATGAATCTTGTGATATTAACTATTCCAATTAAAATCATAATCAACCAGCTTAGAGTTAAGTTGGTGTAAATAGCTGCCCAAGCGAAAAGAGCGAGTGCAATTCCTGGCACCCAAAGGAGTGGTTTCTTTAAACCCAATCGAAAGGCGAGTTGCGGCATAAGGAATACGGTAGGAACGGCAACCCACAACAGTAAGGAAGTAGTTAGACTTGCCTGATTCGGGTTTGCGCCTTTCTGCATCATTAATTGCGGCCCCCAATTTGCAAATGTATAGAAATAGAAATTATGGAAAAATAAGAGAATACCCACTAACCAGAGTCCTTTGTTTTTTAATACTTTACCCAGCAACATGACATTGCGGCCAGGAGACTTGATGACTGGTTGTTCCTTGATTATCACCCAACACAGCACCGCAGCGAAGAACGCAGGAATGCTCCACCAAAGGAAAACCCCTTGATAAGTGTGAGTCAAATGGTAAATAAGTGGCAATGTGATGGCTAACGCGAGTGCGTCGCCGAAGAGTGCCCCTGAAAAATATATCCCAGCCGTTATTCCCGCACGGCCTGCAGGTGTTGCTGGACTGACCAACTTTGGGAGATTTGTAAATACCCAGCCAAATCCGAGACCGTATATAAGGGAAAATGCCAGCAGCGTCAAATAATTTGTAGCTATGCCTCTCCCCATGGCTCCTATCGCGACCGCAACTAAGCCAAAACAAATTGACTTCTTAACCCCTATTTTATCTGCAAGCAAACCAGATGGAATGGCCATCACCACGAGCATCACAATAGGGATTGTAAAAAGAAGACTGGCTTGGGTATTGGAGATCGAAAATTCTTGTTTGAGGATGTTCTCCATCGGTGGCACGCAGAACAAAGGCGCCCATATGGAAAATGAGAGGAAAAATGCAATCCCTAAAGTTGACCAATACCTGCGAGAGCCATTTTGCACTACTGAATCCTACGTAATTTTCAGAATCTTGGCTTAAAGTATATCACACTGTACCTGCTCTGTTAGAACCATTGTCAACATAGAAAGCATCGGCTACAATCAAATCAAGGAGTCCGCGACCAAGCTTTAGATATAAAAAGGCTGGTGGTAAATAATATGAGCCAAAAAATTTATACGATACTTTTCATTACTTTACTTACATTAATTTTGTTCGTGTCCTGCAAAAGTATCTCCTCTAACACAACTTCTCCGACATTAATTACGTCTGCTACTTCTACCACAATAACCTACCCCGTCTCAGAACTGAAATACAAATTGCTCGCAGCTTATCCCACTTATTTCTGGTGTGATCCTGATCTCTATCCTGTGGCTCGCCCAGGTGTCGAACGCCAGAATGCTATTGAGCAGTTCACCACTATCGAGGCCAATCAGGAGGAATTTTCCGCAATTTTGGATCACCTGAACCTGCCCAATAAGGCAAGTTACACAGATGACGAAAAGCTCCAAATTTATCGTGAGTATAAGAAACTCAATGGCGCAGTTCAGGTGGTATCGGCCGACTCCGGGTATACGTTCACCATTCGTATAGGCCAAAACCAAGGTGAAACTATTCAAGGTACCATATCTACGACTGGCGTTATCCAAATGACGAGTGAAACAGCCAGTTTTAACACTTGCCCAATTTGCCTTGCTGCAGGAACCTTGATTGATACTCCGGAGGGACCCATACCTGTGGAGCAATTAGGTGTCGGCATGATCATCTATACCGAAGATACCGCCGGTGAAAAGATAACGACAACCATATCTAAAACGGCATCCGTGCCGGCACCCACAGATTTCCAAATAATCCATATAGTTCTGAGTGATGGCCTGAGTGTCTCTGCATCTCCCGGTCACCCTACTCCCGATGGCCGGACTATCGGTGATCTAAAAGTAGGGGATACACTCGATGGTAAAATTGTAGTTTCGGTAACTTCCATATCATATAGTGGTTCCACTTTTGATATTCTACCCGATGGAGGTACTGGCCTTTATTGGGCTAACGGCATATTGCTGAAAAGTACGCTGGCACCATAATAGGTTGATACCCAAAATCAACTTAGTCATCCTACACACGAACCAAAGATCGTGTCCGTTCAGTCTAGGTTGTGGTTGATCACTTCTGATGGATGGAGGATGCGCCAGTCACATCAACCGTGCCAATTGAAGGGTTGCCGACATACGAAAGATTAGATGCGCCGGAAGCAGTAATATTGAGCTTACTCGCGGCATCGACGGTCACATGGCTCGCCCCACTGAGTTGTACATTGGCATCAACGACCTGTAAATTCCCCAAGTCAGCCCCGCTGGCTCCGGCCGCCTGCAAGTTCAAATTATTGCCAGTGCCACTCAACTCTGCATTACTGGCGCCCGATACACTCAACGTCAAGTCGTGGACATTAAACACTCCACTGACATGACTGGCACCAGTTAAATCAGCTGAAGTATCATAAGCTCCGATGTTAATTTCTGCGTTACTCGCTCCAAAAAGCTCCAACTGGAAATTACTGTTCGACGTAAAACCAGCAACTGTTCCGCTGGTAGCGCCCGAAAGGTTGAGATTATCTAATTCAGGCATGCTGATTTCAAGTTTGGATTTGGAACCAAAATTACGCCAAAAGCTCCAAAAACTAAAGCTCATGCCAACTTCAAGAGTGCTGCCGGACTGCTCCACCTTTACATTGTTAAACCTGTCCTGTGGAGCGGTGATGGAAATGCTGTATGAATTAGAAGGAGTTATGGATACGTCAAAAGGCCCGCCAACCTGGACTCCAGTGAAATTGCTAAAGTCATATTCTTTCGTTTGCGACGGCCCGTTGCTGCAAGCCGTTAGTACGAACGGTAAGCACATCAATAAAAAAGCCAATTCAAAAACAATCTTTTTCATGTAATGCTGACACCATGGAATCTTTTATTCATGATATTTCCATTTTTAATTAGAATGATTCTTTAACCAATTATTTATCACTAATTTGCACAGAATTGATGTACACATCCTGGGTGGGGGAAGACATTTCGCCTCCCATATTCGGATTTGCCACAACGGGTGTGTTGCCTATTGACTGCACTACATCCATGCCGCTAGTGACTATCCCGAAAATCGTGTAGTCCTTGGGCAGTGTGGTTAAATTTGCCAGACAAATAAAAAACTGGCTTCCATTAGTATTCGGACCTGAATTGGCCATTGCAAGAGTACCTTCAAGATAATTTCTGGTTACTTGTTCATCCGCAAATTGGTAACCTGGTCCACCAGTACCGGTATTGGTTGGGTCCCCTGTCTGAATCACAAAACCTTTCACAATACGAAAAAACTTGCATCCGTTATAATAACCCTGGTTTGCCAAGAAAACAAAGTTATTGACAGTCTTCGGGTCTTCATTATCGAAAAGTTGAACTTGGATTGTTCCAAGGTTAGTACTGATAGTTGCAGTATATTGCTTGCTAGTATCAATTTGCATTGCCGGTGAGCTGCTCCATTGTTTCACTTGGGCAGATGTTGTCCCCGCTAGCGAACTTGTGGTCGGTGGATTAGTAGTCGATGAACTAGGGTTTGATGTCGAAGAGCAGGATATCAATGGCATCATGATGGCGATAATTATTGAAAACATGAGAAATATTTTTGGGTATTTCATAGTTCCTCCGAAGAAATTTATAATAACAACAAGGCGATATATTATATTATAATATTTTTGCGTGCCCAATCTTTGGAACTAAACATCTGTCCTGCCGATAAATATTTGGAAAACAGTTCAAATCTTCGTATTTTTGTTCAGAAAACTACCGACACTATGAAACGTTCGTGTTGGTTTCACTATAAAACGTCGGTAAAAACTGATTGGTTCATGATTTAACTTCAGCGCCAGACGTCCCTGATTTGCGTTTACCCTTCAAATTTAATTCCTGACTAAGATGAAGATAATTGATGACATCAGCCCGGGTTATTATGCCGACTAGCTTCACTTGACTCATCACCGGAATTTGATTGAGATCATGTTCGGCAATCAGTTTCATAACTCTACTCAAATCATCTCCAGGTTTTACGGTGTATAGAGTTCCCTTATTCATTATCTGTTCTACCGGCGTTGTTTGCCACTTTTCTTGGGGAAGATTTTTTATGTCGCTGACAGTTACGATGCCGACGAGATTGTCACTTTCAGTAACAGGTATTGCCCTCTTATGCTCTTGAACAAAGATCATTTGCACCAGGTCAGCGACATTTGTATTAGGGTGAACTGATTCAATATCCTTTTGCATTATTTGTTCGACCAGGACTCCTGTCAAATGTTCCTTTAATGTCACTTCTCTTCGACTATTGTCGGCGGCGCTGTTCAAGAACCACCCGATAAATATAAGCCAGATACCATTTACAAGACCGCCGGAGACGAAGAATGCGATCCAAACACCCAGAGCAATGAACCCCCAGCCAAAAATACGGCCGACGATTGTCGCGATATTCGTGGCTTTGTTTAAGTTGCCGCTGGCGCCCCAAAGAATCGAACGGAAAACTCGTCCGCCATCCAAGGGAAAACCGGGTAGAAGATTGAATATCGTCAAAGCGATATTTGCATAAGCCAGAATACCGATGATAGCAAGAGCTAAAGTCTGCTTATTGGTGGGTACATTAACGCTAGATACGGGAAGGACCCACGTTTTTGTAATTGCGTACCACAATATCCAGAATACAGCGCCTAAAACGAGACTGGCGAGTGGTCCTGCGATGGCCATCGTGAATTCCACTCCTGGCTTTTCCGGTTCTTCGGTCAGATTACTAACACCACCCAGGATAAACAGAGTAATGCTGGAAACCGCTAAACCACGAGCCCTTGCAACCAGCGAATGAGCCAATTCGTGTATTAATACCGAAATGAAGAGAGTAAAAGTAGCCAGAAAACCGGCAATCCAATAGAGATAAGA
>Ga0326728_10023595_pt1 | contig 11251 bp, 10 predicted proteins | sample MB3enrmetagenome_FD_207602 | JGI IMG/M metagenome (GOLD analysis project Ga0326728, IMG submission 207602) | Lab enriched peat soil microbial communities from McLean, Ithaca, NY, United States - MB31MN | ecosystem: Environmental > Terrestrial > Soil > Wetlands > Peat | place: USA: New York... | reverse complement strand
GGTCATGGATCAGTTCGGCGCCTTCCTCGGTCCCATGGTACTCTTCGCCGTGCTCACGCTCAAATCCGGCGGCGACAAGCTCTCGGCCTATGCCTTCTGCTTCCTACTGCTCGGGATCCCCGGCCTCATCGTCATCGGCCTCTTGCTTGTGGCGAAGATCAAGTATCCACGGCCTCACGAGCTGGAAACTTCAAGCCCCCAGCGCGAACAGAGCGGAATGGGAAAGGCGTACTGGTTCTACCTCGTCGGTATCGGCTTGCTCGCTGCGGGATTCGCTGACTTTCCGCTCATGGCCTTCCACTTCGCGAAAAAGCAGATCCTTCCTGATAATGTCGTACCGGTGCTGTACGCGATTGCGATGGCCGTCGACGCCGCGTCGGCCTTCATCTTCGGAAGGATGTTCGACAGGCGGGGCTTCGGCGCGATCATCATCTCCTCGTCGATATCCGCTTTCTTCGCCCCGTTCGCCTTCCTGACGAACTCTCCCATTCTGGCCGCATTAGGCGTCATGCTCTGGGGCGTCGGGACTGGAGCCCAGGAGTCGATCTTGAAGGCCGCCGTCTCCTCCATGGTCTCGAAGGAGAGGCGAGGTACGGCCTTCGGTATCTTCTATGCCGGCTTCGGAGCGCTGTGGTTCCTCGGGAGCTGGGCCATGGGACTGCTGTATGATCGTTCGCTCATCGCTTTGGTCGCCTTCTCCATGGTCATGCAGTTCGCGGCTTTGCCATTCTTCTTCAAGACAAAAGCTATGATTTCAGAGGGCCGGGCATGAAGCCCTCCGAGGGGCGTAATGCGCTTCCTTGCTGCGTCTTGAACAGCATTACACTTTTCGTTAAATTGTAAATGTTCAAGTAAGGCTCGCAAGGAGCGGATATGGCCGACACCATTCCACAGATGTTCCTCGAAAAGGTAGCTCTGTATCCCGAGCTCCCCGCCCAATACTCGAAGGATAGGAATGGCGAGTTCCAGAGCCGCAATTACGGCGATCTTCTCGAGGACATTAAAATCTTCGCCGCAGGCCTCCTCGAGCTCGGCGCGGCGAGGGGAGATCACATCGGCCTTATCTCCGACAATCGAAGCGAGTGGCTCGTAGCCGATCTCGCTATACTAGGCCTTGGAGCTGCCGACGTTCCCCGAGGCTGCGACGCGACCGAGCAGGAGATCGAGTACATCCTCGATTTCAGCGAGTGCCGCCTCGCGATCTTCGAGAACGAGAAGCAGCTCGCGAAAGCGGTCGCGCATAAGACTGAGATGCCACGGCTTAAAGAGGCGCTGCTCTTCGATCCTCCCTCCACGGCCGTGAAAGCCGCGGCGGAAGCCTCCGGCCTCGTCGTGCGGATCTTCGCCGAGGTCTGCGCTCTCGGACGTCCTCGCGCGGCTGCGAAGAGCTCCGAGTATCGCGACGCGGTCGCCGCCGGAAGGCGCGAGGAGCTCGCGACCATCATCTACACCTCGGGCACGACGGGCGAGCCCAAGGGCGTCATGCTGAGCCACGGCAATTTCCTCCACCAGACCGACTACCTGCCGAAGATCCTGCTTATACAGCCCGGCCACGTCTTCCTTTCAGTCCTGCCGATCTGGCACGCCTTCGAGCGCGCCTGCCAGTACATAATCATAGCCTGCGGAGCGGGCACGGCCTACTCGAAGCCCATCGGCTCGGTGATGCTCGCGGACATGCAGGCGATACGACCCCAGTGGCTCACCTCCGTGCCGCGCATCTGGGAATCCGTAAAGGACGGAATCTACCGTACCCTCAAGAACCAGAGCCCGGTGAAGAAGGCCCTCTTCGCCTTCTTCGTCGGCATCGGGGAGAGCTACGCGTATCTGCGCGATACCTTCCTCGGCCGCAGGCCCAAGTTCGCCCCCCGCTCGCGCATCCTCGAGATGCTCTGGTCCTTCATCCCGCTCGCGCTGATCGCCCCCTTGCGTGCGTTAGGCGGCATCATCGTTTTCAAAACGGTCAAGTCCAAACTGGGCGGCCGCTTCGTCGCGGGCATCTCGGGAGGCGGGGCCCTGCCGCCCTCGGTCGACCGCTTCTTCGGCGCGATCGGCGTCCTCATCCTCGAGGGTTACGGCCTCACCGAGACCGCCCCGGTCATCGGTGTACGGCCCCAGACTCGACCTGTCCTCGGCACAGTGGGCGCTCCCATCCCCGGAACCGAAATCAAGATCGTCGACGAACTCGGGGAAAAGCTCGGCATAGGCGAAAAGGGCATCATTTTGGTGCGCGGCCCCTCGGTCATGCTCGGCTACTACAAGAAGCCCGAGCTGACCGCGAAGGCCATCGACGAGAATCTCTGGCTCGATACTGGAGACCTCGGCATGCTCACCCGCGACGGCTTACTGAAGATCACGGGGCGGGCAAAGGACACGATCGTGCTGCGCGGCGGGGAGAACGTCGAGCCCGCGCCCATCGAGCAAAAGCTCCTCGAGAGCGAGTACATCCAAGCGGCCGTCGTACTCGGGCAGGATCAGCGATACCTCGCGGCCCTGGTCGTCCCCAAGCAGGACGTGGTGACTTTCTGGGCTCAAGAGAACAACGTCCCCATCGTCGACTACGAAGGCCTTTTGCAGACACCCGAAGTCGTGGAGCTCATCGATTACGAGATCAGCGGGCTCATAAACGCCAAGAACGGCTTTAAGAGCTTCGAGCGCATCTTCCGCTTCGCCCTTCTTCCTAAGCCCTTCCTGGTAGGAAGGGAGCTTTCGGCCAAGCAAGAAATCAAGCGCTACGCCATCGCCGAAATGTACCGCAAGGAATACAGGAAGCTGTTCGATTAGTTCTCTATTTCGATGTCGCCAGAAACGGACTTGATGTGAAGCCGCCTGCCGCCTGAGCCTACGCGGATCGCACAGCGACGGGGGCCGGTCGTGATCGGCTGCTCGGCGCCGGGAGCGTCGAGTCTGCCCGAGAGGGTCTCGGCCCGAAGATCGAGGTCGGAGCCCGAGATCGCGAGGCTGATGTCACCAGTGGTCGTGCTCACCTCGCCGCCGGCGAAATGGCCCTGGAGCTCGAGCTCTACGTCGCCCGAGCCTCCCGAGACCCTGAGCCTGCCGCCCGGTCTAAGGACGGAGATGTCGCCCGATTCGCTCTGCGCTATGACGTTGCCCTCCGAGGATTCGACGGTGATGTCCCCCGATTGTGTCTCTGCGTCAATGGAATCGCTGATTTCCCTGCAGCGAAGGGCACCCGAAACTAAGCGTGCGCTCACCTTGCGCGCGCCTTCGATCTCGACTCCGCCTTCAAACGAAGAAGCCTCGACCGAAGAGCCGCCAGCGACGCGGATATCGCCCGACTCGGTGTCGGCGAGGAGATCGACGATGAGGTTCCTGATCTCGATGGAGCCCGAGACCGCATGGGCCTCGATGTCACGGATGCAGGCGGGAACCCGAACCCTGGCGACCTTGGCTACTACCTCGTCGCAAGACTCGTCGGCCACTATGAGGATTCCCTCGCTCCGGCGGATCGAAGGCTTCCACCCAGACAGCTGGGACCGATTGCCGTTGAGCTCGAGCTCGAGCTTCACCATGCCGTCCTCCGAGGGGAGGACGATCAGCTCGCATTCGGGAAAGCGAAGCACGAGACGCTCCGCGCGTCCCGGATCGAGGGACTCACTGTAGTATCCAGGCTCGACGGCATTTTCGTCCCTGCTCATGCTGCTCCCTTTCCGTCACTTGTGCTAGTATATCACGGATGATTCTATGCGGCGAGTGCTTTAGGAGGGAACGGCATGGTCGAAAGTTTCGAGGGCGCAAGGCCCGATATCTCGAAGGCGGCCTTCGTCGCGAAGAGCGCCGACATAACGGGGAGCGTTCAGCTCGGAGAGGGCTCCTCGGTCTGGTATGGAGCGGTTCTCCGCGGAGACATAGCGGAGATCCGCGTTGGCGCGAAGAGCAATGTACAGGACGGCGCGGTCCTCCATGTCGAGAGAAACCAGGGCTGCGTCCTCGGCGATAGCGTCACGGTCGGGCACCGGGCAGTCGTGCACGCATGCACCGTGGGAGACCGCTGTCTCGTTGGCATGGGGGCCGTCATTCTCGACCGCGCGATCATCGGGGAGGACAGCATCGTCGGGGCAGGCGCCTTAGTCACCCAGGGCAAGTCCTTCCCGCCTCGCTCCATGATACTCGGCAGCCCGGCCAAATTCGTGCGCGAGCTCACGGACGAAGAAGTAGCCTCTCTCGCCGCCCACGCCGAGGAATACGCCGAGCTCGCCCGCCGCACCGCCACAGGCTCCAGGGCGATGTAGTTAAAACCTAAAGGCGATTTCTGCGTGCTCCGATACTCATAGCATGAAGGAGACACGCATGAAACAATTCGCCATCAAATCAGAGGGCCCGGACCCTTCCCTCCTCGAGCTCATCAAGGAGACCGAGGGCGGCTACTTTGTCCGGATAGTCCTTCGCCACGAAGACTGGGACGACGTGAAGGAAGACTTCCTCTCGCGCGAGCTCTTCGACACCTGCCTCCGCACGGGCTACATCGCGGAGCTGTCGGCGTAAGTCTTTCCCCTACCTGATCAGGGCGCGGGCCTAGGCATGGCGTGATCCATGTGGATCATGCCGGCCCCGATGGGAAATACCACTTGAATGCCTTGTCGTATCGCTTCCTCATGATGGTTAATCTAAGCCTCCTGCCTTGGTTTCAGGAAGGGCCTATACCACCTTATTCACCCTCCGATTTCTGTCTCAAATCCTGGGCTCATCATACGTCCTCACGGGCCGTTACCCCGCTACGCCTCTACTACGAATCGGTCCGACTTCCTGACGATCGTCTCCCTGACCTCTCCTCTTCGGATTGTGCCTCGGATAGCCATTCTCATGGCAATCGCCAGGATCTCCCAAGTTCCTGTAATTTCCTTTCGTTGCCATACTACGGACTTTGACCCCGGAAGAACGACACGTTTCTTGCCGTTTTCGACACGTGTCATGCTGCCTTCTGGTATACCAACGCCATCGGCTTCTTCACAGATATGTTTTTCGGGGCTCAATACCTTCACTTGCGTTGCGGTCTGGCAACTCCCTTCGAGCGGCTCCACCATTTCCCGTTACCGGTCATGATGCGCTGTTGGTGCTGGGGTGCTGGCTAGGCTTTCCCCATTCCGGACTTAAACCGGCTAGAAACTACAAGCTTCTCTTGGCGCACTGATATTTGCATTCCCATACCACGTGCGCTAACTTGAAATTGCTCATTACTCAATCCTCCTTCGGCTTGGTGCGCCAAGGAGGATTTTATCTTAAAATCCGGTATAACCTTTTCAAGCTACCAGCATAGCTAGTAGATAATTGTTCCTATTTTAGCAGATCCCTGTGACCGTACCAAGCAGAGTGGCGATCCTAGGGAAAGGCTAGAGGCTCGTCTTCACGAGCCCCGCGGCTATCAATAGCTCGGAGTAGAACCGGCTCTCTATATCCTCCTCGCGCACGCCGGAGCGGGCGAGTAGGGAGCGGATCTCTCCCTGTGCAAGGGCGATGGCCGCAGGCTCCTCGTTTGGCAGGAGTATCTCTATCTCGATGAAATCGCCGAGGCCCACTACCTCGAGGATCTCGATGGTCGCAGTATCCGGATCGGAGGCCGAGCCGCCAGCACGAAACTTCCGGCCATGCTTGCGCTTTTGATAAAAGGGCTCGCAGCCAAGGCGCTCGACGAATTCAGTGAAGGCCTCGGCATCCGAGATAGAGAACTCTCGTTCTCGGTTTATCTCGATGCCGCCCTCGCTGCGCTTCGTCTTGAAAGTGACGACCGACGCATCACCTTCGGTGCGCACGCGGAAGCCCTTGGCACCTCGATGAAGGCGCCAATCGGGGCCGTGCCAATACTCGTCCGACTTGTCTACTTCCCCCTCCGCAAGAGCGAAGGAGGAGACGGCCGCAAGGACGGCTGCGCGATCTCGAACGTGGGCTTTCAGTTCTACCTCGATCACGCCGCTTCTCCTCGAACTTACTTCTTGAATACGAGGACCGAGGGATCGTAGTCCACAGGGGCTTTGTAGCCCAAGAGCTCGATACAGGTCGCCGCGAGGCTCGAGATACCGAGGTCCTTTCCGTTTGCTTCCGAACGAAGCTGGCTCTCGTACTCGCCCTTGGACTCGGGATCGAAGACGACGCAGGGCACGGGATTGAGGCTGTGGCTCGTCTTCGCGCGCGGAGTGCCGTCGCTCTTCTTGAGGACGGCCCCGGTCTTCTTGTCGTGCTCGAACATATCATCGGAGTTGCCATGGTCGGCGGTCATAACCATGATTCCCCCAGCCTTCTCGATCGCCTTGCGCAGCCTGCCGAGCTGAAGGTCCATGCCCTCGACTCCGGCGACTACCGCCTGGTAGACGCCCGTGTGGCCGACCATATCGCCGTTTGGGTAATTGAGGCGGATGAAGGCGTACTTGCCCGACTCGATGGCCTCAAGGACTTTATCGGTGATCTCCGCACACTTCATCCAGGGCCGCTGCTCGAAGGGCACCACGTCGGAGAGAACCTCCACGTAGTCTTCGTACGCTTCCGAGAACTTGCCCTGACGGTTGCCGTTGAAAAAGTAAGTGACATGGCCGTATTTCTGCGTCTCGGAGATGGCAAGGAGCCGCACCTTTGAGGCGACGAGGTACTCGCCCATCGTGCGCTCGATCGAAGGGGGCTCGACGATGTATTGCTTGGGTACGTGCGCGTCGCCGTCGTACTCCATCATACCCGCGTACTCGACCTTCGGCCGCCTAACACGGTCGAAGTGGTCGAAGTCGGCATTCTCGAAGGCGGCGGTGATCTCGAGGGCGCGGTCGCCACGAAAATTGAAGTACACTACGGAATCGCCGTCCTCGATTGTTCCCACGGGCATTGCCTGTCCCGAGGGGCCAGGCGCGACAATAACGAACTCGTGGAGGTCCTGATCGATGACATTCGGCTGCTCGGCGCGGTAGGCCGCTATGGCGGCCTTCGCGCTGGGGAACTGGCGACCCTTTCCGAGGACGTGACAGTCCCAGCCGCGATGCACCTGCTCCCAGTTCGCGTTGTAGCGGTCCATTGTGATGTACTGCCTTCCGCCACCAGAAGCGATACGGTAATCGCAGCCCTTCGCGTTAAGTCCGGCTAGGAAAACCTCGAAAGGCTCGACGTATTCGAGGGCGCTCTGCTCTCCCACATCGCGGCCGTCGAGAAGGGCGTGGACGCGGACCTTCTTGACGCCCTCTGTGGCGCAGCGCTCGATCATAGCCTTGAGATGGTCGATGTGCGAGTGCACGTTCCCGTCGGAGAAAAGGCCGATGAAGTGCATCGTTCCGCCCTGGGCGGAATCGGGCTCCGCCGATCTTTTAACGTTCGCGACGAGCTTCTTCCAAGTGGCGCCCTCGAACATCGCCCCGGTCGAAATGGAGGCGGAAACGAGTTTAGCACCCTGAGCGTAGACTCGGCCGCAGCCAATCGCGTTATGACCGACCTCGGAGTTGCCCATGTCCTCGTCGGAGGGGAGGCCGACCGCGGTCCCGTGGGCCTTGAGCTTCGTATGGGGAGAGCTGGATTCCATCGCCTTAAATGCCCACATCTTGGAATCGGCGACCGCGTCGCCCTCGGCGTACTTTCCGTAGCCGACACCATCCATTATTACGAGCACGACGGGGCCACGGCGGCCTTTCCAAGCAGGATTTTTATCGAGCGCGTCTACCATTGCAGGACTCCTTATTTATTCGCCAAAATATTCGATGAGCGTCTTGATCGGAAGATCACCTAAGGCCTTCTCGTACTGAAGCTCGGGTAGGCCGATCACGGAGAACACCCCGACTGGCTTCGCGCCGCCCTCGGCGAGAATATCCGCCGCGGCCTTGACCGTACCTCCCGTAGCGATGAGGTCGTCGATGATGAGGACGCGTCCGCCCACGGGTATATCCGTCTCGTGGATTTCGATCTCGGCTTCACCATACTCGAGCGCGTACTTCTTCGAGCGCGTCTTTCCGGGAAGCTTGCCTTTTTTGCGCACGAGGATGAGAGGGAGCTTGAGCCTGTCGCAGAGAGCGGAAGCGAAGAGGAATCCGCGGGATTCGATGGCGGCAACCGCGTCGAGCTTATCGCCCCTGTAGAGCTTCACCATCGAATCGACGCAGAACCGGAAGGCTTCCGGATTCATGAGGACGCTCGTAATGTCGTAGAAGAGGATGCCCTTCTTGGGAAAGTCGGGAACTTTGCGAATCGCTTCGTCGAGATTGAAGGCTTCGGACAATGTGCACCTCTTATGCGTTAAGCGCTGACTAGCACGCCCTTGAGCCAGGCCGCGAGAGGCGCAGGCTCGGGTCGGCCTATAAAATCTACATGTGCGGCGGAAAGCTCGGTATCGGCGCAGAGGCCACGCAGCCAAGCTACTGCGGCGCCTGAAGAGCCAAAGAAGGCGGCCTTCCTCCCGGCGAGGTTCATGCCCTTGAAGAGCCGCCCGAGCTCGGCGTAGGAGGGCGAGCCAGAATCCCCGATCCCCAGGAGAAAGAGATCAGCAGCGAGGATTTCGGATATCTCGATGGATGAGGAGGCCTTGACCGTGACCGATCGGCCCAGTTCCTCGAGGCGCTCCGCGATGGCGCGCGCCTGCTTTTCTATCTCGAGCTTGCCGTCTTCAAAGAGGACGAGAGCCCGAATTCCATACTTCACCACGGAAGAAAATAGTATGCTCGCGCCGATAGGGATGTCAAGTTAAGGCGCGGAAGCGGCCGGCTCAGCCTCTGCATCAGCCTTAGCTGCATCCTCGGATGCAGCCTCGGTTGCACGCTGGCGCTTCGCGGCCTTTACCTTAGAATCGTGGATGATCGCGTCGATGGCTCCGACCACGCAAGAGACGCAGAGGGCCGCGCCCAGGCGGCCCCAGCGATCGTTGTCCGTCAAGCTGCTCGAGGAGACAAGGGGAATATACGCCGAGTCGAACCCGTTGTCGTAATAGCGCTTGAGATCGAAGACGAGGCCCACGTACAATAGCGTTATCGGATAGGAGCCGAGCGAGACTATCTCGAAGCGGTAGAAGGGATTCTCGGGCTTTTCCTTGTTGAGCTCCGAAAGCTCGGGCAGAGCGGAGGAGGAAACGGACGAGGCAGAGGGGGATGTAGACGACGGGTTCGAGGGGGCGACGTTTTCAGCAGTTGCGCTCGCGGCGAAGCATAAGGACGCCGCGAGCAAAAGGAGCGCAATGAGGCGGTGCGGCGCGCAATGCGCGATGCATTTCATGGCACAACTCCTAGCTGCCGCTCCCCGAAAATAGCGGTGCCGATCCGCAGGAGGGTCGAGCCCTCCTCGACCGCGAGTTCGTAATCGCCGGACATGCCCATGGAGAGGACACAGAATCCGTCCTGGGCTCGTTTAAGGCCGAAGCGCGAGGAGGCACCCTCGAGGACCGAACGCAAGTAAGAGAAGGAAGAGCGCACCGCGGATTCGGTCCGAGTGTTGGGCGCCATGGTCATGAGTCCCCGGACCTCGAGGGCACAATCGGGTCGAGAGAGGAGGAGCTCGAGGGCGCTATAGAGTTCATCAGCGGAACTAAAGCCTTCCTTTGACTCCTCGCCCGTATGTAGCTCGAGGAGGACTTCACGGCGCAGGGCCATTTTCCGCGCGCGCTCGTCGAGTTCGAGCAGGAGGCTGCCCGAATCGACGGACTCTATTCGATCAAATATACTGATGGCTTTCTTCGCTTTGTTTGATTGGAGGTGGCCGATCATATCGAGACGAAGACCTGGATGGACAGCGACGAAGTGACTGAACTTCCCCTCGGCCTCCTGCACGCGGCTCTCGCCGAAAGAGCGTAAACCAGCTTCCCATGCGGCCTCTACAGCTTCGATCGGGTGGAACTTGCTGACTGCGAGGAGCTCTATCTCGGAGGAGCTCCGCCCGGAGCGCGATGCCGCAACCTCTATTTTGCCACGAATGTGTTCGAGCCTATCGCGGACGAAGGAGTAGTCCATTGGTCGTTCACTGGCGCGGCGCCGCATTTAGCGGACCGTTTCCAGTGTCTCCTTTCAAACCGTGCGTGCGGATTTCCCGCACACGGCTTACCGGTGATGTTCTTGGCATGGCATGCGCAGGATATGATACGGTTCCTTGCAGACGATGCAAACCCATGTCCCAAAGTCGCTGGGATGGCCATCTGTCGTAGCGAAAGCGCGTGCGCTGTCCGCCCCGTCGATGTTGCCATCGAGTCACTCGCCGCCAGACATAGCTGTCCATCTGATTGAATTTGGCGTCGGAGTTCCCCGTCTTGAAGTAATTCCCCCAGCCGCGCAGCACGGGATTCAGCGCTTCAATGACCTCGCTGATGTTCCGCGCCGGGTTTCCGCGCACTTCGGTGAGCTCATGCACGCGAGTATGTACTCGCTTCATCGCCTTCGGAGACGGCCACCGCTGCACGAAGTGCCAGCGCGGATTGCGCTGGATACTGCGTCGCTTTCGCACGTTCAACCCGAGGAAGACAAAGCCTTCCTTCCCATTCGCCATGTCCACCATGCGCGTCTTGTCGGGATGCAACTCGAGTCCCAGCCGGTCCATGACACGAACCCGCCTGAGCGCTTCTTTCGCCTGAACCTCGCGGCGACAGAGCACCACGAAGTCGTCGGCGTACCGCACCAGAATGCCCAAATGACTACATCGGGACATCCAGACACGGTCGAGCACGTTCAGGTAGATGTTGGCCAGAAGCGGTGAGATCACGCCACCCTGCGGCGTTCCCGCAAGCGTCGCTTTCAGCGCCCCTTCCTCCATCACTCCTGCGCGTAGCCACTGGCGGATCAATTTCTCCACCCGTCGATCCGAGATTTGTTCCCGTACCAGCACCAACAGCTTTTCCTGGTCGATGCTGTCGAAGTAGCCCCGAATGTCGGCGTCAATCACCACATTGTAGCCATGGTTGCCCGCCTCGCGGATGGCCTCCATCGCCTGTGTCGCGCTCTTCCTCGGCCGGAATCCATAGCTGCATGCCTCGAAATCCGCCTCGAAAATCGGCTCTATGATGACCTTCGTCGCCATCTGCACCACCCGGTCCTGTATCGTCGGTATCCCCAGCGGCCTCTGCTTCCCCTCCCCCTTGGGTATGTACCGCCTCCGCACCGGCAAAGGTCGGTATCGATTCGCTTTCAGGGTCTCTGTAATCTCGTTCAGGAACTCATCCACCCCGTCCCGTTCGATGTCGTCAAACGTCTCTTTATCGACGCCCGCCGCACCCCCGTTCGCCCGCACCCGTCTCCACGCTTCCCATAGGACGTCACTCCTCCATATCCGGTCATAGAGTGCATGGAAACGCTGC
>Ga0326728_10023594_pt1 | contig 11252 bp, 13 predicted proteins | sample MB3enrmetagenome_FD_207602 | JGI IMG/M metagenome (GOLD analysis project Ga0326728, IMG submission 207602) | Lab enriched peat soil microbial communities from McLean, Ithaca, NY, United States - MB31MN | ecosystem: Environmental > Terrestrial > Soil > Wetlands > Peat | place: USA: New York... | reverse complement strand
GTCGAACTTCATCCTCCTCAAGGCCGCGTGAAGCTTCCCGCTGACGATGGTGCCCGGCGCCATGCCGAACTCCTCGCCGAGCTGCGCCCTTATGGCGGGCGCCTCCTGCACCACCACGTGTTTCTCCGGATCGTTGAGGGCCTTCCAGACCTCGTCCGTCTGGCTCTTCTCGTAGAGAGCGCCTACCGGGCAGAAGACGGTGCACTGGCCGCAGTTCACGCACGCACTATTGCCTAAGCCCTCGTTGAAGGCGGTGCTCACCGTGGTATCGGAGCCCCTGGCGTTGAGGGTCAGGGCGTTCACAGTCTGTATCTCGGAACAGACGGCGATGCATCGTCCGCAGAGGATGCACTTGTTGGGGTCCCTCACGATGGCGACGCTCGATATATCGATGGGTTTCTTCCGTTTCTTGCCGTAATCGGTGATCTCCTTGATTCCGACAATCCGCGCGACCTCCTGCAGCTCGCAGCGGCTATTCTTGATGCACGTCAGGCAATCGGTATCGTGATCGGAGAGAATGAGCTCGACGAGCTCCCTGCGCGCATTCCTGACCCGGGCCGTATTGGTGTTGACCACCCACCCCTGCTCCATCTGGGTGACGCAAGCCCTCCTCAGAGCCGGGAAGCCCTCTACTTCCACCACGCAGAGACCGCACGAGCCCTCTGGGGTGAGGTCGGGATGCTGGCAGAGGGTCGGTACGGTGAAGTTCGCCTTCCGGGCGGCTTCCAGTATGGTGGTCCCTTCTGGGACTTCGACGTCGACTTTATTTATCTTGGCTTTGATCATCTTTGTCACGACCTCCTCGCTAATCACGCATTCGAGCGCCTAGCTGCCCGCGATCTCGTCCCGGAAGTATTTCAGGCAACTGGAAACCGGTAGGTGGAGAGACTGCCCCAGGGGACAGAAGGATGTGTCTTTCATGACGCCGGAGATCTGCAGGAGTCTGTCCAGATCATCGGCCTTCGCTCCAGACTCGACGACGCGGTCGAAAATATCAACGAGTCTGGCGGTGCCCAGACGGCAGGGCACGCAGTGGCCGCATGACTCGTGCTTGAAGAAATGGAGAACGCTGCCCAGCATGTCCGCCATGGAAGTCTCCTCGTTCATGACCAGGATGGCACCGCTCCCCAACGCCGCCGCGTATTCCTTGAGACTGACGAAATCCATCTTCACCTCAAGCATGTCGGGTCCGAGGAAGGCGCCTGCCGCTCCGCCTACGAGGGCACCTTTAAAGGCTTTGCCGTCGGCGATGCCGCCTCCGTATTCGTAGATGATGTCCCGAAGGGTTGTCCCCATTTCGGCCTCGATGAGGCCGGGGGTCGCGACATGGCCAAGGATCGTGTAGACCTTCGTTCCCGCGCACTTCGGTGTTCCGTACTGTTTGAACCAGTTCGCCCCGTTCCGGATGATGTCCGCGATGTTGGCAAGGGTCTCCACATTGTTGACGATAGTGGGCTTCCCCCAGAGACCGGCCACAACCGGGTAGGGCGGCTTATTCCTAGGATGGCCCCTGTGTCCCTCGAGGGACTCTATGAGAGCCGTCTCCTCGCCGCACACATAGGCCCCTCCGCCCTTCATCACCTCGATATCGAATCCGAAGGCCTTGTCGAACAGGCTATTCCCAAGGAGGCCGAAGGAGCGCGCATCGGCAATGGCCCTTTCCGTTCTGCCGATGGAAAGGCCGTATTCACCCCGGATATAGATAAAGCCCCGCGTCGCGCCTACGGCGTATCCGGCGATGACCATGCCTTCGATGAGCTTGTGGGGATCTCCCTCAAGGATGAGCCTGTCCTTGAAAGTGCCCGGCTCTCCTTCGTCCGCGTTGCAGAGAATGAATTTCTCCTGGCCCGGCGCTTTCCGCCCGAACTCCCACTTCGTGCCGGTGGGGAAGGCTGCGCCTCCTCGTCCCGCGAGTCCCGCGCGCTTCACCTCGTTGATCACTTCGTCGGGCGTCATCCCGGTCAAAGCCTTGGATTCCCCTTCGTACCCGCTTGCAGCAATGTACTCCTCTATGCTTTCCGGGTTGATGATGCCGCAGTTCTTGAGGACGATCCTCGGCTGCTCTCTCGTGAGCCCGGTTTTTTCCCTTCTGATGACAAAGCGCTTCGGTGCCTGAGTCAGGAGGAGCCGCTTCACGAGCCTGCCCTTGAGCAGCTGTTCTTCGACGAACTCCGGCACATCCTCTTTGGTGATGTTTGCGTAGTAGAGTCCCTCGGGATAGACGACGAGCACCACCCCCATACCCGTTACGCCGAGGTTGCCTGTTTCGAGGACGGCGACTTCACCGGAAAGGCCCTTCCTTTTGATCTCTTCGACGAGCTCGGCCTGGACCGCGCGGGCCCCTGCCATGATCGTACCCGCATCAATGCTTATCAATACGTGACTTCTCACCGTGTTCATGGGCCGATTCTCCTCTCCTCCAGGATGCCGTCCACCCGCTCTGGAGTAAGTTTGCCATACATCTCGTCATTTATCATGATGGCCGGGGCGACCCCGCAGACTCCCAAGCAACTGGCAGTCTCCAGCGTGAAGACTCCGTCGGCCGTCGTCTCCCCCACTCCGATACCGAGCTTCTTCTTGAGGTAATCGAGAACGGATGTGGAACCCATGAGATGGCACGGCGGCGAATCACAGAGCCTGATGATGTGGCGCCCCCGGGGCGCCAGGCTGAACATCGTATAGAAAGTAGTTACGCCGTGGACGTAGCTGTACGGGACGCTCAAGTATTCGGCACAGGCCTCGATGTCCTCTTTCGCTACGTAGTGTCGCGGGTTCCTGTCCTGCAATTCATGGAGTATATAAAGGATGTTGCGGAGCTCAGGTTCAAATTTCTTCAAAATCGCTTCTCTGTCCAATGCTCGCCCTCCTCATGCCGTTTCGATAACATATTCAAGGACGGGGTTGCCGTTCACCACGTGTTCCGCTACCACCCTTTTCGCTTTTTGGGCATCCATGTTGCCGTAGATGATGCCGGGCTTGCCCTCCTCCAGCACCTCTATCATCGGCTCCTGGGATGCGAACCCTTTTTCCCCGGTCTGGGTCACCATGACGTCTGCGAGGTTTCTCTTAGCTATCTCGTCGACAAACGACTTCAAGACCTCGCGGGCTCCGGAGGCTATGCCGCTCGTGCCCATGCCGACGACAATCTTGACCCGGGCCTCCTTCTGTCGCAGCTGGATGTCCTTCTTCGCCTTCTCCCTTATCGCTTTTAGCTCGTCCAAGTTCATAACCCACCTCCGTTGTGAATCATTTAACAACATTAATAGACTCCAGTCAACCTTCCTTTGTATGCAACGATCGGCTCCGCATGCATCACTTGAAAGAACGTTGTCTGCCCTCACAAATGCTCGTCAAGATACCGTTCGAGGAAGTCGACCACCTCGGGGTGGCTGATCGGGACCCCGTCCAGCAGCTCGCGGATCTCCCCCGTATCGAGGGCGAACTCCTTGCCGTCGTCCTGGTAAAGAAATACGAACCGTACCTCCGGATTGCTCACACACAAAAGCAGAATCGTCTCCTTCATGTTACCCAAGGGAGGCAAGTCCGGATGATCGAGGGTAAAAACTGCCCGTACGGTCGTGCCTTTGCCGGGCGAGCTCTCCAGGGAAAAGTCGCCGCCGCACATTTCCGCTGCCCCCTGAAGAAGAGGGATGCCCAGACCTATCCCTTTCTTATCCTTGGTAGAGAAGAAAGGGTCCATTGCGGCGCGGGCAACATCTTTCGTCATGCCTGAGCCGTCATCGGTGATCGTAATGGTCAGGAGATTGCGCTCCTTCTCCGAGATAACGGCGATGGAGACTTTCCCGGCGCCGGCCCTCACTGAGTTCATGGCAATGTCCATGATGTGGTCGGTCAACCGCTCCAGCATCATAGCAAGGGCGCTCCGGCGCTCCCCCCGCGCGTGCGCGCGGTATTGCCGAAGCTTCGGAGCGCCTTGGCCACTTCCGCAAAAGTCGGCTCCCCGCAGGAGAGCGTTATCCGCTTCTTCCCTATGTCACTGAGGTAGTGGGCATCCGAAAAGGTGACTATGGGGAGGTCTTTGGCCAGAATAAAAGGAAGGACCGCATCGAGCCGCCTCTCGTTCGCCACTTCGAGGGCATCGAAGGGGATCCCCTCCGATACGAAGCCCAGCTGTGTGACGAGGCCGAAGGTGGGGCTCTCTATGTGGGACGGGATGACGAGGCTTCCGTGGGCACGGGCCCACGCTACTGCATCATCTATCGAAATGGCCGATGAGTTGAGGAGGAGCCTCTTTTCGAAACGGATGATCGTATCGTTCTCATCGACCACGACCTGGTCGCCGAAATAGTCAGGATCGTTATCGATCGGAGGGAGCAGGCCGTACACAGTCTCCTGCATCTCCATGGCCGTCTCGAAATCGGGGAAAAGCATGAGCAGGTGAACCTCTTCTCTGGTTTGGAGCTCCATGCCGAACAATACGGCAGGCCCGGCAGCGCCGGCTGCGGCGGCTACATATTGACCGTTTTCCACCATGTTGTGATCGGTGATGGCAATTATGTCAAGACCTACAACCCTCGCTCGGTCCACAATGGCCCTGGAAGACATGTCAAGGCTGGAGCATGGGGACAGGGTCGAGTGTATGTGGAAATCACAGGAGAATAGGGGCACCCTCAAGCCTTTTTCAGGATTCCGTACACCATCCCGACAACCTCAAAAGCCGGCCGCTCGCTCCGGAGGAGCACGATTTCTTCCGCCCGGGCCCGCTCGATCAACTCCCCGTCGATCTTCAGGCCGCGAGGCGTGATGATGGCGGCGATGTTCTTCAGCTTCGCCACGCCGAGGATATTGACATGGCGTTGCACGGTGACCCACACAGAATTCTCCGGGGCATTCCCGATGACATCCGAAAGGAGGTCCGAGACGTATCCGTGTTCCACTTCCTGGCGAAGACCCACCCCGCCCGTCAAGATCTCCAGATTAAGGGCCTCTGCAAGCTCACGGACCGTCATATCCCTTCTCCCCCATCTACTTTTTGAGGCGTAGGCTCTTTCTCTTTCGGGGGTCCATCAGAGAGGGACTGAGGCAGTTTCCTCGCGAGATCGACTATTTGCTCGGCAAGGGTCCTCACCCGCTCCCGCAGCTCTACGACGCAGTCGGTATCGAAGGCGAGACCGCGAATGATATCCTCGGCCAGGGCCCTGCAATTGGGAGAGCCGCACGCACCGCAATCGAGGCCGGGAAGGGTGGCCGTGATCTCGTCGAGCCGTGCCATCTTCACCAATGCCTTGGACACATCTTCATCGAGGACCATGATAGGCCTGGGCTGTACGCGCTCCTTAGACCAGAAGTCGTCTTGCTCGAAAAACTCTAGAAGACGCTTCTCATCGAAGTAAGGATCTCTTGTCCTGTGCTTGTTGACCCGGTTCTTCAAGTTCACCCTTGCCACGAAAAGGTTCTGGATATTGAGAGGACCGCCGACGCAACCCCCTTCGCACGCCTGCACCTCGATGAAGTCGACATCCTCCAGGCCGCCGCGCTCTATCTCCTCGAAGATGCTCACCGCGTTCTGGATGCCTCCGGTGGAGAGGGTAGAGGGCGAGCCTATGGCCCTCGATTCGCCCGTCAGATAACCCCAGGAGATGCCTCTGCTCGTCGCCCGCTGAAGCCCGTCTTTGTCTCCTTTTATGCCGGAGAGCTGCTTGATCAGGTCCTTGTAAATCACCGACGCCCCTATGACGCCATCCACTGACGACTTCTTTACGTTGAGGGGCTGCCTCACTTCCGTCACCTTGGCGGGGCATGGGGAGATGAAGAATGCGCCGATGCGCTCGTAAGGTATCCCGGTCCTCTTGGCCGCGTCCTGCTTGGCGAGCCGGGCTGCCACCTCCATGGGGGTCATGATGGGCGCCACCCGCTCCAGCAGGTCAGGGAACCGCATCTGCATGAGGCGCAGAATCGCCGGGCAAGCACCCGAGATGAGGGGCTTCTTGTACTTGTGCGTCTCGAGATAGCCCCGCACCATGAAGCTTACGACCTCAGCCGCCAGTGCCACTTCGAAGACTTCATCAAAGCCGATGCCCAGAAAGCCTCCGAGTATCTTGTCGATACTGTTCTCTACACGGAACTGACCGAAAAAAGATGGTGCGGGCAGAACTATCTTATAGTCGAAACCGGCAAGCCTCTCCAGGGAATCGGTGACTGCAACCTTTGCGTGGTTGGGGCAGCAGCGGATGCACTCTCCGCAGTCGATGCAGCGCTCCTCGATGATCTTGGCCTTGCCGTGATGCACCCTAATGGCTTCGACGGGACAGCGCTTGATGCAGCTGGTGCAGCCCTTGCACTTCTCCTCGTCAAGCTTTACCGAATGAAAATAGTGAGGCATATGTCACCTCTCTTCCCGGCGAATGCCCTCTTTCTGCGTCAGGTAGATCCTCGCCTCGAGAGTAGTGCCGACCCCAGGCTCGGACTTGATCTTCAAGTCGTCGGAGCACTGCTTGATGTTCGGCAGGCCCATTCCGGCACCAAATCCCATCTCCCGTATTTCCTCAGTGGCCGTCGAATACCCCTCCTGCATGGCAAGGTCGATGTCAGGAATGCCGGGCCCCACATCTTCTGTCAGAACGAGAACCTCTCCGGGTACGATGACGATCCTGAGCATTCCACGGTTCGCGTGGATAACTACGTTCATGGCAGCTTCGTAAACTATGATGGCAGTGTTTTTCACTACCTCGGCCTTCAGGCCCAACTGCTGCAGCGCCTTCTTGGTTTTGGACGCCGACTCCCCTGCAACGAGGAAATCCTTCTCATTGATAGCGTATTCTATCACGAGACGAGGATCATTGCCGCGGGCCGGCGTTTCGGTCACTGAAGACGCCCTCGTTTCGCTCCCTCGATTCCATGCTCAAAAAGCAGCCCACAGCAGTTGAATATGAGATAGTCAGTGGCGAGCACGGGAATCTTGCTATTGGTGACGGCGTTAAACATGGATGAATTGAGCTTCTTTCTCCCCACGAAGATCACGCCCACCGCATCCATTACCTCCGCCGTATGGATAACGTGAGGATTGGCCAACGATGTAATGAGCAGCGTGCCCGAGGTTGCGTGGGCAAGCATCTCGCTCACGAGATCGCATGCAAACCCGGTTTTCACTTCTCTGTCCAGTAATTGCTCGCCGTAGAGAACCTTGGCGTCAAGGATATCTCGAACATCCCGTAAGGTCATAGCCGTCACAATCCTCCGCGAAAATAATCGCTTCCCCGTGCGTCTTCCGAACACCGTTAGATGGCCCGGCCTTGCTCAAGCGTCCTCGGGGGGAGGACCTCAATCCCCCATCCCAGGCAGGTGAACCCCTTCCGGCGATCCATGTGGCCGTGACCTAAGGCCTTTTGAACGAGAGTAACGTGAAATAAATGAGGAAAAGGTAGCACGGGGCGCCCGCAATTGTCAACAAGGCCATCTTCTTAGGCTAGCCCTGGAGCTAGGGCGGGGCCAAAAATAGGAAAAGCGGCTCCTTTTTGGCGTCAGGAATGGTCCCAAGGGCGCTCAATCTCGTCTATCACACGCCTCGCAAGCCGGGAGACCGCCTCTTCGACAGGGGGCGTCAGACCCTCCCTGAAGACCGTATTCTCCTCGATCTTGATCGCGTATATCTTCACCGCCGACGGCATGCTCTGCCCAAGTCTCTTCCCGAGCTCCACGGTGGTTTGCAGATCGAGGGCATGCGACGCGTGCGGATGGACGACATCCCCCAGGTCGCCGAGCGCGAGATCGTAGACGAACCCCGCCGGATTAGCGTCGTCCGCCATGACGGCATCGATGACGATCACCTTGTCGAACCCGGCGATGAGGTCGAGGAGCGCTATGCCTCCCAGACTCGCCTCTACGCATTCGACGAAAGGGCGTTCTTTGCACGTTTTCCTGATCTCCCGCACCACGGAGATACCGACGCCGTCGTCACCCAAAATGGTGTTGCCGAGACCGAGGATGAGGATTCTCCGGGGGGCCGTCACGTTCGTGGGGAGAACCCGTTCTCCGGGGATTGAAGGCAGCTGCCTACTGGACGCCGAACCGCGGCCCTTTCTCATCCTAAAGCCCTCTTCAACACGTGCTGCCACCACGGCTTATGAGTCTACCCGATCCCCCGCGTGATCATCCCTTTCCCACGCGGTCTCTCTTTCCGGGTCTCTTTGGGCATGCACACAGAAGAGTACGAAACAAGGCAGATCACTAGAGAACGCTACCATGCCCAAATCTACGTTGTCAACGCTGATGCTTCCCACGACCTCCTGCGTCTTTCGGGCATTGACGCTACCTTATGCGCCATTCTCCTCATACGAAGCAGTCCTGTCCAAGAAAATGGAGAGGCGCTCACATGGCCCCGGGTGACACCGAAGGCGAAGGCCCTGGAAGTGGACAGAGAGCGAGAACGGCATTGCTTTGACCACAACGGCCCGCCCAGGAGGAATCAAGGGCCGTCAAAAAATTCGCTAACTTGTGAAATCCTGTAGCTTGTAGACTTGCCTATGGAATATTGTGCTTTATTTCACAACATTTTCTCCGGTTTCTGTGGAGAATAAGCATGCTTCCCTTGTGAAAACAGTAATTTCCATCTGGCTTAAGTTTCGATTGTGAAAGTGTTCACTATACAACCCCTTAGATACCGGGTACTTACGGTCCATAAATGGATAATTTCGGTTGACAAAACAACACGTTATTTTATAATTGAACCATCCACAACTTGTGTGCAAACGCACAAAGGCTACAGGGTTGTGCGACGGGGATTAAGAGGCAGACTAGATGAACCTGGCCGGCGCAAGATCCGGGTTTCTGTCGAGGTCATCAGGCATGTCCCTATGCCGGATACGCTAAACGCCATAAAGTCGAGGAGGGTGCGCAGATGAGTAGCCCGACTGCAAGGCCGTACGGCCCGGCTGACAAGGCGGGGACCCGTCCCGCCCTTGTCTACGAAGTGCAGAAAGTAATGAAGTTCGAATCCGAGCTGAACCCGCACTTTGGAGAGGAGGTGGCGCAAAAGGCGCACGGCGAGAGGCTCTTCGCCTGTATCCAGTGCGGGACGTGCTCAGGCACCTGTCCGGTGAGCCACTATATGGATTATGCCCCCCGCAGGATCATTCAGATGGTCCGTGAGGGGTTCGAACAGGAGGTGCTCACGAGCTCCACCATCTGGCTCTGCGCCTCGTGCTACCAGTGCACGGTCGACTGCCCCAAACAGATCAAGCTCACCGACATCATGTATGCCCTCAAGCAGATAGCGATTGCGAGGCATCTCTACCCGAAGAATTTCGGCGTCCCCATCATGGCCGAGGAATTCTTCAAGCAGGTCGCCAAGAATGGCAGGAACAACGAAGGCAAGCTGATGATCAACATCGCCCGGAGAACCCATCTGCTGAACCTGTTCAAGTACTCCCGTCTCGGCATGAAGCTCTTCGCTACGGGCAGAATGGCCCTCTTCGAAGAGGGGATCGAGAACAAAGAGCAGCTCCGCACGCTCCTGCGGGGTGTTGAAAAGACCTCTTGAGGAGGAAGGGATATGAAGTACCTCTACTATCCAGGCTGTTCCCTGAAAAGCACCGGAAAGCCCTACGAAGAATCTTTGAAGGCGGTCTTTTCGGCACTCAAGGTCCCCTTGGAAGAGCTCCGTGACTGGAACTGCTGCGGCGCCACTGCCTATATGGCGGTCAACGAGGTGAAATCCTTCGCCCTGTCAGCGAGGAACCTGGCCCTTGCCGAGAAGCAGGGCGAGCCCGCACAGAACGGCATGGTCCAGCTCGTCGCCCCATGCTCCGCCTGCTACGCCGGCATCATCAAGACCCAGCGCTACCTTGCGGAAAACGCGGACATACGGAAGAGGGTGGAAAAGGGGCTGAGCGACGCCTCCCTCACTTACTCGGGCAAGGTACAGATCCGCCATCCCCTCGACGTGCTCATAAACGACATAGGCTTCGAGAGAATCAAGGAGGCAGTGAAATCTCCCCTCGGGGCCAGGGTCGCCTGCTACTACGGCTGCCAGATCGTCCGCCCTTACGCGGCTTTCGACAACCAGCAGGCTCCCGCGAGCCTCGATGCGCTTGTCGGCGCAATCGGGGCAACACCCCTTGACTGGCCCATGAAGACAAGGTGCTGCGGCGGGAGCCTCGTCGGCACCATCAGGGAGGTAGGCCTCCGTCTCAACTACCTCATCTTGAGAGAAGCGGAAAAGAGGGGGGCAGACCTCATCGCCACCACCTGCCCGTTGTGCCAGTTCGGCCTCGAATGCTTCCAGCCGGAAGTGAACTCGAGCTTCCAGGCGAGCGTGCGCATGCCGGTCGCCTATTTCACGCAGCTGGTCGGCCTCTCTTTCGCCATTCCCGAGAAGGAATTGGGAATGCAGCGGCTTTTCGTGCCGTATAAGAAGGCGTCCATAGGAGGTTAGAGGAGCCATGAGCGCAAAGAACGGGATACCAAGAGTCGGCGTCTACGTATGCGACTGCGGCACGAACATCGCGGCCACGGTCGACGTGCAATCGGTGGTAGAATTTGCCTCCGCCCTGCCCGGCGTGGTCGTGGCGAAGGAGTATAAGTACGTCTGCTCCGAGCCCGGCCAGCAGCTTATCCGGCAGGACATCAGCGAGCTAAACCTGGAGCGCGTCGTGGTCGCTTCTTGCTCGCCCAGGATGCACGAGCCCACCTTTCAGAGGGCCGTGGCAAAGGCAGGGCTCAACCCATTCTACGTCGCCATGGTAAACATCAGGGAGCACGTCTCCTGGATAATCAAGAGCAAGGACCTGGCCACGGCCAAGGCTAAGCGATTGGTTCGGGCCGCGGTCTCGAGGGTGCTCCTCCAGGAAGAACTCTTCTCCCGCACCGAGCCCGTCACCCCTGCTGCCCTCGTGGTGGGCGGTGGCATCGCCGGTATCCAGTCGGCGCTCACCATAGCCGACGGGGGCTACAAGGTCTACCTGGTGGAGCGGCAGCCCTCCATCGGGGGCCACATGGCCCAGCTCGACAAGACATTTCCTACCCTCGACTGTAGCACCTGAATTCTCGGGCCCAAGATGATGGATGCCGGTCGGCATCCCAACATCACCCTTCTCACCAACAGCGAGGTGACAAAGGTATCCGGATACATAGGGAACTACAAGGTGTCCATAGCGAAGAAGCCCCGCTACATCAACGAGGAGCTCTGTGTGGGCTGCCTCCAGTGCATCGATGGGTGCACCTACAAGGAGGCAAAATTCCCCGACGAGTTCCAGATGGGGCTCGGCAAGCGCAAGCCCATCTATCTGCCCTTT
>Ga0326728_10023593_pt1 | contig 11252 bp, 11 predicted proteins | sample MB3enrmetagenome_FD_207602 | JGI IMG/M metagenome (GOLD analysis project Ga0326728, IMG submission 207602) | Lab enriched peat soil microbial communities from McLean, Ithaca, NY, United States - MB31MN | ecosystem: Environmental > Terrestrial > Soil > Wetlands > Peat | place: USA: New York... | reverse complement strand
CCGTTCTCACCTGTCCGCTGTTCCTCGGCGGGGTAAGCTTTTTGGCGCTGGCGTTTTTCTCGCTGTTGTTTGCGTTGAATCACCTGAATTTGAGCCTCGCGGGTCCTGCCTCGGCCTCGCTCACGCTGGTCACCAACGCCGTCGCCGGCAAAATCTTCCTCAAAGAAAACGTGGACCGGCGCAGATGGGCGGCGGCGGTGCTGGTGTGCGTGGGGGTGTATTTATTGGCGCACTGAAAAAGACAGGGAACAGGCAACAGGGATCAGGGAACAGAAAGCGCGAAATGCTATCGTCCTCGAGTTTGCAATTTACTCATCAGGGCAACGAGCATGCGGCTGACTTCCTCAGAAAGCTGCTCTGCCTTTTCACGGGATGACTTCCCGCCAAAGCCCAATTGCGTGGAAATGACAAGCTGCGTCTGAACCTCGAAGTTTGACCCACGAGCATGACCGAGAGATTGCACGTATTCGCCCTTGCTCGCTTTTCCGTACCCCTCTGCAATGTTGCTAGCCACGGAAACAGCAGCTCTCCGCAACTGGTTGATGAGACCGAAGCGTTCAGAATCCGGGAAAGAAGCGGTTAATTGATACGCCGCTACACTCATCTGCACAGCGCGTTGCCAAACGATAAGATCCTTGTACGATTGCCCCATATTTCACCCCAATCTGTGATGTATTGATGATTCACTTACCATCCGCAGATCGGTTCAGGCACAACAAAAAGGCAAACGTACTCGGTACGGCCAACTCGGCTCCCTATTCTTCTGTTTTTCTGTTCCCTGTTCCCTGTTGCCTGTTCCCTGTTCCTAGGAATCGCATGAGCCCCCGTGGCTTCAGGTCCGGATTCAGAATTCTGCGGCGGTCGCCGAGCGCAGTGCACACCGCTTCTGCCGCCAGATGCCCGCTGCGCGCTGCGCTTTCCATCGTGGAAGGCCAACCCGTCGCGATCCAGTCGCCGGCCAGGACACAATTCGGCCACGGCGATACGGAGCCGGGCCTTGCCGCATCGATTCCCGGCGGCACGGTGAAGGTGGCGCGGACTTCCTTGACCAGCGCGGCCTTTTCGAGCCTGGCTCCGGCCACAGCAGGAAAGAACTCTTTGAGCTCGCTCACCGCCAGATCGATTGCCTCCTCGCGGCTGAACGCAGCGAACTTCTGCGAGGCGCTCACGACAAGCTCCAGATAACTGCCCTTGACGTTGCGGCCCGGCTGCAAGCGGCTCTTGTTGTACATCCAGTGAATCTCGCGGTCGAGCAGCACGGCATGTTCGAGTTCCGTAATTTCACGGTCGAACCAAAGATGCACACTGCAGATGGGTCCGTGCTCCTGGCGATCGATCTGCCCGGCGAGGGTATCGGCGCCCTCGGCCGGAGGCATCTGCGGCAGCAATTTCGCCATCGCCTCAAACGGAAGGGCCAGCACCAGGTAATCTGCGACCAGCGCGCCCGCACGCGTCCGCAGCGTCCACAACGAGGTCTCCTCGTCCCATTCCGCGCTTTCCACGCCGGAGTTGAAAACGACCTCGCCGCCGCGTTGGCGCAGGAACTGCTCCGCGCCGGCGTAGAGCTCGCTCAACGGAACGGAGCTCATGCCCATCGCGCCCGCCTGCGTCGAGTTCAGAAACAATTCGCGGATCACTTTGGCCGCGTAGGGCAGCGCAATCTCGTCCACGTCGGCATTGAGGGCGCTGGCAATCACCAGCCGCCAGAAGCGATCGATAGCGCCTTCGGTCTGCCCGTTCTGCCGCAGCCATGCGCCCAATGACTCCGTCGAGCAGCCCTTTGGATCGAGTCTGCGGATGGCGGAGAAGGCGTGTAGAAGAGCTTTCTTGTCTTGGCGCGTGAAGGCTTTGGCCGTGAGCAGACTGGGCAAACCGTGCAGCGGAGCCGGCAGCCAACTGGGCCCGAGCACGGAGCGCTGTCCGCCCGGCTCGATCATGGTCATGGTGCGCGTCCAATGAATCTTTTTCTCGACCCCAATGCGCCGATAGAACCCAATGAGGTTCGTGCAGCAGCCGAAGAGCACGTGCTGGCAGTTGTCGATGACCTCATCCACGCCGGGATGACGATAGGAGCTGGCCCGGCCGCCAAGATAGCCCCTCTTCTCGACGAGGGTCACCTTGAGCCCGCCGTCTGCAAGACCACAGGCAGCGCTCATGCCGGCCACGCCTCCGCCGACTACGATGACCGATTTTTCCGTGCCCGGCGGCAAATCGTTCCCCTTCTTGTTCATTCCCGACGCGTGCCTCTCCTATCATCGCCGAAAACAGCGGGTCGACGCAGCCGAGGTTGACGGATACGGACGCGCTGAAGCGTGTGAAAAGATGAAATTCATCCTCATTCGAGCGCGGTAATTCAGAGGTTCGTCAAAGGCAACCGCAGGTCCTTCGACTCCGTTTGCCGCAAACAACGCGGCAAACTCCGCTCAGGATGACAGTTTTATGGACGGGAAATGGCGGGGAAAGAAAAATGGTGAGCAGTGCAGGGCTCGAACCTCCTGCGAGCGAAAAGCGAGCGGCTGCTGCATGCAATGCCTGCAACAAGCAATGCATGGTGGGCAGTGAGGGACTCGAACCCCCGACTTCCTGCTTGTAAGGCAGGCGCTCTAACCAACTGAGCTAACCGCCCACGCCGACGCGCGGATTGCGCCTCTATTCATGATAGCAGCGTGCATCATGCGGAAGGCGCCCCGGCACAGGTTGATAAACTCAGCGGGTGAGCCGTCTCATCGTCAACGCCGACGATTTTGGACTGACCCCGGGCGTGAACCGAGCCATCATCGAGTTGCACGCAGCGGGCCTGGTCACAAGCACCTCCCTGATGGCGCGCGCCGGCGCGACAGACGAGGCCATTGAACTGGCCCGCGCGACACCATCGCTGGGCGTCGGCTGCCATGTGGTTCTTGTCGATGGCGAGCCGATTCTTCCGCCGGAAAAGATTCCCAGCCTCGTGGATGCGCGAACCGGACGTTTCCCGGATTCGCTCACGGCATTTCTGCTGCGCCTTTTTACGGGCCGCATCCGCGCGGAGGAGATCGAGGCCGAAGCCGCCGCGCAAATCGAGCTTTTGCAGCAACGCGGAGTGCGTCTGACGCACATCGACACGCACAAACACGCGCACATGTTCTCCGCGGTGCTTCGCCCTGTGCTGCGTGCTGCCCGCGCCGCTGGGATTCGCGCAGTGCGCCATCCCTTTGAGCCGGAATGGGCCGTCCGCGCTTCCATCGGCGCTCCGCTGGCGCGCGTCGCCGAGCTCACGGCTCTGCGCCGTCTCGCGCCACGCTCCCGCCAGATTCTTGCCGAGGAGGAATTTGTCACTACGAACGGGACCATCGCCATGGCCGGCACGGGAACCCTCGATGCCGCAGCCCTCCGTTCCCTGCTCGGACAGCTTCCCGCCGGTACATGGGAGCTGGTGACGCATCCCGGCTACAACGACGCGGATCTCGCGCGTGTGCGTACGCGTCTGCGGGCTTCACGTGACCTCGAGCGCCTGGCCCTGGCCGCCATCCCGGAGATTCCCGGCCTCGAGCTCATTTCCTTTGCCGGACTCGAAACTTCTGCCCCGGCCGCACCGGCGGCGGTTGACTCGCTGACTCGCTAACCAGCTGACTTGCTCTTTCCTTGCATCTTGCGTTAACCCTCAAGCGTCCTTAACCTAGCAGAAGACCAAAGTTCAAGAAGGCATCATGCGTATCGGGATCACGTGTTATCCCACCTACGGAGGCTCCGGCGTTGTCGCCACGGAGCTGGGCATTGAGCTTGCCGCTCTCGGCCACGAGATCCACTTCATCTCCTACTCGCAGCCTTTCCGCCTGAGCGGGCGCGACGACGGCATCTTTTATCACGAGGTTCCCGTCTCCAGTTACCCGCTCTTCGAGTTTCCGCCGTACGATCTGGCGCTGGCCTCGCGCATGTCTGAAGTGGCCGAGTACTACGCGCTCGATCTGCTGCACGTGCACTACGCGATTCCGCACTCCGTTTCGGCATTGCTGGCGCGCCAGATGCTCGCCGCCCGCGGCCGACCTCTGCCCTTCGTGACCACCCTGCACGGAACCGACATCACGCTGGTCGGACTCGACCGCAGCTATCTGCCGATCGTGCGCTACGCCATCCAGGAGAGCGACGGCGTGACCGCCATCTCCGACTATCTGCGCGAAAGAACCATCGCGGACTTCGACATCACGCGTCCCATTGAGACCATCACGAATTTCGTCAATTGCGACGTGTATACACCTATCACGGACTCAGCCCAAAAGGAAAAGGAGTGCGCGCGTCATCATTTCGCGGCGCCCGACGAGCCCATCCTGATGCACTTATCGAATTTCCGCCCCGTGAAGCGCGTGGCCGACGTGGTGAAGGTTTTTGCACGCGTGGCGCAGCAGCGCCCGGCGCAACTGGTGATGGTGGGCGACGGGCCGGACCGCTCGTCCGCGGAATGGCTCGCGCACGACCTCGGCATTCAGAGCCGCGTGCATTTCCTGGGCAAGCAGGAGCGCGTGAGCGAAATGCTGGCGCTGGCCGATCTGTTTCTGATGCCGAGCGAGCTGGAGTCATTTGGCCTGGCCGCGCTCGAAGCCATGGCCTGCAAGGTTCCTACCATTGCCACACGCGTCGGCGGCGTTCCGGAGCTGATCGACGACGGCGTGACTGGCCTGCTCTACCCTGTCGGCGACGTGGAGGGTATGGCCGCGGGCGCCCTGAGCCTGTTGAACGATCCCCCACGGCTGAACGCCATGCGCGAAGCTGCCCGCCAGACCGCGCAAAAGCGCTTCTGCGCAAATCTCGTGGTTCCGCGCTACGTGCGCTACTACGAGCAGGTGCTGGCCGGACAAGGAAACGCGAAGACCGTCTAAGACATTGATCAAAATTCCCGCGAGGGTGAAACTCTTGCAATCCCACCCTAAAGGCAAAAGCGCCTTTAGGATGGGGCACCCCGCAGCATTTCACGAAAAAACTTCTTGTCAACCATAGCGCGGCTCGGCATATTCTGCTTGCAATGGAGGTCATCCATGCGAATCAGGAAAACAGCGAGTCTTGTTGCAGTCTGCGCACCTATCCTGCTATGGGCCCAGGCTGCGGGGGGGCGCTTCGACGGCAATTGGACCACGTCCATGGCTTGTGAGGCGAGTGCTCACATGCCTGCCTATGAGTGGAAGTTCCCTAGCACGATTGCCAACGGCAACTTCCACGGCCAGCACGGCGAGGAGGGAGGGCCGGGCTACCTGGTCATCGACGGACCGATCGGCGCCGACGGCTCTGCTAAGCTCCATGCCAAGGGCACGGTGCAGGCGGGAAAGGCAGGCATGGTAACCCAACTTAAAGGTAACAAGTACGACTACAACATCGAGGCCAAATTCACGGAGACTTCAGGCACAGGCAAGCGCGACGAAGGCGCGGGCATTCTCGGCCGCCCGTGCACCTTCGTGTTCACCAAGCAGACCGACACCAACGCGACGCCGCCGGCGCAATAGCCCCGGCCTCCAGCTGCCTCAGATTTCGACTGCGCCGCTTCGAATGACCGACAGCCCGGAAGTACCATGGGGCATGGAGTAAGGAGCCGTGACCTCGCACCGACGCATCGCGCGCACCCAACTCGGCCGGGCCGCAGTACAGATCTTTGCTGTGAACGACCGGCTGAACCAGACTCTCATCGAGCACCTTGACCCTGCCGTATGGAAAGCGAAAGCCCCGGGCAGGGTTCGCACCGTTGCAGACATCTTTGCGCACGTGCACAATGTCCGCTGCAAGTGGGTCCGGCTCACAGCCCCGCACCTGAAAGTTCCGCCGCAACTCAACCGCGCGCACTGCACGCCACGCCAGGCAAGTAGAGCACTGGCCCAGAGCGCAGCTCGCTGCGCGGAGATGCTTGCTGAAGCGCTGGATGGCGGGGACCGTACCGGAAAGTTTTTGCGGGACGGCTGGGCTCGGCCCTGGCCCGCTGGCCCCGAGATGCTCTGCTACATGCTTTCTCACGAGGCCCACCATCGTGGGCAGGTGTGCATGATCGCGCATCAGCTCGGCTTTCCGCTATCGAAGAAGGTAACCTGCGACATGTGGAATTGGGAAAAGCTGTGGAAGGAGTGCGGGGCACGCCGCGGCCCCGGCTACGATTCTTGAGCAACTGCTACAGCGTGCGTTTGAAGAGCGGCGTGGCCACCAGCAGCGCGGTGATTCCGAAGACCACGAGAAACAGCAGGTCGTGCCAAATGGCTACCCAGCCGCCGTCTTTGAGCAGCACCGCCTTGAAGCCGTGGATCACGTAGGTGAAGGGATCGATCACGCCAATGGCCTGCATCCACTTGGGGAACGACGAGGTGGGATACATGGCGCCCGAGGGATATAAGAGGAGGACATTGAGTATGCCGAACATGGCGCGGGGAACAAGCGGATCGTCGACCCGCACCATGAGCAGAAACATCATGCCATTGAAGGCAATGGCGCCCGCGAGGATGAGGCTCAACGTCTGCATCATGATCATGGGATGAAAGACAATGCCCAGCCCGGCGATGAGCGACCCGATGACCGCTATGGATATTCCGCTCAGCGTCGCTTTAATGGCGCCGGCGATATTCAGCCCGAAGACCAGCTCCAGTTTCGTAATCGGCGTCACCAGGTAGCCTTCGTGCACGCCGCGCGCCTTGTCGTCGATGTAGAGCATGCCGCCGCCGATCATCACCGAGATATACATCGCCAGCGCCACCGTCATCGGCAGAAGATACTTCAGATAATTCACGTACGGGTAAAGTTCGACGACTTCGAGCGCGATGGTTTTCGTCAGGCGGTCCGGGATCTGGGGCGCGTTCTGGGCGTCCACGAGCGACTGCATCTCGGCTTCGAGCGACGATGACGTGAACAGGTCGGAGTTGTCGACGACGAAACCGAGCTTGGGCGCGTCCTGGGCGTAAACACGGCGCGAATACTGCGCGGGAATGATGACCGCGGCGTCGATTTTGCCGGTGCGCACGTCTTCGCGCGCCTGCACTTCGCTCTGGTACTCGATGGTGGAGAAGGTTTTGATGTTGACGGCCACGGCGTCGAAGGCCTCGCGCACCTTCACGGCCTGCGGTCCGTGGTCGTAATCCACCACGGCCACGTGCGTGCCCACGATCTTGCCCCCGAACGCGTTTCCGATGATCACCAATTGCAGAATCGGCATCATGAGCGACATGATCATGAGCGTGGGCGAGCGAAAGAACTTGCGCATTTCGCGCTCGATGATGGCAAACATGCGGTTCATGGGCGCGCTCCCGGCCGCGGGGGCAAAGTAAATACCGGCTTCACCTGCTCGTCGCGCAGTTGCCGCCCGGTGTAGTGAATGAAAACGTCGTCGAGCGTGGTGTTTTGCACGCTCAGCGAGGTGAGCGTCTCACCCAGGCTCGCCGCGAGTTCCACAATCTGCATGGTGGTCTTCGATCCCGACCGCGTGATGACGCGGTAGAATCCTGAGCCCTCTGGCATCACGCTGGTCACGCCCTCCATTGCCTGCAGGCGCTCTTGCCAGGCTTCGTCCTCGCGGTCAAAGTGCACTTCCACCACATTGGCGCCGGCCACGCTGTTCTTGAGCTCCACCGGAGTGCCCAGCGCCACCAGCTTGCCGTGGTCCACAATGGCGATGCGGTCGCAGAGCTTGTCGGCCTCATCCATGTAGTGCGTGGTGATGAGCATGGTGAGGTTGCGCGTGCTCTTGAGCTTGTTGAGCATCTCCCACACCGCGATGCGCGACACAGGATCGAGGCCGGTGGTGGGCTCGTCGAGAAAGAAGATGCGCGGATTGTGCACCAGGCCGCGCGCGATTTCGAGCCTGCGCCTCATGCCGCCGGAAAGCGTCTTGGTCTGCGCATCGCGCCACTCGGTCAGGTCGACGGCTTCCAGCACCGCGTCGATGTTCTTCCTGCGCTGCTCGCGCGGCACGCCGTAGAGCTTGGCGTAGATCGACAGGTTCTCTTCAACCGTCAGATCCTGGTCGCTGGTGAGCGCCTGGGGAATGACACCGATCGCTTGCCGCACCTCGTCGGGGTCCTTGCTCACGTCGTGACCGGCCACAATGGCTTTGCCCGCGGTGACGGGAATGAGCGTGGTCATCATGCGGATGAGCGTGCTCTTGCCGGCGCCGTTCGGTCCCAGCAATCCGAAGATCTCGCCCTCGGTCACGCTGAAGCTCACGTCCTTGACGGCTTCAAAGTCGCCGTAGCGTTTCCAGATGTGCTCCACCGCAATGGCGACGGGACGCGGCGCGCCGTTGCCGTTTGCGGGCATGGCGTTGTTGGGCGCGCTCACTGCTTCACCAACTTTGCCTTGGGAATGTAGACTTCGGCCGTCATGCCGGGCACAAACTTCTCGCCGGGATTGGGGATGAGCAGCTTTAACTGCACGGTCTTGATGTCGCGCTTCATGCTGTTCACGTCGCGTTGCGTGGCGAAATCGCCCTCGGCAGATTTGGCAATCACTTTGCCCCAGATAGTGGCGCCGCTGGGCATCACCACGCGCAAACTGTCGCCCAATTGCACGGCGTCGGCCTGCGTTTCAGGCAGCGGCGCGTAGACCCAGGTCTGGGTCAGGTCCATGATGGTGACAATGGGCGTTCCTGCGGCCACCACTTCGCCCTGCCGCGCTGCCCATACGTCCACTTTGCCGTTGATGGGCGAGACGATCTGCGCATATCCTTCTTCGACTTGCGCCTGTTGCGCCAGAGCGCGGGCATTGGCTGCGTCAGCGCGGGTCTGGTCCACGGTGCGCGCTGAGGCGTCGGTTAACAGCTCATGGGCGCGCGCCTGGCGCAGATTGGCTTGCGCCGCGGCCAGATTATTGCGCGCTGCATCCACCGCGGCCTTGGCTGCCTGCAGGGCCGTTACCATTTCGTCGCGCGTTTGCGTGCTGTCTATCCCCTGCTGCGCCAAAGCCACCGCGCGGCTGGTATCGGCCTGCTGATGCTCATACTGCGCCTGAGCCTGCGCCAGAGAGGCCTGAGCCGACTTCACCTGCGCCTCGGCACTCACCACTGCGCTGGAGGTTTCACCGCGGTTCTGCTGCTCCGTGTCCTCGGTGCTGTTCAGCTTCCAGCGCTGGCTCGCCGCGGTGGCCTCGGCGGCCTTCAGCGCCGCCTGCAGATCCTGGCTCTCGATGACCGCGATCAGTTCGCCTTGCGTCACGTCCTGACCCTCTTCCACGGTCAGCGTCTGGATGCGCCCCGGAATTTTGGAGCTGACGATCACTCCGTTCGCATCCACGGTCCCGATCAGTTGCAAATCTGCGGAACGCCGCGTGGTCGTGAGATACCAGATCAACGATCCCACCAACAGCAGTCCCAGAATCAGAAAAACTCGATTTCGCGCGCTCACTCGCCCGTCACCTCAAACCTTTGAATTCGCTTGTCTCCGGCATCGGCGTGTCGGCCAGTACCTTTGCCGCTATCTCTGCGCCATGCTTCCGATCCTGGAAGAGCGCCTGACCCAGAAACTCCACCAGCGCCACGCGCCGCGCCCGCAGCACCTCGGCGTCGAAGGGCTCGAAGGGCACGGTCTGCCGCCAAACCGGAGCGCTGAGAAAGTAAAAAACGTTTGCGCCTAGCGCCGCCAGCACGATCTGCATCCACTCCGCTTCGATCAGCTCGCCTGACGCGATGCCTTCGCGCACCATGGCCTGGAACATCGCCATGAGCGGCGAGAAAACCCGCTTCACCAGGATCGGCAGCTCCGCCGTTTCGCCTTTCCGCAATCGCATCATTTCCTGCTGCATCAGGCTCTGGAACTCGTGTTGCGTCAGAATCCGGTCAAAATGGTCCAGCGCCGCACACAACATCCGCTCTCCGGGGCTGGCTTCGCGAAGAAACACCGCCATGGAGCGGTCGCGCACCCGGGCCGAGACCATTTCGAGCGTTGCGGCGTATAGGTTTTCCTTGCTCTCGAAGTAGTAATAGAGCAGCGCCTTGTTGACCCCGGCGGCGGCGGCAATTGCCTCGGTCCGCGCCCCGGCTAGGCCGTTGGCGGCAAACTCAGTCAATGCAGCCTCAAGAATCCGGCTGCGCGTTTCGGCCGAACGGTCGGCCTGGGTCTCGGTTGTATGGGGCTGCGCCATTTGATTAACTAACTGGTTAGTAAATTAACCCAGACACGATACAAAAAGCAAGCCCTGACCCGAATTCTCTTCGGGAGTCTCGCTTAAGATGCAGATTCATTGACAGTTGTGCTTCAGATTGTTTGTCCGGCCCGCGCCATTAACCGACGCATCGGCTCATTGTCCGAATAGACTCGCCACTCTGCCACCTTGCCGTTTTCCACAAACGCACGCAGCGCGACCGGCGTTGACCAGCGATTTTCCGCGGCGGTATACCCTCCACCCGCGTACGTTCCCTGCCCGGTGCCAAGCAGCACCACCAGCGGCCCGTCGACGAATTTCTCGTCCACGACAAGGTTGTAGTCCGGAACCATGGCGAAATATCCCTTCCATCCCGCCCGCATCCTCTCGCGACCCTCTACAACCTTACCCAGCGAGTCGACAAAACGGTGCTCCTCGGTCATCAACTCTGCCAGTGCGTCCGCATCCTGCCGGTTGATGGCGCGCACGAAAGCCTCCACAACAGCCTCAATGGATTCCCTCATACAACCTCGCTTTCCTATCCCCCGAGCTTCAGTCAAATACGACCGTCTTATTCCCGTAGCAGAGAATACGCCGGTCGAGGTGCCAGCGCACGGCCCGGGAAAGCACCATCCGCTCCAGGTCGCGCCCGCGCGCCACCAGATCTTCCACCTGGTCGCGGTGCGAAATGCGCGCCACGTCCTGCTCGATGATCGGGCCGTCATCGAGAACCTCCGTAACATAGTGGCTGGTGGCCCCGATCAGCTTGACGCCCCGGGCATGCGCCGCGTGGTAGGGCCGCGCGCCGGTAAACGCCGGCAAAAACGAGTGGTGCACGTTGATGATCCCGGCCGGATAGCGCGCGACGAAGCCAGGCGAGAGAATCTGCATGTACCGCGCCAGCACCACCAGTTCAATTTCGTTCCGCTCGAGGAGCTCGACTTGCCGGATTTCCGCCGCGGCGCGGGTCTCTGCTGTCACCGGGACGTGCTCAAACCGCACGCCGTAGAAAGCCGCCAGGTTCGCGACCGCGCGGTGGTTCGAAACGATAAGGGGAATCTCGCAGACCAGCTCGCCCGTGCGCCAGCGGTGCAGCAGATCGGCCATGCAGTGCAGATACTGCGAGCAGAAGAGCGCAACCCGCGGCTTGCGCGCGCTGGAGGTGAGCTTCCATGTCA